>Ga0209056_10005226_pt1 | contig 13535 bp, 17 predicted proteins | sample GraSoiAngelo_114_FD_185876 | JGI IMG/M metagenome (GOLD analysis project Ga0209056, IMG submission 185876) | Grasslands soil microbial communities from the Angelo Coastal Reserve, California, USA - 14_0903_13_40cm (SPAdes) (version 2) | ecosystem: Environmental > Terrestrial > Soil > Grasslands... | reverse complement strand
CACCTTGGTGGTAGGCGAGAAGATGCGCCGGGCAAACGCGGCGAGCGTCGCCTTGAAATCGACAAACGTGATCCCTTCGTCCACCGCGAACCCCTCGATCTGCTCGAACACGGGGGAGTGCGACGCGTCGAACGGATCCCGGCGGTAACAGCGCCCCGGGACGACGATCCGAATTGGCGGTGGATAGCTCTCGAGGGTCCGGATCTGCACCGGCGAGGTGTGCGTGCGCAGCAGCACGTCGCCGCCCAGATAGAAGCTGTCCTGCGCGTCGAGCGCCGGATGGTCCTTGGGAAAGTTCAGCGCGTAGAAGTTGTAGCGCTCGGTCTCGGCTTCGGGGCCGACGACGCGCGTGAAGCCCAGCTCCTTGAAGATGTCGCAGATCTCGTCGACGACTTGCGTGACGATGTGGACGCCGCCGCGCCACTGGGGCCGGCCGGGCAGCGTGAGATCGACGTCGGCGAGCGCCGTGGCGCCGCGCTTGAGCTCGAGCTCACGCGCTGCGATAGCGTGCGCAAGGTCGCGTTTGAGGGCATTCGCTGCTCCCCCGATTGTTCGTCGTGTCTCGGGATCGAGCGCGGGGAGACCTTTGAGAATATCGGTGAGGGCGCCGGCTTTGCGCCCCAGGAGCTCGGTCTTGAGCTCCTGGAGCCGGCGTTCGTCCGCCTGCGGAATCTCTTTCAGACGCTCCCGCAGCGAATTCAGAGCTGCTAGGAGGTCGCTCATGATTAGAGGGCCTTCTTAGCGACCTCCGCCAGCTGTTCAAACGCCGCCGGATCCCGCACGGCGAGATCGGCGAGGACCTTGCGATTGACCTCGACGCCCGCCTTGCGCAATCCGTTCATGAACTTGTTGTACGACAACGCGTGCAGCCGGGCCGCGGCGTTGATGCGCGTGATCCAGAGGCGCCGGAACTCGACCTTTTTGCTGCGGCGGTCGCGGTAGGCGTACTTCGCGGCGCGCTCGGTCGCTTCCTTGGCCGCCTTCCAGAGCTTGCTGCGCCCGCCCCAGTACCCCTTGGCGAGCTTCATCACCTTATTCTTGCGCTTCAGGCGCGCAACGTTGCTGTTGACGCGAGGCATGGGTTCTCCTTACGCCTGCAACAGGCGCTTGAGGCGACGCTCGGCATGCGACACGAGCGTAGGCTTCCGCAGGTGACGCTTCCGCTTGGGGTGCTTGGACGTCAGGATGTGGCGCCTGTAGGCCCGGTACCGCCGCAGCTTCCCGGTGCCCGTGAGGCGGATGCGCTTTCTCAAGGCACGCTTCGATTTCATTTTCGGCATTGCTATCTCATTTCGGTGCGAGGACCATGGACATGTTACGGCCCTCGAGCTTTGGTTCCTGCTCGATCTTCCCGATATCCTTCAGTTCCAGCGCGACGCGATCCAGCACTTCCCGGCCCAGCTCGATGTGCGCCATCTGCCGGCCGCGGTACATCATCGTCACCTTCACCTTGTTGCCGTCCTCCAAGAATTCGCGCGCGTGCCGGGTCTTGAAGTCGAAATCGTGGTCGTCGATCCCGGGGCGGTATTTCACTTCCTTCAAATGAATCACGTGCTGCTTTTTCTTCGCGGCGCGCGCCGCCTTCGCCTGCTCGAACTTGAACTTCCCATAGTCCATGATCTTGACGACGGGGGGCCGGGCGAGCGGCGCGACTTCTACCAGATCGAGGCCCCGTTCATGCGCGGCGGCGAGGGCGTCATCGATCGTCAACACTCCCAGCTGGTCGCCGTTGTCCGCGATCACGCGCACCGGACTGATCCGGATCTGTCGATTGACGCGCGTGCGCGGTGCTTTGCTGTTGTTGTCGAGAGGTGGTGGCAGCTGTTTACTCCTCAATTGACGGACAAAAAAAACGGATCCCGATCACACCAAGATCCGCAATTCCTCACCGACCGGTGAGGTCTCGAGAACCCTGGAGCACTCTCCATTGAGAGGCGTGCGGGTGGGGCGCTATTCTCGCCCGCTTACCGTATTGTGGACGGCAAATTAGCGGAGCGCCATAGCCTCCACAAGCCCGACGCCCTTCCCGTCCTTTCCCAGCCGCCCGCTGATCACCGTCGGATCATGCTCGAAAATGAGTAACCACTGCTCAGCCTCGGCGCGCCGGTACAATCTGCGGCGGGTTTCCAGTGTGACCAGCGGCTCCAGGTCGTAGCCCATGATCCAGGGGAGCGGCAGATGGGCCGAGGTCGGCACGAGATCGGCGACAAAGCACGCCTTCTCGCCGCCGCTCTCGATGAGAATCGATTGGTGATACGGTACATGTCCGGGCGTCGGGATCGCGCGAATGCCAGGGAGGATCTCCTTCTCACCGTCGATGAGCTGGAAGGGGACACCCGCGAAGTTGTGCGGGAGGTAGCTGCCGGCAGTCCGCTCGTTGGTGTGCTGGGCGAAGTCGAGCTCGCGTTTTTGCACGACGTAGCGCGCCTTGGGGAAGGCCAGGCCGATCTTCCCTGCCGGGTCGATCCAGTTGTCGCCGCCGGCGTGATCGAAATGGAGGTGCGTGTTGATCACCCAGCGAATGTCGTCGGGGTGGTGGCCCAACTCGCCGAGCGCGTCTTCCAACTTCGTTCGTCCATCGTGGCCGGCGTTGTCTACGCCGTAGATGTCGATGAACTTGCTGTTCTCTTTGTTCCCCAGCCCCGTGTCGATGAGGACCAGGCCGTCATCGTGTTCGACGAGCAGGCAGCGCAGGGCCAGCGGGATGCGATTGCGATCGTCGGGAGGAGCTCGGCGCGCCCATAAGGCCTTGGGGACGACGCCGAACATGGCCCCGCCGTCCAGATGCTGTCTACCGGCCTCAAGAGCATGGCAGGTGAGGCGGCCGACTTGGAAAGTTGTGTGGGTCAAGTTCGGTAAACCAAATCCGACAACGTGGTCGCCCCATTCCCTTGCGCCAATCTCAGAAGCTTCGCGAGACACTTCGCTGCCGCGACCGCATCCCCTACGGCGCGATGCCGCCCTTCGATCTCGATCCCGAAGTGATAGCTCACCGTGTCGAGATTGCGGCGCGGGAGATCGGGCAGGAGCTTGCGCGCCAGCCGCACGGTGCAGACCCGCGGACCTTGGAGCAGCAACCCCGTCGCGCGTTCGATCTCGGTGGACACGAACGCCCAGTCGAACCGCGCGTTGTGCGCGACGAAGACACAGCCTTCGAGCGCCCCGAGCAGGCGGTCGACGATGGCGTCGAACGTGGGTGCGTCGCGCACCGTCCTCGCATCGATGCCGGTCAGCCCGGCGACGAATTGGGGAATCGGAATCCCCGGATTGACGAGTGAGTGGAAGGCGACGGTGCCGTCGAGCATCACGACCGCGATTTCCATGATGCGATCGCCGCGGAACGCGCGCACCCCGGTGGTTTCGACGTCCACGACGGCCCAGCGGCACGCCTCGAGCACGGGACTGGCTGAGCTGGGTGGCGTGGCCAGGGTCCAGCGGCCGTCGGTCGTGCGCCCGAACCGCGGATCGGGCGCGAGCAGCGCGGCGGCGATGCGATCGGCCGTATGCCGGTTCGCCTGCGCGATGCCGAGGACGTCGCGCACGATGGCGAGACTCGCCGCGGGTCCGCTCTGCAGGAACGAAACGGCTCGGGAGGTCAGCGACGATGAGGGAACGGCGGCCAGACCGGTCACAGGTCATCTCGACGGAGGGGCAGCGTCATGCAGCGCGGGCCGCCACCGCCGCGCACCAGCTCGCTGCCTTCGATCTTAATCACCGCCCGCTCGCCATCTTTCAGCGTCTCGTCAGCCGTTACCACGCGAAAGCCGGCACTGGTCAGCTCATTGAGGGTGGCGTCGTTGCGGCCGTAGCTCAAGATCACGCCGGGCCGCACCGCGAACGAGTTACAGGCCGACGACCACTGCTCGCGCTCCTGCACGGTGCGCTGGTTGCCGCCGCAAAAGATCGGCTCGAGCGGCTGATCCACCGCCTGCATCGCGGCAAAGAAGTTCGGCACCTCTTTCACACCCTTCGACCGCTTGCGACGGTGCAACACGGCCAGGCGCTCTGGACCCACGAAGTGCGGGGGGTAGACGATGCACAGCTCGCGGTCCACCTGCGTGAAGATCATGTCGAGGTGAATCGCGGTGCGCTCGGCGGGCAGCACCACGATGATCACGTCGGTCACGTTGCAGTTCGCGAAGACAAGGTCGCACAGCAGATCGAGCGCCGCCGGGCTGGACCGCTCGCTGAAGCCGAGCACGAGGAGGTCAGGGCGGATGGGGTGTACGTCGCCGCCCTCGAGCGTGTAGTTGCTTCGCTTCTCGTCGGAGCCGTCGTAGAGAATGCCCCCGTTCTCGAACTTCTGGTCGTAGCGGAAGAGCGCTTTGATCAGCAGCTCCTCGGTCCAGCGCACACCGTGGCGCATCGACCCGATGATCGCGTGCTCGCCGATCACGATGCCGACGTCGCGCGTGAAGAACAGGTTCGGCAGCGGCGGGAGCGCGTATGCGACTTCGTTCAGCGCACGGGCGATCGGCCCGCCATCCTCGAGCGCGCCCTCGACCATGAGCGCCACGAAATCTTCCGAGGACAACGCAGCCATCTGTTTGGCGAGCGCGTCGGACGGGATGACTTCCAGCGCGCGTGTCGTCAGGAATTCTCGTACTTCGGGCCGCCCCGCGATCTCGACCAGCGTGTCGCGCACTTCATGGACGTCGGCGAAGCGCTCCAGCACCGCGACCAGACGGCGATGCTCGCGCTGCGCGATTTCGAGGTCGATGATGTCGTCGTAGAGGTAGTCTTCGCGCGTGCCGGGGGTGACGGCGACGAGCTCTTTACCGGGGGTGTGAACGAGGACGGACCGAAGCGCGCCGATTTCGGACGTGACGTGGACGCGGGGCATGGCCGGAAAGCTAACGATTGGCCAAAGAGTAGCTCAGCGTCTCCAATTCCAGCGCCATGTTTACGGTCTTGACCTCAACATCGGGAGGAACGTTTAGGGGCACGGGTGCGAAGTTGAGGATGGCCTTCACGCCGCTTCGCACCAGGCGATCCACCACCTGCTGCGCCGACTCGGCGGGTGTCGCGACGATCGCGATGTCACTCGGGTCCTTCTTGAGATCCGATTCGAGATGCTTGACGTCCCGCACCACCAGGCCGTTCCAGCGCGATCCGATTTTGCGCGCGTCCTGATCGTAGATCGCGGTGATGTGGAACCCGCGCTGGCGAAAGCCGTGGTATTGCACCAGCGCCCCGCCCATCCGCCCCGCCCCGACGAGCACGACACGGTAGCCGCGCTCGAGGCCCAGGATGTCGCGGATCCGGCGGGTCAATTCGGGGACGGCATAGCCGAGGCCCCGTTTGCCGAAGGAGCCGAAGAAGGAGAGGTCTTTGCGGACCTGTGCAGAGGTGGTGCCGCCGAGGCGAGCCAGCTCTCCGGACGAGATGGTGGGAGACTTGGCCTGCTCGAGGAAGCGCAGGTAGACGGACAGCCGCCGTACGGTGCTGTCGGAGATCTTCCGCATTGTGAACTATTTCACAATTGGCGACCTCCGCGCAAGGTCACGCCGGTTTGCGAGCCCGGATGAACGATGTCGACCAAGCCGGCGTTGTGGAGCAGGCGTCGATACTCCCCCCCACAACTCCATGCTGCGCCGCACCGCGTCGGGGACTTCGCCGCGGGACGCGTGCGGCAGTGGTCATGACCTCAACGCATCAAGTTTTCTTGATACGTCAAGGGTCTCCGTGCTCGGTGCAGCAGGACAACACGCAGGTGCCCCTGTGCTTCCCGGGACTCACGATCCGCGCAAAGGCGATCATGTGCGTGAGCGTGTCGCCTTCGAGGCCATAGTACTTCCGGCGACCGTCGCGCTGCACGCCAACCAGGCCCGCGGCCTTAAGCACTTTCAAATGGAACGACACGCTCGATTGCGGGGCGCCGAGGATTTCATGCAACTCCGTCACGCAGCGTTCCCGCTGAGACAGCAACTCGAGGATGTACAAGCGGGTGATGTCCGACGCCGCAAAAAACCACTGAGCGACGTGCGCCATTTCCACAGGTAACGCGTGTGGCAGATGAGGCAAACCGGGGCGGCAATGGGGCAACTTTGTGGCGACACGAATCAAATGGCGGCGAGTCATGCACACGAAGCTACGGGGGACACATCAACAATCATGGATATGTTGCAGTCACCCATGGGTCGCGGGCGCGCGCCGAAAGAGCCGCACAAACGCCGCCGGGGCGAGCCGCTCCGGTCGCACGGTGGGGTCGAAACCGAGCTCCGTCAGCTCTGCCTCATTCAGCCCCGGCACCGCGTTTTTTAGCTGCTTGCGACGCTTACTGAAGCACGCGGTCACGAACGCGCGCAGCGGGGCAACCTCGACGTCCAGGACCAGCGGCTGAGCGAGCGGTGTGAGCCGAATCAACGCACTGCGTACTTTCGGAGGCGGCCGGAACGCGCCCGGCGCCACCGTGAAGAGCTTCTCCACTCGTGCGACCACCTGCACGCCCACCGAGAGCGCCCCATAGGTCTTCCCACCCGGCGGGGCTGCCATGCGATCCGCGACCTCGTCCTGCACGAGAAAGACGATGCGCTCGGGAAGCGGCGGCGTCAGGGCCTTATCGATCAATGGTGACGTGATGTAATACGGGATGTTGCCGATGACCTTAAAGGCGTGCGCCGTGCGCTGTGCGCCGTACGCCGGAAGGCGATGCCAATCGAGAGTGAGAGCATCCCCGTCGATGACGATCAGGTTTCCCGGCGCATTGCGCACGGCGTACGGCGTACGCAGTTGCTCAGCGAGCGCTCGATCCTTTTCGATGGCAACGACCTGAAGGCCTCGAGCGAGCAACTCCTGCGTCAGCGTCCCTTGCCCCGGTCCAATTTCCAGCACCTGCTCTCCCGGTGCCGGATCCAGGGCATCCACAATCCTGCGCAGAATCGCAGGATCGTTGAGAAAATGCTGGCCGAGTCGTCTCAGACTTTGAGCAACACGAGGGTACGGTCGTCGTTGGCAGGCGCGCCGCCGGTAAACGCGGCGATGTCGGTGAAGACGGCCTCCAGGATATGCCGGGCTGGCCGGCTCCGGAGATTCACCACATGACTGAGCACACGCTGCTCCCCGAACCGTTCGCCACTCGGACCCGGCGCATCGGCCAGACCATCCGTAAACAAACACAGAATGGCCTTTCCCCGCGCGAACGGCAGCACACGCTCCTCTCCGCCGCCGCCCAGACCCAGCGGGGGTCTGGTCGCATCCAGGCGCGTCACGTTCCCTGTCTCGGTCGACACCAGAAACGCATGCGGGTGCCCGGCGTTCGCGTAGGTGAGCGTGCCCATCGCCGGGTCGGCCACCGCATAGCAGAGCGTCAGAAACATCTCGGTCTCTTCGAGCTCTTCGGCGAGCGACATCTCGAGCCGCCGCAGCGCCTCATGCGGCGACTCGGCGGTCTCGGCGTGGATACCGGAGGCGGCCATCGCCAGCGCCATGATGAGCGCGGCGCCGAATCCGTGGCTCGACACGTCGCCGATCATCATCCCGATCCGCTCGCCGTGCAGGCTGAGCAGATTATAGAAGTCCCCCCCCACCGACTCCGCCGGACGGCAGCGCGCCGCTACATCGCCCTTCGCCGCGACGACGGCGGGCGACGGCAGCAGCTTGAGCTGCAGGTCGTGCGCGAGCTCCAGCTCGCGGCGCAGCCGCTGCTGTCCCAGATCGCGCTCGACGAGCCGAGCATTCTCGATCGCCGCGCCGATCTGATTGGCGATGGCCGCGACAAGTTTGCGGTCGCCGGCGGTGAAGGCGTCTTCTCCCGTCCGGTCCGTCAGATTGATGACGCCGATCGGGGTGGGCACGCGACCCGGTGAGGCGTAGACGACGGGCACCGAAAGAAACGCATGCCCGCGGTAGCCGCGCTCGATCGGATTCTGCGGCTTCTGGGCGCGCTGGTCGTGGGGGTCGTAGCTGATGATGCGCATTTCGCGGAAGACCCGGGCCGCGATCGACTTGGGATCGTCCACTTCGATCGGTTCCATCTCGCCCAGCTCGACCCCGCGGGCGGCGACGAGCCGCAGCACATGCGCGCGCGCATCGTGCACTAGCAGCGTCGCGCGCCGGGCCCGTACCACCGCCGACACTTCCCGTAGAATGCGGTTCGCCGCTTCGTCCAGCCGAATCGTATGGCCGAGGATCTCGCTGATCGTGTAAATCAGATCGATTTCCTCGTACCGTCCCGACAGCTCCGCCGCGACCTGCGTCGTTTCCTCTTCCGCCTCCATCACCGCCCCGATGATCTCCGCGAGCTCGACGGCGACGCGCTCCCCGCCTCCCTGGACTTCCAGCCACGCATCGGCGGTGGTAGGAATTGGCTGGAACACGGCGGGCCCGTCGGAAGACTCCGGACGGCTCTTCGCCCGCCATACACGCAGAGTTGTCCCAGAAAGCGCCCCGAGCACCGGCAACAGGCGCTCGAGCCGTGTCACCCCGCTCGGAGCGTCAGGCAGATGCCGTTGCCTTTCTCGTTGAACGCCACGTCGTCCACGAGGTGACGAATGACGAACAACCCGCGCCCGTACTCGCGCTCGAGATTGTCGGGATGCGTCGGATCGGGAAGGCGGCTCGGATCGTAGCCCTGCCCGTCATCATCGACATGGATGCGCACGAAGTCACGCCGCAGCTCCACGTACACGCGCACCAGGCGATCGGGATCTTCGCCGTTCCCGTACCGGATCGCATTGCCGAGGGCTTCGGCGAGGGCGGTGCGGAGATTGAAGCTGATGCGGCGGGGGGACAGCGTACCAGGGGGAAGATGAGTGGCGACCAGTTCGACGGCGTCGCCCACCATCCCAAGATCGCTCGGGACGTCGAGCCGCATCGAGCTCGACGTCACATCAAGTCGCAGGCTCAAAACGCTGCGAGCGCCTCCTCGGCGGTCCGCGTGATGGCGAACAACGTGTCGAGCTTGGTGAGCTCGAAGAGCGTCTGAAGATCCGCGTTGAGACCGGCGAGCCGCAGCTCCCCACTCTGCTCGCGAATCTTCTTGGAGAGCGAGACCAGGACGCCGAGCCCCGACGAGTCGATGTATCCGGTCTTGGAGAAATCGATCACAAACTTGCGAGAGCCTTCCTCGAGGGCCTCGAGGACTTTTTGCTTCAGCTCCTGGCGGTTGCCGACGATGAGCTGGCCTTCCACCCCCACGATCACGACGCCGCTCTTGTCCTTCTTCAGGGTGAACCGCATCCCATTACCCCTTCCGCGTTTGGAGAATGGCGATCGCCGCAGTGTTCACAATATCATCGGCGGTCGCGCCGCGCGACAGGTCCGCGATCGGTTTGGCCAGTCCCTGCAGGATCGGGCCGAGCGCAGTCCAGCCGCCGAGGCGCTGCACGAGTTTGTAGGCGATGTTGCCGGCGTCGAGGTCGGGGAAGATCAGCACGTTCGCCCGGCCGCCGACCCCGGAGCCCTTGGCCTTCCGCTCGGCGACTTCCGCCACGAGCGCCGCGTCGGCCTGCAACTCGCCGTCGAAGGTGAAGTCCGCCGGCGGCTGGCGTCCGCGCAGCTGCGTGATCGTCGCCTGCACGCGCTCCACGCGCGGGCCTTCGGCACTGCCGCGGGTGCTATAAGAAAGAAAGGCGACGACCGGCTCGTCTCCCACGATGCGGCGTCGATCGCGCGCCGACGCGATGGCGATGTCGGCGAGCTGCACCGAGGTCGGCTCGGGGACAACGGCGCAGTCGGCAAACGTGAGCACGCGGTCACCGTTAACCATATAAAACGCGCCCGATATCGTGGCGATCGCCGGTGCCATGCCCACCGCCCAGAGCGCGGCCCGGATCGTATCGGCGCTCGGATACACCGCGCCCCCGACCATCACGTCGGCCGCACCGATCCCGACCAGACACGCCCCGCGCGTGAGCGGATGCTCCAACGCCTCCGCGGCAGAAGCGTCCGTCGGGAATCGATCGGGACGCCGCGAGCGCAGGTGGCGGGCGAGAAACGGCATGCGCGAATCGGGAACGCGCCGCAACACCTCCACGACGCCCATCCCTTCCTTCTCGACGCGCTTGGCCGCCTCCTGCACGCGCGGATCATCGCCTTCGGGAAAGACGATGCGTGGTCTGGTGTCCCGCGCCCGCTGGTAGACGCGGTCGAGAAAGCTCATTTCCCGAACTTGCGCTTCAGCGCTTTTTGGACGCCGGGATCAACGAGTGGGGACACGTCCCCGCCGAAGCGCGCCACCTCCCGTACCAAGCTGGAGCTCACGAAGGTCAGATCGAACGCCGGCACGAGAAACACCGTCTCGATCTTCGGTGCCAGGTTCCGGTTCATCAATGCCATCTGGAATTCATATTCAAAATCGGACACCGCTCGGAGCCCACGAATAATCACCGAGGCCCCGACTTTTTTGGCGAACTCCGCGAGCAATCCTTCGAACGATTGTACCTCAACCCGCTTGTCGGGCACCGCCTGGCGGATCAGCGCGACGCGCTCCTCGAGCGAGAAGAGCGGCTGCTTCGCGACATTGACCGCGACGGCGACGATGAGCTGATCCACGAACTCGAGGGACCGGTGGATCAGGTCTTCGTGCCCCTTGGTGATCGGGTCAAACGATCCGGGGTACACCGCGACGCGTTTCATAAAGGCGGCGGCGAAGGGCGGCGAAGGGCGGCGAGGGGCGGCGACTGCAGAATCGTTATCGCCGTGTCGCCATAACGCCGCGTATCACCCGCCATAATGCTCAGGTCCGCGGAATGTTCGATCGAAAACACGCGCGCGAAGGGAATAATGCCGTAGAGTTCGACAAGTCGTGCAGCGGCTTCACTCGCGTATGGTGGATCCGCGAACGCGACATCGTACTGCGCGGGCTGGAGCCGCTCGGCGAAGCGCAGCGCATCACTCCGGTGAATCGTCACGCGATCCTCCACCTTCAGGGCCTCGGTATTCGCCTTGAGGGCCGTGAGTGAAGCACGATGCGTTTCCACGAAATCGACGGAAACCGCACCCCGAGATAGCGCTTCGAAACCGAGTGCGCCAGAACCGGCGAAGAGATCGAGCACCCGCGCGTCAGGGATAGACTGTTGCAGGATGCTGAACCAGGCTTCACGCACCCGATCCGACGTGGGTCTCACCTTGTCAGTCGTCGGCGTCTTGAGGCGCCGCCCCTTGAACTCACCCGCGATTATGCGGAGCAAGGCTGGCCACCCGGGCCTGAATCGTCGTCCTCCCCTGCCAGTCGTCCCGCTCCAGCCGAAAGGCGACGTCGAGTGGGTTCGTCAGCCAGTCTTCCGGCACTGCATCAGCCCAGCGGAAGCCGATGGCCGGGAGCAGCCCGGAGCCGTCGTCGAGCGTGAAGCGCAGGTGATTCGTCCCGACGCGGCGCGCGCCGACCGCGCGCGCATTTCGCACGCCGAACACCGGCGCGGGATTGCCTGCCCCGCACGGCTCGAGGTGCCGAATCAGCTTCTCCAGATCGGCGCTCACCTGGGCCAGCGGCAGCTCGAGATCGACCCGCTGGCTCGGCGCCAGGTCCTCGGGCGTCAGCAGGTCGCCCGCGACGCCGAGGAACGCCACGCGGAAGTCGTCGAACTTGTCGCGCCGGATCGTGAACCCGGCCGCCATCGTGTGCCCGCCGAATTTCTCGAGATGCGCGCCGACCTTCTGCAGCGCACCGTGGAGATCGAAACCCGCGATACTGCGGCCCGAGCCGCGGCCGAACTCCCCCGCCTCATCCCAGCCGACCAGGAACGTCGGCCGGCCGTAGCGCTCGACGAGCCGTGAGGCGACGATCCCGATGACGCCCGGATGCCACGTCGCGGCGCCGAGCACGATGGCGGCGTCCGCCGGATTCAGCGTCTTGTCCACCAGCTCGATCGCTTCGTCGAGAATCAGCTGATCCATCTCCTGGCGCCGCGCGTTGATGGTCTCGAGCTCGCGCGCCAGCTTCCCCGCTTCATCCTTGTCCTCGGTAAGCAGCAGCCGCAGCCCGTCATTCGCATCGCCGATCCGGCCCGCGGCATTGAGCCGGGGCGCGAGGATGAACCCCACGTGCGCCCCGCGCAGCGGTTTGCCGCCGAGTCCCGCGGTGTCGATCAAGGCGCGCAGCCCGACCCAGCGCGAGTCGGCGAGCTTCTTGAGCCCGTAGCGCACGAGGATGCGGTTTTCGCCGACGAGCGGGACGACGTCGGCGATCGTCGCGAGCGCGACGTAGTCGAGAAAGTGCAGCGGCAGGTTGGGCGACAGGCCGAGCGCTTCGACGAGCGCCTGGGCGAGCTTGAAGGCGACGCCGGTGCCGCAAAGGTTCTTGTCTTCGGACTTGCAGTCGGGGCGGCGCGGATCGAGCACGGCGTTGGCCGGAGGAAGCGCGTCGCCCGGCAGGTGGTGATCGGTGACGATGACGTCGATGCCCGCCGCCCTGGCGTTAGCGACCGCGTCGACCGCCGTAATGCCACAATCGCAGGTAACGATCAGACCTGCGCTAATCCGTTGTGCTTCTGCGAGACCCGCGGCTCCGAAGTCATAGCCATCCCTGATCCGGTGTGGCACGAACGGATGCACCGTCGCGCCGGCGCTGCGCAGAATGCGCGTGAGCATGGCTGAGGCGCACTGGCCGTCCACATCGTAGTCGCCGTGCACCAGGATCGGCCGCTTCGCGCGGACCGCACGCGCCAGCAGCTCGAGCGCAACGTCCATGTCGGCCCAGGAGTGCGGGTCGGACAGGCGCTCGAGGTCGGGGCGCAGGAACGCCTTGGCGAGGTCCGCGGACCCGAGCCCCCGCTGGACGAGAAGGGCGGCGAGTGCATCCGGAATGCGCAGCTCCGACGCCAGCGATCGCGTCGCGTCCGGGTCTGCGCTTTTCGTGAGCACCCAACGAGGGACGATCATTCTTTGGCGTACAATAACACGCCGCAGGCTTCGCACCCTTCGATCGTGGCGCCCCGTTGGATCAGCGCCTTGCGTTGCGTCGGGACCGCGGTGAAACAGTTGCCGCACGAGCTGCCGTGCAACGGATAGATCGCGAGCGGCGCCTTGCCGCGGCGAATGCGGTCGTAGCGCGCGAGCAGCGCGGGGTTCACACCGCGGCTGGTCCGCTCGCGCTCCAGCACCGCGCTCTCCCGCTCGGCGGCGATCTCCTGGCGCCGGCCCGCGAGCGCCTCGCGCTGCGCCGCCTGCGCATCGCGCACGTTCTGTAGCGCGTTCTCCGCTTCGGCCGTCTTCCGCTCCGCCTCACCGACCGCGTCACCCGAGCGCATGAACTCGGCTTCTTCTTTCGCCAGCACGGTGCGCGCGAGATCGAGCTCGGCCATCAACGTGGACGCTTCCTTCGCCCCGCGCACCCACTCGAGCTTCTGGCGGCGTTGCTCCTGCATCGTGCGATAGCTCTGAATCTTCCCTTCCAGCCCCTCGCGTCGATCGACGGCGGCCCGGATCCCCGCGCGCGCCTGCTCCACCACCCGCTCGGCCGCGGCGACCTGCTCGTCGAGCTGACGGATCTCCGGCTCCAGCGCCTTCAGCCGGGCGTCGCAGCTGGTTACGGCGACGTCCTTGGCTTGCAGAACCAACAACGCTTCAAGATCCGGGTGCACCCTTCCTCCTTG
>Ga0209056_10005224_pt1 | contig 13535 bp, 16 predicted proteins | sample GraSoiAngelo_114_FD_185876 | JGI IMG/M metagenome (GOLD analysis project Ga0209056, IMG submission 185876) | Grasslands soil microbial communities from the Angelo Coastal Reserve, California, USA - 14_0903_13_40cm (SPAdes) (version 2) | ecosystem: Environmental > Terrestrial > Soil > Grasslands... | reverse complement strand
ACCGGACACGAGATAGATTGGCTCCCTGAAGCTATCCGCCTCCTTCGAGACGAACTCCCCAGTGTAGAGATCACCATCTCCAGCCAGTATTCCCCGGACCTCGCGGGTGCTCTTGTGAGGGGCAAGCTCGATGTGGCGTTCCTCCGACCAGAAACGCAGACAACCAATCTGGTCTTCAAGCTCGTAACGAAGGAACCGCTCGTAGTCGTATTACCAAGCGATCACCGCCTCGCTTCGCATGAGGCGATCAATCCACAAGACATTGCGAGCGAGACATTCATCAGTGTGTCGAATACGGCTCCAGTATTGCGGCTGGTCATCGACGATTACCTGAGGCGGTCCGGCATCGACATCAAACCGGATCACGAAGTGGACCATCTGGCGATGGCGGTCTCCTTGGTCGCATCAACGCGCGGCGTCGCGCTGCTACCTGCCTACGCACAGAATGTGCTTCCTAGGTCCCTGGTCAGCCGCCCCTTGCGGGGGGATGTACCCACGATTGATCTGGTTGTCGGCTACAGCAAGACGAATACGTCTCCAATCTTGAAGCTATTCCTCTCGAGGATTGATGACTTGATAGCTCGAGTGTCGAAGAAGACCCATTGAAACCAAGGTGTCACGTCGAATCAGGAGGCTGCGAGAGTGAGTAATTCAACCGTGGGCGACGCAGCAATCGCCGTAGTTCGCCGGAACACCGAGGAAGTACAAGGCAAAGGCGACTGGCGCGTGTTCGAGGAACTGTTCGCCGATGATTTTGTAGATCACACGCCGCAGCCTGGCACGACACCCGACAAGGACGGGGTGCGGGTGCTGTACAAGCGCCTGCGTGCCGCGTTCCCCGACTTCCGTCCCGAGATCCACTGGCAGGCGGCCGCCGGCGACCTCGTGACCACCTACAAGACCTATCACGGCACCCACCAAGGAGAATTCCTCGGTATTCCGGCCACAGGGAAGAAGATCAGTTTCTACACCGTCGACGCCATGCGGGTCGTCGACGGCAAGATCACCGAGCACTGGGGCGTCGCGACGCTGCTCGACCTGATGCAGCAGCTCGGTGTCGTCCCTGCTTTAGGAGGTCAGCAACCGCTATGAAGCGTCTATGAAGTCAAACGACCGAGACAAACCAACAGGGAACGACCTTCTCGCCTCGTAAGTCGCCGTCGCAATTGGTTCCTGTTGTTTCTCTTTGGTTCTTGTGTAGAGCGGAGTTCCCCTCATAACCCAAAGGTCGCTGGTTCAAATCCAGCCCCCGCAACCACGTAATGTCGTGAAACCAAAGGGGCCGAGCGATTCGGCCCCTTTGGTGCTCTTCGACGGACTATGAAGGTTTTCGACCGTCGCGCCGCACACGACAGTCAGGCGACCGATCGTTAGCTTGAGAAATCCGGCCTAAACGCGACAGTTGCGTGGCGAGGGACTGCGCCGTTCGATCTCGTCGTTTCATAGAAGCTTCGGAGGACCTTGGAAGCGTAGTGCTGAAGATGGCTTGCGGTAGCGCGTTGGGTTGGAGCGGATCCTTGGGTTAGGCACCCAAGGCGGAAATGGGCCGTTAAAGTCCCGCCGTTCCTGTGTCGACGATCTCGGCTGATGGGAATACGTCGCTGACTTGTGAATCAGCGCGACCTGCTCCCCGAAAACTGCTCCAGGCGATGTGAGAGTCGGCTCGGCTAGGCGGTCCTCCCCAATTTGAGTCCACTAGGCCGGCGAAAATTCGAGTTGGACACCCCGAGAGTACGTGCTCGGGGGCGAGCTTGTGGCGGACGTCCTCGCGCTCACCGAATCCGCTCCGGGGCACCGAGCTTCTAAAGAGGCAATAGGGGCGGGCTAGAGCGGGCCGCAGTGCGAAGCTCATCGGCGAAGTCGTGCTTGCTTGGCGGGGAGCCCCGACAGGTCAGAGTCGACCGTCGCCGTGCGCCAACAACTTCTCGGCGAGCTGTGAGGCGCCTCGTCGTCCATCAGCAACGGAGGTGCCGATGAAGATCGCGGAGATCTGGAGATATCCGGTCAAGACGATGGCTGGTGAGAAGCTGCAACGGGTACGTCTCGGGCCTCTCGGCATCGAAGGCGACCGGATCGTACACGTCGAGGACGCCCTGGGCCAGGTAATCACGTCACGCTCCCATCCCCGTTTCCTGGGTCATAAGGGAGCGCTGGGCCTGGATGGCGAGCCCCTTGTCGACGGCTGGCCGTGGAACAGTCCGGAGGTCGCCGCCAAGGTTGTCGACATTGTCGGGCCTGGCGCCAAGCTGGTGCGCTACGACGGCGTTGAGCGCTTCGACGTACTGCCGCTGCTGGTGGCCACCGACGGTGCCATCGCCGCGTTCGGTCAGGACCATCGCCGCTTGCGGCCCAACATCGTGATCAGCGGCGTCGACGGGTTGGCCGAGCGCGAGTGGCCGGGCGCCTGCCTGCGCATTGGCAAGGTGCTCATCGGGGCCCAGGATTTGCGCCAGCGCTGCATCATGACCGCTTACGATCCAGACACACAGGTCCGGGACAAGGGCATCACTCGTGACATCTACCGTCGCTTCGACGGCAAGCTCGCGCTTAACTGTTTTGTGATCGAAGGCGGCGAACTCGCTGTGGGGGATGAGGTGCAACTGGCGCGTGGTCGTGCCTGCGCTGAGTCCGCAGTGCCCGCAGTCGTCGCCGAGTAACCCAACCATGACCGACAACAAGCGAAGGGAAGGATCCACGCAATGCGCTGTGGAGGTAGCACCTGGAGGACGCGTTATGCTTGACTGCGACGTGTCGAGCCGGGACCGTTGAAGGTCGGCGACATCGTCGAGGCGCTTCGTAGGCGATCGCGAACCCGGCGCCGCCTACCGCGTGTCTCACACTCACAAGGAGGACCGACCCATGCCCGAAGACTTCGAGTACATGTCGCGCGCCCGCCTCGAGTACCAGGGCGGCTATCGCCGCGCCTATCTCGGTGAAGTCGCCGAACCCGTCATCTACGGTGTCCAGGGAGCGCTGCGCGAGTACTACGGCGCCAAAGAGGGGCCGCCGATCGCCTCGACGCTCGATCACATCGTCGCCGCCGTCGCTGGTTGAATGTACGGCACTCTGCGAGGCGCCCTGGCAGGGCGCAAGATCACGTTCGACCGCGAGTCCTACAAGGCCACCGTCGAGGGACGCATCGTCGGGACCGGCAAGACGATCCGGATCCGGTCGATCCATGTGCACTACGACCTCGCGGTGCCCCCAGACGCTGTGGAGGCAACGGAGCGTGCGCTGGCCGTGCACGTCCAGGGCTGTCCCGCGCACCAGAGCGTGAAGGATGCCATCCGCATCACCTGGGACGCCACGCTCCGCGCCGGCGACCGCACGGTGACCGTTCGGGAGGAGAGCCATGCCACTTCCGCCTAGGGATTTCAACACGATCGGGCCGAAGGAAGGCCAGCGCTTCCCGGACGTGCGCCTGTCTGACCAGACGGGCGCGCTGGTAGACCTGCACGAGCGGCGCGCCGGGCGGCCAGCCCTGGTGGTGTTCTATCGAAGCGCGGAGTGGTGACCGTTCTGTAAGACGCAGCTCGTTGAGCTGCAGCAGGTCGCCCCCGCGCTCGCCGTGAACGGCGTGGCCCTGTTCGCAATCAGCTACGACTCCGTCGAGATCTTGCGGGACTTCGCCGCTACGCACGGGATCACGTACCACTTGCTATCCGACCAGGGCAGCCACGCGATGCGCAGGTTGGGTCTCATCAACGACCGGGTCCAGGAGGACCACGCCGCGTACGGCATCAAGCCCAACGCGCGGCATGTCAACTTGCCGTACCCCGGCGTCTACGTCCTCGATCGCGATGGCGTCGTGACCCAGAAGCGCTTCTACGAGAGCTACCGCGAGCGCGACACCGGCACCGGCTTGATCGCGCAGGCCCTCGGCATCGTGACGGAGCCCTCGGTGCCTGTCGTCGCCACGAACGCTCCGGTGGTGACTGCACGGGCGTGGCTCGACTCGCCGACGTACGTGTTCTTCCAACGCGTCGTGCTCACCGTCGAAGTCTCGATCGCCCCCGGCTTCCACGTCTACGGCCAGCCGGCCGGCGACGGGCTCACACCGCTGTCGATCGAGATCGACGCTATCGAAGGCCTCGAGGGGGGCCCAGCGCGCTGGCCATCGCCGCGGCGTTTCACCCAGCCGGGCCTCAACGACGGGCTGTGGGTCCATAAGGGCATCGTGCGCGGCACGGTGCCGCTGACATTCGCCGCGGCGCCCGGCGGCGGCGACCACGTGGTCGGCGTCACCGTGCGCTACCAGGCGTGCGACGACGCCTCGTGCCTTGTCCCTTCGTCGGTGCACCTTCGGGTGCCGGTGCGCGAGGCCGCGCTGGTCGGCCGCTCGCTTCCGAGCCCCACGTCGATGACCTGATCCAGGGAAAGTGAACCGAGCGAGGTCCCTGATGGGTCCTAGGTGTCGTGATTAGTATCGTGTGCCGGCGCCGTGCCGCCCTCGTACTGCTTGTCGCCATCGTGTGTGTGCTCGGGCCCCCGATGCTGCCCGCCACTCCCGCCCCGAGCGTGGCACGGGTCCGCGCCGTCGACGGTGTGGCTCTGACGGTTTCGGATGCGGGGCTGGCAGCCGAGTTCTACACGAGGGTCTTGTTCTTCGAGAAGATGTCGGACTTCGAGCTGCCAGGGCCGGACTCGCGCGTGCGCATCGTACGGATGCGCCTCGGGGACGAGCTGATCGAGCTGATCGAGCTGATCGAGGATCCAGCCGCCGGCCGATCGCTCCAGCGGGTGGCGATCGTCGTCAACGACATCGAGCAGGCATACCTCTGGTTGCGCCGCCACCGTGTCCAGCCCGTGTCGCCGCCCCGAGCCGACTGGAATCACGAGACGGCCGTCATTCGGACGGTCCACTTCAACGACCCCGACGGGCATCCCCTCGAGCTCGTCGAGTTTCCGGCCGACAAGGGGGCCGGCCGGTGGCGACGTCCGACGGATCGCGTCTTCCTTGGCATCGACCACTCGGCCGCCGTCGACGCCAAGCTCCGGGAGTCCGCCCTTTCGTCCGTTGGCCACGCCGAGGCGGGCGCTCATGGCGTCCCGTGAGTTTTGGATCCAGTTATCGCCGGGCACGGGGGTGGACATGGCGCTCCAACGATTCGGATTCATCGTCAAGGGAGCCGGCTACGATCCGGACCGGCGCACTGCGGACGGCGGCGCCGGATGTTTCTAGGTCGTCCGGGTGCCCGTGTGAGCACCTCTCTGGTCAGGTAGTCGGACACGACCAAGTGGCGCTGGGGTTCGCCCGGGTGCCTGATCGTCCGTCGGCGCCTCGCTTCGTTGCCGACCGAAGTCTCGACAATTTAACATCCCTGTGACATCTTCGGCCGATCGCGCGTGGTAGCGAAGGCAAGGCAGGAGGGCGCGTTGGCGATAGCGTTTTCGGTCGGCATTGGGCTCACCAACGAATGCAATCTGCGTTGTGCGCACTGCTACCGTCCCGACATGGTCGTGGAACAGCTCACGCGCTCTGACGTTCGGACGGTGTGCGATGCCGTGACGGTCGGCTCGATGAACCTCGGCGTCGGCGAGAACGGGCTGCACTCGGAGTACCGAGGCATTCTGGACGACCTCGCGGCGCGCGGCATCAAGACGAGCATCACGTCCAATGGCCTGAGCATCGACACCCTCGCCGACGGGCAGCTCACGCGCTTTCACAGTGTAGAGCTGTCCCTGGACTTTCCGACTGAGCGCGAGCACGATGCGTTCCGCGGGGCCGGTAACTGGCGCACGGTGGTCGCCGCGCTGGAGCGCTGCGCTGGACTTGGGGTGCCCGTCACCGTGACGGCCGTGATGATGACCATCAACTACCTTCGATTGCCTGCGCTGGCTCGCGTGGCCGCTGGCTTCGGCGCGAACCTACGCGTCAACGTCTACCAGCCGTCGAGGACGAACCGCTTCACGCTCACCTACGAGGAGTTCTGGGACGGTTTCCGCGGTCTGGCTGCCGCCACGCGCCTGATCGCCACCACCGAGCCAGTGCTTGCCGGTGTGCTCGGGCTCGATGACTTCACGGGCCCGGGCTGCGGCCGGTCGACCGTACGCATCGCGCCGGACGGTCGAGTCATGCCCTGCACGTACTGGCCAGGCAGCCGTCTCACGATCACTGATCTCGCGCGCGCCGGCGCGGGCATCTTGGAGGCAGACGAGTTCGTCGATGCGCGACGCACGCCGGCGGCCTGCGTGGGCTGTCCGTGCCGGGGCGGCTGTGCCGGTCGCCGGGCGCTGACTGGGCAAGCCGACGCCGCGGACCCCTACTGCCCGTTCGCTCGCGGTGACGGGATCGTTCTCGATTGGGAGCGCGCTGCCCGTCAGGATCTTCCGAAGGTGGGCAGCGCTTGCACAACCGTAGTCTCGGGGCTCTGCTGAGGAGACCGGCTATCGGGCACGGCATCTTGTGCACGTGAGCACGTATCACACGAGCAAGAGCGTGGTCGACGAGACGGCGCACTTGTTCCTGGCCGACGGCCTCGACAACACAGAGACGACCCCCGACGAAACGGAGTTCATCGACGTTCGCGCCTTTCCGTTCGACACGGTGCTCCGGATGGTACTGGATGGCGACATCGTCGACAGCATGACAATCGTCGCGGTGCTGCTGGCGGCGCGACGGCGAGAGAACTCGCGTGGATGATCTTGCCGCTCACGGCGCTCTCGACGCACCGGGCCGCGTCGTCGAATCCGAGCGTCGAGGGAAGTGGACCCGATCGGCTCGCGTCGTCGTCGCGGCCTGGGCGGCTGCGTTCTACGCCGTCGGCGCTCCTAGCGCGCAACCGGCGCGCTTCCCACCGGTCGATCGCCCGGTGGCGCCGATCATCTTGCCCGCCTACTCAACCGAGGCGGAGCGCGACCGGCACCGCGAGGCGGAGCGAGTCATGAATCGGCTGGGGGTCACGCCTGGGATGCGAGTCGCCGACGTCGGTGCCGGTGATGGCTATTACACGGTGCGGCTAGCGCAGCGTTTGGGACACGGCGCGACGATCTACGCCGAGGATGTCTCGCAGCCCTACCTCGATCGCCTGGCGGCCCGGCTCACACGCGAGGGCGTCGCCGGAGTGACCCTCGTGCACGGCACGCCGGCCGATCCGCGACTTCCCGCGCAATCGGTCGACCTCGCGATCCTGGCGCACATGTATCACGAGATCGAGCATCCGTACGAATTCCTCTACCGGCTGCACCCGGCCCTGTCGCCAAGCGGCCGGGGCGCGGTCATCGACAACGACAAGCCCACCCAAAAGCACGGCACGCCCCCGGTGCTGCTCCGCTGTGAGCTAGGCGCAGTTGGCTATCGTCAGATCGACTTCCTCTCGCTGGCGCCGGCAGACGGATACCTCGCCGTGTTCGCTCGGCCAGAGGTGGTGCCCCGGCCCGAGGCCATCCAACCGTGTCGGCGCTGATGAGGACGGCTCACGACCTAGGAACGGCGCTGGCCCACCGAGACACCGACGAGCGCGACCATCCCAGCCGGGGCCTGGTGTCGCTCGACGGTGAACCCCGCTTGCTCGAGGCGTATCGTCACGGTCTCGGGGGCGAGCCGCAACTTACGGTAGACGCCCTTGCGGAAGCGCCAGCCGTCCGGCTGCCGGACCCAGACGAGGTCATGCACCTTCACGATGCTGGGCTCGTACTCGAGGAAGCAGGTCATGACGACCTCGTCCGAGGCGTAGAGCGGGATCACTCGATCCAGGTCGCACAGCTCTCCGCTGAGATCGCGAAACGTGAGCACGAGCCGACCACCAGCGACGAGTCGCGCCGCCACGCCGTCGAAGACGCGCGTGAGGTCGGCCTCGAACTCGAGATGCGAGAGCGTGTCGCCCATGCAGACGGCCAGCTCGACCGCCGTCGGCACAAGCGTCGCGACGTCGCGGATGTCGCCGGCGATCGCCTCGACCGGCAGGCCGCGCGCCCGGTCCCTCAGCTCGGCGAGGAGCCGCTGACTGAAGTCGATGGCCAGTATCTCGAAGCCGAGACGCGCCAGTGCGATGGACTGGAAGCCGGAGCCGCAGCCGAGATCCACGGCCATCGCGGCGCCGCTCCTGGCGGTGACGCCCAGACGTTCCAGCAAAGCGTGCTGCTCGGCGACCTTGGCGTCGAATTCGCCGAACATGCGCGAATAGTATTCCGACAGCACCGTGTCGTAGTGGTCGCGGACCGGCGCCATGCCGGCAGTCAGTTCAGCTCGATCGAGATCGGCTGGCTCTTCATATGGATCCGGAACAGGAGGAATTTGAACGCCTCCGTCCGGCTCGTGTTGCGCCCGGCGTGAATCTGCCCCGAAGGCACGTACGATATCGTACCCGCTTGCAGGCGTTGCTCTGGCTTTCCATCGGCGACCAGCGCGCCGTTGCCCTCCAGCACGTATACGATCTCGTGGCCAGCGTGATAGTGCCGGCCATGCGACCAGCCCGGGGCGGTCTCCAGCCGGGAGACGATCAGCTCGTAGTTGTCGATTCCCGCCAGGTCGGTGCGGAGAAGCGGGGCTTCGGTGAACGAAGGCGGCGCCGCGACGAGACGGTGGCCGGTCGCGCCGATGCCGATGCCACCCAGCAACGTCCCGACGATCATCGACCAGCGGATCGCTCGGCCTCCGAACGGCATGGCGCGTCCCTCCCTCAGCCTGGCCCTCGACTCTCGGACCATCGATGCGAGTCTACCCTGGCGTGCTGACCGTTCGCGACGTCGCGAGATGGCTCTGCGCGTCGCCGACGACCGAGCGCGCGAGTACAGTCCTCCTGTTGGTCGGCTCAGGTCTGGCGCTGAGCGCTACGTGCTGGGGGCTAGCGCGGGTGTCGAACCTGGTCCTGGCGCCGCGTACGTTCCTGGCGCTCTTTACCCTCGCGTGGCTGGCCTACGCGTGCGGCGCACTCGTGACCGCTCACCTCCGCGCCCGGGTCACGGTCATAGTGATCCTGACGGTCGGTGTCGCGAGCCGTATGCTCCTGCTTCCCTCTTCGCCGTCGCTCTCCACCGACGCCTACCGGTATGTCTGGGATGCTCGCCTCTCCGGTGCCGGGATCGATCCCTACGCGTACGCCCCAGTGGCTCCCGAGGTCGCAGGACTGCGCGACACCAACATCTACCCGAGGCTCAACCATTCGACGTGGCGCACCGTATATCCTCCTGTCGCGCAGGCGTTCTTTCGCGCGGTGTACCGGCTCGCGCCCGACAACGTACTCGCCATGAAACTCGCGCTCGGCATTGCCGAGCTGCTCGCCCTCGCCGCACTCGCCCTCCTGCTTCGGACGCTCGACGTACCGCTCGGCCGGCTCACGATCTACGCGTGGAACCCGCTGCTCCTCGTCGAGATCTGGGGAAGTGGTCACTTGGATGCGCTGGTGCTCGCCACAGTCACCGCCGCGGCGCTGGCATCCGCCCGGCGCCGGGACGGCATCGCGGCCATCCTGCTGGGCATCGGCACCCTTGTGAAGCTCTATCCCGCGGTGCTGCTCCTGCTGCTGCCCGGACGGCGCCGCGTATCGGTGTACGCGCTGTTCGGAACCGTCGTCGTCGCGGGCACGATCGCTGCGGGTGGACTTGGCCGTTGGCCGATCACGCCGATCTGGCGCTACGTCTCTGCCGAGTATTTCAATCCCGGCCTTGTGCGAACCTTCGTGAACGAGCCGCTGCTGGCGCTCGCGGCGACCGCCGCCTGGATGGTCGTGGCCGCGTCGCGGGCGCATGGCGGCAGCCTTGCCGTGCGGGCTGTGCCAATGGTGGCAGGCGTCATCGTGCTCGGGGCGAATGTCTTTCCGTGGTACGTCGTGTGGCTCGTCCCGTTCTTGGCGGTGACGCCTTCCGTACCGTTGATCGCGTTCACCGGCACCGTGGGCTTCGCGTACAGCTTCTTCCTGTCTGAACCTTGGACGATTCCGTTGTGGGCCAGGCTCGTGGAAGTGGCGCCGCTGGCGATCGCCGCCGCCGTGAAGCTCTGCGGGGCCTTCGGGTGGCTCCCGAGCGTGTGTGCCCGCGCCAGAGCAGGATGAAGGCGGTCCTGATCGTACCCGCGCTGAACGAGGCCGCCGTCGTCGGCGATCTTGTTCGCCGAACGCCGCGCGACATCATCGCCGAGGTGATCGTCGTGGACAACGGCTCCACCGACGCGACGGCCACCGTCGCGCGCGATGCGGGAGCCCGCGTGGTGCATGAGCCGAGGCGCGGCTACGGAGCTGCCTGCTTCGCTGGCGTCACCGCGCTTCCGCGGGACGCTGGCGTCGCAGTGTTCATCGACGCGGACGGCAGTCAGCGACCGGAGGAGATCCCGCTGGTGCTGGATCCCGTCCTCAGCGGCCACGCGGACCTGGTGCTCGGCGCGCGGAAACTGGTGGGGCGGCATCCCATGCATGCGGCGGCCGGCACTCGGCTCGTCGCGCGGTTCGTGGCCTGGCGATGGCGCGTGCCGATCACGGACTTCGGCCCGTTACGCGCCGTCCGCGTGGACCTGCTGCGGCGCCTCGACATGCAGGACCGCGGATTCGGGTGGCCCGTGGAGATGGTAGTCAAGGCCGCGGTGCTCGGCGCGCGGATCCTCGAAGTGCCGGTGTCGCATACAGCTCGACTCGCGGGTCGCTCCAAGGTTTCTGGCACGCTTCTCGGTACCGTACGCGCGGGCTATGCGTTTCTCTCCACCGCGCTGCGCGCGGCGAGACACGAGCCCTGAACGCGGAGCCTTCGCGGCCTACGTGCGGGCGGTCTGCGCTTCTTCGGCGGGTGCGGCGGCGCTCTGCGCGCCCTTTGTCGCCGAGCTGCCAAGGGTAGAAGCCTCCGGCAGCGCGCTCGCCTTCAGCGCGACGAACGCGCAGGCGCCGCTCACCAGGCCCAGCCCCACGGCGAGGCCCGCAGTCTCGGCCACGACGCCGATGAGCGGCGGCCCGGCCAGAAATCCCAGGTAGCCGGTCGTCGCCACCGCCGCTAGCGCCCGGCCGGGCGGCACGCCCGGAACTCGCGCCGCAGCGCTGAAGAGCACGGGGATGATGTTGGCGATGCCGAGCCCGACGAGCGCGCATCCGACAATGCCGATCGCGGGGTGACCCAGGAGCAGCGCGGCGGCGAGCCCGACCGCCGCGACCGTGCTTGAGCCACGCAGGACCAGGCGCGGCCCCAGCCGCCCGACCAGGGCGTCGCCGGTGAAGCGTCCGGCCGCCATCGCCAGCGAGAAGGCGGCGAATCCGACTGCGGCCACCGACGGGCTGGAGCCGAGCGTGTCGTGCAGGTACACCGCGCTCCAGTCCGCCATCGCGCCTTCCGCCAGGAGCCCGAGCAAGGCCAGGATCCCGAGCGTCAACAGCGTACCGGACGGCCGTGCCACGGCTGGGCCCGCGTGGTCGCCCGCCGCCCGCGGGCGTGCGAGCCCCGGGAGCGCGACCACCGCGGCAGACAGCGCAACAAAGGCGGACACGCGAACGTGCGCGACATCCCCGATGCCAACTGCCATCGCACCGCCCGCCAGCAATGCCCCCGCGACGCCGCCCAGGCTAAACAGTGCGTGGAACGACGACATGATCGGCCGTCCGACGCGCTGCTCGACCTCGGCGGCCTGGGCGTTCATCGATACGTCGAGAAGACCATTGCAGGCGCCCAGGAGGGCCAGGGAGAGCGAGAGCAGGGCTACGCTGGGGCTCGCGACGGGCAGGGGGAGCGCGAGGCAGAGCGCGATACCGGCGGCCGCCGTCATCACGCGACTACCGAGCCGGCCGACGAGCCAGCCCGCCACCGGGAGCGCGACCACCGAGCCGGCCGCCATGGACAGGAGGACGAGCCCGAGCTGACCGTCGCTCATCATGTGACGGCTCTTGATTGCTGGGATGTGCGGGACCCAACTGGCGAGCGCGGCGCCGTTGATGAAGAAGAAGACGGCAACCGCCGAGCGAGACCAGCGAGGTGTCATCCTGCAGTTGGAAACGTCTCGCACGAGCATCGATTCGTCCCGATTGGCTGACCACGAACCCGCGCGCCGCGCTGGCGTGTCGAACGGCGTGACGGGAGTGTTCAAGGGAGACCTTTGAAGGAGGGCCGCGAATGATCATCGACTGGGGGCGAGAGATCTGCGGCGATCTGGCGTCGGCCGAACGCCGGGAGTGGCTCTGTACCAACGGGATCGGCGGATTCGCCTCGGGGACGGTGGCGGGCACCCTGACACGGCGGTACCACGGGCTCCTCGTCGCCGCGCTCAAGCCACCGCTCGGGCGCACCGTTTTCTGCACCAGGGTGGACGAGACCGTGGAGTACGACGGTCTGGCGCTACCGCTCTTCGCCAACCGCTGGGCCGGAAACACGATCGACCCCCACGGGTACCGGATGATCGAGCGCTTCACCCTTGAAGGGACGACCCCGGTGTGGACCTACGCGGTCGCCGACGCGCTTATCGAAAAGCGGGTCTGGATGGAGCAGGGCGCCAACACGACGTACGTCCGCTATCGCGTACTGCGGGCACGCGGCCGTCTCGCACTCAAGCTCAAGGTGTTCGTGAACTACCGCGACTATCACGGGTCCACACGCGGCGACGGCTGGCAGATGGACGTGGCACCCGTCAAGCACGGGCTCCGCGTGGCGGCGTTCGACCGCGCCACGCCGCTCTGGTTGCTGGCCGATGGCGCGGAAACGCAGGTCGCGCATGCCTGGTATCGGGACTTCGACCTTCCCGGTGAGCGCGAGCGCGGGCTCGACGCGACCGAGGATCATCTGCACGCCGGGACGTTCTCCGTTTCACTCGCACCCGGCGAGGCGCTGACTCTCGTGCTTTCGACCGAGTCGTCGCCCGCCCTCGACGGCGAGCAGGCGTGGGAGCGGCGGGCGCAACACGAGGAACGATTAGTCGCCGCCTGGACGCGCGCCTGCCCCGAGGCGCGGAAGGCCCCCGACTGGATCAAGCACCTCGTGCTCGCCAGCGACCAGTTCGTCGCGAGACGGCCCACACCCGCCGACCCTGACGGCATGACCGTCATTGCCGGCTACCACTGGTTCGGCGACTGGGGACGCGACACGATGATCGCACTGCCGGGACTGGCGCTGGCGACCGGTCGCGCGGATATCGCCCGACGGATTCTCACGACGTTCGCCCGGTTCGTGGACCACGGCATGCTGCCGAACCGGTTTCCCGACGCCGGCGAGGCGCCGGAGTACAACACCGTGGACGCGACCCTCTGGTACTTCGAGGCGATCCGGGCCTATCACGCGGCGACGGATGACGACGGGCTTCTCAAAGAGCTGTTCCCGGTGCTCGAGGAGATCGTGCGGTTCCACCGTGAGGGCACACGGTACGGGATCAAGGAAGATTCCGCCGACGGTCTCCTCAGGTCGGGCGAGCCCGGCGTCCAGCTCACCTGGATGGACGCCAAGGTTGGTGACTGGATCGTCACGCCACGGACTGGCAAGGCGGTCGAGATCAACGCGCTCTGGTACAACGCGCTCCGCTCGATGGCCGGCTTCGCAAAGCGGCTGAGGCAGCCTTCCAAGCCGTGGGACGAGCTCGCCGCGCGCGTGAAAGCTGGATTCGATCGTTTCTGGAATGAGCGCGCCGGATACTGCTA
>Ga0209056_10005220_pt1 | contig 13541 bp, 11 predicted proteins | sample GraSoiAngelo_114_FD_185876 | JGI IMG/M metagenome (GOLD analysis project Ga0209056, IMG submission 185876) | Grasslands soil microbial communities from the Angelo Coastal Reserve, California, USA - 14_0903_13_40cm (SPAdes) (version 2) | ecosystem: Environmental > Terrestrial > Soil > Grasslands... | reverse complement strand
GCTGGTAATGATGGCCTAGAATGACCGTGCTCGACCCCAGCTCCTCCTTGGCGGCCCGGATGCGGGAGTCGAGAACTTCATCATCCAGAGCAAGATACGGCTCAGGTACGGTTCGGACGCTCATAGGCGATCATTATTGGGACGGGTTTTTCCCTGGGTCAAGGGGTTACGGGCCGCATCAGAACATGTGATGCCCGGGCTTCTACAGGCGAAGCTCTTGGGTAAAGTGTGATACCACAAGCGGATACGGCCGCGCACTTGACCCTGCAGGCAAGAACGGGCGAAAATGGGCCGCTTGACCTACCCCAGACCATTTTGATGCGGAGATCACGTTGAAGGCGTCGAATAACGACTTCTCGATTCACGTTGCGACCGTAAACGGCTCTGGAAGCCAGACCGCGAATACCACCCTCATGCGGGCCATCTTCCAGATGGGCGTCCCCGTTTCCGGAAAGAACCTCTTTCCCTCCAACATCGCGGGACTCCCCACCTGGTTCACGATCCGCGTGAGCGAGCGCGGATATCTCGCGCGCACGCGTCGGAACGACGTGCTGGTGGCGATGAACCCGGAGACCTCGGTCGAGGACATCGCCTCCATGGGACCCGGATCGATTCTCCTCCTGAACGAGGGCGTTCCCGCTCCCAAGATTCCCGACGACCGTGTCGTCTACAAGGTCCCGTTCAACAAACTCGTCGAGCCCCTCGTCCCGGACGCCAAGCTCCGGAAGCTCGTCGTGAACATGATCTACGTCGGCGTCGTGTCGCATCTCCTCGGGATCGACTTCGAGGAGGTGGACCACGCGCTCACCGCGCAGCTGGGTCGAAAGCCGAAGGCGCTCGATATGAACCGCGCAGCCGTGAAGCTGGGCGCCGAATACGCGACCGAGCATCTGAAGCCGGCTCCGTTCCGTGTGGAGCGCCGGAACAAGACGGCGGATAAGGTCTTGATCGAGGGGAACCAGGCGGGCGCCCTGGGCGCTCTGTTCGGCGGCGTCACGTTCCTCTCATGGTACCCCATCACGCCCTCCTCCAGTCTCGCGGAATCGCTCCAGGGCTACCTGGAACGATATCGCAGGGATCCGAAGACGGGCGAGGCGACCTTCGCCGTGGTCCAGGCGGAGGACGAGATCGCGGCGATCGGCATGGTCCTCGGAGCCTCCTGGACCGGCGCGCGCGCGATGACGACGACCTCGGGGCCCGGGCTCTCGCTCATGACCGAGTTCACCGGATTCGCCTACTACGCCGAGATCCCCGCCGTGATCTGGGACATCCAGCGCGTCGGCCCGAGCACCGGGCTTCCGACGCGCACCTCGCAGGCGGACCTTCTCTCCACGGCGTTCATGTCGCACGGCGACACGAAGCACATCATCCTGCTTCCCGCGACGGTGGAGGATTGCTACACGTTCGGGATGAGAGCCTTCGACCTGGCGGAGCGCTTCCAGACGCCGGTCTTCGTGCTCTCCGATCTGGACATCGGGATGAACACCTGGATGTCCGATCCTTTCCAGTATCCCGACAAGCCCTGGGACCGCGGCAAGGTCCTCACGGCGGAAGATCTGGCCAAGACGGCGAAATTCGAGCGCTACCGCGATCTGGACGGTGACGGGATCCCCTACCGAACGCTTCCCGGCACGGATCATCCTCTGGCCGGGTACTTCACGCGCGGATCGGGGCACGACGAGCAGGCCCTGTACACGGAGAATCCCGACACCTACAAGCGCGTCATGGACCGCCTCGCGGCGAAGTACGAGACGGCGCGGGTGGCCGTGCCTCCGCCGGTCATCGATCGCACCAAGGGCGCGGAGATCGGCATCCTGGGATTCGGCTCGAGCCACTGGGCGATCCTGGAAGCACGCGACCGGCTCGCCGCCGACGGCTTGACCACGAGCTACCTTCTCCTGAAGGCGCTTCCCTTCACCAAGGAGGTGAAGAGCTTCCTCGAGTCCATGAAGGTCATCTACGTCGTGGAGCAGAATCGCGACGCCCAGATGAAGGCGCTCTTGACCATGGAATATCCGGAGCTGGCGACGAAGCTCCGTTCGATCCTTCATTACGACGGGCTCCCCATCGACGCCCAGTCCATCGTGGACCAGGTGCAGGAGCGGGAGCGCGAGGGAGTGCTGTCCCGATGACACCTGAGAAGACGGCGCCGGAGCAAGCGGCGAACGGAAACAAGAACCGGATCGGGCTCACGGTGGCCGACTACCGTGGCGCGAAATCCACGCTTTGCCCGGGTTGCGGCCACGACGCCATCACCGGCAGCATCATCCAGGCCGCGTTCGAGGCGGGCATCGAGCCGCATCGCGTCGCCAAGCTCTCGGGAATCGGCTGCTCGAGCAAGACGCCGGCGTATTTCCTGAGCCGCTCGCACGGATTCAACGCGGTGCACGGGCGCATGCCCTCCATCGCGACGGGCGTGTCGGTGGCGAATCGCTCGCTGACCCTGCTGGGGGTCTCGGGGGACGGCGACACCGCCTCGATCGGACTGGGGCAGTTCCTGCACCTGGTGAGACGCAACGTTCCGCTGCTCTACATCGTGGAGAACAACGGCGTGTACGGACTGACCAAGGGCCAGTTCTCGGCGACCGCGGACGTCGGAAGCAAGGCGAAGTCAGGCCGCGTGAACGAGCTCATGCCCATCGACGTCTGCGCGCTCGCGATCGAGCTGGGCTGCGGGTTCGTGGCGCGCTCCTTCTCGGGCGATCCCAAGCAGCTCCGCCCCATCCTCAAGGCCGCCTTGAGCCACCGCGGCACCGCCGTCGTGGACGTGATCAGCCCCTGCGTGACCTTCAACAACCACGAGGGCTCGACGAAGAGCTATCTCAACGTGAAGGAACACGACGCTCCGCTTCACGATATCTTCTTCATCCCGCGCTACGAGAACATCGAGGTGGATTACGCGCCGGGCGAGAGCCGCGAGGTGACCCTGCACGACGGCTCACGCATCACGCTGAAGAAGCTCGGCGAGGATTACGATCCGGGGGACGCGCTCCGCGCGCTGGAGACCATCCACCACGGCAGGCAGGAGGACAAGTTCGTGACCGGCCTCCTCTACGTGGATCCGGACAAGGAGCCCTTCGAGCAGGATCTCAAATTGGTGGAGACTCCGCTCGCTTCGCTGCCGCTGGAGAAAGTCCGGCCGCCGAAGGAAGTGCTGGACGAGGTGATGTCGGGCCTGATGACGGGGAAGGCGTAGGGAGGGACGTTCGACTCGGTCAGGCGGGGGAGCATCCTACCTTCGCTCTTCCTCGTCCTCCCCGCGCGTCTTCGAGTAGTACACCTGAAATTTCTTCCGTAATCGCTTTCGTTTCCATCTCTGGTAGGCGTTCCCCACCGGATTTCCCCAGCGCGGCCACCGCGGTCCCCGCAGATAGAGCCAGCCGAAGATCATGCCGCCGAGATGCGCCACATGGGCCACGCCGCCCCCTGTTGCGGAAATGCTCGACCAGAACGTGATCAATCCCAGGATCAGCACCAGGTACTTCGCCCGGATCGGAAGCACGAAGTAGAGCAGGATGATGCGGTCCGGAAAGAGAAGGCCGTAGGCGGCGAGGAGCCCGTAGATCGCTCCGGACGCTCCGATCGTGACCGTGTAGTTGTTCGGCGTCACGAGCGTGCTCATGATCCCCGCGCCGATTCCGGTGATGAAGTAGAAGCGCAGGAATTTCCGCGTTCCCCAGAGCCCCTCCAGCTCCGTTCCGAACATCCAGAGCGCGAGCATGTTGAACGCGACGTGCCAGAACCCGCCGTGCAGGAACATGTACGTGGCGAGCTGCCAGAGGAAGAGATGATGCACCACATCGTAGGGAACGAGGCCGAAGATGCGCTCGATCCGGACCTGCGCCAGATTCTGTGACAGGATCTGGAAGAGGAAGACGACGACGTTCGTGATGAGGAGCGCCTTGACCGCGGGGGTGGCGGAGCCTCCGATGACGAAGGGGCGCGTGCCCCCTCGGTCCCACCTCACGTCCCGAGTCCCCGGACGCTTCCGCTCACGGCATGGGCTCCCGCCGCGCATTCGACATCGCGTCGAGGAAGAGCTCCCGATCGTCGCGCGACTCTTCGTGCGCCCGGCGCAGGAGCGCGTCCAGCTCGGTGGCGAGCGGGATCTTCCGGCGCTCCATCGCCCGGGCGGCCGTCGCGACCATGGGATCGATGCGGTGTTCCTGGAACGCGCCGGACGATCCCCAGACGAACGAGGATACGTACGCGGGCATGAGCTCCGTTCCGTAGAGATTGCACCCGATCCCCACGAGGGCGCCGGTCGTGAAGGAGGTACTGATCCCCGTCTTCGTGAAATCTCCCAGCTGGAGCCCGAGCAGGAGCTGTCCCGAATCCTCTCCCTTTTTCTCGAGGAAGTCGCGCGCGGAGCGGTACGTGCGCACCGGCGTGTAGGTGTTCTTGAGGTCGCTGTTGTTCGTGTTGGCGCCGAGATTCACCCACTCCCCCACGAAGGAGTGCCCCAGGAATCCATCGTGCTGCTTGTTCGCGTAGCCCTGGAAGACCGTCTCCGCCACCTCTCCGCCCACGCGGCAGACGGGGCCGATCGAGGTGCCGGCGCGGATCTTCGCGCCCGCCCGCACGATCGCGCTCTCTCCCACCGCGGCCGGGCCTTCGATCGTTGCGAGCGGCTCGATCAAGGCGTTCTCGCGGATGACGACCGGCCCTCCCTCGGCGTTCAGGACCGCTCCCGCCATGACGCGGGCTCCTCGGGCCACGTGGACCGACTCCGGCTTGATGAGATGCGCGCCGGAATCCACCGTGCCCCGCACGACCCCCGGCTCGAAGAGGTAGCGCGAGTCTTGAAGGATCTGGCGCGGGCTCCAGCGGATGAGATCGGCGCCCGAGCGCGCCAGGAACGCCTGCACCTCGGCCGGGAGCCGCACGTCCTCGAACGCGCGGTCCGCATCCCCCTCGCGCAGATGCCGAACCACGTGCTTCACGCGCTCGCCGCGCACCTTGGCGGCGAACAGGATTCCCTGCGCGACGTAGCTCACCTCCTGCGGCGAGGCGGCCATGAAGTGGAGCACCTCGTCATCGGTCATGCACAGACGCCCGTTCACGAAGAGCGTGTCGTCCTGGGAAGGCTCCGTGACCTCGGCGTGCGGATAGAGCATCCGCGTCCACTCCTCGAGGTGCGGCCGCACGAGCAGGTGGAGCTTCGCCTCCGGAAACGCGAGCGCGAGCTTTTCCGCGAGGGTGAAGATGCCGCAGCGCAGGGCGAAGACGGGGCGAAGCAGCGTGAGCGGACCGAACGATCCCGCCTCAAGATCTTCGTAGATGCAGAGATTCATCCTCGGACAGTAGAGAGTGGCCGAAGCGCCGTCAAGTCGCCTACAATGCCGCCATGGCCCTAGCGAAGAGCACTCCCAACGAGCAGGATCCCTCGGTCAAGGCGCTCCGGTATCGCGAGCACCGGATCCCGCGCCGCCACCGCGTGTTCGTGAACCGGAATCTCCGTCTCTCGAACATCTGCGCGATCGGCTTCGATCTCGATCACACGCTCGCGCACTACGACCCGGTTCCCGTCGAGGAGCTGGCCTTCGATCTCACGAAACAGAAGCTGGCGCAGTCGCGAAACTATCCCCGGGAGATCCTGGATCTCAAATACGACCCCACCTTCGTGATCCGAGGTCTCGTGGTGGACAAGAAGCGCGGCAATCTTCTGAAGATGGACTATTTCAACTTCGTCTCGCGCGGGCACCACGGCATCCGGGAGCTGCGCTCCGAGGAGCGCGAGCGCGCCTACCGTTCCTCGCGCATCCGTCTCGGCCACGAGAACTACTCCTCCGTGGACACCCTGTTTCACCTTCCGGAGGTCTATCTCTTCCTCTGCGTGGTGGGCGTGCTCGAGCGCTCGGGTCAGAAGCGGTCCGATTACACCCAGGTCTACGACGACGTGCGCGAGATGATCGACGAGGCGCACCGCGACGGGAGCCTCAAGTCGGTGATCACCGCGAATCTCGACCATTACATCCGCCTCGACACGGAGATGCGCACGGTGCTCGAGGAATTTCGCCGGGGCGGGAAGAAGCTCTTCCTCCTCACGAACAGCGATTGGGCCTACGCCGACGCCCTCCTCCGCCACCTCCTGGAGCGGGGACGCGGCGCTCCCTCGCATTGGAGCGAGATCTTCGACCTCGTCGTCGTGGAAGCGAAGAAGCCCTCCTTCTTCGCGGCGAACGCGCCGCCGGAGACGGTGCCCGAGGCCGTCTCCCTTCCCACCGCGATCCAGATCGTGCGCGGAGCGAACGGCTCGTACCTGGAAAAGACGCTCGGCGCCTCCGGCGACGAGATCCTCTACTTCGGCGATCACACGTACGGGGACATTCTGCTCTCGAAGAAGGCCCTGGGCTGGCGGACCGCCATGCTCGTGCCCGAGCTGGACCGGGAGATCCGGGTCACGCAGGATCACTCGAGAGACTTCGACCGCCTTTCACGCCTCTCGGCCGAGCGCCATCACCTCGAGATCGACAAGGCCGCGCTCGGACGGGAGCTGCGAAGGCTCACGCTGCTGGAGGGAGAAGCCGACGGGACGGATCCCGCGCGCCGGAAGGAGATCGCCGCGCGCCTGCAATCGATCCCGGAGGAGATCAAGCACATCGAGCAGCGAAGCGTCGAGATGGATCCCGAGATCGAGGAGCTACGGATCAAGATCGATCGCGCATACAACCCGTACTGGGGATCGATCTTTCGGGAGGGGAACGAGTCCAGCCGGTTCGGGCACCAGCTCAAGGACTTCGCCTGCCTCTATACGAGCCGCGTCTCGAATTTCCTGCACTACCCCATGAACTACTACTTCCAGTCCCCCATCGGGTACATGCCTCACGACATCTGAAGCACGCGGCTCAGCGCTCCGATCGCGAACTCGATCTGCTCCTCGGTGATCGTGAGCGGCGGAGTGAAGCAGATCACGTTGTCGTGAACGCCGCCGGGATAGGCAAGGACGCCCTGCTGGAGCAGCGCCCCGATGGCGGCGGCGGTCCGCTCCGGCGCGGGCTCGCGTGATTCCCGGTCGCGCACCAGCTCGACCGCGGTCATCAGCCCCGCGGCCCGCACCTCTCCCACGGCACGCGATCGCTCCTGCACCGCCCGCAATCCCGCCGCGAACTTCGCCCCGACGCGCTCCACGTGCGCGCGGGTCTCCGGAGCGGCGAGCCGGTCGAGGGCCTTGAGCGCGCCGGCGCAGGCGATCGGGTGGCCGTAGAAGGTGCTCGAGTGCGGCGCCTCCCCCGAAGGCAGGATGTGCTTCCGCCAGGCCTCCATGATCTTCGCGCGGCCCAGCACCGCCGCGATCGCGACACCCCCTCCGATTCCCTTCCCCGCCACGAGAAGGTCCGGCGCGGCGTCCTCGCCGTGGCGCTGCCATTCCCAGAAAGGCCCGGTCCGGCCGCCACCCGTCATCACCTCGTCCAGGATCAGGAGGAGACCGCGCTCGCGGGCGAAGGCGCGGAGCCCGGGCAGGAATTCCGGAGGGGGCATCACGCAGCCGGAGCGTCCCTGGATCGGCTCGACGAGAATCGCGCCCGGCGGATCGGACCCGTGAAGCTCGCGGTCCACGGTTTCCTTCACCGCGTCGAGGCAGCGCAGGTCGCACCGTCCGCCGCATCCGCGCGCGAGAGGACAGCGATAGGCGTAGGGATACGGAACACGAACCGCGAGATCGGGGATCTGCGCCGCGAACGGACGGCCCAGCCCCGGGTCGTCGGTGACCGCGAGCGCGCCGTAGCTCTGTCCGTGGTAGGCGCCGGTGAACGCGACCACCCGACGGCGCCCCGTCGCGAGGTGCGCCGTCTTGAGCGCCAGCTCCACCGCCTCCGCCCCCGTGCTCGCGAGGAGCGCGCGGTCCAGCGGCCCTCCCAGCGACACCAGCCGGCGCACGAGCTTCTCGCGCGTCTCGTGAGGCATGAGGTCGCCCAGCCCCTGCGTGAGCTTCCGGGACTGCGCCGACACGGCGCGCGCGACCTCCGGCGCCGCATGGCCGAGGGAAAGGACCCCGAAGCCCGCCGTGAGGTCCAGGTAGCGGTTTCCGTCCAGGTCCAAGACCACGGCGCCGCGTCCGCGCGACCAGACGATCGGAGACTGCTCGGCGCCCCAGATCGCCGCTCCCTCTCTCCGGCGCAGCCTTCGCGCGGCGTTCCGCGAGCGGGGCCCCGGAGGAGGCACGACGATCCGGGGCAGCTCCGTGCCCTCGAGCTTCTCCCGCGCGGTCATACCGGGGCTCGCGGAAATTTCGCAGGCTCGCCGATCCGCGCCGCGCCGTTCCTGCGCGTCTCCACCCAGCTCACGCCGAACAGGATCAGCGCCGCTCCGAGGAAGAACGCGGGCCCGAAACGCTCGCCGAACACGATCCAGGAGAGGACGCTCGTGAGCACCGGCTGCGCGTTCGTCGTGATGGCGACCTTGGACGCTTCGAGCCTCCGGAGCGCGTAGAGCCAGAGCGAATACGCGATCAACGACGTGCCCACCGCGAGATAGAGGATCCCGCCCCAGACCGGAAGGGTCAGCGACCGGAGCGGCGGGATCGCGTTCGGGATCAGCGCGGCGGGAAGACACATGATCGTCCCGGAGACCAATGCCCAGGTGGTGAGGGTCATGGGGTCGTACCGGCTCAGGAGCTCCTTCGAGCCGATGGTGTACGCGGCCCAGGAGAAGACCGCGACCAGGATCAGGAAGTCGCCGCGCAGGACCCCGGGCTCGCGCGCCAGTCCCCGGTCCAGGAGGATGAGGACGACGCCGGTGAACGCGACGGCGATGCCGGCCAGTTTCCCCCCCGCGCGCCCCTCGTTCAAGTAGCGCCGCGCGAGCAGGAAGACCACGGCCGGAGTGAGCGCATAGAGGAGCGCCGCGTGACTTGCGGTCGATTGAGAGAGCCCGAAGAGGAAGAACCCCTGATTCATGGGAACGACGAGAAATCCAAGCCAGAGGAGCTTGGGAATGTCGGCGCGCGCGATCGGCTGCCGGCCAGGACGCAGAACATGGAAGACGAGGAGCGCGATGGAGGCACAGGTGAATCGGAGGAGCGCGGTCGAGAGCGGGCCGATCGCGTTCAGGGTGCCCTTCCCGATCAGGTGCGTGCCCGCGGAGAGGATCTGATTCAGGACGAGCGCGAGAACGACCCGATGCTTCCCTTCGATGGCTCCTCCCGAGGACCCGCTCCCGAAAATGGAAGCGCGCAGTGTACCACGGGCCGTCCGATGCGATATTCTCCTCAGCTCTGGAGGGAATGCACGATATGGATGCTGATTTTCGTCACTACCTGCGCACCGCACAAGGCGAGGAGCCGGCCATCGGCCTGGGAGAGGCGCGGTGGGCCGAGACCGAGGCGCTGGCCCGGAGGCTCATCGACGCGACGCAGGCAGAGCCCGCCCTGCGCGCGCTGAAGCAGGAGCCGCAGGCGAAGAAGCGCTGGGATCTGCTGCTGCTTTCGGGACTCCTCCAGGGAGCGCTGGGAGAGCGGGCCGCCTCGCTGGAGGCGCTCGAGATCGTGGGAGACAAGCTGGCCGCGGCCAAGGATCGCGAGGGCGTGCGCGCGCTCCTGCCCAGGTTCCTCACACCCGAGCCGGTCTCCGCGGCCGTGCGCTTCCTCCATCACCTCGCGCGCACGGCTCCCGAGGACGCGGAGCGGATCGAGAATCTGCGCGCGGCCCTCGACATCCGGCCCAACGATCCTCAGCTTCTCATGGAGCTTTCGCAGATCCTCGAGCGGACCGGAGAGGCGGACGAGGCCCGCGACCTGCGTCTCGAGGCGCTCGAGCTCTGGCTCAAGCTCGACAACGCCGCGGCGGTGGGGGACGAGCTGCTTCGGGTGGTCGAGGAGGACCTCCCGCGCGAGCCTGCGCGCGCCGCGGCGATCCTCCTCCACTACGCGGGCGCGGTGCCCTGGGAAGAATCGGAGCCCATCCTCGACCTGGCGCTCCCGGAGCTCGAGAGGAGCGGCGGCGGCATCGGAAGCTGGCGCGATCTCGATGCGATCTTCGGGCGCGCTCCCCAGAGCCCCGCGGCGAGGAAGCTTCTCGCCTCGCTTCTTCGGATCTCGATCGCGGGGGAGCCCGATCCCGACGCGATCGTATCGGGCTCTGGCATCCAAGATCCCGCCGCGTCCATCGCCTCGGTGCGCGCCCGGCTCCCCAAGATCCTCTCGCTCCCCCCGGGAGCGGACGTGGCCCATGCCACCTGGGGTCTCGGCAAGGTGGCCTCGAACGACGGCGATAACGTCTCGCTCGAATTTCCGGGACGCGCCGGCCACAAGATGTCGCTCGCGATGGCCTCCCGCTCGCTCGACCGGCTTCCGCCCGACGGACTGCGCGTCCTCTCCACACGCGAGCCGGAGCGGCTACGCGGGCTCATCGAGGCGCATGACAGCCAGGTCGTCGTCTCCGCGCTTCGCGACCTCGGAGGCACCGCCACCCTCGCACAGATGAAGCCGAGGATCGATGCGGTGCTCCCCGAGGGGACCTGGTCGGCGTGGTGGAAGGAGGCGAAGGAGCTTCTGAAAGACGAGCCCAGGCTGGATCTGAGCGAGGCCTACCGTCAGGTCTTCAAGATCGGCTCGGAAGCGGAGCGCCGCGAGACGACGCTTCCCGAGCTGGGACCGCGCGCCGGCGAGGCGGGACTCGGGCTGATCCGGAAATTCCTTCGAGAGCACCCGGACGAGGAGGCGCGGCTCGCCGCACACGCGGCGAAGCTGACGGCGCGGTGGGCCGAGGACTCGAGGCTCGATCCGGGGGTGCGCGCGCAGGCCCTGTGCTACGCCCTTTCCTGGAAGGCACTCACGCCGGAGGGTGCCCGCGACGTGCTGGATTCGCTGGTCGCGGAGGGGCTCTCGCCCGGCGATCTGACGCTGAGCCAGCAGCAGGACGCGCTCCTCGACCTCGCGGAGGGCTCGCGCGAGGAGGAGCTCTTCCTCTGGCGTGCGCTCGAGAGCCGTCTTCCCCGGCTCCGCGATCGGGGTCGGGCACGGCTTCGCGCGCTGCTCGGATCCGGTCTCGGGCGCGCCGTCCAGGAGCGCCTGCAGCATGCGGCCGAGGCCCCGGCGCTGGCGACGAGACTTCTGGAGCACTATGCGGCCCATCCCGCCGATGAGGGCGCGCCCTCGCCTCCCACGCTCCTCCTGACCACGCTCCGGTTGCTCGAGAAGGATGGCGCGGGGGAACCCGGGGTGGCGGAGCGTCTCCTCGACCTCCTGGGGCCGGAAGGGGCCCTGCGGCGCCTGATCGAGGAGGAGGCGCTCGACGAGGAAACGTCCGAGTCCCTGGAGCGCACCATCCTCCACTGGCGCGGGAGCGAGCGGCGGCTCCAGCCGGTGCTGGAATTCCTCCGCGGCTCCGGACACACGCAGATGGCGGAGGCGCACGAGGCACGCCGGAGCGCGACGGCGCAAACGCTCCTCGAGGGAAAGAGCGTCGAGGATCTCGAGACGCGCCATACGATCATGTCCCGCACGACGTACGAGAAGCTCGAGGCGGAATTCAAGAAGCTCAAGCTCGATTTGAAAACCGTGATCCCCGCGGCGATCGAGAAGGCGCGCCAGCTCGGCGACCTTCGCGAGAACGCGGAGTACGAGGCGGCGAAGCAGCGCCAGGCGAACGCGGCCGCGCGAGCGCAGGAGCTGATGAACCTCCTCGACCGCACGCGGCTCCTCGAGACGATCGAGGTGGATCCCTCGCGCGTCGGCGTGGGCACGGAGGTCTCGCTCGAGCCTCTGGATCCGGCCGGCGCTCCGTTCACGTACTGGATCCTGGGCGAGGGGGACCACGCGCTCGGACCCGGAATCCTCTCTTATCGCGCCCCCATCTTGAAGCCGCTGCTCGGGAAGCCGGAGGGTACCCAGGTCATGCTGGAGCTGCCCGAAGGGGAGCGTCCGTATTGCATCGCGTCCATCCGCAAGCGGCTTCCCGAGGAGACTGCCTGACGTGCCGGGCGGCGCGCCCGCGTGACCGCAGCGGGCGTCCGGTTCTGCTATGATTTCCCGGTCACCCCATCCACACGTTTCCGAAAGCGAAAGGAGACGCTTCATGGCCAAGCATCCCGTCAAAGCTCTGCCCTACGCGAATGATGCGCTGAAGGGCATCGGAGCAAAGACCATCGAGATCCATCACGACAAGCTCTACGCAGGCTACGTCAACAAGCGGAATGAGATTGAAGAGGCGCTCACCGGCGTCGACCGCAGCAAGGCGAATCAGATCTACAGCCAGATGCGCGGGCTGAAGCACGAAGAGACGTTCGCGGCGAACGGTCAGATCCTCCATGAGCTCTACTTCGGCGTCATGGGCGGCGACGGCCAGCCCGCGGGCGAGGTGTTCGACAAGATCAAGGAGGACTTCGGCTCCTACGCTTCCTGGGAGGAGGACTTCAAGGCCTCCGGCATGTGCGCGCGCGGCTGGGTGGTGCTCGCGTACGATCCCACCGATGGGCGTCTGCACAATTTCATCGGCGATGCGCAGAACCAAGGCGGTGTCTGGGGCGCGTTCCCGGTGCTTCCCTGCGACACCTACGAGCACTCCTACTTCATCGACTACGGCAGCGATCGCAAGGCGTACCTCGAGGCGTTCATGCGCAACATCAGTTGGCCCGAGGTGAACCGTCGCTACCTCGCCGCCGTGAACATGGCGCTGGCCAAGAAGTAAGCACCGCCTCATTGCAGGTCGGTGGGCGCTCGTGCATTTCGCACGACGCGCCCGCCGAGCCTCGCGGACCTCACCTCCACACTCACCTCACGCTCCACGATTCCAACCAGATAGCAGGACTGCAACGCGCGTTGCGTTGTGGCATGTACCTTGCTCGACACCGGTTGGGATTTTCCGATTTCTTCCTGTGACCACATGCGATTGGGATCGCGAAGGCCAAGGAGACGTCTATGAAGTTGAATCGTGCAGTACTTGCAGGGATGGCGTGGATGGCGGTCACGGCTCTCTTTTTCGTCAACGGCTGCACGAGCACGTCGACGCGCGCGGATCTCCGCGTGGTGAGCGTGAACGGAAACGCGACCTTCTACAGCGATCTTTTGAACGAAGTGGACACTTCCAAAGTCTATATCCCGATCGACCAGGTGAACGTCACGTTCACCAACACCCCCCACGACGGCAGCAACCCGGTGAATGCCGGCACGCCATTCTCCGACATCGTCGTGGACCGCTACAAGGTGACGTACGACAATTCGGTCTATAGCCCGATCGAAGGGGGCATGAACGTGGTCGTCTCGTCGGGAAGCACCGCGGACGCCGCCATCACGATCAGCAACCCATCCGAAAAGGGCGCGCTCCTCGGCACGCTCACGACCACCGTCACCAGCACCGCGAGGATCGACTTCTCGGGCTACGTCCGGACCACCGGAAACTTCGGAGACCGGGTCTATGCGACGGCCTATCTCACCGTGCAGGTGGACAACTTCGGAGACGTCAAGCCGTAACCCTTCTGATTTTCGCGATCCCAGCGGCCCGGAACCTCGCTGGTTCCCGGGCCGTTTCGCTTGATATCAGAAGGGTTACGGCTTGACGTCTCCGAAGTTGTCCACCTGCACGGTGAGATAGGCCGTCGCA
>Ga0209056_10005219_pt1 | contig 13541 bp, 12 predicted proteins | sample GraSoiAngelo_114_FD_185876 | JGI IMG/M metagenome (GOLD analysis project Ga0209056, IMG submission 185876) | Grasslands soil microbial communities from the Angelo Coastal Reserve, California, USA - 14_0903_13_40cm (SPAdes) (version 2) | ecosystem: Environmental > Terrestrial > Soil > Grasslands... | reverse complement strand
GGTTCCATGAAGAAGTTTGCGACGCAGTGCGCGGCAGCGATGGTTGCCTGCACGCTGGCCGCGCCGGCCATGCCGCAAGAGCCTCCCGCGCAGGGCGAGACCATCAAAACGCAGGTCAGCCTGGTCAATCTGTTCGCCACCGTGCGCGACAAGAACAAGCGCATTGTCGGCGACTTAAAGCAGGAAGACTTCAAGATCACGGAAGACAATCAGGATCAAAAGATCTCCTTTTTTTCAAAGGAAGTGGCGCTGCCCATTACCCTGGCGCTCTTACTTGATACTTCGGGAAGCGAGCAGTTCATGCTCAGCGCCATTCAGGACGCCGGCAGTTCGTTTCTCCACAGGATCCTGCGCAAAGGAGATATGGCGCTGGTGATGTCGTTTGACTCCGATGTGGACCTGCTCTCCGATTTTACGGATGATCACGGACAGCTCGACAGGGCGGTCCGGCGGTCGCGCATCAATATTCCGAGCGGTGGCTCGATCGGTGGAAATCCAGGCCCGGTGGGGTCGCGGCAGATCACCGGCACGGCGCTCTATGATGCGATCTATCTGGCCTGCGGCGAAAAACTGAATACGGAAGCGGGACGGAAAGCGGTGGTGATCGTCACGGACGCCCAGGATGAAGGCAGCAAAGTACGCATTGAAGAGGCCATCGAAGCCGCGCAACGCACGGACACGGTAATACATGTCATCCTCGTTGCCGATCCGCGCTTTGGAGCGAATACCGGCGCCGCAAAGAAACTTGCGGAAGAAACGGGCGGCCGGGTGCTCAACGCAAGCTCGGAGAAAAAGCTCATGGAAGCGTTCGATGAGATTTCGGCGGAACTGCGCAGCCAGTACACGCTGGGCTACTACCCGACCAACAGCCAGCGCGACGGCAAATTCCGCAAGATCAAAGTCGAGACTGCCAATCACGACTTGAAGGTGCTCGCCCGCAAAGGCTACTACGCGCCGAAGGGCTGAGCTTGCGAATGGCTTCGGCGTTGCCGCCGAAGCCGTGCACCTCGAGGCAATCAAACTAATTTATGAGCGGTGATGTTCGCAGCAATCGCCCGAAGAGGCCGAGGCCTTGGCGGGCTGCACGTACTCCGCCTTCGCGTCCACCTGGTAGCCCTCGCCGTACTTGTCATGGTGGCGCACCCAGGCCATGGTATGAGCCAAGCCTTCCTCGTCGCGTCCTTTGGGCGTGAGGTCCAGCCAGTTGTAGGCTCCGATGAGGATGTCCAGTCCCCGACCGTAGCTCGAATACGAGTGGAAAATGTTCCCGGCTGCATCTTTGTAAAACACGCTCGTGCCGGGCCGTTCCTCGCTGGGAAACTTCTGCATCGTATAGTTGTAATAGACCTCGGCCTTCGACAGTTCTTCCTTGGTCATGGACACCTGATAGTCGTAGTTGAAGTCCGTCGCATTCGACGAGACCCAATGGAAGCGCCAGCCCATCCGTTTCTTAAACGCCTCGATCTGCGCCAGCGGCGCGCGCGAAACAACCGCCAGCCGGACATCCCGCGCCGCCAGGTGCACCACGCTGGCGTCAGTATGGTCTGAAATATACGAGCAGCTTGGGCAGCCTTCCTTCCAGTCCGGTCCGAACATGAAGTGATAAATGATCAACTGACTCTTGCCGCCGAATAGGTCGCCCAGCGACTCCTTTCCGCCAGGCCCGTCGAAAACATACTGCTTCTCTACTTTTTCCCAAGGCAGTTCACGGCGCTGCCGGCTCAGCTCATCGCGCAACCGCGTGAACTCCTTTTCCTTTTTCAACAACTGCTTTCGCGCGGCAAGCCATTCTGCCGGCGATACCACTTTCGACTGTTCCATCGCTCTCGTTGCCATGACTGATTCTCCTTTTGTGTTTGGCCACTCGCGGAAAGACAGATGACCACAGAAACTTGGTCGTACGCAGTGCGCTCAGTGAATGCGGAAGGCTGTTGGGGACTTGCCCCAACATACTCCGGCATTCACCGGCCATGTACCGAAATGGAGCGGACTTCGAGCATGTACAACTCTAGCCGCCTGCGGCCTGCGCCTTGGCCGTTTGCGTTGCCTCTCGCATTTGCGCGAGTACTTTGCGAATGGCTTCGTTGGACCCTGGGCTGCGCTTTTCTCTCCAGGCCTCCAGCCGCTTGACTTGTTCTTCGAGATTCGCGAGGAAGTTTGGGCTGCTGAACATCGCGCGCCACGCGCCGATCACCGGCTTTACCTGTTCCCAAACAACCCACTGTTCCCCGTTGCTTTCGAAGAAGAAGTCTTCGTCGATGAGCCCGCGGTTCACGATGCTCGCCACCATCTCCCAATAACCGAGCACCATGCGCACGTACGCGTTTTCCTTGCTACCGGGAGGACAGACTCGCGTCACTTCCTCCATGCTTTTCACATGGAAATTGGCGCCGAACCACTCGCGCGCTTCGCGCAATCGGGTCTCCCGCCGCTCCTCGAACAGCCGCAACATCAAATTCACCTGCTCGTTCGTTACTTCTCCCATGTTTCCTCCTTTGGTTTTGGATTGTAGGCTTGTTTTTCGCGGAACTAGGCGAACGGATTTTCGTCCGCGCTGGGCCCGTAAATCGACGGCACTGGAACACCCAGCATTCGCAGATAGACCGAGAGCTGCCCGCGATGGTGATAGTTATGATTCATGAGGACCGAGCGAATGAAGCCGATCCGCGGGACCGACATCAGGACCTTTCCGTTTTTCGTCAAGCTCCACATGGAGGTCAGCCGGGCATCATCCATTTTCTTGAGGGTGTCCTTTGCACTCTCGAGGCTCTTCGAGAAAGTGTCCAAAACCTCCTGGCGGCTCTTGGGCTCCGGCTGCGAGAAGTTCGGGGCTTCGATACTGTCCGGCACCGCTGCCGCAGCAACGCTGCCCGGCACGGACGCAATGTGCAGGGCCAACTGGCCCAGCGAAAGGATTTCGGGTGGGGTTTCCAGGCGAGTTTGTCTTCCGGAATTCGATCCAAGACTCGCTTGGTCGTTTGTGCTTCCTGATCAATTTCAATCAAGATGGAATCTACAAGTTTCATGGCTGCTCCTTTTGTCTCTCTCTTTGGACGAAACCTCTTCACTACCAGCGCGGTCAATCCGCCCGTCGACATCACGCTTCCGGCCATCAGCACTGCGCTGCTGATGCAAAATGGACACATCGGTTCTTCCTCTCGCGGCGCCGCCGTTCACCGCGAACGCTTCGCTTCCGCACGTTTCCGCACCCCCTCATGGATATGCCCCCAGCCTTTCGTGACTCCTTTTCGATGGTCTTCCTCGATCAGGCCGAGTGCCGAGTGCCGAAACCGGATCAGCGTTCCGCCATCCACTTCGCTCAAGCGATACTGGACATTCGAAACGACCGGATAAGACATGAACAACGGCCCGGCGAATTCGAGCAATGTCGGCCGCTTGATGGCCTGCACAACTGCCCAGAAGTGGCCATTGTTGTCGCCTAGATCGCGGTACCACCTGCCGCCTGGCCACGGCTCAAGCTTCATAGGCATCGGCTTGCCGTCGGGCGTGTCATTCTGCGGCCCGAGCTGCTCGAGCAGCGCGGTGAACGTTGCGTCCAGCGTCGCACGCACGTGGATTTCCTCTGTGACATTCAACGTCAAATCCTCAATTCTTGCTGCTGTCGAGATCATGTTTCCTCCTTGAGCTGAAATCCGGTTCCCCTTCCTTTGACGCATTGCTTTTCCGTTCGGCACGTTCCTTGACGCGGCTCAATTGATGACGCCAGAAGCGCTCGAACGTTTCCGTCCATTCGTGAAGCGGCCGTATCGCCTCGGCGTTGGTTCGATAAAACATCCGCCGGCCGTCGCGGCGTACGTCGACAAGGCCCACCTCGAGCAAAACGCGCAGGTGCTTCGAAACCGAGGGCTGCGCCAGCCCCAACGAGTCCACAATTTCCCCCACTGGCCGCTCCTGCAGCGCCAGATAATTCAAAATCTCGCGCCGCCGCGGCTCCGCCACGGCGTTAAACACATCCGAGGTTGTCGTTGCTCGTGCCATGGACCAACAATACATTCCCATATGGGAATGTGTCAAGCAGTTTTTTCTTGTCTCCTCGCCACGATCACTGCTCGCGCTTGCAGAGAGTCCCCTGCGCCGACCATTCCCTTTTTTTAGGTTGTCCATTAGGGCGCAAAGGAGTAGAGTCCCACCAACTCTGTGGAGGATCTCCCATGAACCCACTTCATCTGCGCTGGCGTTTGATTCTTGTCGCGGTGGTGTATCTGACTTGCGGACTCTTCGCCGTTGCTGCGGACGAGCCGACCCTGACCAAGGAGCAGATTAAGCAGTTCCTTCTCACCGCTAAGGTGGTGGGCAGTAAGGATGCCAAGAAGGGCATCACTAACACTAAGCGGCTTACGCTTTCCGACGGCACCGTGACTCACGACGCTTCTTTCCAAGGTCTTGATGAACACAAAGCCCAGAAGCAGCTTGGCTCGGGCACCGAAATAAACTTCGTGGACTCTTACAAATACAACATCGCAGCTTATGCGCTGGCTGAGTTGATTGGCATGGACGACATGCTGCCGGTATACGTCGAACGCAAATGGGGAGGGAATCCGGGCTCGCTCAGTTGGTGGTTGCCGGTGAAGATGGATGAAGTGGAGCGCCACAAGCAGAAATTAACGGCGCCGGATCCGGAGGCCTGGAACCATCAGATGTACAAGATTCGGGTCTTCGATCAATTGGTCGCCGATACTGATGTCAATCTGACCAACGTGCTAATCGGTGAGGATTGGAAGATCTGGAGGATTGATTTCGGCCGCGCATTTCGCCTCAGCAAGGATCTGAAAGACCCTGCTAAAGAGTTGGTACACTGCGACCGGCAATTGCTGGAGAAACTGAAGGCGCTAACAGAAAAAACCAGCCACTATCTCAGCAAGGATGAGGTGAAGGCGGTGATGGCGCGACGGGACAAGATGGTGGCGCACTTCCAGAAGCTGATCGCTGAAAAAGGTGAGAGCGAAGTGTTGTACTGAATTAGTTGGCCACGGAAGTAAACTGCACCGCTCCACTGCGTGAGCAGCTCTTCGGGATCAGGTTCTGGCAGGGGCAGTACGTGGGATGCAGCGGAGATGTTGGATTGGAAGCCCAAGTTTAATAGCTTGCACTTTTTGGTCTCCTGGGTCTAGTGTTCGTGCTACGCATCACATCTTCCCGGTGATCCCGGTGAATAAGGAGAGAAAAAATGCTGAAGAAGCAACTCACGGTGCTGTTCGCTTTGGTACTTACCTTCCCGCTGGCAATGGCGGTGTTCGCGCAAAAGGCTCCTGCCAAGCCGAAGGAGGCGCGCTGGGAAGGTAAAGTTCAAAGAAGTAGTAAGGAGCAGTCTTCTCTGACTGTTCGTAAGTCGGGCTCGACTTTAGAGAAGAGCTGTGTGTACGACAGCTCGACGAAATGGGTCAGTCAGTATCATGGCGACAAGAAGGTCAACGACATTGACGCCAGCCAGGTTAAAGACGGGGACTACGTGATTTGCAAGGGCACTGCAGAGAAGGCCGGCGAAATCCACGCGACGCTAATCTCTAAGCGGCTCTCCCACTCCCCCCAGTAGACCAGTTCGGTCTGTAACGCAAGTTGGAACACGCCGATCGGTTGTAAGCGAAGTTCACGCAGTAACCAGCTCGCGGAGCCTTCATGTGATGGCTCCGCGAGTGGGCCTTTCCGTGTGGCCAGCCGCGAACTGCCGCGACAAGTGACCGTACCGACGTTTTGGTCCAAGAGAAGTGAGAGCGTTCTTATTTCTGATTGGACACCCTTGGTCTGTGAAGATGGAGTTGTTCCGACGGACCGCAGGCCGCCTGCTTGCCGGCCTTGGCCGTATTTGCGTGGTTCCTCCATGCGTATTTTCAGCTTGTTGACTTGTGCGACTCTGGCAGCCTAAGATGCACCGCAATCGAGGATGCCTTGCGGAACGCAATGTTCTCGCTAAAATTCTGCTGCTTGCCTACAGGAGACAGGAAAATGGTCCGCCCTCCGGTCTGTGATCCTCCCCACCGCGCTTGTATTTCCGTCCTCCTGGTCCTAGTGTCGGCGGTGCTCGCGTGGGCGGGACCAGCAAAGGCTCCAGCGGAATCGCGGGAATCGGTAGTCGCCATCGCCGATGTCCACAATGACTTTGACGACTTCGTCGCCATTCTCCGGCGCACCGGTCTTACAGACAAGCAGAACCATTGGACGGCCGGTAAAACAACGTTCGTCCAGACCGGGGACCTGCTGGATCGCGGCCCCAAACCGCGCGAGGTCATGGACTTGATGATGGCGCTCGAGAAAGAAGCGGCGCAAGCAGGCGGCCGGGTCGTGGGCCTGCTCGGTAACCACGAAGTGATGAATATCATGGGTGACCTGCGGTACGTCACTCCCGTGAACTATGCCAGTTTTGCCGACGGCAATTCCGAGAAGCGGCAGAAAGCTGCGTATGAGGAGTATGTGAAATGGAGGGGTAGTCATGCATCCTTACTGGCCGAGCTCCCCCAGCCGATGGAGTTGACGGAGGCAGAGTGGATGGCGCGCCATCTGGCAGGCTTCATTGAGCAGCGCGAGGCGTTTGGTCCAAAGGGAGAATACGGTGCGTGGCTGCGAGGACATGACGCCGTGGCCGAAATTGATGGGGTCATCTTCTTGCACGGGGGAATTTATCCTGACCTGGCCAAAACGAAACTGGATACGATGAATAAGCGGATCCACGACGAAGTCAAGGAATTTGATGCCTCGACACAGTATCTGCAGAATGAAAAGTTGATTCTGCCCTTCTTTACTATGCAGGAAGTCAATAATGTACTTCAGGCAGAGGTCATCACTGAGCTCAAGTCGCGTGTCCCCCCCACCAATGAACGCCACGCCAAAATACTGGAATTTTTGAAGCATCAAGATTGGCTCAGTTTGCGGGTTGACGGCCCGCTATGGTTTCGCGGTTACGACCTGTGGAGCGACGAAGAGGGCACGCCGCAGGTGAGCAAGGTGCTGGAGGCTTACAAGGCGACACACGTTGTGGTAGGGCACACGGTGCAGAAGGGTGGTCGCATCCGGCCTCGCTTTGGCAACAAAGTGTTCTTGATCGACACCGGCATGCTCAGCAGCTACTACCCAGGGGGCAGGCCGTCAGCTCTGGAAATCTGCGGCGATGCCAAATTCATCGCTGTGTATCTGGACCAGCAGGTAGTACTTCTCGATTCCGCTGGGCCTTCGCCTCAAATTGGAGGGCCCGGGATGGGGAATGGTACAACAGTTTCGGAAAAGTTGGCCGTCTCGCCGCCCGACCGAATATGTTCTGGAACGACGGCCGCACCGCAATAAGACAGAAAGGTTACGAAAGAAGGTTCTGCGGATGAAACGGTGGATCGAGCGGGCTCTGAACGTTCACCCGGGAGATTTGGGACGCGGCGTTCTTCTCTGCTCCTGCCTGTTCTTAGTTATCGCCAGCTACAAAATGGGCGGAGTAGCGGGGGCTGCCCTATTCCTGTCGCGTTTTCGGGCAAGTCAGCTTGCTTACGCCGATATTTCCAGTTCGGTGCTGGTGGTGGCGGTCATTGCGGGCTACGTGGTTATCGCGCGGCGAGTTCTTTTCCGCGATCTGCTGGTAGGCAGCATGATATTTTTCGCTGCGACTTGGGCGCTGTTCTGGTGGCTGGCCCATTACTATTCCCATCTGATCTGGGTTTTTCCTGCGTTCTACGTCTGGGTAAAAATTTTCGGCGTGCTCGCCGGCACGCAGATCTGGACACTGGCAAATTACGTCCTGACCACCCGCGAGGCCAAGCGGATTTTCGGGATGGTAGGCGGGGGCGCCATTGCGGGAGGGATTTTTGCCGGTTTCCTCTCCAAGACCATTGCCAAGAGGTTCGGAACAGAGAGCCTGCTCCTGGCCATGACACTGTTCGTCTTCATCTGCGCCGGGCTGGTGATCTTGGTGTGGCGCAGCGGTCGGGTGCTGGTGGGTGACGCGCAAGGAAAGCCGGGAGAGTCCGCGGAAACAAGCTCGCGGAACCTGCTCGCAAGCATGCGCCTGTTGTTCGCCTCGCCCTATTTGCGGGCCATCGCAGCGGTCATCTGCATTTCGAACTTTGTAGTGACGTTGACGGGCTGGCAGTTCTTAGCCATTGGTCAGCAGTTCCTGGTCAAGAAAGACGCCATGGCCATTTTTTTTGGCGACTTTTATTTTTACGTGGGCGTGCTGGGGCTGTTGTTTCAGTTGCTGTTGACCGCAAGGTTTTTGCGCCGGTTCGGGATTGGCACCGCGCTGTTCGTTCTTCCCGTCACTATACTCCTGGGCTCGGCCGGCCTGCTGGCTTTTGGCACGCTGGCCTCCGCAGTGGCGCTGAGGGGCGGCGACCAGGTGCTGCGTTATTCGGTTGACAAATCCACGGCCGAGTTGCTCTACCTGCCGATCCCTGGCGGTGTGAAGTTACAAGTGAAATGGTTCATCGATACGGTGATCTGGCGGCTGGGCGATGGGCTATCCGGATTAGCGGTTCTCATCTTTGCCACTTCGCTGCACTGGCCGGCGCGTCAAATGAGCTGGATCGTGCTGCTGCTGGTTAGCGGCTGGCTTGTGGCGGTTTCTGTCGCACGACGACAATATGTCGCTACGCTGAGGGAAAGCATTAGCCAGCATCGCCTCGATGTGGAACAAGCCAGTGCGCCAGTGCTGGACCGGTCGACTACGGATCTTCTGGCCAACAATCTTTCCGCATCCGATCCCAAGGACATTCTTTACGCGCTGTCCCTTTTTGAAATGGAACAGCAAAGAGCTGCCCATCCGGGGATACGGGCTTTGCTGAGTCATTCCGCACCGGAAGTGCGGCAGAAGGCAATCGCCATTCTCTCCGCGGCGAGCGACAAAGCCGCCGTTCCAGAAATGCAACAACTACTGCGGGACCCGGAACTCAGTGTGCGCACCGAAGCCCTGCTTTTCTTGAGCCATCATGGACATATCGATCCTCTGACGGTCATAGAGCAACTTGGCGATTTCCCCGACTTCTCGGTCCGGTCGGCTGTCGTCGCCTTTCTGGCGCAGCCCGGCGAAGCTCAGAACTTGGAAGCCGCGCGGAATATCCTGGACTCGATGGTCAACGAAGCAGGAGAAGAAGGCCTGCGTAACCGGGTGGAAGCTGCCCGGCTCCTCGGAGAGTTGCCGGACTGTTTCGATCCTTTGCTCTCCAAGCTTCTTACCGATTCCGACACTCACGTGGTGTGCGAGGCCATCCATTCGGTCGGAATGCTGCGCAAGCGCCGGCTGGTCCCCGAGTTATTAGACCGGCTCGCAGACCATCGACTAGCCCCTGCGGCCGCGCAGGCACTGGGCCGATTCGGGGACTCCATTGTAGGAGGTTTACGCGACCACCTCTGTGATTCTGCCGTTCCTATCCAAGCACGCAGAGAAATTCCCAGCGTACTGGTGGCTCTCGGAACGTCAGCCGCCGCAAGCGTACTGCTTGACAACCTCCTGCAGGGCGATACCACGTTGCGCTTTCGGACTATTGCCGCTCTCAACAAACTTTGCCGACTGAATCCCCAGATCGTGCTGGACGCTCAGATGCTGGAGACCGTATTGGCGGCCGAGATTCTGGGGCACTACCGGTCCTACCAGATTTTGGCCACCATCGGCGCGACGACAGACGGCGTCGATCCTCTCGCGCGGGCACTGAAGGAGGCCATGCAACAGGAACTAGAGCGCATCTTTCGTCTGCTGAACCTCCTGCATCCCCGGCTCGATTTGCACAGTGCCTATGTAGGTCTGCAGTCCACGAGCGTCGCCGTGCACGACAATGCCTTGGAATTCCTCGATAACGTCTTGAAATCGCAATTGCGAGATATGCTCGTTCCTTTGTTGGACAGCAAGATCACCGTGGCAGAACGAGCCCAGATCGCACAACGGCTGGTGCGCGCCAAAATCGAAAGCCAGGAACAGGCCGTGGCAGAACTCGTTGCTAGCGATGATCCGTGGTTGAAGTCGTGCGGAGCCTATGCCATCGGAGCCCTGGGGATAAAATCTTTGGAAGGTCAATTAGATGGGTGCCTGAACGAAGCAGACCCGCTGCTGCGCGAAACGGCGCGTGCCGCGAAACTCCGCCTGGAAGCCCTCGCCGCGAAGTCTTAACCCTTCGCGGCCTCGAGCAAATCTGTCACGCTCCGCCGCCGATGCGCGCGGAAGGCTAACGCATATGCGCCGCGGCTGGAACCCGCGCATCACATCTCGAAAAAGTTATCGCGGCAGCCGAAGGTCTATGCGCTTCGCGTGCAGCACGCCCTTATCGTCTACCTGGCCCAGAACAATCACAAACGATTCTTCCTTGACGTCGTCTTGTTTCCCGGGCTTTCCAAGCTTCGTCCATTCCGTCGAGCTGTCATAGGCGACCTTCTTCAAATGCCCGGCCATGGTGGTTTTGGCGTCGCGGATGTCCATCTGCGACTCGTCTTTATTAATTCTGACGACGTGGCCTTGCCATTTCGTCTCTTTTTTCGCAGCCGGTGCTTTTTTATCTTCGGCCGCGGCCTGATTGGCGCCCGCAGGCATGGCAGCAAATAACGCTCCTGCAAGTGCTAGCGAAAGTAAAGTTGGGAAAACCTTCATTGCATCCTCCATGTTGGAATAACGCCTGGGTCTCGACCGCCCCACAAAGGGAAGGAACACGCGGGGAGAGGATAATGCGGCGAAGGGGAAGTGTAAAGAAGAATCTATCGCAAAACGATAACTTCCACGCAGCGATTGGTGTTGTCTCCCCGCGTGGCCGGGGAGTACAGTTTGAGGCAATTTCCGGAGGACATCCCGTGCAGGAATTGCCGAGGCCTTTGGCGAGACTTCTCTTCGTTGTTCTAGCTTGCTTTATTTTTCCGTTGTCTCTCCATGCGGCCGACGACACTCCGCTGACCAAAGAGCAGATCAAGCAGTTTCTTCAGACTGCCCAGGTCATCAAGAGCAAGCCCTCGAGCAAAGGCGTCACGCATCCCCCGCTACTCACCCTCAGCAACGGCACTATCACCCACGACGCTTCTTTCCAAACGATCGACGAGCACAAGACCGAGATGAAGTTCGCGAACGGGAAGGTCGAACTCAATTTCGTCGACTCCTACAAGTACAACATCGCGGCCTACCGGCTGGCCGAACTCCTGGGCCTCGACGACATGCTGCCGGTCTATGTCGAACGCAAATGGGAGGGCAAAACCGGTTCGCTCAGTTGGTGGCTCCCAGCAAAAATGGACGAAGCCGAACGCGCACAGAAAAAGCTCGAGCCTCCCGATCCCGATAAGTGGAACAGTCAGATGTACCGCATCCGCGTTTTCGACGAGTTGGTCTACGATACCGATCCCAACCTCACCAACGTTCAAATTGGCGAAGATTGGACTGTCTGGCGCGTCGACTTCAGCCGCGCCTTCCGCACGAACAAGGACCTGCGCGTCCCAAAAAACCTGGTGAAATGCGACCGCCAGCTCTTCGAAAAACTGAAAGCCCTCAAAGCCGAAGAAGTGGCGGAAAAAACCAAAAACTATCTGAACAATGATGAGGTGAAAAGCGTGATGGCCCGCCGCGATAAAATCGTTGCCACGTTCCAAACCCTCATCGCCGAAAAAGGCGAAAAGGAAGTCTTCTACTAGCCCTGCCCTCGCCCGCCGTTCACCGAGTGTAAGCTTTCGGCTTGCGAACCAAACCGGTCAAGAAAAATCAAAGCACAAATTACTTGACGCCGCCGGAGGGACTGGTTGCGGCCGGCGTGTTTGCGTTGGCGCTGGCGAAGTAGCCGCGGCGGGCGCGCACCTGGTAGCCCTTATGTTCTGGGACTTCGATGCGGATCTTGTGGTAGCGGCCGTCGAGAACGTAATTGTTCGGAAGATAGGCGATCGAATACTGATTGCGCAGCTCGTCGCCGATGTCCTGGAACGATTGATCCAGATCATCCACGTGATAGGGATAAAAGGAGCGGCCGCCGGTTTCTTCCGCGAGTTCCTGAAGAATCTTGTCGCCATCGGTCAGGTGATACTTGCGGTCGCCGGACTTGGCCGGTTCATTATTCTGCGTCAGGGAAATCCACTGGATGCTGGTGCTGATGGTGTAGATGACGACGCTGGTGCGCTGGGCCATTTCGATGGCTTCGGTACGCGTGTGGTTTGAGAGATTATCCTCGCCGTCGCTGATTAGAACCATGACGCGGCGGACCACGTCGGGCTGGTCGCCGGGAGGCCGTGGCGGGTGGCTCAATTCCTTGACGCAGGCTTCGTAGATGGCGTCGTAAATCGCAGTGCCGCCGCCGGCGCGCGTTTTGGTGATCTGGTCGCGAAGCGCTCCCGCATCGCCGGTGAAGGGCTGGATGATTTGCGGCTCGTCGTCAAAGGTCATGGCGAAAGCTTCGTCTTTGTTGCGGCGGAGGACGGTGAAAAGAAAATTGATGGAGGCGTCCTGCTCGAACTTGATGCGATCGCGAATGCTGTTGGAAGTGTCCAGCAAGATGCCGATGCGGAGGGGGAGATCGGACTGCTTGCTGAAATAACGGATTTCCTGGGGAAACTTGTCATCGAAAATTTTGAAGTCGGTTTTTTCCAACGCAGGGACGAGCTTGTTGCGGCGGTCAAGAACAGTGAAGAGGACGTCGACGAGGTTGACGCGGACGCCGATCTTTTGACCGCTTTGCTGGGCAGGTTCCTGACTCGGGGCCGGGGACTGTGCCGGAGGAGTGGATTGCGGCTTGGGAGCGGCCGGGGCTTGCCGAGCACGGTCCATGAGCGGAGCCAACAGCAAGATCACGGTCAGAAAAATCGAAGTGAGTAAGCGTCGCATGTGCATTGATTATAGGTATCCCGCAAGCGCAGCGTCAATTCGGGTTGGCGGCTCGCCGGAGGCGGCAGAAAGTTTTTTCAAGAAATCGTGAAGCTCCCTGGGGAACGGGGCTCGCACGTCGATCCATTCGCCGGTGCGGGGCTGCGCAAAGCCGAGTTTTGCGGCGTGGAGAAAATTGCGGCCGAGCGGGGCTAGCTCCGTTTTCTCGACACGCAATTGGCTGGCGGCACCGTAGAGCGTGTCGCCGACGACGGGATGTTTGAGCGCGGAGAAGTGCACACGAATCTGATGCGTGCGGCCGGTGTGGAGTTGGACTTCGACGAGCGTGGCAGTGGCGATGGTGGCGAGGGAACGCCAATCGGTGCGTGCAGCGCGGGGATTGGTCATGGCGGCACCGTGCCAGGCCTTGCGCTCCACCGCCATGCGCGTGCGATGGATGGGGTCGCGGCCGATGGCCAGCTCGATGCGGCCGGTTTTTTCCTTGAGCTGGCCCTGCACGAGTGCGATGTAGATTTTTTTCACTTTGCGCTGGCGGAAAGCCTCGCCGAGTTTGGCGTGGGCGGCGTCGTTTTTGGCGACGAGAATCACGCCGGAAGTTTCCTTGTCCAGGCGATGCACGATGCCGGGACGCAGTGGATCGGCGGACTGCGAAAGAGACTGGCCGCGGCCGAGGAGTGCGTTGACGAGCGTGCCGGAGATTGCGCCGGCGCCGGCATGCACGGTCATGCCAGAGGGTTTGTTGATGGCGATGACGTCTTCGTCTTCGTAG
>Ga0209056_10005218_pt1 | contig 13542 bp, 7 predicted proteins | sample GraSoiAngelo_114_FD_185876 | JGI IMG/M metagenome (GOLD analysis project Ga0209056, IMG submission 185876) | Grasslands soil microbial communities from the Angelo Coastal Reserve, California, USA - 14_0903_13_40cm (SPAdes) (version 2) | ecosystem: Environmental > Terrestrial > Soil > Grasslands ... | reverse complement strand
GCGAGCTGCTGCGCAGAACGGGTAGAGAGGTCAGAATAAGTATGAACCGACACGTATAGCACTTCAGGATCGCGTGGGAATTCGCGGTTGAGCATGCGTAAGAGTTCAACAGCGGGGTCCGACTGATTCAGAACCATCGCACAGCGGATGCCTGCCAAGCCAGCAGTACGCCGCACATCCCTGTCGCCTCCAGGTAACAAGCTCTTCTTCAGAACCGGGAGGGCCTCCTCGCACCGCCCACTTTGCGCGAGCCTAAGGGCTCGCTCAAAGGTCACAGAAGATACCGGCGACGGAGCTTTCTTTGACCTTTGGGTCGAGGCGGGCGCGGAGATAAACAAGAAAACCAGAGCCGTTACGAGGAGTCTAGACATAGAAATAGGGCAGACGTGCGATAACGCCTGCCCCATGATACCGCGCTTAATAATACAGTTTCAGAGCAAACTGGACATTCCGCGGATCCTGAGACGTGTTGATCAGGCCCATGTTCCCGCCGCAGCAGGATGTAGCAGGAGCATTCAGGTTCACACGATTGAAGGCATTGAGAAAGTCGGCTCGGAACTGAAGTCTCATTCGCTCCGTGATCGTGAAATTCTTTTGTAAGCTTAGGTCCACGTCAGCATAGCCCGGTCCACGAACAGGACCTTGCGCCGGGCAGCTTCCGAACTGTTCCGCCCCCGTGGCCGTGTATGGGCTGTTGTCAAGCCACTGATAGCCGATATAGGCGCCGCTGGTGGGATCAAACGCATTTTTCCGACCAAAGGCGTGTCCAGATCCGGGTCCGCAGTTAGGACGCTGGCCCCGCGAGTTGACGTCATTTGGAGCGCTGCCGGAATCGTACAGAGCCAAGGGGAAGCCGGTGTGTAGGGAAATGATCGGATTGATAGACCAGCCCCCTACCACCGAATCAACAGCCCTGTTCACGTCATGCCCAAACTTCCTGCCCCGTCCGAAGGGGATTTCGTAGACCGCATAGGAGCTGAGTATATGCTTTGCGTCGAAGTAGCACTCGGCCCAGTCCGCCTTCGGATCATAGAGGTTTTGGTAGTACGGACTGGCAGGTGTTCCCTGGGTTGATCCCCACGTCCCGTAGTAGCCGCTATTGTCAGTCATACACTTGGAGAACGTGTAGGCGACCTGATAGGAGAGTCCTTGCGAGAAGCGTTTCTGGAAGACCGCTTGCAGCGCGTTGTACTTCATGCTGCCGGTTGAAGCCGTGCCGGATATCTGAGAGATGTCGGACTGGAATGTGGGATTTCCAGAGAAGTACACGCTCGGTGCTGTGCAGGGTGGAGTAGCGCAGGCACTGTTTGGCAGCAGTTGTCTTTGTAAGTATGGGGTGGGAACCATCAAATGCGTTCCGTGCTGACCTACGTAGCCAACCTGGAACGTAGATGAATTGGAAAGTTGCTGTTGAATGGTCAGATTCCATTGGTCGGTGAGGGCCGGCTGGACGTTGGGATCCCAAACACGCACCAATGAGCCGGCAAAGGGATCGGTGGGTACGCCCACCGGAGCCAAGCCAGCCTCCGAATTTGTGGCAGGCAGTGTAACGCCCTTGTATTGCACGAGTGTTTCGGCGGCGGTGAAGGGCGGGTTAATGGGCAAACGCAGGTTCGTTCCGGTGCCTTCCAGATAAGACGAAATACTGAACGCGCCGCGCACCACCGTCTTGCCACTCAGTGCACTCGGTGTCCAAGCAAACCCGATACGCGGCTGGAAGGCTTTTCCACCGTACACTCCATTGTAGAGGCCGCGACCGCTGTTCTTACACGTCGTCGGAGCCGTTCCAAGGTTCACCTTGGAACAATTTGGCGCCAGCACCTCTCCGGTGAACAGATCAAAGTTGACCTGGCGGTCGTCTTTTTCCACCCAAGGAGTAAAGGCCTCGTAACGCAAGCCCAGATTAACGGTCAGATTACTTCTAACTCTCCAGTCATCCTGGAGATACCCCGCCCAGGTACTGGAGCGGTGTCCCCAAACGCAGCATGTAATGCCTTCGCCGTAGGCGTTGGGCAAACCCAAATAGAAGTCAGCCCCACCATATCCGTTCCCTCCCGGCCCGGGGCTAACGGGATTCTCGGATGTAAAGGCTCCGCCGTACAGGATGCCACCCAATGATCCACTGTTACCGCTGTAAAAAGAGTTCACGCGGTATCGCCAGAGCTCAAACCCGGTGTGGAAAACATGACGTCCACGGGTCAGTACAACTGCGTCAGAAAGTTGTATCACGGCGTCATTGAATCGTTGTGTCACACCGCTGCTCCCCATGCCGGTGAGAATGCCGCCTCCTGGATTGCTGGGTGTTCCACCGTTGAATCCGAGAAAGAGCAACCCCGGACCGCCGTGATTGCCGTTTGCGATCCCAAGTTGCTCCGCCAGATTGCCTATAGAATTTGCAAAAGCTGTGCCGTTACGCAGCTTCACGTAATTAACACCAACTCGCGCGTCGTTCAGAAGAGTGGAGCTGAAAGTGTGACTCCAATCGACTACTTCGTTGTTAATTGGAGCATCCGAAAAGCCAGTGCCCAATAGCGCAAGGGAATTAATCGTCGGGTTGTGCTGCTTGGCATGCGAATAGCGGCCAAAGATGTGGTCCTTTGCGGTTGCGTTAAAGTCGATCTTGATGTCGTACTGGTTCGTGTTAAAGGCCTGAGTCTTTGTGTAGCTCGCGTTATTCTCACGACCTGCGCCGTTCGCGGCGGGATACAGCGGAGAGCTAAACAACGCTTGTGCGACTCCATCGATCGAATCTGTGATGATGTTATTGGCGAAGGCTGTGTTCCCGTGAAGCGGATCATAAAGTTGGTGAGTGACAAGACAATTGGGCCCCGGAGCCCCCGCAGCACATGTGCCAGTAAAGTTGGCGGCTGGGACTCTGTCGTTACAGATACCGCTTCCGTCAAATCCTGAGGCGCAAATATCCCCAAAGTTGCCCTGGCGCTCTGCGTTGGTAAAAACGTTGATAAAAGTGGTCGAGGAAGGATGATCGAACCGCTGCCCTTGGTAGTCGAAGAAGAAGAACAGCTTGTTCTTGATCACGGGACCACCGATCGTTCCGCCGAACATGTTCCAACGTAAGGGGTTTCGTGGAGCTTCGCCAAATCTATTCTCCCAGGAGTTGGAGTTGAGTTTGTCATTGCGGAAGAACTCCCAGACGTCGCCATGAAAGCTATTGGTACCGGACTTGATGCTGGTACTGATAATTCCGCCCTGGAAGTTTCCGAATTCGGCAGACGCATTCTGCGTGATCAGATTAAATTCCTGAATCGCATCCGGCGCCGGCGTATAACCCAGCAGGTTGTCTGATACCTGGTTGTTGTCCATTCCGTCCAGGATAAAGTTATTCGCCTGCTCGCGATTTCCGTTAATGTATGGCCTGGCTCCGTTGGCGGTATTGTCGCCGTTATTAAAATTTGTGGGATCGGGCGACACCGAACCAGGCGACAGGAGAGTCAACTCAACATAGTTGCGAGTGGCTAGGGGCAGCCGGTCATTAGTAGCAGAATCAATGATGGTGTCGACCTGAGTAGTCTCGGTCTTCAGGATCGGGGCGGTGCTCGTAACTTCGACCGTTTCTGTTACCTTGCCCATCTTCATCTGTACGTCAATAGGTGCCGTCTGATTCAGCACCAGCGTGAACGGTGGATGCACTGCGGTCTGGAATCCCGGCGCTGAAACTTTGACGGTGTAGTTGCCTACCGGGACGCGCGGCAAGTTATATACGCCTGCATCATTTGTTTTGGCCGTCCAGACGGTCCCACGCTCTGTATCGGTGGCGGTTACGCTGGCACCGCTGATCGGTGCGCCACTAGGATCAGTGACAGTACCAACAATCGCAGCGGTAATTTCCTGGGCTGACAGCGGCGCGAGACTGCCAACAATAGCGACGAACAGCAGAAGGACTACGGCAAAGCTGATTGACCGGTGCATCACAGAACCTCCTGGAAGGCGCTTGTGAACCATTCCCCCACGACAGGACAGTAGTCACAGAGCCAAGTGGGATAATGCTATATAGCAAAGCGGCACAGACCGTCAAGAAAAAAATTATGTTTTTGCAAAATTTTCTTTAGAGCTGCGCGAGCACGCACTATATAGCAGGTGGGTGGCTTTGGAGTTCTTCGCTTTTAGACACTCGCTTTGAGACTTATTCACCCGGCTAGGCACTGATGGGAAACCCCAACTGCACGCAATTCCCCTCGATGCTAGCACGTTCCCAATGATTTCTCAGAGTTTTTGCTTTACAAACCCTGCCCAGCGCGGTTACCGTATCCAGTCGGGAGAGATATATAGCGCATCGGCCCTTCGCCGAGGCATGGTTTTGCCTGGCTTGTCGAGGGACGATGCTGTTGAAGCGCTATAGCGGACCCAAGATCGGCGTGGAGTCGTTCGATTTTGCCGGGCGGCTACGTGCGCGAGGTTTCCATGCCAGAGAGTCGAAACGGGACGCCAGCATATCAGCGGATTCAGGCCGCAATTTTGAAGCGCATCGAATCCGGTCAACTAAGGCCGGGCGATGCTGTCGATTCAGAACGGCAACTGGCGAAAATCCACAGAGTCAGTTTAATGACAGCACGGCATGCCCTGGCCGTGCTCACCCGTGATGGCCTGGTCGATCGCAGGCCTGGTGCCGGCACCTTTGTTGCCGCGCCAAAAATTCATTTCAACAAGCTGATGAGCTTCAGCGAGCAAATGGCCAGCCGCAGCCTTCCGGCGCGCTCCAAAGTTTTATCCTGCGGCATTATTGATGGAGAACAGGAAATTGCCGCGCGGCTGGCTTTGCCGGCGCAAAGCCGCTTGGTGAAAATCGAGAGAGTTCGACACGGCGCCAACGAACCGTTTGCAGTAGAAACTTGCTATTTGTCCGCTGATGAGTTTGGCGACCTCACCAAAGCGCCCCTGGAACGCGGCTCATTATTCTCTTTGCTGGAGCGCGATCACGGACTCTCGCTCGCCCATGCGGATGAACAAATCGATGCCACCGCCGCGGATCCTCGAACCGCGAGTCTTCTGGGCATCTCGCGTGGACAACCGCTACTGCGAATCCGCCAGGTCATCTTCTCAACTGAAGGAAAGCCCGCCATCTACGCGCTCGGCCTTTATCGCTCTGAGCGGCATACGCTGTTGGTACGTCGATATCGGTAATGGCCACAATCAGTATTTGTTCGCCGCTCGCGTCCCGTTACTCTTTGCTCCGGGCGCGAGCTAGACGAGTGAGGTGATAGACGAGCATGTGATCCGGTAACAAGAACACTTTTTGCAAAGTAGCATCAGCTTCTGCCGTTCTGCCCAATGCCTGCTGAAGTGATCCCATGTTATAAAACCACCACGCTGAAAGATTATTCGTGCCGCTGGTCTCTTCCGCTTGCTTGAGAGCAGACTCAAGCCGCTTTTGCCACTGCTCCGGATCAAAGCCGGGCAATTTTTGTGCGGCTGACCAAGCCCACCGGAGCTCGGGAGCGGAATCCGAGGAAGCGGCAGCCGCGAAACGTGCCTGCGCTTCAGCAGACTTGCCGCAACGCAAATAAGCAGAGCCGAGCAGATAATTCGTCCTGGCCGATTTGAGAACCGGCTCCAAGCCGTCGCGTGTAAAAGCTAGCCCGGCCACTGCCGAGCCTAGGTGCTCTGCCACGTCCAGCGCCTCGGCGCAGCGGCCCTGATTTGCTAGAGCGAGTGAGCGCTGCACTTGGACGTCAATCCAGACCTGACGGACATTCGTCCCACCCTCTTCTCGAGGAAAAAAACGGTGCTGGAACAAAGCCGTGGCTCGTTCGTAATTTCCCGCTTCTGCGAGGTTCAGAATAAGCTCAAAAATGAGCCCGGAAGGCATCTTCGCAGGGTCCGGATATTTCTCCAGGGCTTCGACACGTTCGCGCGGGGGACGGCCTAAAAGGCTAAGTGTCTGGTCGAGGCCGAAGTAGACTGCCAAGTTATTTGGATCGCTACGAAGCCCGTCGTGAAAAGCTGCGAGAGCGCGCTCCGGGTCGTTCTTGACGCGGAGCAGAGCCAGACCGGTACTCGCATCGAGGACGGGAATCTGCGGGTTAAATCTGCGAGCCTCAGCCCACTCGCTGAGCGCAGCATCTGCCAATCCGCGCGAGAAATAAAATGTTCCTAGCAGATAGTGAGCAGTGGCATCTGCGGAATTCGCCTTCAGTGCCGCTTTTAGCACGGTGATTTCCTCGGCGCTGTTTGGGAAAACATAGGCAGTCGAAAGTCTCGATGCAGCGCTGTAATCGACGGAACCCGACTGCCCCAGTTTCTCTCTGCAATAACCACGGAAGTAGGCGACCATCGGGTGATTCTGCGGGGCGAGAGCGCCTGGCTCACTTTCGTCGGGTGTCGCCGCCGGATATTCGCGAGAGAGCACCCCTAAGGCTCGCTGATAGAGACCCAGGCGCATGTACTGCGCGGCAATGTTCAATACCCGGTTGGCGTCGTTGGCGAGGTGCCGCAAGTCCGGATCGCCAACTTCTTCCCGGAGAAAATAACTTAGTGGAAAACGTGCCAGCCATTCCTCCGCGAGTGCCCGTGCCTTCGGAGCTTCACCAACCGCATATTGCAGAGCAACTAACTCTTCCGCGCTACGAAGATCGTCTGGCGAAGCGCGGAGGCTTTCGGCAAGATAACGCGCTGCGCTAGGCAGGTCACCTTCACGCGCCAGCAACTCACCCAGATGCACTGCCGCCGCGGCTCGAAATTGAGGTAAGCGCAGCGCCTCTTCGTACGCGGCTTGTGCGCGGCGGATGTCGCCAAGTCCGTCATACGCGAGGCCCAGGTAATAGGAAATTTCGGTGTCCGATGTATCCCGGCGATGGACCGGTTCGAGAAACCTCGCTGCTTCGTCAGAGCGGAGCAGGGTTGCTGCCAAACGCCCAGCCGATTTCTGCGCAGCAAAGCTGCTGGGGAACTTTGAAAGCACCTCTTTATTGGTCCCAAGTGCCAGAAGAATCTCTCCGTTCAATTCTTCCTGCTTTCCGACTTCCAGCCAATCGTCTTCAGTTTGCCTTTCTGGAGGTACACGATACGAGGGCTGCGGCCCCACGAGAATTTCAGATTCCGGCGTCCAATCGTATTCGCCTTCTCTCTGGCGCAGCAGAGTCGCGCCTCGAGAGTTCCGAAGCTCGAAGGTATACTTCCGGCCTTGGTTTGAGATCGGCAATTCGCGCGACCACGTCTGATCCGGTCGAAGATCGACTCTTTCATCTAACAGACGATTGTCTCCATCCGTAACGACAATAGAAGCCTGCGGAGTCGGCTGGTTTGCGTTGAAACCGATCACCAACGTGTTTGAACGGCGGGCAAGGCTGACTACGCCCGCAAGGTTGGCGCGTGAGATCCCACCGATTTGCCGCACCGGCACCCAGTACTCAGAAAACTGGATCGCCTGGCGCGGTTGAAGAAATGCGTACGTCTCCTGGTTGCGAAATAGCCCTGCTTGCACTTCGACGTAGGCGCTGTTGTTATCCGACAGTGCCTTACGCCAATCCAAGCCATCAGCATCGACGCCCCATGACCATATCTTTTTTGCCGGAAGCTCAGAATAGTCCGCGAAGTGTACCGTGCCCGTGTTGGTCTTGGGATTCCATACGCCCATAAAAGGCTCCCGGCTTCCATGAACGAATAGCGACACCGGGCCTTTTGTCTGATTGCGGATTACACTCAGGTCCGTGCCATCCCGACCCACAGGCCAGGGCTGAACCTCCGTAAAACCGTGACTAGCAGCGAAACGCGTTGGATACTCGATCCGTGAGTCATCCCATACTTCAACCCCGGCGTTATTCCACCAATAGAAGCGGTGCCTTACATCACTACGATTGCTGAGTGTCACTCGCTCTTCAAGCACGGCGGACTTGGGGCGAAGAACAAGTTCGACAGCCCATTGCATTCCATAGACCCGATCGATGTTTCCAACCGTAACGGAGGCACTGCCGTCTGCATGTTTCCCGAAAGCGAAATCTACCGGCGACATGGAAACCCAATTGTGAGAAACGGGAAAATTGAATTCGATCCCGAACGCCGCCCACGCACCGCGATAACCAATGTTAGCTTTCTTAATCGACGGATTGGCGTAGAACAGCGGTTTGCCGGAGATTTTGTCTATGCAGGTATAAAGGTGTCCGCCGATATCGGGAAGTACAGAACATTTCAGGTACTCATTTTCAAGATAGATGGCGCGCCAGTTATAGTCCATCCGGCGATTCGTCAAGTTGTTTCGCAGGGTATAAGGATAGTTGAAGCGGGTGCTGGCGAACTGATCGAACGGCGGATTTGGGTCAGGCAATCCTTCTTCGTAGGCGGGCAGCGTAAGTGTATCTTGCCAGACTCGTACCTCCGCCCAAGCTGCCGGTGCGCAAGCGACCAGCAAAACCGCAAGCAGGTGGTGGATTCGCATCAGGTAGCAATCCGAAGGTGCCGGGCAGCATTCTCGTAGTACACCTTGCGCAGAATCGGTTCCGGCAGATTGATCCCATATATGCGCCAGCGGCCCTGAGGCGGTATTTTCGCCGGTGCGTAATCGAAGTACTCGTCGTCAGTTTCCAGAAACCGGTAGTAAATTTCGTACAACTTATCGTTGAATACCTGTTGCGGAAACTCGTCGCCATGCGGAGTCGCATCGGTGGCGAATAGGATTCGATCCTGATATTTATCGAAAAATTTAGCTGCAGTTCGCGGTTGCCGTCCCAGCTCGCCGATGCGTGCAGCGATATCTACGCTCATATTTGGAAAGCGGTCGAGATTCATCGAAACATTCTCAAGGTTTTCGGAAAAGTTGCCAACGTGCAACACCACAAACTGAGTCTTGGGATGCCCCGCTATGACGCGGTTGCGGGCTTCGAGCAGTTCTGCGTTGCTCGGAAAATCACCCCCGTAAAAAGACCAATCCGGGTGGTTGTTGAGTTCTTCGTAGCGTTCATTGAAACGGTCTGTCGGAGTGAAGAATGCAACCGGATCGGACACGTGAATTGCTACCGGAATGTGTAGTTCACCGCAAGTATCCCACATGGGATCGAATCTGGGATCATCGATCTTTACTAATGTGCCCGATGTAATGTTCTCTCGAAGATAAAGGCCCAGAGTTTTGAGAATCTTCAGACCGCGGGCGCCACTGCGATGTGCCTGCTCGATTGCCTGAGCCTCAAGCTTCGGATAATCGGGCTCCGTGAATCGTGAGTACGAAGGCTCGGTAAAAGTATAGAAACGCCCGGGGAAGGCGAGATCATACCTCCCGACGGCGTCGGCTAAGCCTTGCTCGTAGCCTCCGGTAAGGTTGACCATCGCCCGGATGTTCTTCCGATCCATTACGGCCAGCAATTCTTGCGGAGTGCCCAGGTACCTGCGCTCAGGCGCCAGTTCCACGCCTTTCGCGGACTTAGCGGAAAAGGAAATATGGGTATGGAAATCGATTACGGCAAAGCGTGCACGCTCTACGTGCGATTCGCGCACATGCAGCATGCTTTTTGGCTCATACTCCGATAGATCCAGCGGCTTGCGTTCTGTTTTCGCCACCCCTTCAGCCGCGGCCAAACTGGCGCTTCCCGATTGCGCGGCGGCGCTAGCAATTAAGCCCACCCGGTAGAACCATTGCCGGCGGTTTATCAATTTACTTTCTCCTGCTCCACGCTATCTCCAAAACCCAAGTGTTGCCGGTCGAGCGGTGAGAGCACGCACAGCCATTCCGGTCAGCGAAGGAGAAAAATAACAGAAATGAAGAAAAAGTAAACGCGAACCACGCGAAAGCCGCTGCGTCTGGCAGCATTCGGCGGGTAGCTCCACCAGGAAATTTTGCCTCTCTACCCGATTTCAATCCTCTCAGATGCACCTGCTATCATTCGTGCCAAAATCTGAACCATGCACTGGACTCAGGTGTACGATCCGCTGGGCCATTGGTGGCTCTCTACGTTAGTAGCGGCCCTACCCATCCTTGTGCTCTTTGGCTTGCTCGCCGGTTTAAAAATAAAGCCGCATTGGTGTGCGAGTGCAGGAGCTCTGACGGCAATCTTGGTGGCGGTTGCCTTTTTCAGGATGCCGCTCATGCTCGCTGCCATGAGTTTCGCGTACGGTGTTGCGTTCGGATTGCTAAAGATAGCTTGGATCGTGCTGGCGGCCGTCTATCTTTATGACATCTCGGTCGAAACCGGCCAATTCGAGATCATGAAAGAATCTGTTGCCGGCATCACCGCCGATCGCCGCTTGCAGGTCCTGCTGGTGGCATTTTGTTTTGGAGCGTTTATTGAAGGCGCAGCGGGATTCGGCGCTCCGGTTGCCATCGCTGGCGCCTTCATGATCGGACTTGGTTTCAAACCTTTTCATGCGGCTGCGTTGAATTTGATTGCGAACACCGCGCCAGTAGCCTGGGGCGCGATCGGCACTCCCATCCATACGCTCGCCGCGGTCACGGCCCTTCCGGAATCAGATCTGAATGCCATGATCGGCCGGATCCTGCCTGTAACAGCCGTGATCGTACCTTTTTGGCTGGTTCGAACGATGGTTGGTTGGCGCGAAACCTTTGAAGTGCTTCCCGCCATACTCGTAGTCGGCATTTCGTTCGCGCTGACGCAGTTCGTCTGGTCGAACCATGTGGACAGCAACTTGGTGGATATCATGGGCGGCGTGGTCTCGATTATCGCGACCATTATTTTTCTCCGCTTCTGGAAACCTAGGAAGATCTGGCGCTTTGATTATGACGAGCAAGCAACGCTTCTTCCGCCACCAGCAGAACGAATTGCGGATCAGTTCGGAGGTGAGTGGGCTGCGGACAAATTCGATGGCTATGTCAAAGTCCGATCCTACGCGGCTGGGCAGGTTCTGAAAGCCTGGATGCCTTTTGGCATTCTGTCGCTGTTTGTCCTTCTTTGGGGCCTACCATCAATTAAGCTGATCATGAATCAAGCCACCACACCGGCATTTAGGGTCCGGCTCGCCGATGGAAAGCTGCGTCCTGGCCCTCCCGGCTGGGATGTGCCCTATTTGCACAATGCGGTTTATCGCGCTGCGCCAGTGGTCGACAAACCTACTGCGGAAAGCGCCAGGTATGACTTCAACTGGCTCTCGGCGACCGGCACCGGCTGCTTTTTCGCAGCTATCGTTGTCGGCTTATTGCTCGGCCTGAGTCCACTTCGTCTAATCAGAGTTTTTTGGCGCACTCTGGTGCGCATGCGGTTGGCGGTGATCGCTATCTCCTTTATGTTAGGACTGGGATTCGTCACCCGCTATGCGGGACTAGATGCGGTGCTGGGATTGGCCTTCACCCGCACCGGCTGGCTCTATCCGTTCTTTGGCACATTCCTTGGCTGGCTTGGAGTCGCGCTCACTGGCAGCGACACATCATCGAACGCGCTTTTCGGAAGTTTGCAGCGAATCACGTCGCAGCAACTCGGAATCGATCCGGTTCTGATGTGCGCGGCCAACAGCGCCGGAGGCGTGATGGGCAAAATGGTGGATGCACAATCGATCACCATTGCAACGGCAGCTACCGAGCAAGTGGGTAATGAAGGGCTTATTTTTCGCTTCGTGATGTGGCACTCGGTTGCGCTAGGGGCAATCGTAGGAGTCATCGTCATGATGTATGCTTACGTTTTTGGTGCCTTCGTGCCCCATGGACTGAGTTTTGTTAAGTGAAATGCTGGCGAATCCTGCAGGATGTCGACCAGGTTTTATATTGCTGACTTGCGCACTAGCCGCTTCCGCACAGCCGAGCTGGCCAGATGGTTGGCCTCGGCGTTGTGCTCACGGTGAATGTGGGAGATGGAGAAGTGCAGGGAGCGGGCCAGCTTGCGGCAGATCCAATTCAGCGAATAGAGACGCGGGCTGCGGCACGAATATTCGCCTTTCATCTGACGGACAACAACCTCCGAATCAGAGTAAACGTGTAGTTTCTTGGCTTTGAGAGTCACGGCACACTGCAGCGCCTCCAGCAGGGCGAAATATTCGGCGACGTTGTTGTCCTGCCGTCCGATCGGTTTCGCGATACGTATCGTGCCATCGAGACCACCATCAATGACGACCCCAATACCCGCCGGTCCCGGATTTCCCAGCGACCCACCGTCGACGTAAGCCACCAACGCTAACATTCAGAGTTCCGTCTTGCCCAAGAGTGCGTCAGTTATCGTCGCGCGTCAAGATGTATTCTATGGTTCGTTTTCCACTGTCACCCTGCTTTCCCAATTGTGGAAGAAGCTGTGGAAAAGCGGGCACATCACAGATGCAGCTCTGCAACTCCAAGTTGCTCAACAGAATGCAGAGTCTGCTTCGCGACATTTTTTTGTGCAGTTTGCACCGAAAAGGGGCGTTGACATTTTGTGCAGAAGCATTTAACTTGCCTTCCGTCGACGGCTGAAAGGTTTGACTCAAATTAAAATTTAGTCAGACCGAAGTAGGCTGGGTGATCCGCTCGGCAGGGCAACCTGAAGAGCGACCAGACCCGAAAAAACCGACGGACTCTGCGAGGAGCCGTTGGGGTTTGGAACTGCGAAAGCAGTGATTACATCGAGGGCCGTGATGGTGCATGCGTCCACGCTGTTGGCTCCCTCGCAGGAGCTGGTGGTTGGAGCATAACCAATGTCACGGCCTTTCCTATTTGTACCGGCACTTCACTCTTGAAGGCGCCTCCCTCCCCCCTTAACTTCTGGTATGAGTGTCTCGAACAAAATTTATTGACATTGCCGTTTGGCACCGTTAATGTTCAACCATATGGTTGAACGTCATCGGGACCATCTGGGCGATGTCTTTGCGGCAATCGCTGATCCAACACGGCGCGCGATCGTGCAGATTCTTGCGCGAAAGCCGGCGACAATTGGCGAGATCGCGCGGCCCTTCCCGGTCTCCTTCAACGCAGTTTCGAAGCACATGATGGTGCTGGAGCGCGCTGGCCTGGTGCACCGTGAAATCAGGGGCCGAGAGCATATCTGCCGCTTGCGGCCACTCGCCCTCCGGCAGGCCAACGCCTGGCTGGAACAATATCGGCGTTTCTGGGGGGTCCGGCTCGATGCGCTGGAGGCCTATGTCGCCGTGAAAGCAAAAGAAAGAGGACAAGCACTTGGTAAAACGCGTTGATTCGTTAACTGATGACTGCGGTTAAAATTCCTTCGTGTACCTTTGTTCCCTTCGTGGTTTCAGCTCTGGCCCGCGAAGAGCGTGACGCGCTATTCCGAAGCACTAGCTCCGGGAACGAGAGTTCCCAAGACACAATCAGTACCAAAGCTTTCTACTCCCACAGTCGATTCACATACAACCGCTTAGCCCCCTCTAAGTCTGCATTTTCATAGATAAAACGATCTCACGTTGGTCAGCGCAGACACGAATTCAGCCCTCCCATGCAAACCCTGACCAGCAACTGACGTCCTATAGACGCCGCCCTGGAGGGCTCCCCAAAGCGTGAAGCTCGTTTTCCTAGTGATCCACATTCTGCTGGCTGCTTCGCTGGCCCTTGCGCAGTCGTCATCCCATCCCGATCCAGCCTCGGCAGCCTTGCCAGCCAACTCGCAACCCCCGCTTCCAGACGCGCCTTCGGCCTACGAGCCACTCTCAGGACATCAGAAGTTC
>Ga0209056_10005210_pt1 | contig 13554 bp, 15 predicted proteins | sample GraSoiAngelo_114_FD_185876 | JGI IMG/M metagenome (GOLD analysis project Ga0209056, IMG submission 185876) | Grasslands soil microbial communities from the Angelo Coastal Reserve, California, USA - 14_0903_13_40cm (SPAdes) (version 2) | ecosystem: Environmental > Terrestrial > Soil > Grasslands... | reverse complement strand
ACCTGCGTGGCTTGGCCACAGTCCGCGCACACCGCATCAAACATTTGACGCGGGCCGCGGTCGTAGCCGCCTCCGCCTCGTCTGCCGCCTCTGTCTTCGTCCATTCACTACCTACTGTCCGTCCCTTTGGTGGGCCGGACAACCCGCCGAGAGGGCCCCCGCCTCTTAAAGCTGTGCACTACATCATCGTACGGCGGATTGACGGGAAGCCGCCCCCATCGGCCGAAATTGGTCAGGCATGGAGGGCGGCGATCGCGGCTCGGTTGGCGACATGTTGGCGGCGGAGTTCGTCCCCCTTGCCTGCGAAGTATGAATCGAGCGCCGCCTCCAGACGGCGGGCCGTATTGGAAGATCGCCGGGGACCCATATATTGGTACACCTGACGGGACCGCCCGCCGCGATCCTCGTAGTGCCAGAAGTACACGTAATCTCGGCCCTTGATCTTCTTGATCCGGAAGCCACAGCCAATCTGCATGACCGGATGATAGAGTTACCCTTACATAAGGGTAACTGTGGGGTGGGCGAGTCGCGCTCGCCCTCGGTCCGAAGGTTTGCCCCCCGGTGCGGGAAGAGGATGGAGGATGGCTCCTCGGCGCGAAGAACTGGCCCTCCGGCATCCGGCATCCGGCATCCCAGTGGTATCTATCAAAGGAACTTCTTCGGCTTTCACGGTACGCCGATGGGCCACAACGACCTCCGGATGAGCTGGTTGGCCTCGTCCCGATGTCCGGATTGCCGCCTCCTCCTCGCGCCGTATTGAGAACCTGAAATAGACCGACTCCGTTCGGTCGCCGGATGCGTCTCGCGGTCCTCTCCGATGTCCACTCGAATCTCCCCGCGCTCCAAGCCGTGCTGGCGGACGTCGACCGCATCGCCCCGGACGGGATCTGGGTGGCCGGAGATCTCGTCGGATACAATCCGTGGCCGAATGAAGTGCTCGAGATCCTGCGTGAGCGACATGTCCGGGCGATTCGGGGGAACCACGACCGCGGGGCGATCGGCGGCGACACGTCGTGGTTCAACGAGCTCGCAGCCGAGGGGGTTCGGTGGACGCGGATCCATCTCGCCCCCGCGGGTGTCGGCTATCTGAAAGACCTCGAGGACCGGACGCGCGGCACGATGCCCGAAGGCGTCGTGGCGATGTACCATGGGAGTCCGCGGAACGACGACGAGTACGTCTTCCCCTGGGCCGCGGACGAATCGATCATCCGCGCGGCCGGCGCGCCGTTCGTCATCCTAGGCCACACGCACCTCCCGATGGTCAACCGCTTCCGGTCCGGACTCCTCGTGAATCCCGGTTCCGTCGGGCAGCCGCGCGACGGGAATGCCCGGGCGGCGTGGGGAGTCCTCGATCTCACGATGCACTCATTCGAGGTGCGCCGCGTCCCCTATGACGTCGATACGGTCGCCTCGGAGATCCGCAAGGCCGGCTTGCCGCACGAACTCGCGGACCGCCTGTACGGCGGCGTGTGAGCCCCGGCGCACAGCGCTGTGCATCCTTGCCCTTTTCGAGGCACGTTGATTTGGGGTAGACTTTCGACGTCCGTCCAAGAATGTTTATCGACCTCCCAGCCACAGGCGTTCGTGAGGTGGATGGGTATGCGACGTGCACTCATCGCACTCGTGGTCGCCGCCGCCGTCGCGATCGCTGGCGTGGCTGCCTACGTCTACATGTATGAGGGCAGCATCGACGTCGCGGTCCAAGACGCGTCCGGCGCATGGTCCCATGTCTACGTGACCTTCACGCAAGTCTGGGTCCATGAGGCGGGCAAATCCGAAGATGTGGGCTGGCACAACCTAACCGTGGCTCAGTCGTCGATCGATCTGGCTTCCCTCGTGAACGTGTCCGAGCTGCTCGCGAGCGCGCGGGTCGGGCCGGGCAAGTATACGGAGATCCGGCTCGTCGTGATCGCCGCGACGGGGCAGCTGCTCGATGGCACGAACGTCGTGTTCAGCGTGCCCTCCGGGGACGTGAAGGCCGTCACCCCGTTCGAGGTTCGGTCCGGGAGCACGACGACGCTGACGGTCGACATCGACCTCGTACGGTCGATCGTCATGAACGGATCCGGCTGGACCTTCACGCCGGTGTTCGGCCAGGTGACCGCCGCGTGAACCGAGACCCGCATCGTCGCGGGTCCTCTCCCTGCTTCTAGGGCCATGACAGGACCGGCTCGGGCCTTGACGGTGGAAGCGGTAATAACTTGGTCCCGTGAGCGACCTTGGATTGCATCGAACGTCCAGGTCAGGAATAGGACTCCCGAGTTTCCACCGCCGCTTTGGAGGACGGCGCTGACCGCTTGAACGTGTTGCCTCTTGATCACATGGAGCTAAGGAAGAGAAACACAGGCTCGCCAAGCCTTGCGACCGTTAACCCCTTCTCCGTAAGTGAATAGCGCGCGCCCGGAGGCCTAGAGTCTACGAGAGTCCTCTGAACAAGCGCCTGGCTCTCCATCATTTTCAATTTCCCAGAAAGGACCCGGGGGCTTATCGATCCGAGATCCTTGCGGAGTTTCTCGAATCCGATCGGTCCCTGCTCGTATAGGATCACGAAAATTTCGATGCACCATTTGCCGAATACTGTCCTGGCAATTTCGAGATTGGACCCTGCCAGAGTCGTCCTGTCTTTCTGTCCCGGGACAGTGGAGCCGATCGTCTGGCGCGTGAAGCTTGCGGCCTGGTTGGCGAACTCCCGAAATCGCCTTTCGAGTTCCTGCGAGTCCATGTTCTCAAGCATCCCGTTCGCAATCAGAGTTGACAGCGAAGTAACGCTTCGCCTATCTCCCCAGATATTCCGTAACTAGCAGACTATGCCGTATCTCAGGAGATACGTCCCCCCTCTTATAGACGGCGTCACATTCGCGCTGCCGGCCGAGAACTCGCCACAAAGACGAGCTCGCCGTAAGGAAGCGCATCGAGGATCGGGGAATCGGTTATGAATGAGGTAAGTGTGCTTCGGAGAGCATCCCCCCGTCGAGTTTCAGGAAACTCGCTTCACCTTGGGCGGAGGAGGGTAATGAGGAGCCTCGTCCTCGCGCTTGTTGCAAGTCTCGCGCTCATCGCCGCAACATCGTCGAGGGCCGTTGGGGACACTAGCCTTACCGTGGTCCGGCTTAGTTGTAATGATGGCCACAGCGTGACGATTGCAGTCGATCTGGCCATGCTGGCGAATTTGGCGGCGGACGTCCAAGCAATCAACAGCGGCATCACGGGTTTGAGCTGTACATTAGATACGCTAGACCCCTCGACGGAGACGACCGCGTGGACCGTGTACGACTACAACCCGTCAGGCCAGGCGATCGCACCGCGGAACTCACCAAACTCACTGCCAGCGACCACATCCGGCAGCACGACCACGTTCCAATTCAAGCCAGATGTCTACACGGCGCTGCTCACCACGACTGATCCAAGCTTGACCGGCGATTTATCCACAAAAACGCTGAAGGATATCATCACCCTGAGCGGCGACGCCATAAGCTTCATGACTCAGCATGGCGGCGGCAACTGCGCGGACAACGTGCCTGCTACCGTGCGGTTCTATTTCAGGTCCCCTTCGGCGTCCGGCCCCGGCGACCCGCCACCCGGTCAGCCTGTGGACAGGCTACCCCCCGCCGGTTTCTACACCCAGTTCTGGTGGTCAAACCCGGTGAGCCTGCACCTGCTCACCGGAAAGCAAGGGCCGAATCTGATAGCCGCGAACATGTTTGACCCGACGGAGTGGTCGGATTGGGATGGCAAGCCAGCGACTGATCCGCTCGTCGCCGCGGCCTTCACCAAGGCCACTCAAAATGTCCAAGCGGTAGGTCTGTCATTTGGAGGAGATTGCTTCTTCGAAACCGGCGTCACTCCTACTCCCGACACCTTCACGAGCGAACAGTTCTCGAGCACATTCACTGAGGACACCTAGGACTTAGACCCCTTCTTGTCAACCTTGGCAGGGCAAACTAACAGTGGACCGGCTGGGGGTTGTACTTGTCGAGGTTCAGACCCATAGCGACGGAAGCGTCCTTATGTTCGGATTATGTTCTGACGCCCTCGTTCCCCAACAGCGCCCGCCCTTCACCAGGCTGGCATCTTACCCTTTCCGCCCCACTCGACAATCTGGTGGTAGGCGAGGTCGAGTGCCGCCGCACTCGCTTCGCTCCTCGGGAAGAACCAGCCGACGTACTCGAAACTCGAACGATTCTCGTCCTCAACGATCCGGCGTACGAAGTCAGGGGCGGATTGGCGAGGCCAACCGTCCTGAAGGAGGATTCCAGCGGGAGACTCGTCACCCGGCGTGTTCCATCCTCCCTCAATGTAAGCCTTGCGATTCCAAATGTCGACGAAGACAGCTGGATGGGTACAGTTTCTGGGTAGTACGGCATCGGGTGGGATGGGGTGGCTCCGGGCGTGATCGTAACCATCCTGACCCAGTCGGACTTCGGCGCCACATGAAGCGCAAATCCCTGTCTTCGAGCCCATCGGAATCTGTCTCCGAAGAAGCGCTCCACGAGCTAAAGCTTCGCGCGGAGGACGCCCCCTTCTGTTCGGATTACGCTGTCATAGCCCTCGTTCCCCACCACGCCCGCCTGAAGAGGGTTCCATGGCTCGTGCAGGGCCAAGCAGACGATCCCAAAGCCTAGGTCCGGGACGGTCCTAAAATAGATTTGAGCCTCGGCAGGTATGGAACTGGAGTGGACCGGCTGGGATTTGAACCCAGGACTTCCTGCTTGCAAAGCAGGCGATCTTCCGCTGATCTACCGGCCCCGACGCGCGCACAGCGTCGCGACGCAGATGAAACTTTCCGCGAGGATTCGAGCCCTGTCGCGGCTCAACGCTTATCCGCTTCTCGGAGATGAAGGGGCGATGGGTCGTGTCGCGGAGCGAGCCCTCCGATGGTTTGTTGGGCTGAGCCTCTTGGCCGGAGGCCTGGTCCTCCTAGCGGGTGCGATCCAGTTCGGCACCCTCGGCGGGCCGATCTGGGTGATCCCGCTCGCCGGCGTCGTCGCGGCGGTGCTCGCCATCCTGACCGGCGCGACGGAGGGTGGTCCACGATCGCCGATCCTTCCTGCGTCCGCTTGGATCGTGTCTGTGTTGCTCGGGATTCTGTGGGCCCGTCTCGATTCCGCGGGTCACGCGTTCCTGAGCGGTTACGCGGCGATCGTCGCGTTCGGGACGGGCATCGGAATCTTGCGGCGTCAGTTGTGGGCCTGGCCCGTCGCGCTCGCCTCGGTCGTCGGGTTCGGACCGATCGTGCTGGTGCTCGCAACGCAACTGCCGGCATCGGCCGTCGTCGCGGGATTCGTCCTGTTCCTCGTCGACGCGGTCGCGCTCCTGGCAATTCACCGTTCGTACTTCGGGCCGCGCTGACTCGTTTTCTCTCTGCGGTGATCTCGTGGAGGCACGTACGGGAACTAGACCTGCCGGATGGCGGGACGTCGGCCGCGTCGCCAGGGGACCACCATGAGGGCCGTTCCAATCCCGCCGGCCACTAGGGCCACGACTCCGAAGGGAGCAACGTCCGTTCGGATGTCGTAGAACGTCGTGCGCGCATCAGGCTCCCACCCGCCGACCCGGTAGCTCGAGCCATCCTGGTACTCGACGGTCAAGTTCAGCGCGACCGCGAGGAAGAAGCTCGAGCCGGCCACATCCGCGTTCGGCGAGATGTACATCGGCGTGTTCGCGGTCGTCCATCGGCTCGGTCCCGCGGCGGTCAGGGGTTCGAGATCCCCGGTGAGCGTCGTCCGAATCCCGGCGTCCCACCGTTGCAGGTGAACGGACAGAGTGGTTGGCTGGACGAGGCCCACCCCTGGTCCCGGCTGTGCCGTCAAGGCGATCGACAGGGCCTGGACCTGGCCTCGATACCAAGGCAGCATCGTCGCGATCTCGAACGTGAAGGCGACCCGGTTCGAACTGTTCGACCCGAGGCGGCCACCATCGTAGTCGGGGAACGTTCCCTCGATGGTCAGCGAGGCGGGGCGTGGCGCGGTGGTTGCCGTCAGCAAGAGCGCGAACGCGCCGTCTCCGAGGAGGAGGGCGATTGCCGCGACCGAGAGGATCGTCCTGGCACGAACCATGAGTCAACGAAAATACGCGGCGCAGGTATTGAACGTTCTCGAAGCCCGTGGCGCGGGCCGATCAGCTTCGCAACACGATCTCGATGTTCACGCCGTCCGGCACCTGGATCCGCATGAGTTGCCGCAACGCGCGTTCGTCTGCGTCGAGGTCGATGAGCCTCTTGTGGATCCGCATCTCCCAGCGGTCCCACGTCTCGCTCCCCTCCCCGTCGGGGGACTTCCGCACCGGCACGACGAGCCGTTTCGTCGGGAGCGGAATCGGGCCCGCCATCGCGACGCCGGTGCGCTCGCTGATCAGCTTGATCTGTTGGCACACGTTGTCGACCTTCTTCGGGTCGGTGCCGCTGAGCGAGATGCGGGCCTTCTGGGGCATGGTTCAACCTGGCGAGGGGAAACAGAAGGCCACGGCGTCAGCGCTTCTCGACGTCGATGACCTGACCCGCTGCGACCGTCTGACCCATGTCCCGGACCGCGAAGCGCCCCATCTGCGGGAACGCCTTGAACGCCTCGATGACGAGGGGTTTCGTCGGTCGGATCTTGACGCGGGCCGCGTCGCCGGTCTTGAGGAAGTCGGGCTTCTCGGGCTTCGGCGCGCCCGTCTTCGGGTCGAGGGCCGCGATGATCTCCTCGAAGGTGCACGCGACCTGGGCCGTATGGGCGTGGAAGACCGGCGTGTACCCGGCCGTGATGACGCTCGGGTGATTCAGCACGATGATCTGCGCGGTGAAGGACTTGGCGACGGTCGGCGGATTGTCGGTCGGGCCGGCGACGTCCCCCCGGCGGAGGTCCTTCTTGTCGACCCCGCGCACGTTGAAGCCGACGTTGTCCCCGGGCTCCGCCTGCGGGATCTGCTCGTGGTGCATCTCGATCGACTTGACCTCGCCGACCTTGTCCGCGGGCATGAAGTGGATCTTCATGCCGACCTTCAGGAGCCCGGTCTCCACGCGGCCGACGGGCACGGTCCCCGCGCCCGTGATCGAGTAGACGTCCTGCACCGGGAGGCGCAGCGGGAGGTTCGTCGGCTTCGGCGGGACGGTCAAAGAGTTCAGCGCCTCGACGAGGGCCGGGCCCTTGTACCACGCCATCTTGGACGACGCCTTCGTGATGTTCTCGCCCTTGTACGAGCTGATCGGGATGAACGGGACCTTGTCGACCTTGTAGCCGACGCCCTTCAAGAGTCCGGTGAGCTCCGCCTTCAGCTCGTTGAACCTCGCCTCGGCAAACGGCGGCTTCGTCGCGTCCATCTTGTTGATCGCGACGATCAGCTGCTCCACGCCGAGCGTGCGGGCGAGGAAGATGTGCTCCTTCGTCTGCGTCTGGACGCCCTCCGCCCCGCCGACGACGAGGACCGCGGCGTCCGCCTGGGACGTGCCCGTGATCATGTTCTTGACGAAGTCCCGGTGGCCCGGGGCGTCGATGATCGTGAAGTAGTACTTGTCCGTGTCAAAGCGCTTGTGCGCGACGTCGATCGTCAGGCCGCGCTCGCGCTCCTCCTTGACCTGGTCCATGACGAACGCGAACTCGAACGTGGCCTTGCCCATCTGCTCGGCGAGCTTCTTCAGATTCTCGAGTTCGTGCGGGTCGATATTCCCGGTGTCGTAGAGGATCCGGCCGACGGTCGTCGACTTCCCGTGGTCGACGTGGCCGATGAACACCAAGTTAAGGTGGGGCTTTGCGGGCATGGTTTGGCTCCGTAGGGGCCACCCTATCATCGGGATGTATTTATGCTTTGTCGCACGCGAGGAACGAAACCTCTGGAGGACAAGTCGAACATCGCCAAGAAAGAACCACGGCTATGTTCATGCGGGCGGGTCGCCGTTGACGCTTCGTCCATGCGCTCGGCATCTGCCTCACTCTCCGTGCTAAGCGTCATGACCGCGCTCATCGCCCTCGGCTCTGCCGCGGCTACGCCCCCTTGCCCGGCGTTCGACTACCGGGTCGTCTATCAGGATTCGGTCTGCTCCGCGGTCATCCTCCGAGACGCGGGCTTGGCGCTACAGAACCTGTTCATCCGCGATTTCCCGACGGGGAACTACACATCGCTCGGAGATCTCGTTCGGCCTGCGCCTACGGAGGCGGAGCGGACTACGTTCCTCGACGCGAATGCGGACGGCCTGGCGTCTGCTTCGGACGCATTCCAGACGTGGGCCCCCGGAGGATGCACGAACGGGGAGCTGACGATCTACACGGGCTCCAATGCATCCAACATCGGCGGGTCCCAGGGGGTTTTCCTCCGCGAAGGATTCGTCCAGAATTGCATGGGCGCCGGGACGGATTCGAACCGAGCGTGGATCATCGTGGGACTCGGGACGGCGGGACTCGCCGCGACCGGAGTGACCGTTGCCTGGCTTCTCACGCGACGCAATTCGTAGCCGGGCGCGGTTCCCGGAAGCCATCACGGCCTCTGCGACTCACGCCGCGTAATACGCTTCGTCGTACGGCTCCGGCGGAAGGCCCTTGCGCGTGCGAATAGCTCGCACGACCTCGGGCTGCAGGTTCGGCGGCGCCGGTTCGAAGCCGCTGTTCTCCGTCGACCACAGGGCGCGGCCTTGCGTCGCCGAGCGGATCGCGGACGCGAACCCGAACATCTCCGCGACCGGCGCCTTCGCGTGGATGACCGTGATCTCGCCCTCCTGCGTGATGTCCTCGATCACGCCGCGGCGGCTCTGGATCTCCCCGAGGGCGGACCCCATGAAGTCCTGGGGCACGTTGATGAAGACCTTCTGGATCGGCTCGAGCAGGATGCGCCCGCCCTGGACCATCGCGCCGTAGATCGACGATCGCGCCGCCGGGATGACCTGGGCGGGTCCGCGGTGCACGGAGTCTTCGTGGAGCTTCGCATCGACGAGGCGGACCTTCAACGCCGTGCACTTCTCGGCCGCGAGCGGCCCTCGATTCATCGCCTCGATGTACGCTTCCTTGATGAGCTCCATCGTCTCGTGCAGGTACTGGATCCCTTTCGTCGCGTCGATCAGCATGTTCGTGTCCTGAATCCATACGACGTTCTTCGCCTCGTTCCGTTCCATCCCGAGTTCCTCGAGTTTCTTCTGTAGCGCCTTCGCGTCTTTGATCCGCTGGCCCGAGGCGATCTCGCCCGACCGGATCGCCTGGAGGATCGCCTCCTCGAGTGGGCTCACTTCCATGTAGAACCGGTTGTGCTTGTTCGGCGACTTGCCTTCGAAGGGGCCCCCGGCGCCACGGACGCCCTCCCGGTAGACGACGATTGGCGGGCTCGTCGTGACGGGGATCTTGTAATCGTTCTGCACCCGATAGATCGTGATCTCGAGGTGGAGTTCTCCCATCCCGGAGATGAGGTGCTCGCCGGTCTCCTGGTTGATCTCGACTTGGATGCTCGGATCCGCCTTCGCGAGGAGCCGGAGCGCCTCGACGAGCTTCGGGAGGTCCGAGGTCGACTTCGCCTCGACCGCGATCGTTACGACGGGGTCCGAATAGTGGACGATCTTCTCGAACGGCTGCATCTCCTTGTCGTCGCTGACCGTCGAGCCGGCCACGGCATCCTTGAGTCCCACGACCGCCACGACGTTCCCGGCATCGATCTCTTCCACGGGGATTCGATCCGGGCCCACGATCATCGCGACGGTCTGTGCACGTTGCGGCCTCGGCATGCCGACGATCCATAGCTCCTGGCCGCGGCCGATCTTGCCCGAGAAGAGTCGACCCGCGGCGACCTCGCCGGCCTGCGGATCGACGATGATCTTCGTGACCATGAATCCGACCGGGCCGTTCTCGTCGACGTTCAGCATGGCCTTTCCAACCGGTGACTCCGGGTCCCCCCTCCAGATGACCGGGACGCGGATCTTCTGCGCCTCGAGCGGATTCGGCAGGTGGCGAATGACCATGTTCAGGACGACGTTGTGAAGCGGCGCTTTCTTCGCGAGCTCCTTCATTGTCCCTTCTTGGCAGTGTTTGTAAACGTCCTTGAACCCGATCCCGGTGCGTTTCGTGAACGGAGCGGTTATCGCCCACTTGTGATACGCGCTGCCGAAGGCGACACTCCCCGCCTCGACGTTGACCATCCACTTCTCGCCGAGTTCCGGAGGCAGAAACTTTCGGATTCGATCATTGACGACGGCGATGATTTTCTGGAACCGCTGCATCATCTGTTCCGGCGAAATCTTGAGTTCGTTGACCAGGCGATCGACTTTGTTGATGAACAGCACCGGCCGCACGCGCTCCTTGAGCGCTTGGCGGATCACCGTCTCCGTCTGCGGCATGATTCCCTCGACCGCGTCGTTGAGAATGATCACGCCGTCGATTGCGCGCATCGCGCGGGTGACATCGCCGCCGAAGTCCACGTGGCCTGGCGTGTCGATGAGATTGATCAGATATTGACTTCCCTCGAAGTCGTGGACCATCGACGCGATTGCAGCGTTGATTGTAATGCCGCGAGCCTGCTCCTGTTCGTCGAAGTCCATGAAGAGCTGTTGGCCTGCCAGCTCCTCGGAGATCATGCCAGCGCCCGCGATCAGGGAATCAGACAATGTCGTTTTTCCGTGATCCACGTGCGCCGCCGTTCCAATATTGCGGATATGGTCCTTCACGTGAAGGAGGGCTTGGGCCTTCTTGATATTCTCTTCTTTTCGTCCCATCGGCGTGACACCTATACAGGAATGCCAGTGAGTGAGGTCGCACCCGACCGAGGCTAATTAAACCTTCGGTCCACGGGAGGCGAATCATCGCGCGGACGACGCGACTCGCTCCAATTCTTCTTTCTTTGCGATCGCGGAACTCTGCATGTCGCCCTTGGCGGCCAACAGGATTTCATCCGCCAGACACTCCTCGACGGGTTTGCGATTCTTGAAGGTCGCACTGACCGTTCCCTGACAAATGCTCCGGAGCGCAAGGTCGAGCCGCCGCGACGGTGCGACGTCCACCGCGCGCGGGACCGAGATGCCGCCGAACCGGAGGCGAGTGACTTCCTCGCGAGGCGCCGCCTTCTCCAGGGCGTCCACGAGGACCTGCACCGGATTCTTCTGCGTGCGCTTCTCAATGATCTCGAACGCACTGCGCACGACCCGGTACGACTTCGACTTCTTCCCGGTGTAATTCTCCGTGCGCATCATGTTGTTGATCAGCCGTTCGACGAGGTTCGCCTTCGCCTTGCCGAACGGTTTGTTCGCCCATCGCCCGCCCGTGTGCGGGATCACGATCGGCGAGAGATTCATGTATTTCGCCAGACCGGCGTCGTGGACGACGACGTCGTTCAGCTCGTACTTCTCGAAGAGCTTCATTTCATAGCTGGGCCGTTTCTTCGGTTTCTTCGGCTCCCGCTTCGGCTTCTCGACGGCCGGGGCCTCTTCCCCTGGTGCCGGTTCGCTCGGGGCTTCCGGCGTGGGCGCGGCTCCCGGTGCAGACGGCTCCGGGGGTGGCGGCGGAACTTCGGATTCCGGCGGCGGTGGAGGCGGCGTCTCGGGGTCCACGGGCCTACCTCACCGGCTTCTCTTTGCGTCCCCGGACGAGCTCGTCGAGGCTGACGCCGTTCACTTGGATGACCTTGTACCGCACGCCCGGGATGTCGCCGTACGACCGGCCCATGCGGCCTCCAATGCCTTCGACGAGGACCTCGTCGTGCTCATCGATGAAGTTGATTGCCCCGTCGCCCACGGCGAAGGCCGTCACCTGCCGTCCGTTCTTGATGAGCTGGACCTTCACGCACTTGCGGAGCGCCGAGTTCGGCTGCTTCGCCTCGATCGCGACCTTCTCGAGGACGATCCCCTTCGCCTGCGGCGAGCCTTCGAGCGGGTCCGACTTCTCTTTGAGGTGCAACACGCGCCGCTTGTAATATCGGTCCGACCACCGTCGGGTCTGGCGTTCGCCTTTCAGTTTGCGCGCAGCGAAGAGACCCCGTGCCAACGATCGACCCCGGTAGAGGGCGCTCTAAAAGTCATGTGCTATATAAGGGTCGCGTCCGGCCGAAATCACGCATCCGCAGGAAGGGCGAGTGCGCGTTCGCAGTACGGGCACGTGACGCGTTCCTCGGGGAAGTACCACGTGTCGACGTTGCCGCCACAGTTCGGGCAGGTGCCGACGAAGTGCTCCTGCTTCACGGCATCCTGGGAGACGAACTCGTCCGTGGTCCGGTCGATCGCGCCCTTGACGAGGCCCTCGCTGAGGGCCTTTCCGAGGAGCTTCTCCGTCTCGAAGCGCGTCTTCCCGAGCCGTTGCGCCATGACATCCATCGGGATTCGCCGCTGGGACTTCAGCCAGTTCGCGAAGTCGACCACCGCCCGTTCGCGGCGCCATTGCCGCACGCCGACGGCGATCGCGATGACGCCCGGGATGACAGTGATCGGACCGCACACGTACAGGAAGAGCGGGATGTCATAGAGCAGGACGAAGAAGAAGAGGCCGAAGAACAGGGCGAAGCCGCCCATCGCGAAGTATGCGATTGGGTCCAGATCCAGGAGGCTCGATGTGCTCGAGGCCACGCTCCGTCCGACGAAAGCGCCGGTACTTCAATCCGGCGCCGTCAGAATCAGGAACGCGCGACAGATGCTCTCAGCGGGTCTCCGGAGGAATCGGGCTCTCGGGAGCGACCGCGGTCCGCGGCGTCTTCAGCGGCTCGCGGATGAACAACACGCTGGCCCCGGAGATGCCGATCAGCCCGAGGGCAATCACCGCGAAGGCGATCGGCCCGAGCGCCTGTGTGAGGGCGCCCCCGAGAACCGGGCCGACGATGAGCCCGGACCCGAAGATGATCGAGTAGATCCCGAACGTGGTCCCCGTCACCGCGTGTTCGACGATGTCGCCCAGGTATGCGAGCGCCGCGGGTGGAAACGTCCCGGCGCCGGCCGCGAGGAGGACGATCAAGGGCCATCGGGAGACCAGCTGCTCCAAGTCCGGGCTGCCTGCACCCGTAGCGAGGGCGAGGAGGATCGCGAGGCCGCCGAAGCATGCGAGCCCCAGAGCCATGAACGGCCGTCGCAGACGCGCGCGGTCGGAAAGACGGCCGCTCACCGCGAGCGAGAGGCCGAGCGGAATCCCGAGAGACGCGACGACGATCAGGAGTAGATTGGTTTTCCCGGATCCCCCGGTTCCGGCCCCGAGCAAGTTGTCGGTGAAGGTGAGGACGTATCCGTAGAGCGCGACGACGGGGATGTAGACCGGGAGGAGCCGCTGGATGTCCTTGTTCCGCAGCACGGTGCGCAAGAGGTCGATCGTCCCCCGTTGGAGATCCGGGGTGAAGGGGGTCTCCTCGACGAGGAACTGGACCATGATGACACTCACCGTCACCCCGAGCCCGCCCACCGCGAGGACGACCGCGTCGGCGACGCCGAACGCATGGAGGGCGAGGAACGCGGCTCCGAAGCCCGCGACCAGGCCGCCGAAGGTGACGAGGTCGAAGAACGCCATGAGCTGCGCCCGGTTCGCGCGATTCGAATGGTCGTTGATCATCGCGAGGGTCGAGGCGACTTTCGCCGCCGCGCCGATCCCGAACATCGCGAAGAAGACCGCGACGAGATACGGTTGCACGGCC
>Ga0209056_10005205_pt1 | contig 13564 bp, 13 predicted proteins | sample GraSoiAngelo_114_FD_185876 | JGI IMG/M metagenome (GOLD analysis project Ga0209056, IMG submission 185876) | Grasslands soil microbial communities from the Angelo Coastal Reserve, California, USA - 14_0903_13_40cm (SPAdes) (version 2) | ecosystem: Environmental > Terrestrial > Soil > Grasslands... | reverse complement strand
GGCCGGCAAAAGCGGCTGGACGTGAGGCGCGTACTCGTAGACGATCATCCAGTTGAACTTGTAATTGAAGACGCAGTTCAAGGTCTCAACCTTGCTGCCGCCGGCTCTCCTGCCTGCGTAAGGATAAATCACCTCCATGCACATCGCCTTGCCGCGAGTATGCATATGAGGCTCCCAGGAGAAAAGGCGCGTGGGTTTGGTCAGCGTAATATAGGTATCGGTTCGGATGTTGTCTGTGTTGGCCGGCAAATCGACGTCGTAATCGTCGCCGGCCAATGTGGTGATCGCGACATATTTCGGCACGTATCCTTTGGGATAAAACTGGAAAGCGACTGCAAGGTTGGCTTTGGTTTCCTCTCCGTACGAGTGAAAGTGCGGGCTGAAACTGATCTTTGTGCCCGCTGTTATCAAACGGCCGGATCCATCGGGAAAGGTTTCAGCGTTCTTTCCGATTCCATACTCCTGAATCATCGCCTGCGTACCGTCCGGGTAGACGAGCGTCAGGCCGCCGTGGTGAATGGTTTTGTAGCCTCGGACGGGCTTCAGTTCGACGGCTTTAATATACCGATCCTCGGTAAAGCCGGGGTCCGCAACAATGTTCGGCCACCGATCGGGTCCCCTGGCCGGCACGATGAAATCCTGCGGCATCTCGATGATCAGGTCCGGCGTGCCGATGCTCCATCGATCGTTGTCAACGAACTTCCGTGGCGCAGGCATGTCGGCCGGATTTCCTTGCGGAGCGCCGGCGTCCACCCATTTGGCAATCGTCGCGATCTCCGCGTCGGAGAGGGCCACGCTATTGGAGAATTCATGAATACCAATGTTCGGATCAATGTGCCAGGGCGGCATGTTTCGCAGCACCACGTTCTGCTTGATCGCTCTGGCCCACGGCCGCACTTGTTCATATGTGAGCAACGGCATCGGCGCAATGGAGTCCGGCCGGTGACAGTTCTGACAGGAACGCTGCAGGATCGGCGCTACGTCTTTGGTGAACGTCACATCCTGCGCCACGGCTGTAGTGACGGACACTGCCAGAACAGCGAAAGTAACCAGCAAGAGCCTTGCTTTGATCGTGCCTTTCATGGACATCTCCCCAATCGAGAATTTCCGCAAAATATTTCAGTCTCATTTAAACATACAGAACGCAGGGAAGAAACATTTTGTGAATTTTGTGCCTTTTTGTGGCTATTTTTGCTTGCGCGCTTGACTAGGTTGAGCGTGTGGGCTATTGTCCACCCTCAAACAGACGACAATGCGAGCAACTCTCGAAGAGACCGCGAAAAGCGAAATCAAAGCCAGGAAACCTTTCTATCAGAACCTGTGGGTGCAGGTTCTTGCCGCGGTAGCCATCGCGATTGTACTGGGCTATGTACGGCCCAAAACAGCGGAAGCCATGCGGCCGCTGGGTGATGCGTTCATCCGGCTCATATCGATGATCATCGCGCTGGTGATCTTTTGCACCGTAGTCACGGGAATCGCCGGCATGGGCAACTTGAGGAAGGTCGGCCGCGTGGGCGGCAAGGCGCTGCTGTATTTCGAAGTGGTGACGACGGTGGCGCTGGTGTTCGCCGTCACCGTTGGTAATCTCATTCCGACCGGCGCCGGCTTCAACGCGAATCCCGCTACGCTCGACGCTGCTGCGGTGACCGCTTATGCGGGTCAGGCGAAGGCGCAAACCGTCACGGATTTCCTGCTCCAAATGATTCCGGTCACCGTTGTCGACGCCTTTGCACGAGGAAGCATTTTGAGTGTTGTTCTTGTTTCACTATTGTTCGGATTTGCTCTGTCGAGCATGGGAGCGCGCTGCAAGCCCCTGATCGACGTGATTGAGGCGCTTACGCAGGTAGTGTTCGGCGTCGTCAATATATTGATGCGCTTCGCTCCCATTGGTGCCTTCGGCGCGATGGCGTTCACCGTGGGACGCTATGGCCTCGGCTCGCTTGGACCGCTGGCGAAATTGGTCCTGACGTTCTGGGCAACTTGCATTGTCTTCGTGGTCGTGGTGTTGGGCGCGATCGCGTGGATGGCAGGCTTCAGCATTATCCGGTTCCTCAAGTACATTCGTGAAGAGATCGTCCTGGTTTTGTCGCTGAGCTCGTCGGAGCCTGTACTTCCAATGCTGATGTCGAAACTGGAGAAGCTGGGATGCTCGAAGGCTCTTGTGGGACTGGTGATGCCCACCGGTTATACATTCAACACGGACGGCAGTTGCCTTTATATGATCATGGCAGCTTTGTTTGTCGCTCAAGCGACGAACACCCCAGTGACGCTCACGCAACAGTTGAGCATCTTTGCGGTCGCGACACTGACGTCGAAGGGAGCTAGCGGCGTACAAGGCGCGTCGTTCATCGCCTTGGTCGGAACCTTGATGGTTGTGCCGTCGATTCCGGTCGCGGGCATGGCCCTGATCCTCGGCATCGATCGCTTCATGAGCATGTTTCGCGCTGCCGTCAACGTGATCGGTAACGGCGTCGCGACGCTGGTGATCGCGCGCTGGGAAAAGGAACTCGACGCCGAAGTCCTGCAACATAACCTGCAGCTTACTTCCTAGCCCTTCCGTGATCTTCGAGACAACTCATTAGGAGATTCTCATGAGGAGATGGATTCAGGTCTGTGCCGTCGCGCTTACGGTGACCGCAGGTTTTGCTCTCCCTCAGGCTCCCGGAACGGGAGGACGTTCCATACAAGGCCGGAGCCCGGCGCCACCAGCATCAGGTCCGTTGGTCAATCTCGTCCAGGCCGGCGTCGATGCGTACAACAAGGGCGACATCGGCTATTTCGAAAGAGCGTTCGCCGACGATATTCTATGGGTGGACGAAGACGGGCACGAGTTGACCAGTAAGACGTTCGCTTTGTTTTTCATCAATCGCCAGATGACCGCGACGCCCAAGAGGAAGATGAGCGTGCACGACATTGCCACGGGAACCTGGGGCGATACCGCATGGGCCGCTTTCGCCTACACCATCGATGATGGTGTGAACAAAAGAATCGGAATGAACACAACACTCTTCCGGAAATCCGGCAATGACTGGAAAATCGTGCTCATTCACGGATCCATCAACGCTCCGGCGGTCCCGCACTGAGCATTTTCTTCTCTTTAAGGTCGACGAGCTTCTCGGCTGAAGAATCTTTCAGGCCCAAAGAAGCCGGCTCTAATCTTGTTTCTGTTAGTCCTTCTTATCCTTACGTCTATGCTCGACCTGGCCGCGAATCTCGCCGCTGGGAAACTTGGTGGTGTGCATGTTCGCGTAGGCGTTGCCATCGCCCACGGCCTCCAGGGCTGACGTGAGGTCGCCGGGGTCGATGCCTTGGGGCACCGGTCCTGTGACGTTGGCCTCCGTGATCGTCCCGGTAATGGTTCCCGACGTGGCCGGCCGGACAGACCGGCTGGTTGCCGCCGCCGCACAGGAATATCATGACGCCCCCCGCGACTTTCGTCGGTGCAAAATGCAGGTGGGACACGACAAGAGGCGTTGACAGACCGGAAAATGTCAGTGAGAACGTGATGCTGTTTCCCACCTCCATGCGGAACGCGGCTTTGCCATCAGTATTGATCGGCGGTACCTCGTTGTCCCCGAGGAGTGTGGCGGAAAAGATTTGAGTATCAGCGGGCACCGCTGATACGGTCATGAGACCCGCAGCGAGCGCGGCCCCCATCCAGAGATGGCGGTTATCTTGATCTTCATGGTGTGCTCCTGCTTACGCTGTATAAGGATACGTATATTCTCGGATGCCCGGCAAGCCACGAACTGGTTAATTGAAATTGTGGCCGCCTCTGCGAACCGGCCCCAGGGACAGCAACACGACACTCATGAGCATCAGGAGAGCCAGATGTTTTTTGGAAGCCGGTCTCTTTTGAAAAAGAAGAATTCGTTGATGTGCTAGTGGATGTGCGGTAGCATCAAACAGGTATCACCAGCAAAGCACAACCGGACCGACAAGAAGGAGCCAACATGAAATCCGCCTCATTGATCTTCAGTGCAGCGGTTTTGGCCATTGCGATGACTGCAGGTGTCAGCATGGCCGCAGAGCCAGCCGCCGGTGGGACACCGACGTTTAACAAAGATGTGGCGTCCGTTTTGTTCAACAACTGCGTGGTTTGCCACCGGCCCAACCAGATCGCGCCAATGGCGCTTATGTCCTACAAAGAAGTGCGTCCGTGGGCCCGCGCCATCAAAGAAAAAATTATAAAAGGGGAGATGCCGCCGTGGCGTGCAGATCGGAGGTACGGCACATTTCGCAATGATCGGCGGCTGACTTCGGAGCAGGTCAAGACCATCGTCGATTGGGTTGATGCCGGCGCTCCCGAAGGTGATACGCCGTTGACGGCCGAGATGCCGGTTTTTAAAGAAGGCTGGAGCCATCCGTCCGGTCGGCCGCCCGATTTTGTACTCGAGATGGCTGAGCCGTTCAAAGTTCCCTCCGAGGGGGAGCTTCCCAATTTCACCATCTACCAGGAACTTCCACCCGAGCTCAAAGAGAAAGAGCACTTTCTGGAAGCCATTCAGATTCTCCCGGGCGTACTACCGGCCGTGCATCATGCCAGTTTTGGCATTGTGCCGCTGGCGCCCGGGCAGATGGTTGGAACAGGAGAAGCATGGCCTGGCGGGCCGATCATCCCCGGAGCATTACTTGATGCGAAGACGGGAAAATCCGTAGGTTTTACAGGTGATGCGAACGAAGCTGCAGCAGGCGAAGGCGAAGGAGTGGCTGCAGGCGTGAACGTGAGGCGTAGAACAGAAACTGGCACGAGATTCTGCTGCTACGTTCCGGGCGGCAACTTCCAGCAATTTCGTGAGGGAGCAGGTAAGCGCATCCCCACTGAAGGGTACGTTGCGTGGGGAATGCACTACACGCCCATCGGCAAGCCGCTCGTGGACCGGACGCGAGTCGGTTTTTGGTTTCAGAAAGAAATGACGCATGAAATCGTCGAGATCAGCACCGGTAACCAAACACATATCGTCCTGGGGAAACAGTTAGTGGACAACGAATTTACGCCTGTCCGCACCGCTGGGGTAGGAAACACCGGTTTTCCGGCGCTCCCGGTCATTCCGCCGCATGCGAAGAATTGGGCAATCACCTCGATCAGGGCTTTTCAGGATGACGTCACGCTGTATGTCCTGTGGCCGCACATGCACACGCGCGGCAAAGAGATGACGTACGTTCTGACATATCCGGACGGCCGCGAACAGGTGCTGCTGAGCGTCCCGAATTACGACTTCAACTGGCAGATCTTCTACGAGCTGAAGGAACCGATTAAGATACCTGCGGGAAGCACGATCAAGACGATTGGGTCGTACGACAATTCGTCGGCGAACAAGTGGAATTCTGCGCCGCAGAAGGAGGTCTACTGGTCCGAGCAGAGTTGGGACGAGATGTACGTCGGATTTTTAGATATTTCCGTCGACAAACGTGATCTCCGGTTGATGAAGCAGACGGCCAATCCCCAGACGACCGGCAGGGGGCGATAAGCGGCGATCGTCCTACGCTTACTTAGTTTCTCGAAGGGGCCGGGCCAGCGCCCGGCCCCTTCTCCTTTTTGGGCCATAATATGTTTGGGTTGTCGTCCCGTTAGGGTGTAGAGAATTTACCGGGTGCATGCATTCAGACGGAGGATTCTAGTGAGGCTCAGATTTATTTTGTCGGCGTTGATCTCTTGTTTGCTTCCCTGGGCCGGGCTTCAAGCCGGGAGTCAATCACAGGGTGGTAGCCGGCCGGCCCCAACTCGCCAAGAGGAGCGGCAGCGTCGGGAGGTGCAACCAGGATCGACGCAAGGAGCTGCTCTTACGAACGTGACCGACGCACAGCCAAAGTTCAACATGGATTACTTCGTGGGCGTATGGAACTTCGAATCGAACTTGTCCGAGTCTCCCCTGAGCGCAGGTGGACCAATGTCTGGGTCGGAAACTGTCAGAAACGTTTTGGATGGCCGTTTTTGGGACATCACGATAAAGGGAGAAGGACCGGAGGGTCCATTCACCGGAAAAGGCATTATCACTTACCAGGACAGTTTTTCCGGCCAGTCCTACATGAGGTACGAGGTCACGCGGGGAATAGGGTTGCTCAGAACGGGAAACCTCGGTTGTGATCTCGGGGGAACCTGCAATCTGTACTTCGAAACTCCACCGTTTGAACACAATGGTTCGCGGGTACAACTGAGGGGAAGATATTATCTGACGTCGCCTTCCTCCTACCGTGTGACGACCGAGATCGCGGTCGATAAAGGCGAGTACCGGAACTGGGGAACAACATGGTACACGAAGGATGAAAAGGCGAAACCGCCGGCTATTAAGTAGGATCTGCGAGGGAGAGGCTTCATGAAAGTGCGTAGAGCTTTTGCAACGTTTGCTGTTCTTGTGTTCGGGATTAGCACTGCTATCCGCGCTCAGCAACAGCAAACCGACTTATCAAAGCCAAAGGTTCCCCTGGTGAGTGTCGTGGGATGTGCCACCCAAATCTCCGACGGCACTTGGATGCTGACGAAGGCAACGGAGGGCGTCGAATCGAAAGTACTATTCATGAGCGCGAAAGAGATTGAGGAAGCCAAAACTAAACCTTTGGGCAACAACCAGTACAAGCTCCTTGGCACTGTGGATTTTCTTACGAAAGAAGATCTATTAAACGATCCGCGCCGCGCGGAGTTCACGCGGCCGGAGGTCGCCAATGCGTCGGGCCAGCTCCAGAAGGGTCACAAGCTTCTAGTCAAGGGCCTGCTCATCACGGTTCCGAACGAAAAACGATTGAACCTCGTTTCTGTGCAGCAATTGGCCGATACATGCCGGTGATTCCGGAAACCTCAGAGCGCCTCCTATTGTTCGGGTTGCGGGCTGTTGGCTAGCGCTTGCCAGATTCGAAATCTCCTATTGACTTGCCTCGCTTCCGCTGCGGGTCTGGTGTTTGCGATCTTCTTTCAGAACTTCTGGCTCTCGCTGGCCTGGATAACTGCGGGTCTCGTCGGCATCAACGCGGCGCGGTCCGTCTTCTGGGTGATTCCAACACGATTTCTCACCGGCATCGCCGCCGCCGGCGGACTCGCTTTCATCAACGCGGTAGGGACGGCCGGCGGTTTTTTTGGACCTTCTATTATGGGATGGCTGAAGGATCTTACCGGATCATTCAATGCGGGTCTCGTGGCCATGGCGGGCTTCCTGATATTGGCGACGGCGTTGACCGGTGCGCTGAAGTTGTTTGTCCGAGAAGAGTGACGGAGTTGGAGAAGTACAAACCGTAGGGGCGGTCTATGAAGATGTGAACGAATTACGCTGGGGCGTTATTCCCCTCCTTGCATCACCGCAAGGAGGGGAATGCGCTCGATTCCAATTCGTTCACATCTTCTATCACCGCCGCCACAGTTATTTTCCCTTATTCGGCTCTGACAAACTTCGCCGGGTCAACGCAACGGATAGCGGTTATATCTATACGTGTCGCCGGTGAGCCCAGCAAATCTGCCGTTGAAGCGTGGTATTCAACCTTATCCCATTCGACACTTTGAACGGGACCTTCGCCGAACACCTTATGAAATGCTTGAGGAGGTAGAGGACTGATGTAAGTGACGAATGCTTCATTAGGTGCTAATGGCCTGACAAAGCCCTGCCACACGACCTGATTACCATTGGTTATCTTTAGCTCCATACCGCTAGGCCTGAAGATGCGCGGATTCTTCGTATAGCCGATTCGAGTTTCAAGCTGCACGAGTCCGCATGTAGACAGGGCGTTCAACTTCAGTGTTCCCGAATTGACTACCTGCTGAAGTATCGAAAACCGCATCGGTTCTATAGCGGCGTCCCGGGGTTGCTGCCGCGGGCGAAGGATATAGTGACCATCGGCGTGCTCTTCGCTATTCACGATTTCAAAGTTTTTGTAGAGGTATTCGAAAACGATCGGCGAGCGCGTGATTGCCTGGAGCCCGCCGACAGGCGGGACTAAACCTTTATCCAGACCATAGACGATTTCGAGGCCCGCTCGCCGCCCGCTATCGAGGGCGCGCACGTAGTACCGTTCAAGGGGCTCTGTTGATGCAGCGTAGCTTTCCAACACGGGTGCAAAGAAAGGACGGCGCAATCCCGCACTGATGTAGTTGTCATACGGGAACGCCAGAATAGGAACCTCCCGGCGATCTGCTAAATCCGGAGTAACCAGGCTCGCCTGCAGGCTGGCGTCCAGCGGCTTTGAAGTGGCGTAGATGCTTCGGATCGAGGTCTTTGCCGAGGGCTCGCCCCGCATCAATTTCCACAGATCCAAAGGCGCGCTGAGATTTAACGAAGGCCAAACGAGGATCAGCACACAAGCGGCAAACCATGCGATGCGTCGCTGAAGGAAAGTCCATTCGATCGTTGACAGCAGGCTGAGTAGGACAATCATCGGAGCGAACGCGGAGGCGATTTGCGAAATATCGCTTCTCACGAGTGCCGTTTTCAACCAGATCGTAGCGGCAAACGCAAAACATGCAAGAAGGGACGCGTCCAACGGACCGGATTTCCAAGCAGCCACGACGCACATGCTGACGACGTAAAGCGAGACAATCAGCAGAACAACCGTCTTCACGAGAGAAAGCGCCCACAATGTTCCCATGCTCTTGTGGAACCCTCGCAAGATTTCCCACGCATAACTGTGGTAGTCAAACAACAAGACATAGTTCGATGACGTGAGCTTAAAAAGGATCACGAGTCCAAGGTTCGCAGCGGCGAGCGTTGCGCCGAAGACTTCAACTTCGAGCAGCAGCACGGCGTTTCGAGTCAGTGCCGATCCGGCGATGAGCGCGCACACGACAGCGATCGCTGCACAAATTCCCAATTCAAGCGACACCAGTTGCGAAACAAAACACAAGAGCCCGCTCGCTGTGGCCCAGGCGGTCTGACTTGCAACCGTTTCTGCCGCGATCGTCCGATAAGCGAAGGCTGCATTTAACAGGAGCAGCAGCGTTCGAATGTCGAAAACGTCAAAGAACAAGTTCAGGAAAACCGAGAAAGCATAGAAGAGCGCACATTGTTGCCATGAGATCCGGTTGCAGATGAGCAACATCACCGCTGCGATCAGGGCGCTAGCGGCGCAAAACACAAAGATGATCATTCCGTACGCGTCAAGCGCGGATCCAGTCGTGGTGGCCATCGTTGCGATCCACGTCAGAATTTGTGCCGCCGGACCATACATGGACTGAAAGTCACGGCCGCTGATCGCGCCCTGCTGAAGAGCTGTGGCTAGTCCCAGCAATGACGAGGCGTTGAGCGCCGCAGGATCGCGCGCCACTTGGCTGCGTACCAGGACGATCGATAGCCAGCAGAGGCTGAAAATAAATACCACCGCAATTTTCCCTTGTTGCGGGCCAAAAGGAATACGGTGCAGCAAACTCGGAAAATCTATTTTGGGGAACTTGCTGACAGTCAGGGCTTTGATTTTTTTCTGTAGCGCTGGGACCGAAGTAAGAACTGTTCGCAAGAGGATACCTCCGGATTTGGTATCGAACTGAATAAAGTGCCTGACATTCGGCACGCCATATTCCAAAGGTCGATATCGCTTGACCCGTTGTGGATGAGCCTGTTGTCGGCTGATGGACGACGCTTAGACCATGGAAAAATTGCAGCAACTTTGGCCGCGTACTAAACCGTTTGCGCTTACCGCAACCAAGTTAGTTTAATTCAAGTGCGCGCCGGCTGCGGCGCGTACTCGATGGAGCGAAGTCAAGGAAGACAGCCCTGCGAACGCGAACACGGTGAGCCAGATCAGGATACTGTTCACCATGAAACCGATAGCGAAGCTGCCGGTGCGATCAAACATATAGGCTGACAGAATCGGTATCGTACCCAGTCCGCTCGAATACGCAAGATGACCGATGGGCAACACTCGCGCAAGATTTTTCTCGATTCCGAATACTTCCGCCAAAATGAGCGGGAAAAATGAAACCAGCGCTCCGTGACCAAGACCCTGAAGAAAAGCAAACGCGACAGCCATTCCCGGGAGGTGTATAGCGAACAGCAGCAGCGATGACGCTGCAAGCAGCGCGAAACACCCTATGCCAACTTTGTGCGCCGAAAAACGATCCGCCAGAATCCCGAAACCCAGCCGGCCGGCGAAGCTGAATGCTAACTCCAGACTAACGACGGCGGCAGCCGCCTGCTGAGAAAAACCGGAGTCTCTGAGATGGAGCATGAGCAGATGTAAGGTCGTTCCAACGGTCCCCGCGGCAAAGAATACGCAACCGATCACTATCCATAAAACGGGAGATAAAATAACTTCCTTGAAACCTGCCGGCTCTGAAGGAATCTTTGATTGCTTGTGAGAAACGGTCCCGTCCTCCGGGCGTTCACGGATAATGAAAAGAATCAACAGGAAGGGAATTGTCCATAAAAAGACATCTGAAGCGTTCATTGCGGTACGCCAACCGAAGCGGTTGATGAGAAAGGTCAGGAGCACCGGAGCGGCGGCGCCGCTGAGGCCGCCTGAGGAATTGACTAAACCCATCGCCAACCCCCGGCGGCGTGCGAACCATCGAGCTTGCAACATCTGATTCGTGAGATAACCCATCGCTGAGAGTCCCGCGCCAAGTACGAAGCAGATCGCGTAGAACTGCCAGAGCGCTTGCATCCTTCCGAACAGCAGACAGGCGGCAGCAACAAGTCCCGAACCGATCGACAGCACAAAACGGATTCCGCGCTTTTCCGCCAGAAAACCCCATACCAACCCACTGAGCCCGAACGCCCATTGCAAAGCCGTGTTGCCAAACAACAGTTGAGCGCGGCTCCAGCCGAAGCTGGAAATCAAAGCCGGATAGTAGACAGGAAATCCAAACAATACGGTGCCGAACAGATAAACGATGACGACCGAACTGGCTAGGATCCACCACCCGTAGTAGATACGCTGCATGCTTTGCTGCTATTCCCCTCCTCTGCGAGGAGAATGTTCCTTGCTCAAACGTTTCTCCTATGCCGACACAAAAAACTTACCCGGTTGTGCCAACAGCAAATCTCCGGCGCCTTCTTGAAAGGGAACTCCTCTCGGAAGAACAATCGAAATCGCCCGGACGCGCTGACTCTCCGCCCCTACGCCCGGCGGATTCACGTTCTCAGCTAAGCCTAGCGCGGCGCGCTTGAGCACGCGGCGGGCTGCAATGATAGCGGCGTCGCTGGTTGCCAGGTGTTCCTGAGTTCGATCGACAATAGGTCCCATGCTTTCTTGAACCGCAATGTCCTGGACGCCGAGGCCTCGTATTCCGGTATTGGAGAGACCGCTCTTTTGCAATTCCCGGTCAATCAGATAGTCGTTATCTTTGTGTTGCTTCGGCACATTCGTACCGGGGAACACGTCGGTGTGGATTCCACCTCCGGCGCGCATCTCAGCAACTTCGTCCTTCGTGAGAGATCGAATAGGATGCCAGCTGACGCTGTAGACCCAGCAATGCTCGTCGTCCACAGGGACCCAGGCATGACCGCGAAGCGGGCTATCTCCGTAAGGCGGAACCATCGTGTAGAAAGGCATCAGCCAATGGGTCGCCCTCCAATAATAATGGCTCTCGCCGGCGTTTCTTCTGGCGGTGATCAGCAGGCCGTAATCGGTTTCCGTGATGTCGAACTTGGGCGCCGTATCGGCTCGAACCAGTTCCCGGCCTTGCCCGCTGCCTCTGAGGACACTATCCTTCGTCTTGTCCGAGATCAGCACGGCGTCGCGATGCAGGCTGGAAACGTGGCTGGAATCGATGCCGCCTTCCAACGCCTGTAGATAGTTGCACAGTTCGAGGCGTCTCGATAGGAAGCGCTGGTTATCCGCTATCACGGCCCACTCCAGTTCTGGTGCAGCCGGCATGAAGCTCGGAGGTCCCATGTAGGCCCAAATCAAACCACCGAGCTCCAAACCTGGATAACATTTCGCGCGGATCTTCGTTTTGAAGTTGCTCTCGGGCGGTTCCGACGGCATATCGACGCAATTTCCCGCAACATCGAATTTCCAACCATGGTAGACACACCGTAATCCGTATTCCTCGTTGCGGCCCAAAAACAGCGAAGCCCCACGATGGGGGCAATGTTCACCAATAAACGCGATCGTGCCGCCCGTGTCGCGGAAGGCCACCAGATCTTCGCCGAGCAGCCTCACGCGTACGGGGGCGCTATCACGGCCCGGCAAATCGTCGGCCAACATTGCAGGCATCCAATAGCGCCGGAACAGTTCGCCCATCGGTGTGCCGGGGCCCGTCCTCGTCAAAAACTCATTTTCTTCACGTTGCATTGGGGTCTTATTGTAGCGGCGCGTTATAGGAGCTGTGAAAAAAATGTCCGAATGTTGCAGGCTTGGGGTATTCCCCTCCTTGCATCAACCGCTCGGTGAGCGCGAATTCGCTCCCGACAGCTCCCGGCTGGCGATCCGCCCGCCCTCGACCAGCGACTCGAACTTCGCCCAGAGGATGGATTCAGTCCCCACGCGGGTGCCCAGTCCGCAGTCGACGCCGGCGATGACGTTCTCTCGCCCGACTACGCTCGCGTACTTGAGGATGCGCTCTGCCACCAGTTTCGGGTGCTCGATCCAATCCGTGAAGTGGCCGATGACGCCAGGGATCAGGATCTTGCGATCCGGCAGCTTGATCTTCTTCCACACCTGCCATTCGTGATCGTGGCGCGGACTGGACGCCTCGAACGAGTAAGCCCCAACGTTGACTTTTAGAAGAATATTGAGGATGTGCTCCAGCGGGATGTCGTCCGTGTGCGGCTGGTGGGTCCGGTACTCCTCGTTCATGGCGTCCGCGATAGCGAAAAGGAAGTCGCGGTCGCTGGCGTAGTGCTCGTTCTTGAGAAAATAGGTCATGACCGTCGGCGCGAGGGCGGTCATCGAGAGTTCTTCCACGTGCACGCCTCGCGCTGCCGCCTTCAGGTTGGCGATGTCGCGCTGGACCTCCTGCTGGCCGATGTAGTTCAGCGGCCCGGTGCAAAACGAGCCCGTAATAAGCGGCATGGGGATGTTCTTCATCGCGGTGCGGGCGCGAAGGACGTAGCTGAAGAGAGGGCCGCTGCCCGGGCCGTGCCTCCACGTTCGTCAGGCGGCGCCGAAAATAAGATGCCCAGCTCGATTTCGAAAACTCCCCGTCATTGACGATGTCGATGCCCACTAACCCGAAGGAGATCCGGCCGGTTCCAACCCGCTCACCCGGCTGCGCGGGCTAATTCCCCAGATAGCGCGACTTCAATATTTCGAGATGATGTTCGGTGTGACCGCCTATCAGATATGCCAGAGCGCGCACCGTGATGGGATTGTTATTGGCCGTACCGCCGCGCATCCATGCGGCCGTATCCAGGTGCCGAAAGAGGCCGATCGTTGAGCGGCGGACGGACTCGAACTCGCCGGCGAGTTCTTTAAGCGGCACAGTACTGTGATTCGCATGCCCGGCCCAGAGATCTTGATCAAAACCGGGAAGCGTTACATTGTCATTTCGGGAAAAGACTAGAGCGCGATACGCAAACACGCGTTCGCTATCGATAATGTGTCCGATGACTTCTTTTAGTCCATTTGCCGGCGGCATATCTGTAGTTGCTCTTCTCCTCATCGATGCGGCGCAACAGATCCAGTGTTGCTTCCAGCTGCT
>Ga0209056_10005204_pt1 | contig 13565 bp, 8 predicted proteins | sample GraSoiAngelo_114_FD_185876 | JGI IMG/M metagenome (GOLD analysis project Ga0209056, IMG submission 185876) | Grasslands soil microbial communities from the Angelo Coastal Reserve, California, USA - 14_0903_13_40cm (SPAdes) (version 2) | ecosystem: Environmental > Terrestrial > Soil > Grasslands ... | reverse complement strand
AACGATGTCGGATAATTGCACCCATCGTGAGATGAGCTGCGGCGCAATGGTTCCAAAAAACCCTGCATGCGTAGCCGGCCTATTGCTTAGAAGAAAGGCGGCGCTTTCCTGCGTGAGGGAATATCTCTCCTGCCTGTCTTTCTTCAGAAGATCCAGACCAACAAGCGCGTTCATTAGAATCCGCAGAGCGCGCGCCGATGCCCCGGTCTCTCCCGCAATCTGCTCTGATGTTTTTGCGCCGTTTTGCAATGAATCGAAAACCTTGTTGTTCACACCCGCGCTAATGATCAACGGCGGCGCGTAAGCAAAACCAATTTCCATCAGACGTTCCGGTGTGACCTTTTTCTTCGAGCGAGTTTTTTTTGGCATATTTGTGTAGGATTTGTTGGATCCTAAGATCGACAGGTAGCAAGCGCGCGAGCGCTGGCAAATTCACTTTATTGTGTCGAACCGGCCACAACACGGAGCGATGTAGCCGAAGCTGTCGGCTTATCCTACAGTCCCACAGATGGGAGAAAATTGGAAAACGCGCGAGCAAATGGAAATGGGAGAGCGCGCAATGCTGGCGCCGTTTGCTCAGAAATCTGCTGACTCGCGCGGCCGGAAATATCCGGAACCAAGTCATACCTATCGAACAGAATTCCAGCGCGACCGGGCGCGGATCATTCATTCGCGCGCGTTTCGCCGGATGGAATACAAGACGCAGGTTTTTTTGAATGGCACAGGCGACCATTTGCGCACCCGCTTGACGCACTCCATCGAAGTAGCGTCCATCAGCCGCACGATTGCTCGCGCATTAGGCTTGAATGAAGATCTCGCGGAAGCCATCGCTCTCGCACACGATCTAGGTCATTCGCCCTTTGGGCATTCTGGCGAGGAAATGTTGGCCGAATGTATGCGCGATCACGGCGGGTTCGATCACAACCGCCAGAGTTTGCGCGTGGTCGAGCTCTTGGAAACTCCGTATCCGAATTTTCCGGGTCTGAATCTGACGTTCGAAGTGCGGGAGGGTTTGCGGAAACACGAGGTTTTCCATGAGTTTCCAGCGCCAGCAGGAGAAAAATATCACTGCTCGTCGTTGGAGGCGCAGGTGGCGGACCTTGCCGATGAGATTACGTACTACAGCCACGACCTCGATGATGCACTCGATTTTGAAATCTTGAGCGCGGTGCAACTGAAACAAAACGAGATCTGGCGGAGGAGCCATCACGGAGTGCTCACGCGTTACGGAAGCGCGCGAGGGGCTGAGCTGCACAAGCTCATCATTCGCGACATCATCGACAATGAAGTCAACGATTTGGTTACGGCCAGCGCGAAAGCGATCGCCGAGTCCGAGGTGCAAACCGCAGACGACGTCCGCCGGCAGCGCGCTCCGCTTATACGTTACAGCGATGAATTGGCTGGAGCCAATCGTGCGCTGCGGAAATTCTTGTACCAGAATGTGTATTATCATCCGCGCGTAGCCGAAGTGAATCGGCGGGCCTGCGAGATGCTGCGATGCGTTTTCGAGGCATATCTTGTCGATCCGGACAGGCTCGGCGATGGTGCGACGAGACGGATCGAGAACCAGGGATTGCATCGCACCGTCTGCGATTACGTCGCAGGAATGACCGACCGCTATCTGATGGAAGAATACGAGAGAATTGCAGGGTAGTGGAACCGCGCGCGCTGATCGCGAATCCAAAGCGCCGGCGCACTCAAAAACGCAAGCGACGAAGCTGCATGTGCAATCACGGTCACGTTTTGGACTGCGGCGCTGCTGCGCCGCTTTTACTCGCTGGAACCTACTAAGGCTGCCGGTCGCCTTGAGGGTAAACAGTTCATTTGCAGATACGCGCTATAGGCGTGCGGTGTCTGCTACGCAGCCGCGTTGCCGATTTCGTCGCGCAAATATCTGATCAGGAAACGAAGCCGCTGATTGAGAGATCGTTCTTCGAGGACGCGTTGTCGCCGCAACGGATCGTTGACAAATGTCGAGGCCATAAGGTCGGCCAGCATTTCCAAGTCGCGCAATTCGGCAAGATATCGACCTACTTTGCCCGGGAGCCGGCGGCCGTCCTGCTTGAGGCTGCTGTAAAGCTCAAGCACTTTTGCCCCGAGCGCTTCTGTCTCGACCGTCGTCGCATCGCGCGATTCGACAATGTCGATCCTGGCGATCGGAAATGGTGCTTCCTGCTCGAAACCTGCGAAGCGCACACGTTGCAAACCTTGCAGGATCAAATTCGATGTGCCGTCATCTCGTCCGACGCATGCCCGAATTAATCCGGCGGTAGCAACATGAAAGAAATCCTCCGGCGCATGCCACTCGGGACAACTCGGCTTGATGAGCGTCACACAAAAAATGCGATGCTGCTCAAGAGCGTGTTGGAGCATCTGCCGATAACGCGGCTCGAAAATGTAGAGCGGCAGTAATGCGTGCGGAAAAAGTACCGCGCCAGGCAGCGGCATTACTGGTAATTGTTTGGGCAGAATTACGCGTGAAGACATGGAGCTGCTCCGTAAAAGATTATTCCCGCCGTATCAATATAATGACGAATGACGAATGCCCAATGACGAAGGAATGTCGAATGACGAAACCGGGAATGGCGCATTGGTCATTTGTCATTAACTCATCGTTTTTCCGACTCCCAGCCTGCCAAGTTGTTCAAGCGAGAGCTGGCCTTCGATGTTCGTGTGTGTGCTGATCGAGGCATAAACAAAGGCCGACCCAGCACGCGCCAGGAGGACGCGCGAAATCGCGCCAAGTTTGCCGATGCCCATCGCGCTGACGGGAACGTCAAGATTCTTGTTTGTGATGAAGTCCAACAGACGCGCAAGTTGAACCGGAGTGTCGGTGCGTGTCGCAACCTTAAAAATATTCGCGCCATGCTTTTTGGCGGCGCGTGCTTTCGCCAGCAAAATCCGCACAGGCGGCGTCGATTTGAAATTGTGGAATGAAATGATGCGCCAGATTTTTTTCTGATCAGCCAACTCGAGCAGTGAGCGCAGGGAGAACGCCGAACGCAGTTCCACATCGATATAAGTGGCATAAGGCAAACATCGAGTCAGCAGATTGCGCCGTTCGCGCAGTGACAATTTGTTCTCGCCTCCTTCGTGTGGATGCCGCGCCGTGACGATTAGAGGTGCACACAACCTCGGCAACTTATTTTCCCATTTTCGTACATCGCGCGCCAGAGAATCCAGCCGCACCTCGAATACATCGGGCGACCTACGCATTCGCATGGCGCAATTCAGATCCGCGCGCGATGCGATCACGCCGACGACACGCGAGCGCGAAAATCGCGTAGCCCGACTACGAGCGCTCATTGTTACGACGCATGCCAAAGCATTCTCTCGACATATTTGGCGAGAATGTCGAACTCGAGATTCACTGAATCATCTGCCTCCGCACCGTCGAGGTTGGTGTGCTCTTTGGTATAGGGGATAATCCAGGCGACGAAACTCCCCGGAAGAACTTCAGCGGCCGTAAGGCTGATTCCGTTCACCGCAATCGACCCTTTTGGAGCGACATAACTGGCGAACTCAGCTGGAAGCGATATTTCCAATCGAAAATCCACATCCTTCTTGTCGAAGGCGAGGATCGGCGACGCGCAATCGATGTGGCCTTGCACGAAATGTCCGCCGAGGCGGCCATCGGCGCGCAAAGGGCGCTCCAGATTTATCTGATCGTTCCTGAGCAATTTTTTCAGATTCGTGCGAGCGATCGTTTCTTCGAGAAGATCGAACGTCAGATCGTTGCCCCGGCGCGAAGCTAACGTTAGACAACAGCCGTTGACGGCTATGCTATCGCCGGTCCTTGTTTGTTTCGCGATCTGCGGCGCGGCGATCTGTAATCGGGTGCTGCGATTGCCCGTGCGCACGGCGGCAACTGTGCCGACTTCTTCGATCAGACCGGTGAACATGATGGTGAGAGCTAATTGCTAATTGCTGATAGCCAGCAAGTCGTTCACACTGGCGTCATGTTCAAATTCGAAAAATTAGATGTGTGGCAAAAGGCCACCGATTTTACGGATGTTGTTTACTCAAAAACGAAATCGTTTCCATCTGACCAGCGCTTTGGGCTGACGAATCAGATGCGGCGCGCAGCCGTTTCTGTTTCGTCGAACATCGCCGAAGGCAGCGCACGGATTTCGCACGGGCGGATTGAATCTGCCCAGCTCATGCAGATTCGACGACGGATGAGTTGTTATGCCTAGATTGTGCGATGATCAGGCCGGCTAGGGCTTGGGGCGGCGCGAAAATGCACACTAAATCGAGAACGATCTTGCATCCGAACCCACAAATCAGCCCTGCACAAGCTCCGCGCCCAAGGCTGGGTGTCGCGATTTTTTGTGCGGTGCTGTTTTTATCCGGGACCGGTGCGCTCATATTCGAGACCTTGTGGTTGCGATTGAGCGGCCTGGCATTTGGCAATTCAGTTTGGGCTGCCGCGCTGATTCTCTCCAGTTTCATGACGGGCCTCGCCTTAGGGAACGCACTGGCCGCGTCCTCGAAAATTCGGCGGTGGCGGCCGCTCCATCTTTACGCCGTTCTCGAAATGCTCGTCGCGTTTTTCGGGTGCGCGATTGTCTTTGTCCTGCCAGCGCTTGGCGACTGGTTGCGACCCCTCTGGCAAACACTCTGGAATTATCAGCCAGCTCTGCTTGGACTGCGGTTCATCGTGTCTTTCCTGATCCTGCTTGTTCCTACGACAGTAATGGGTTTGACCTTGCCGGTGATAATCGAGGATCCAGGATTGAGCCAAACGAATTTTGGGCGCGCGATCGGTTTTCTGTACGGCGCGAATACGTTGGGCGCGGTGGCAGGTGCGTTGCTTGGCGAAGCGTACCTGATTGGAGCATTTGGACTTCGCGGCACGAGTCTGGCAGCGGGCGCATCCGTCTGTGCTGCCGCGGTCATCGCGGTGCTGATGGCGAGATTTGGAATGCGGCGATCCCGCGACTGCGGGACCGCTTTCAAAGGCGCCGACATGTCCGCGCACTCCAGACTCCCCTTGCGCTTCGATGCACGCTATCGGCCGCCGTTTACTCTGCTCGTCGTCAGCTTTGGGACAGGCTGCGTTCTGCTTGCACTTGAAGTGATTTGGTTCCGGTTCCTGCGGCTGTATGTAGCGTCTTCGACGACCGCATTCGCAGCCATGCTCGCGGTCGTGCTCGCAGGGATCGGCTTCGGTGCCATTGTGGCTGGCGCAATTCATCGCCGCTCCAGTCGGCTTCATTACCTGCTTCCCGTTCTGTTGCTGCTGTCAGCAGTCTTAGTGCTCGTGTCATATCTTTTGTTTCCTGGCGAATTGATTCCAGCGCCGACGGGCGTGTTTGATCTCAGATGGTGGCAGATTGCGCTGGTGGGTGTCGCGCTAATGTTTCCTGCAGCGTTGCTCTCGGGGATGCTCTTCCCATCGATTGTGGCTGAGGTTCAGGCGCGCGTGAGCGATCGCATGAACAGTACAGGAATCACAACGCTGTGTAATACGACTGGAGCAGCTATCGGCCCGCTTCTCGCCAGTTTCGTCCTGTTGCCCGGAATTGGTTTTCAATCGAGCATCATCATTTGTGCTGCTGCCTACGCGTTGCTGAGCATTCTCGTAACTGAACGCGACTTGTTGAGGTTCGTCCGAAAGCTTGCGCCAGCGTCTTTAGCCGTCGTCGGCTTGTGGGCAGCAATCATTCTTATTCTAATATTTTTTCCATATCGGCGCTCTGAAGCGCATTTCGAACACGCGAGTCGGGTTTATGAACGCGACAACCAGGGAGAAGTTGTGGGTCGGGTTGTAAAACGAATGGAGGGAACGGCCGACACTTGGCAATTGCTAAGGCGCGACCTTGTTGGTGAGCCGTACTATTACCGCCTCATCGCGAACGCCTTTTCTATGTCGGCCACAACGCCGCGGGCTCAACGCTATATGCGGTTGTTTGCTTATCTGCCACTGGCGTTTCGCCCTGAGTCAAACGACGTAATGCTGCTTTGCTATGGATGCGGAGTAACAGCTGACGCGCTTTTGCATGGCCCGAATGTCAAGCGCATGGACATCGTGGACATTTCCAAGGAAGTATTCGCTTTCGCTGATTCTTATTCGACAATCGATTATCACAATCCGCTTCGTGATCCGCGGGTGCACAAAGTCATCCAGGACGGCCGGTTCTTTCTTCAGGCTAGCCCGCGTCAGTACGACATAATTTCGGGTGAACCCCCTCCGCCAAAGGTGGCCGGCTCAGTTAATCTCTATACTCAAGAATTCTTCAAGCTGATGAAAAATCGCCTGAAGGAAGGCGGAATCGCAACTTTTTGGCTGCCGATTAATCAGTTGAAGTTGGAAGAAGCAAAGGCCATCCTGCACGCGTTCCACAACGCGTTCTCCAACGCCTCAGTCTGGGCCAGCGCTGATCAAGAGTGGATCATGATGGGCGTGAAAGGGTCGGGGCGAAAAGTGAGCGAAGAGGAACTTCGGCAGCTCTGGAGCCACCCGGATTCGGGCGCGGATTTGAGGCGTGTCGGTATTGAGGTCCCGCAGCAACTGGGCGCACTGTTTTTAATGGATGGTGACGAGATCGACCGGATCACAAATGACGTCGCGCCGCTTACCGACAATTATCCGAAGCGATTAACGGACGCGGGCTGGGACGAGGAAGCGACGCAGCGCTTCGCTTTGAGCTACATGGAAACGCTTCCCGCGCTTCAGCATTTTGTTCACTCCCCGCTGATTACCACAATCTGGCCCGAGACCTTAAATAAATCGATGGAACCTTTCTTTGTGGTGCGCGAGTCGCGATATCTTTCCGACACCATTGGGAGCAACAAGCTGGCGGAGCTGGATCTTTACCTGCGCGATTCGCGTTTGCGAATACCTGTCTTGGAAGTCCTCGGGAGTGACGGTTTTCGGGTGTCGATTGCCGAGAGACTTGCCCGGGGCTCCGAGACCCCTCCGTTGGAGATCATGCACGATTTGATTGCGGGAGCGCTGGCGCAGCGGGACATTTCCGGCGCGATTCGCGTTTTGGAAAATCTGCGCGCTCGTGGCGCTTTTGTTCTGAACGACACGCTTCTGCTCACCTATCTTTACTGTCTAAACGGCAACGTGGACAAAGCCGAAGCGCTGGCGGCGAACAATGCCCGATCAATTGAGAAAGACTCGTTTGTTAATTGGCTGTGGGAGAAATTGGAAACGGATTTTGGATTTCACCCTCCCAATTAGCCACCAATGAGAGCTGACTTGCGAAGCTGATAATAAGAACGCTTGTCGATTTTCCATTCAGTCTGTCTTGCAGCCATCGCATTCCTGCTCGGCATTAGTACCGGGTTCTTCGGCCGGCTCTTCGTGAACCGTTCAGATCGCTGCAAATCGACCGCGCCAGGAACATCGCGCGTTTGTGGCCTGCAAAAAAAATGAAAAAAAAGCTTGTCAGGCCTTTTCTGCTCCAATAAACCGGGAGCCGCGAGGACAAATAGGCCTAATCCGCCGTTCAAAAAAACTTTGAAAAAAGTGAAAAAAAAGCTTGTCAGCGCGTTAGAAATTTAATAAGCCTGCCGAAACCTAACCAAACCAATGGAGAAACTAATGACACAAAACGCACTAAAAACGTTTAGATTCGTTCGTCTCGCCTTAATGGCGAGCGTCGGATTTCCCTTCATTCTGGCGTCCAACGCATTCGCGCAATTGCCGGCTCCGGCCGCGCAGACCGCGCCGGGTGGGCCAGCCCCCTCAGCTGAGGTCGAGCGCGTCGTTGTGACCGGTTCGAACATTCCCACGGCGGAAGAGACCGGTCCGAACCCCGTGGACACGTATCGGCCACAGGACATCGAGAAACTGGGCATCCGCAATGCCACTGACCTGACCACTTTTATACCGCAGGAGGCGGGCGGAACGATTAACCAGAACATTGCCAACGGCGGTGATGGCACGACGCAAATTAACCTGCGCGGCCTCTTGCCAAAGGAGACGCTGGTTCTGATCGACGGAAAGCGCTTCGCCCCCGCTGCATTGTTCGGCGGCTACAATATCGATCTGATTCCCTTCTCGATGATCGATCACCTCGACATTCTGAAGGATGGTGCCTCGGCGGTTTACGGAGCGGATGCAGTGGCCGGCGTGGTAAACTTCTTCTTAATCCACAAATTCCGTGGTTTGGAAGTTGGCGGCAGCTATGGGAATACCAATTTGGGGGCCTCGAACGAGATGGGCGAGTGGGAGGCATGGATCAAAGCAGGCACTGGCGACGATAAAACCGATATCGTAGTCATCGCCGACTTCTACGAGCGTCTCAACGGGGTTTTTAGCCGGGACCGCGACATTTCTGCGAATGCCTTCTTCATTCCCTTCGGAGGTAACGACGTCCGCAGCGGCAATTTCCCTGGCCGCGTGGGAGGCTTTCGCTTGGTGCCCAGCATGTTCTTTGGCCCGGGCGGTCTTCCGCTACCAGGCGTGAACACGCCGCTTCCACACTCGGCGCCGAATGCTGCCACTTCTCCGTTTTATAAGAACCCGTTTGTCATTAATCCGAATGCGTATCCCGGCGCACCTGGTATAAACAACCCGAGGGTATTCATGCCGCAGTTCGGCACTGACTACAAAGGCGGCGGGAATTACTTCTTCTTTAACTTTGCCGCTTTCACACCGGCCCTGCCGCCGGCAGACCGGCAGAACTTCTATGGGTCGTTTACGCGCGATTTGTGCGACAAATACCTGACGGTGTTTACGGATTTCAAAGTCTCGCGGTCGTTCTTTGATTCCTCTCTGGCAGCTGTGCCGTTTACGCCTGATCCGTTCAAGAAGCCGGGCTTAACCGTAAATTTCAGCCCTAGTGGGATCAGCGTGCCACTCATCAATCCTTGGAATCCGTTCACCGTGGCAAATGCGACGATTCCAAATTTCTTTCCAGACGGGTCTGGTCTCCCTGTGACTACCGGTGTTCGGTTCCGTGGCATCAATGACACCGGCCCGCGGCACGAAAAGTTCACCTACAATGATTACCTTTTTGATATCGGCCTTAGAGGTGAGATGGGATGGATTGCCGACTATTTCAAGACTTGGAGTTGGGAGACTGGTTTCCGGTGGGCACGTGATGAAGGCTCGGACCTGTCGGTTGGAGAAGTTAGCCAGCCCGGTTTGCGCGCGGCCTTACTGGACACAGACCCGGCAACAGCGTTTGATCCGTTCCTGAATATTACTGGCCATAATACGAGAGCGGCCAGGTCCGCAGTGTATGTTAACCTGCATAACACCGCCACATTTGAACTGCCTTTGTACTATGCCACGATTAACGGCGACTTGTTCAATCTTCCCGCGGGGCCGGTTTCGTTCGCGGTCGGCGGCGAATATCACGGTGAGCGGTGGGATCGCGAACCTGATTCGCTGAACATAACATTCCAGACGATCGGTTCCACCGACCGCCAAGGCGCAAAAGTCAACCGCGATGTCTGGTCGATCTACGAAGAAATTCGAGTACCATTCACAAGCCCGACATGGAACTTCCCCGGCTTCTACAGCTTCGAGGTTGACTTTGCCGAGCGCGAGGAATGGTACAGCCAGAACACTCAAGCAGTTCTGACACCATTTATTCCGCACACGAGCACCAGGTATAACACGCAGAGGCCGAAGGTATCTGTTCGCTGGCAGCCGATTGATCCCAAATACATTGGCGGAGTGACATTGCGCGGAAGTTATACCGAAGCCTTTCACGCGCCAACGGTGCTAGAGCTTAATCCCGCAGGGTCGCAGAGCTTCCCGATCGTTTTTGATCCGTTTACTGTCACCAATCCTGCGGGGTTCAAAACTGAGCCACAGGTTGAGGAGCGGATTTCCGGAAACCCATTGTTGCATCCCGAAGTCGCCTATGAATGGACTTACGGGATTGTTTACAGCCCGAAATGGATTAAGGGACTGACGCTGAGCGCCGATTGGTGGCATATTGACATGCGCGACATCGTATCAAGCCTCGGTGCGCAGTTCCTTATCGAGCAAAATAATCCCGCTTTTGTGCAGCGCGGTCCGCCGCCCCCTGGCGGTGTATTTGGTCCAGTCCTTCTGGTAATCGATAATAGCCAGAACCTTGCTGGCGCGATTTTCGAGGGTCTGGACTACGAAGCGATCTATATTATGGATTCCACCATATTCGGCCATGGAGATTGGGGAAGGATAACAACGACCGTCAACGGCACGTGGCTGTCCCGAGCTGAGTTACAACCGGACGCCTTTACCAAACGGTTTGGTATTGCGGGCCAGTTCGTTCCATCGTCATTTTCTCTGACCAGTTCGCTGCCATGGCATCGGGCTAACTTCAGCATCTTCTACGACGGGCCGGCTGACACATGGCTGGGCGGTGTCGACGTCGGTGCGGTCGTTCACTGGATCGGGCAGTATGAGGACGACAATCTTAGTTTGACTGGGTCGTCCAAGTTTCAGGAGCCTAGAAGCGGTCCGAACGGTGGCGGTAATGAAAACCGTGCCCGGAAAGTGTCGGCTTGGACTACTCTCGACTTGATCCTGAACTACACGTTTAATCTGCCGCCGCCTGCACCGGCGGAAGTGCCCGGGTTTGCCAAGGACGGTGGCAAAAACGTGAGGAGCGGCAAAGACGGCAAGGAGAAGAACGTCGTCCCAGTTTCGACCGCTGAGTACGGCTGCAGCAACTGGAGATGGTGGCTTAACAACGCCACAATCACCCTTGGTATGCAGAACGTCCTCGATGAGGACCCACCATTTGTGGCCGGCAGCTTTGAGAATGGCTACGATGAGTCTCTAACCACTATTAAAGGGCGATTCTGGTACGTGGGATTAAAGAAGAGATTCTAAAAGCACAGACCGGAATTTGATTCACAGCGGCCGGGCTCCTCGATGGGCCCGGCCGTTTTGCTTCTGTCTTGATTCCATCTCGAACGGAGGTGGGACAGCTGCAGGTGTTCGTGCAAACGATGCCACGCCATTACAATTCCTGAAGCTGCCCGCGGGATTTTTGGGAGAACATTACAAAGATGGTTACCCTCAGGATTGAGCTATGGGCTTGTTGTTGTATGAATTATAACCACGCAGGGCCACACTCTTACTCGCCGGTGTCGCGCAGCGGAAGCGTCCTTCGGTAAAGATCCATATTCGATTCGAGTTTTTTTGCCAAGGCGTAGTCTCCCTGGCTGGTGGCCAACTGTGCACCGCGTTGCGCTGTTTCAGTTGCTTTGTCAAATTGACCATCTTCCGCGTAAGCAGCAGCCAGCAGCCGGTAGATCCGCGGGTTTTTCTCTCCGGAGAGTTTTAGCGCGCGTTCGCCAAGAGCAACTGCTTTCGGCCCATTTCGAATTGCGTTGTCAGGAAATGTGGCGAATACCCACACGAGATTACAGTAGGCGTCTAGATTGTCCGGCCGCAGCGCCAGTGCTTCCTCCCATTGCTTTACTGCCTCATCGATTCGCCCCTGTTGCGATAATGCGATACCGAAGTCGTTGTGCGCCTCTGGGCTACCGGGACTGATTTGGAGTTCTTGTTGGAGATAAGCGATTGCTTGATCCAGCCGACCCTGCCGCAACAGGATCATTGCGATATTGTGATGGACATTGGGTCGATGCGGGTCCAGCTCAATGGCTTTCTGAAAATGGGCGAGAGCATCATCGAATTGTCCCTTTTGCTCCAGAGCAATGCCGAGGTTATTGTGCGCCTCCACGAATTCCGGCTGGATTTGCAATTCCCTCTGAAACTCAGCAATCGCCTCATCGATATGCCCATTATTCAGAAGTAGTGTGGCGAGGTTATAGTGCACCCGCGGGCGAACCTGGTGGGCCTCGAGAATCTTTTGAAAGTGGATGCCTGCCTCTTCATTTTGTCCAGATAATGAAAGCGCAACACTAAGCCGGCTATGGGCATCTACGCTGTCAGGCCGGATCTCTACTGCCTTGCGTGCATGAAAGATTGCGTCGTCCAGACGGTTTTCCCGGAGGTCAAGATCGCAGAGGCTAATGTACGCAGTATCGTTCTGCGGATTCACCGCGAGCGCGTGCGTCCAAAGAGAGCGGCCATCGTGCCAGTACTTGGTTTGTTTCCAAGCGGAGCACATCAAAATCACGACCGCGGAAGCCATTGCTGCGCTGAGAATGATGCGTCGATGGCGCCACGAACATAATGTGTCGGCCAGGAACCAGGTCCCGAGAATATATGGACCAATCTGCGGCAGGTACGTGTAACGGTCCGCGTGAGACTGCTCGCCGACCTGAATGATCCCGCTCACCGGCACCAGCATCCCCAAAAACCAAAACCAGCCTGTGAAAAAAAAGGGATACTTGCGTCTATACATAACAGCGGCTGCGCTGATGACGGCGAGGAATAGCGCCGCCACTGACACTTGTACTATAGAAAGGGTGTGCCTTGGGTGCGGGTAAAACACGGACAATCCAGATGGCCATACGAGTTGTCGCAGATAGACGATTGTCGCGAGTAGGGCATTACCGACTCTCTCCATTAGCGACAAATGGCCGATTGGGTCGATAAAGTGGCGTTGAGCGAGAATAGTCGCCGCACAAGAAGCAAAAGAAAGAAGTAGCAGGGGAATTTTTTCCAACAAGATTGTTCGAATACTTGCGCGGGCTTGGGTTGTCCCCTGGTGTCGAAGCTTGTTTGGAGCAGCCGGCGGGAATCGCTTTAGGGGCCAATAATCCAACAGTAAGAAAAGGAATGGAACGGTCACCAACATCGGTTTGGACATTAGACCGAGCGCGAAAACCAGAAGCACAAGGAGGTACCATCCGAGCGCGAGCGTGTGGACGTATCGAACGTAAGCAGCCAGCGTGAGCATGAAAAAGACGGCACTCAACACGTCCTTTCGCTCCGAGATCCATGCCACCGACTCCACATGCAACGGATGAATCGCGAAAAGCGCGGCGACAAAAGCGCTTCGCCACAATGTGCCCGTCATGCCGTGCAGCACGAGAAACAGGAGGATGACAGCAATCGTGTGCAAAAGAACGTTGGTAAAATGGTGCGCGCCTGGCTGTAGACCGTGCAGTTGGCAATCCAACATGTGCGAAATGGTCGTGAGCGGATGCCAGTTCCCACCTACGGTGTGGGTAAAGGCCCAAGACACGCTCTTTGACGAAAGGCCGGCAGCGACACTTGCGTTATCGTAAACGTAATTCGGATCATCGTACGTAACGAACTGGTACGCCGTGGTCTGGCCGAAAACTAACCACGTGATCACCGCGAGAACGGCGCATATTCCGAAAATCCCCCTCCAGTTGGGAGTCGCTGCGCCCACAGAAATTTGTTTTGCCATTCCTAGACCAACTGGACCATTTGTAGCCTACAGCGTTATCTCTATCAAATCGCTTGCAGGTGTTTGCCTCCGCGCATTAGCAAGAAATCACTTTCGTGTATGTTCGCTTTTACTAATGATCTCAGGATTGATTTTCGACGCAGTTTGAGGAAAACTTGGTTCCGCTAAAGGTATGCAGCACGTTTCTGCATTCTCAACTCCACAAACCGTGCCGGCCGCGCCTGCTGCGGCAGCCGGGCGCAAAGCTACCTTATGGATTCTTGACAGCTGGCGCGATTTAATTCTCTACGTTTGTACGCCCCTCTTGCTGGTGCC
>Ga0209056_10005203_pt1 | contig 13567 bp, 15 predicted proteins | sample GraSoiAngelo_114_FD_185876 | JGI IMG/M metagenome (GOLD analysis project Ga0209056, IMG submission 185876) | Grasslands soil microbial communities from the Angelo Coastal Reserve, California, USA - 14_0903_13_40cm (SPAdes) (version 2) | ecosystem: Environmental > Terrestrial > Soil > Grasslands... | reverse complement strand
AAGAGTTAGTTTAATGTGGAGGATTGAATCATGCCATGACGATGATTATGACAAAAGCCACCATGGATAACTTCCTGAAGAACGGCAAAGGACTACTGCTCGCCTACGATCAGGGCTTCGAACATGGGCCATCTACAGATTTCAACGAGAAAAATATTGATCCCAATTACGTGCTTGACATCGCCGTTAAGGGACAGTTTACCGGCGTTGTTCTGCACAAGGGAATCGCTGAGAAATATTACAACAGCAAGATCCCTCTGATAATCAAACTCAACGGGAAGACAAGTCTCCCGAAGGGCGAGCCTATCTCCTCACAAGTCTGCAGCGTCGAGGAGGCAATCAGCCTCGGAGCCAAAGGAGTCGGATATACCATCTACTTGGGGAGTGCCAACGAGAATATCATGCTGCAAGAATTTGGTGAGATTCAAGAAGACGCGCACGAGGAGGGAGTACCTGCTATTGCATGGATCTATCCTAGAGGGGAAGCTGTGAAGAACGACACATCGCCCGAAATCGTCTCATATGCAGCGCGAGCAGGTCTTGAAATCGGGGCGGACGCTGTCAAGATCAAATACTCAGGAGACCCGACAAGTTTCAAATGGGCTGTAAAAGCTGCGGGCCTCACTAAGGTCTTCATGTCAGGTGGGCCAAAGGCCCCGACTGACGAGACTTTTCTCAACCAGGTGAAGGGCGCAATGGACGCAGGAGCAACGGGGTTAGCTGTTGGAAGGAATGTCTGGCAGCACACAGACCCACTGAAGATGTCAAACGCATTGCGGGAAATCATCTTCAACGGTAAGGAAGTCGACCGAGCGCTTCAGATGGTTGTCGCAGAGTAAGAGCTCGACTAACTCTCGACCCTATCTGTTCTCAGTTCCGCCTTCTGGAGAGCAGGCTCATGAAACCGCTGAGAGGATTCCTCTTAGTTGTCAACTTCAAAACCTATGTCGAGGCGACCGGCAAACGTGCCATCGAGCTGGCAAAGCTCGCAGGAGAGGTTTCACGGGAGACTGGGGTAACCATCATTGTAGCCCCGCAATTCACAGACATTGAACCAGTCTCAAAGACCGTTGACATCCCGGTCTTCAGCCAACACTTAGATTCTATCAAACCAGGTGCACACACTGGTCACGTTCTTGCCGAGGCTGTTAAGTCGGCTGGTGCAGAGGGGACTCTGCTTAATCATTCCGAAAGACGGATTAACACATCTGAGATCGCTGACTCTCTGAAAGTGTGTTCCGACGCCGACCTTCTATCCTTGGTCTGCGCAGATACGACCCAGGCAAGCGTCAACATCGCAAAGATGCTACCCGACATGATTGCTATCGAGCCTCCCGAACTCATAGGAACAGGCATTTCCGTTTCAAAGGCTCGCCCAGAGCTGATTACCGAGAGCATCATGCAGATTAGGAAAGTTAGTCACAGCGTAACGGTTCTGTGCGGTGCGGGAGTCTCAACCGCGGAGGATGTCTCAAAGGCGTTAGAGTTAGGATCCCAGGGGGTTCTCGTCTCGAGCGCTGTTGTCAAGAGTAAGGATCCTAAGGTGATTCTGGAAGGCATGGCAGGCGTGATGATCTCCGAACGGAGGAGTCCAGTTTCAGGCGTAGACTAAATACGTGCTTGAGTTCAGTCTCGAACATCAGCGGTCATGAGTGAAATGGGCTGGAAGGATAATGATGGTCTCTTACGATTGTTTGCATATGGCTCGGTTGTCTCCACATATGTCCTAATTCTGATCGGAGGGTATGTTACTACAAGCAACTCAGGGGCGGCTTGCGGGGCTTCTCCCGGGACAGAGTCTTGGCCTTTTTGCAACGGGGCTCTTTTCCCCAACTTCAACGATCCAGCTCAAGTGATCGAGTTTTCACATAGAATATTCAATTTCGTGGTGGCATTCTTCATTGTCGGAACCGCCGTCCTCGCTTGGGGAAGATACAAACAGGAAAAGAATGTGGTCCTATTCTCGAGTGCGGGTTTCATCGGCCTCTTGGCTCAGATTTTCCTTGGGATGGTGACTGTTACGAGTGATCTGAATCCAATCGTGGGTGATGCGCATCTTGGTCTAGGGTCAGGTGTCTTTGCGGTCGTCGTTGTCAACGCAGTTATGGTTAGGAATCTTCGATTGAGTCACGCTGTACTCAGCCAGTAGATATTCCGAATCTTACCGATATAGCTAGTGCAAAACCCTTTAAAAACGAAAGACTCGGGAGCAGAAAAGTTCAGAGATTCAGCGGATGGCAGTCTCCAGCACTCAGGTACAGTTCGACTCCCTCTTTGGCCTCTTCACTTATCTTGCTGTGGCGGTTGGAATAGTCGTCTTCAGTCTTCTGATTTACTTCATAGTCAAGTACAGAGAGAAGCCGTCTTCACGACAACCAGACGATACACCGATACTAGGCAAGATGCCCATTTCAAGAGGACATGCCAGAAGCGTCGTGCTTACGCTCTCGCTCTCGACCTTAATCATCGTGCCTCTCATAGTTGGAAGCTTTGGCGCGATCGACAACATCCTCACGCCGCCCCAGCATGTATGCCAGGGCTGCGCAATCGAGGTTACTGCACATCAGTTCTACTTCCAATTCACTTACGACAACGGAACCAAACCATATCAAACTCGTGACATTCTTCGCGTACCGGTCGGGGAGAATGTTCGCCTTAGCGTCACTAGTGAGGACGTCTTTCACGATTTCGGAATAATTGGCTACGACATCAAGACGGACGCTATTCCAGGACGGACCAATACGATTTGGTTCAATCCTGATAAAACGGGCAACTTCACCATTCAGTGCTTTGAATTCTGCGGGGTTGGGCATTACAACATGAAGGGTACGCTTATGGTCATGTCCCAAGCAGCCTACTTTTCTTGGTACAATAGTACGGTAGTACACTAGAATGGCCGAACAGTTACTGGCCTCTGCTAAGAGATGGCTCTACACTACCAACCACAAAGATATCGGTATACTCTACATCATCACATCGCTATTCTTGTTCGCTGCCGCAGGTGTCCTCGCGCTGACAATGAGGACGCAACTCTCAGTCCCCGACAATACCATACTCACCGCAAACGTCTACAATCAATTCGTCACCGTTCACGGACTTTTGATGATTTTTTGGGTTCTATCTCCGTTAGCTTTTGGTTTTGCAAACTTCATAATTCCCCTACAAATCGGCTGCCGAGACTTGGCCTTTCCTCGGCTCAACTCGATGAGCTACTGGTTCTTCTTGTTCAGCGGTGTAATGATGATTCTCAGTTTCTTCTTCGCGGCGGCTCCAGACCTTGGCTGGACACTTTATTCACCCCAGAGCGCCGCCCAGTTTAGCCCAACAATCGGATTCAACGTCGGAGCCGGTGCTCTAATCCTGATGGTCGTCTCGATAACGATGAGTTCTGTCAATTTTCTCGTTACGATGTTCAAGATGAGGGCTCCCGGGCTCAAGTTGAGGTACATGTCTGCGTTTCCGTGGGCAATTCTCGTAACCATTTTCATGATGCTCTATGCATTCCCCTCATTTCTAGCCGCCGTTGTTCTCCTCTACGTCGACAGAGCTTTTGGCACCGTCTATTTCTCATCAATCCAGGGCGGCGCTCTGCTCTGGGACAATGTGTTCTGGTTCTTTGGGCATCCTGAAGTGTACATCGTATTGTTTCCGGCCATTGGAATAATTGCGGACATTGTCCCCACTTTTGCCCGTAGGCCGCTCTATGGCTCCAAGTATGTAATCGGAGCGCTGGTCGCAGCGGCCATGATCAGTTTCGTGGTCTGGGGGCATCACATGTTCGTCACGGGAATTGGGCTAGTCTCAACAAAGTTGTATACGGTAACAACAATCGCCGTGTCGCTCCCATTCGATATCATAGTGATTTCACTTATCGAAACTCTCGGGTTTGCCAAACTTCGCCTCAAAGCTCCCGCGCTCTTCGCGTTAGGGGCGGTGGCAAATTTCATAGTCGGAGGGATTACAGGCGTCTTTCTCGCTTCTGTTGCGCTGGACTACGCACTCAGGGGAACCTACTTCGTTGTCGCTCACTTTCACTACATAATGGTGGGAGCGAGCATTATCGGTCTAATTGGGGGTCTGTACTACTGGTTCCCCAAGATTACAGGTCGAATGTACGATGAGAAGATGGCTAAGGTCCACTTTGTGCTCTCTATGATCGGATTTCAGGTTCTCTACTTCCCAATGTTCCTGCTGTTGGATATGCCTAGAAGAATAGTAACCTATTCGCCCCAGCCCGATTGGGGCCTCCTCAACCTCACCGCAACCCTGGGAGGTTTCATCTTCGGCGGAGCTCAACTTCTACTATTCTACAATTTGTACCGTAGCTCGAGAGTAGGCCCGCCCTCTGGTCCGAACCCTTGGGAGGCATGGACCCTTGAGTGGGCCCTCCCCTCACCTCCGCCCCCTCACGATTTTGACGTCATTCCCACTTTCCTGTCAGATGGGACTATCCGCTTTCGTTCAGGCCTAGGACTTCCTAACGGGTCAGACCACTCTAACGAAATCGGGTACCGCAATGGATCCTCTGTTCATGGCAGCACTTCACCGTTCCATCATGAAGGGCTTAGTCCTTGGCCGGTTCTAATGGCGTTTGCAGCGTTCATCTTCTTCCTGGGTTTGACAATTGGAAAGCCGGCAAATCCGCAACCGGTTAGCTATCAGCCCTTCTGGCCTCTGATTGCTGACGGGGTCATTTTGGGGATCATTTCTCTCTTCGGCTACAGTAGAGAGACGTTCACCGTCCACGAGGATATGCATGTAGAGAGTTGGCCCTTCAAACAGGTTCCAAACATGAAACTTGGAATCTGGACGTTCCTCGGAGCAGAGGTGATCTTCTTTGGGGTTCTGATAGGTTCGTATTTCTTCGTAAGAACCAATGATGCCGCATGGCCACCGGCAGGCACGCTCTTCGACATTAGGAACGGTTTCGCCATGACGCTCGTCCTGCTTACAAGCAGTCTCACGGCGATAATGGCTCTTGCATCCGCTAGGGCGGGAAATCGGAGTGGCCTCATTGCGAGCCTTGGAGGAACTCTCGTTCTAGGTGCTGCCTTTCTGTACATCAAGGCGGGTGAATGGTTTAGCTTGGGCAGCAGCGGCGTCTTCCAGAACTATTCGCTTCCGGCAACTAGTTACTTCATAACAACTGGAACCCACGGTGTTCACGTCTTCGCAGGAATGTGTATGACAGTTTACCTGCTCGCCAACGCCATAAAGGGCAAATATGTTGATGGAGATCACACGACACTCGAACACTTCGGACTGTACTGGCACTTCGTCGACATAGTATGGGTCTTTCTATTTCCACTATTCTATCTCATCTAGGTGAGCAATGTGAACACGAACTACCTATATCTGATAATCTTTGCAGCCCTAATTGGAGAGACCGATATCGAGGTGAATCTCTCCTCAATAATTCCAGTCTACAATGAATACGTCACGGTGCTTCTTGGGATCGCTGGTACGAAGGCAATTCTTATCGCCATGTACTACCAGCATTTGAGATATGAGCCTAAATCCCTTTCCACATGGGTGATTGTAGGGCTCGTGATTGCTTCTCTTCTCATGGGGCTCAGCTTTGTTCAGCTTCACGTCGGTCACTGACCACTAATCGAAGCGCAAGGATTGCCGGGACGAGCACAAGAAGCTGAGGGTGTGCGTGATTGGAATTGAGAAGTTCCGAATCCGATATGTCCCTTCTGAATAGGATTTCCTTCGCAGGCGGCTTTGTTGTTCTTGCCTCCTTGGTGTTTTATCAATTGATTCTCTCCGGATTTCCTGTCGAAACTCGAAATATTGAGTTCCTGGGCGGAATTGCATACGCTGTTCTCGCTCTCGTATTGACCGGGGTCTGCGTATCGGTTGTCGGAGCCACTCGCTACTTGAGGTTCCGCTCTCTTGAAATCGGCACGACAAATTTCCACAGTAGCATAGCCGTTATTTCATTAGCTCTCAAAGACAGGCGTTCGTTTCGGACATTCGTTCTGGCCAGTGTGCTTTACGGACTGTTTTTCGGGTTTGTATCCAGTTTACTAGTATATCGGCCGCTCGAGGGTTTCTCTGAAGCTTATGGGGTCAGCGTGCCGTCGATACTCCCTGTTATCTGCTGTGGTCAGTTGGGACAGATGCCCCAATTTGTAATTTACCTGACTCAGCAATTCGCGATTCTGATCATTCCCGTAAACCTGATTCTCCTCGTCTCCGTGTCCTGGCTAGTGGGCTTGAACGTCGCGATCACGACCTACTCATACAAGAATCGGCCGAGTAATATCCGGAGTCATTGGTTGGGCGGACTTGGCGCGATTGTCGGGCTATTTACCGCGTGTCCGACGTGCGCCGGATTCTTCGTCTTGACGTCGCTTGGTATCGCTGGCGCAGTTACGGTCACCCTGAGCCTGTCTTCTCTTCAAGTTGTGTTTTCTGCCGTAGGGCTACCATTGCTTCTACTTACTCCATTCGAGGCCGCCCGAAAAACCTCGAAAGGATCTGTGACGTCCTGCCCAGTTCCCGCCGACAATCAGCTCGGTGGCGGAAAAAAGTAGAGAAAATCGTCAACGGAAATATGACGTTAGAATCTCGACGAGGCGTGTTCCTGCATGAATAACGTCTGGAGTGCTATATCAACAATCATGAATAGGCCGGAATCGGACAAAAAATGTGTAGGGAAGTGCACGCGGCCACAGAGTGACTAGCTGACGACTACCGTTCCGTGCATTGTACTAGGGTGAATCGCGCAGTAATAGTAGTAGGTGCCCGCCTTAGTGAATACGTGAGAGTATGTTCCGCCCCCCGCTATCGTCGGAGAATTGAAGGAGTCAAGCCCTGACGCGTCCATTCCATTGGGGCATGCACCCGATGGAGGAGCGTTTGTTGTGTCGCAGGTCGTAACTGTATGTCCTATGGTTCCTTTGTTAGTCCAGACGACAGCAGATCCGCTCACATTAGCGTTTATGGTGATTGGCGTGTAAAGGCAAGCGGTGTCCGTAGGTCCACAACCTCCGTCGTCCTTGATGGTGACTTGGGGTCCGGTCGGACCCGGAGGAGTAGAGGGCCTCGTTAGAATGTAGACTCCTGCTCCTACTACTATCAATATTACGACTATGATAATGGCAAGGACCATTGTTTTGTTTTTGGGTTTCGCTGTTTCCATTGGCTTCGGTGTCTGTTCCATATTTTTCGCTTAAAGAGCCGCGCTCTCGATGTTTTGCTATAAAGCTTGTTTTTGGCTTCTACATACAGTTCGACATATGCATTCTGTGTTCTCCACAACCGATTAAATAGCGGTGTAAACCTTTGAAGCGACAAGACTTACTAGGTTCGCGGAAATGAGAAAGTTTCCACCTTCGCTTGAAGCTTGGCGCGATCCGATCGAAAAGACCATCAACAAAACACTGAAGGCTAACTTCGACAGACGTGAGGCCAATCAGATCATTAAGTACATGTTCAGAACTGGTGGAAAACGTTGCCGCCCGTTGCTGGTCGTGCTTTCCGCCGAAGCGTTGGGCGGAAGACCAGAGGAAGCACTTGAAGCAGCTGCTGCGATCGAGATCATTCATGCCGCGACTTTAGTCTTTGATGATATGATCGATAAGGATCAAGTCCGGAGAGGAGCGCCGACTATTCACATGGCGTTCAGCAACGAGAAAGCCCTAACGTCCGGTTTGTTCCTCGCTTCGAAGGGCGTTCAACTCCTCTCGAACTATAAGAATCCTGAAGTGATGAGAATGATTGGAACAACCCTAGTCGATATCAGCAAAGGAGAACTTCTCGATATTCTAGGCGATTTCAACGCGAGCGTAAGTGAGTGTATCGCGATTGCGGACTTGAAGACAGCCTCACTGTTCGGAACCGCCGCAGGAATAGGAGCAGCTATCGCCGGCGTCGACGGGAGGGATTTGGTAGGCGTGCAAAAGTTCGGGAGGTCGTCTGGTATGGCCTTTCAGATCCAGGACGATATCCTCGACTTTACCGACGGATCTGATGAACCCGTTTTGAAAGCCCCGAATATCGTTACGTCGCACTGCCTGCACGAGGCTCCTCGTCCTAGCAAAAACATTGAGTTGTTGAACTCGAATCGAAAGACTTCGAATAGAGAGGTCCTGAAGATACTCAAGAAGGCGGGGTCGCTTGAATTCGCGAGATTGAAGGCAAAGGAATATGCGGGCAATGCGAAGGAGTCACTTGACAGAGTGGTGAGTCTTGAGAATCGAAAGATATTGGACGATTACGCTGATTATCTCTGGAAGAGAACAGAATAGCCCGAAACGATTCTCTAATTCAAACGTTTATAATCAGTCAGACCCGGGCTTGCGAAAATAGGCGGAGTCAGCAACAACCGTGGTCTCCCAAGGGATACCCGAGGAAACTGGCTACATCATCTTCCTCTTCGCCGCGACGCTCCTGCTCGTCCTTACGTTAAGGTTAGCCATCAGTCCTCGCGATCCAAGGCCTACTCCCGAAAAGAAGGCTCCATTTGAATCTGGTCAGATTGCGTCCGGTCCGGGAAGAACCCGATTCATCATTCAGTACTATCCCTACATCCTAATGTTCGTAGTCTACGACGTCATCGCGATGTTCTTGTTTGCTTGGGCTTTGGATCTCAGAGCTTTGGGAGCAGCTGGAACAGTTCCGATCTTGACTTTCATGGTGGTTGCGCTTGTTCCACTAGCATATGCTCTGCATTTAGCAGGTCAAAGGGAGAACTGGTAGGAAACACTTGTCGGATCCCATTAGCCAGATTCTCCAGTTGGTAACCAGCACCTATTTCCTCGAGATTGTAGTATTTCCCGGTCTGATATCAATAGCCATTCTAGGCGCTTTCTTCACGTGGTTCGAGAGAAAACTGACTGCAAGAGTACAACTAAGGATAGGTCCCCAGTATTCGAGTCCGGTCGGAGGAATCCTTCAGGGATTCGCAGACATCATCAAACTACTTTTCAAGGAACTCATCATCCCTGAGGGGGCTGATCGATTCTTCTTCATCATGTCTCCTGTGACAGCGCTAATAATTGGCGCTGCACTCCTGGGTCTAATCCCCTTCGCTCCAGGGGTCCAGATTGCCAACGTAGAAGTTGGTCTACCGGCCTTCCTGGCGATCGTGACTCTCTCGCCAACCATCGTACTGCTTGCTGGGTGGAGTGCTAACAGCAAGTTTCCTTTCATCGGCGGTCTCAGGGCGCTGTTTCAGCAAACCGCCTACGAAATCCCGCTATGGCTGTCGGCATTAGGAGTCGTGATGATAACTGGAACTCTGAATTTGACCGGGATCGTCCAGTTTCAGCAGAACAATGGATGGCTCATTCTCCCGCAGGCGTTGGGAGCTGTCCTGTTTATCGTAACCTCGACCGCAGAGATGGAACGCTTGCCATTCGATCTCCCAGAAGCAGAGTCAGAGATCATGATGGGCTGGCAGGCCGAATATCCCGGACCATTATTCATGCTGGTCCAGGGTCCTGCGTTCATCAAACTGTACGCTTTCGCCGCTCTCTTCTCGACGTTATACCTCGGCGGATACTTAGGACCTGCGATTATTCCTCCGATTGTCTGGTTTTTCCTCAAGACGATTGTGATCATAATTGCCGTCATGCTCTTCAGGTCAACATTTCCGCGCGTCCGTCTTGACCAATTGTTGCGTCAGGGATGGACTACCCTGCTAACTCTGTCGATCGTGAATATTGTAATTGCATATTTCATCGTTGTTGGACTACCGGCGATCTGAAGACAGATGACGGATCTGACTTTTCTTGCTCTAGCCACGGTGACCGTAGCGAGCGCCATCCTTGCCCTTGAAGCCAGAGATCTGGTCTATGGCGCAGCCGCCCTTGGAATCTCGTTTCTCGGCATAGCCGGACTCTTTTTCCTGCTTGACGCTTCATACACTGCAGTTTTCCAGATTGCTGTGTATATCGGGGCAGTGGTCGTTCTAATATTGTTCACAGTTATGCTGGTCGGCCCCCAGCTTGGCGAGCCTCCACTGGAGCTGAAGAGGCTCTCACTGCTCACAGCACTTCTGGTGTCGCTACTGCTCGGAACAGCAGGGTCCTTGACAAGCGCAGCCTCGTTTCCTGGCCCGGATTCCTGCGGTGCTGGGTGCGATCTTGTTCGGCTTAGCACAACTCTGATCAATCAATATGGCGTCCCGCTCGAATTTCTTTCACTAGTTCTCGCTGCGGCCGTGATCGGTGCGTTGACCTTGGCCAAGGCAGAGAGGAAGGGTTGAGAACATGGAGCCACTAACAAGCTTCTTTGCCGTCTCGGTAGTCCTCCTCGGTATTGGAATCTACGGTCTTACTACGAAGCGGAACGCTCTCAGAATATTGTTCTCAATAGAGCTGATCTACAACGCGGCAAATCTCAACATCATCGCTTTCGCCAGACTGCGAGACCCGCCGATAGTTACGGGTCAAGTGCTGGTTCTGTTCACGATTGCGCTCGCGGCCATGGAAGCCTCAGTGGGACTCGCTATCATAATGCTCGTCTCTCGGTTGAACGTAGACATTGACTTACGCAAACTCGACCGGCTAAAGGGTTAGAGCAACACTGACTTTTCTTCTAATAGGTGCGATAGTAGTTCCTCTAATCGGCGTCCCAGTTGTCTACTGGTTCTCCCTCCTTCTAAAAGAGAGAGCCGGCTATGTCGCGTCACTTCTGTCACTCGTACCTCTTGCCGCTGTTTTGATCGCGGGGGTTGAGGGCTCGTCCTCTCCCCAAGGGTCGTATTCCGAACTGTACTCATGGTCGCCGATTGGAACATTCGGTCTAAGAGTCGACAATCTCAGTCTACCAATTCTTCTCATTATTTCATTGCTAGTGACATTGATCGCGCTTTTCTCCGTGCCTTACATGCGCCAAAGGATTGGCGACGATCCTGGGCGCTACGGGCTCTACTACAGCCTGTACATGCTCTACTCGCTGGGAATGATAGGGACAGTTCTCGCAACAAACCTGATCGAGTTCTACCTGTTCTTCGAGATCATGCTAGTGCCCTCTTTCTTTCTGATCGCAGAATGGGGGTACGGCGAACGAGACAAGACTTCTCTCACATACTTCATCTGGACGCACGTAGGCGCGTTGGTCCTACTCGTTGGCATACTCGTAACGGGATTCTTGGCCGGAACCACGGACATGGACTCGGTTGTAAACAACTTGGCCAATCCGTCCACGGTCCCCTCCCTCGTGAGGCTAGGGGTCGTTGGAGCCATGTGTTTCGGGCTCTTCGTCAAGATCGCACAGTTTGGGCTTCACGCATGGCTGCCTTCGGCTTACGCTGAAGCACCTACACCAATTAGCGCCCTTCTGTCTGCGGCTATGACAGGAATTGGAGGATATGCGATAGTTCGGATAGTAATGACGATCTATCCATCGGGATTTCAGGCCCTTTCAGCGATCTTTGCAGGTTGGGCTCTAGTCACAATGTTCTATGGCAGCGCGATGGCGCTGGTCCAGGACGACATCAAGAAACTGCTCGCGTATTCTAGCATGAGCCAGATGGGCTACATTCTCTTCGGACTGGCGACCTTTACTTCGTTCGGCATATCAGGTTCAATGTTCCAATATATCAGCAACGCAACAGCGAAGGGAATCTTGTTCATCGCCGTCGGCGCGATAATGCTTCAATTTCGTGGGGAGCGAAGCATGAGTAAGATGGGAGGACTGGCCGGAAAGATGCCGATTACCGCGTCTGCCGCTTTCATCGGGTCGCTGGCACTGATGGGTTTTCCATCGACTAACGGATTCTTTTCCGAGTTTCTCCTCTTCCAAGGAGGCTTCGTACGTGCCACAATCGCATTCTCAGATTACCGTGTCATAGTGGCCATTCTAGGAGTCGTTGCCACTGCGTTCACTGCGGGATATTCTCTACTCGCTCTGAGGAAGATCTTCTTCGGTCCCTCAAATGGAGACACGGCAGACGTAAAGGAAGCACCTTGGACAATTACAGTTCCACTCATTGTTCTTAGCATCATAACAGTGGTCCTCGGGATTTATCCGGGACCCATCATCAGCCGGTTCGCTGCCATCGGGAAAGCTATCGTTGGAGCATGAGATGAATTGACGCTCATTCCATGGTTGATTTGGACTGCACCTCTCGGAGGGGCTGTTCTTACGCCTGCTTTTGCGAAGATCCATCCAGGTCTTCGAAATTATGGAGCTGTAGCGTTCACCCTCGTTTCAGCCATATTTGCGACGCTCACAGCCTTTACAATCGCGCAGGGCGATTACCAGGTCGCATGGATCAGCTCATCGATTTTCAACGTGAACGCTGGCGTTCTCGTTGACCCTCTTAGCATGTTTCTCGCCAACATAGTTGCTTGGATTAGCTTCCTCATCATGGTGTACAGCCTCCAATACATGAAGGGCGAGTTCGGGCTCACTCGGTACTGGTTCTTCATGAACCTGTTTATCGGTAACATGCTCCTACTCGTACTCGCCGATAATCTACTGCTGATGTTCTTTGGGTGGGAGGGAGTCGGCCTCTGCTCGTACGCGCTAATTGGCCACTTCTATCATGATGAGCCAGAGCACTGGGTCGGGGTCCCGGGCGACACTGCTCTTGGTGTGCCCCAAGCCTTCCCTCCTAGTCATGCGGGGATGAAAGCGTTCATCATGACACGAATCGGCGATATCGCTCTCCTCATCGCAATCTTTCTCATCTTCGCTACTGCGGGGACTTTCAATTATGGTGAATTGGCTGCGAAGCTTGGACAATCGGGAAGTTGGGCCTCTGTCTTGTCGGGGTTCGGATTGTTGCTGCCTACCGCGCTTCTCTTCTTCGGAGGGCCGGTCGGAAAGTCCGCCCAGTTTCCCCTGCAAGAATGGCTCCCGGACGCGATGGCGGGACCGAGTTCTGTCTCCGCTTTGATTCACGCGGCTACGATGGTGAAGGCTGGAGTATTTCTCGTCGGGAGAATGGGTCCGATCTTCTACATCGCCCTGTTACAGTTCAACCTAGTCACTCCTTTCTTTGGCACAATAGCTTGGATTGGTGCATTCACAGCCTTCCTAGCTGCAACTCAAGCCACTGTCGCCCGAGAAATCAAGAAGGTCCTAGCGTACTCGACCGTATCTCAGATCGGATACATGATGATGGCGCTCGCCATCGCTGGGCTGAGTGCAAACTTCATCGCGGGATATTCCGCAGGGCTGTTGCAGCTGATGAGTCACGCCATATTCAAGGCCTCACTCTTCCTGGCAGCAGGGTGGGTCATACATGTCACAGAAACGCGATTCATGGACCAGATGGGCGGACTTGCCAAGGCAATGAGACTTACATCAGTCTCGATGCTGCTCGCGGGGCTCTCTCTGATCGGCATCCCCCCATTCAGCGGCTTCTGGACAAAAGATTCGATCCTCTCCTCAGCCTTCCAGAGTAGTCAATTTGTGTTCTACGGAATGGGGCTTGCAACGGTGCTACTGACGGCGTTCTACACTACGAGGATGCTAGGCATCACGTTCGCAGGCAAATCCAGCGACCACGTCAACGAGCTTGCAGAGGAAGGAAAACTTGCCCACGAAGCTGGTCTAACCATGCTCGTGCCATACCTGGCTCTTGCAATTGCAAGCCTCGGAC
>Ga0209056_10005202_pt1 | contig 13569 bp, 7 predicted proteins | sample GraSoiAngelo_114_FD_185876 | JGI IMG/M metagenome (GOLD analysis project Ga0209056, IMG submission 185876) | Grasslands soil microbial communities from the Angelo Coastal Reserve, California, USA - 14_0903_13_40cm (SPAdes) (version 2) | ecosystem: Environmental > Terrestrial > Soil > Grasslands ... | reverse complement strand
GAAATCGAGGTCGTTGTCGCCGGCAACCACGAAATCGCGGTACACCAGGAGGACAAATTTGCTGTTCAAGTCCTTCCAGCGGTTCGTGTCCTGCCAGCCAAACTGGTTCACATACACAAACGGGTCTTCTTCCGGATTGCCCAGGTCGTGCGGCACTGCACCCCGCACCTTGCGCATGCGCAACTCGAGCTTCTGGTGGTGCTGCGTCCCCCATTCCCAGATGGACTGCTGCCGCAGGTCCTGCGGAACCGTGTCCGCAAAGGCCCTCATTACTTGCTTTTCGATTTTCGGCCACCATTTCGCCAGCGGCATCGAACCGTAAAACCTCACGTCGAGCGTCTCGTAAAACGGATAATCGAAGCACTCGAGGAACGAGTACGTCAGCGGCGCGTCCTTTGGTCCACCGAGCGGCCGCCCCCACATTGTGCCCGAGTCAGCGAGCACGTACAGCTCGTTGAACAACATTCCGCGATACCACAGCGGCTTGCTTTGGTCCTCGACGATGGGTTTCTGCCACGCGTCGATCGTCGCGCTCCATTCCTCGCCGTGGAGCAGCGCCTCTCGCGCGATCTTCCACGCGTTTGTGCCGCTGGCACCGAAAAAATCCGTGTACGCGCGCAGCCACGTCCGCCCGTGGCCATATTCGATGATCGGCAAGTCCCACGAAAGCGCCATCGGCACGCTCAGCTTCTCCCCCGGCTCGAGCGTGAACGTCACCGCAATGGCGCCAGCGAGCGGCTCGCCACTGCTCGCCCAGGCAAAATCGCTATTCGGCAGCTTGCCCGTCGCCGCAAAGGGCTCCCACACCGACCGCCCACCCTCGAAAGGCCTAAAGGTCGCTAGGTAAGAGACCTGCGTGCGCGGAGAATCAATCGTGGCGATGGCCCACTGCCCGTCGCCTTCCACCATCGCGTTGCCCATGCGCACGCGGTCGAACACAATGCCTTTTATCGTCGCGGCTTGGCCATGATAGGTGATGGCTTCGTTTTGCGCGCGGTTCACGTTGCTCAGATTGTTGATCCCGGCAAACCTCCTCGACGCGTCGTGGAACCATCCCACCATGTTCGTCCACGTGAACAGGACGCTGACCGTCACGCGTTTCTGCGTCGTGTTCTGCGCGTGCCAGTTGTAAACCGCCACCGGATAGCTCGTTTCTTTGTAGTTGTTCGGCAGAATCGGCGAAAACTGTTCCAGCGTCAGCCGCACCGGCAGCTTTTCCCAGCGGTAGTCGTACCAGGCCTTCGGATAGAGCGCGTAGTAGTCGCCTGCGCCCACCGGGTAGTCGAAGTTCCATGCCGGCGCCTCCCGTGCGTCCGGTTTGCCGGCATAGAGCACCGTGGCCACGCTCTCGTTTGCCCCTTCCGCTTTCTCGTACACGCTGAACTGGTTGAGCAGCAGCGGCTGATATTTGTGCACGCCGGCCTTCACGTGCCAGCGCGCAAAGTCGCCGCGATACGTACGTGAAAAGGTTCCCGCGCCAAAGCCGCCAACCGGCGCGCCTTGCCAATAGCCGTCATCAATATGACCCGCATTGAGCGCCGGCTTTTTCGTTCCCGCGTTTTCGAGCGGCTGGCCCAGCGGCCGCTTCCACGCCGCCGCCGGAATGTGCTCATCCGCGCGCAGTCTTTCCGCGGCCACAAGAATGCCCGCCAGCGCCAAAATGCACGCATGGACGCAGATGGATCGCAAAGCTCGCATGGTTTCCCCCTCAAGAGAATGATTTTGCGCTTAAGAATATCGTTATTTCTCTCGGTCGCAGCGTCACGAAAGTCTGCCGCGCATTCTACCACGCCTCGGAAATAGGGCCGCACTCTTGCCGTCCAATTGGTTCTTTTCGGCGCACGGGAACGTGCAAAAAGACGCTTTCCGAGGCCGTCCAATCGGTCGGGGATTTTGGCAGGGGCTTCCCTTGCCGCACATGCTGGATTGCGGTATGAAGGAACCCACCTCATGTCCAAAGATGCGGTGGTCACCATCCGGGACGTGGCGCGCGAAAGCGGGTATTCCGTCTCCACGGTTTCGATTGTCCTGAACAATGCCCCGCTGGCGCGCTATATCCCTACCGAAACAAAAGAACGTATCGAAACCACCGCCAAGCGCCTCGGCTATCGCCCCAATCCCCTCGCTCGTTACCTGCGCAGCCGCCGCACCAACGCCGTCGGCGTCATGGTCTTCGATCTGACCGACCCGTTCTGTACGCCCATTCTCCGCGGCATCGAGAATTCGCTCTATCAGGCGTCGTACTTGCCCGTGCTGGCCGACGCGCACAACGAGCCGCATCGCTTCGAGCGTTACCTCGAGATGCTCCTCGATCGCCGCGTCGAGGGGCTGGTCGTCATCGCCAATTGGCTTTCGGTGGACATCAATCTTCTCGCCGATCTCAAGCGCCGGCGAATCCCGACGGTCATCGTTGGGCGCGAGATCGAGTTCGATTCCATCTGCAACGTCTTCGTGGACAACGAAGCGGGCGCGCGCACCATGCTCGAGCATCTCCACCGGCTTGGCCATCGCCACATTGCGTTTATCCGGGGGCCCAAGACGCTTTTGAGCAGCGCTCAGCGATGGAAGGGCATCCGGCAGTTCGCTCAATCCGTGAACCTGAAAATCAACACCAGGCTGGTGGTCGAAATGCCGGAGACGCGCGATCCCAACCTCAGCTTTGAGGCGGGAGAAAAGTTGACGGAAAATTTGCTTCGGCATGGGCGTGCGTTCACGGCGCTTCTGGCGTATGACGACATGGCCGCGCTTGGCGCCATGCGCGCTCTATTGAGGCGCGGCGTCCGTGTTCCAGAACAGTGTTCCATCGCTGGCTTCGATGACGTTGCGCAGGCCGCTCTTTCCGTGCCTTCATTGACCACGATTCGCCAGCCGATGGAAGCCATGGGGGCGATCGGAGTGGGGTTGGTCTTGGACTGGGTCGCGGCGTCGAATCAAAAGCGGGAATCTCCCATCGTGAGCAAAAAAGTCGCCGCCGAACTCGTTGTGCGTGAATCTACCCATGCTCTGAAATAGGCATTGAGAGACCCAGTTGATCCGCGGACCGTCACGACTCTCGCGACGTTCAGCGTTCTCCCTGCGCCGCCGTCCTCGTCGCCACTTCCCCATCTGGGGCAGTTGCGCGTCGCGAGGGCGCCTCGGCCGTGGAATCGCGTACAACGAGTTCCGGCTCGATCGCGATTTCTGGCCAATAGGCTTCGCGGTTCTCGATGCGGTCGAGCAGCGTGCGCGCCGCGATTTGCCCCATCTTCTGCAAAGGCTGCCGCACCGTCGTGAGACCAGGATTCGCGAACGCGGCCGCCGGTATGTCATCAAAACCGACCACGGAAATGTCCTCGGGTACCCGAAGCCCCGCCTCGCGGATAGCGCGAATCGCCCCGATCGCGGAGATATCGTTATATGCGAACAGTGCCGTGAACGGCCGAGACTGAGCGAGCAATCGCTTGGCAAACGGATAGCCGACCTCTGGCGTGGGATCATCCGCGTCCATCTGCACCACGAACTCCGGGCGAATTCGCACTCCGAGCTCTTGCGCCACTTCACAAATGGCTTGCCAGCGCACGGCGGAGTCGGAACTGAAGGGCTGCCCTTTCAAGAAAGCAATTTCTTTGTGTCCCAGTTGTTGCAAATGCTTGAGGGCCAACAGGGCCGCGCGGCGGTGATCCAGGATGATGTTCGTGACGCCCTTCACCTCTTGGTGGCCGGCAATGGCGACGGTGGGCAGTGCAGGCGGCTCTGTGATCGAGGTATCCACCGTGATGAACCCTTCCACGCCGCGCGAGAGCAACATCTGCGAGTAGGTTTGCAGGAGTTTTCGGTCGTGGCGATGAATTACCGTCAGAAAGAAAAAGTTATGCTGCCGCAGATACTGCTCGATGCCGCTGATGACCAGGGAGCCGTAAGCGTCGCCGATTTCTTCGGCGATTACGCCGATGGTATAGGTGCGCTGCACGCGGAGAGAGCGCGCCAGAAAATTAGGGCGGTAGTTGAGTTCGCGCGCCGCGGCGAGAATGCGCTCCTTGGTGTGTGCCGGAATGGAACGCGCCGCCGCCGAATTATTGAGAACGGCAGATACCGTTCCTGGCGTGAGGCCCACGTGTTCGGCAACCGCCTTGAGCGTTACGCTTCGGGATCCATTCGGGTTGGTTTTCGGTTTTGATTTCATTGAGTTTGTGACGAACGGAGCACCGTGGCGGATAGGCGCGCGCAATCACGGAAAGGGGCGCGGGCAATTCGCCGTTTCGGATTGTGCCATCTTAGCGCATTTGTCTTCGATGAAATGAAATGTTTACAAAAATTAATAATTCGAATGGGATATGCCTTCCAGAAAGCAAAAATTTCCTTGCCGTAAATGCAGCTACGCCATGAAATACTCTACGATAGAATGAGCCGATGACCTGGAACCATCGGCTCCCTCTTCTATCCTATTTCAGCGGCCTATTTCTGCTTCTGTTTTCGTTGGAAATCGCGGTTGTTCGCCCTGAAGCAGGGCAAAGCGCGCGCGTACCCGTGCCGGCCTCGGCGGGCCCATCGAAACCGAGGCCTGACCGCCCCGGCTTTCCCCCGATTCCCAAATTCAAGGATGTCGCCGCGGAGTTGGGCTTGCGGGCATCGCATATCTCGACGTCGGACAAGCGGTATATCGTCGAGTCCATGAGCGGCGGGATCGGTTTGTTCGATTGCGACAATGACGGCCGTCTGGACATCGTGATGGTAAACGGTTCCTCCGTCGAGAGGGCGCGGAACGGTGGCGACCCGCTCGTCACGCTGTATCATCAGGAGCCGGATGGCACTTTTAAGGACATCACGCAGGAAGCGGGGTTGACGCGGCGCGGCTGGGGCATGGGAGTGGCAGTGGCGGATTACGACAACGACGGCAAGCTCGACCTCTTCGTGACGGGTTACGGTGGCAATGCCCTCTATCGCAACCTGGGCAACTGCAAGTTCGAGGACGTGACCGAAAAGGCGGGCGTGCGCGGCGGGGGCTTCAGCACCGGGGCCGCTTGGGGCGACTACGATCGAGATGGCTATGTTGATCTGTTCGTTTCGCGGTATGTCCATGTGGACCTGGACCATTTGCCCGAATTCGGGAGCAACAAGTTCTGCCGCTACAAAGGAGTGCTGGTGCAGTGTGGGCCATGGGGGCTTGAAGGCGAGAGCGACCTGCTCTATCACAACCGCGGCGACGGCACATTTGAAGAAGTATCGAAAAAAGCCGGGGTCAACGACGCCATCGGTTATTACGGCCTCGGGGCGATCTGGGCGGATTACGACAACGACGGATGGCCGGACCTATTCGTGGCCAACGATGCCACGCCCAACTACCTCTACCATAACAACCATGACGGGACGTTTACGGACGTGGGAATGCTCAGCGGCGTGGCCCTGAGCGGCGAGGGCATTGAACTGGGTTCGATGGGCGCGGATTTCGGCGATTACGATCACAGCGGGCGCCTAAGCCTATTCGTCACCGAGTTCGCCGAGCAGCCGAATTCGCTCTACCGCAACATGGGTCAGAAAGGTTTTGAAGACGCGAGCTGGACATCGAGAATCGGCCAGCCGAGTTACACTCTGGTCGGTTGGGGCGCCGGATTTTTTGACATGGACAATGACGGCTGGCTGGACATTTTCGTGGCCAACGGTCACGTTTTTCCGCAAGTTGACGCTGCCGAAGTCGGCGCCCGTTACCGCGAGCCAATCCTCTTGCACCGCAATAATCGTGACGGAACTTTTGATGAAGTCTCGAAAGACGCCGGCCTGGCAGACCTTCCCCCGCACTCGCGGCGTGGCGCGGCCTTTGGAGATGTCTTCAACTCCGGAAATGTCGACGTTGTCCTATTGAACGTGGGCGAGCCACCGTCTCTGCTGGTGAACATGGATCAGGACGGGAACCACCGCGTGCTCTTCAAGCTGCTTGGCACAAAGAGCAACCGCGCGGCGATCGGCGCGCGAGTGACGATTCGCACAGGGGGCGTCCAACAGTTCGACGAGGTGCGCGGGGGCGGAAGCTATCTCTCCCAGAACGATTTGCGAATTCATTTTGGGCTGGGCACGGCGACGAAGATGGAGTCGGTCGAAATCCGCTGGCCGAATGGCAATGTGGAATCTCTTCGGAATCTGGCAGCGGACGCTATCTATACACTTGTGGAAGGACGGGGCGTTCAGAAGACGGAGTCGCTTCCTCCTCCCGGATCGGCATCCTTCCCCCGTAACTCGAACCACCGCTGACGTCAAAGAAGGGCTCTTTTAGGGGTGCGCCCGGAACGTATCGTCTATGCCGCAGGCGCTCTACGAAGCTGTGGCCCTCCCTGCGGCTTCAACAGTGGGCTGATTGCTGCGGCGCAGAACGCTGCGATCAGCAGCAGGCCGAATCCTTTCAGCAGGTGACCAAAGCAGAGGCTGCCGATCCCGAACAGCGCCGCGTATACCATCGCGCACCCTAAAATCCAACACGTCAAATTACGCCCCAGGTCCCGGGAAGGTTGCACGTCTGACGCGATTCGTGCGATGGGCTGCCAACCGCTCACGTGTGGGCGAACGTGCCGATAAAACTTGACCAGCACATCGTCGGGTTCCGGCTTCGTCAGAAGAGTGACGATGACCCACACGACCGTTGTGGCGGCGGTCGTCACCAGCGCACTCTTGGCGAAGAGCACCAATCCGGAGCCGGAAAGCGGCGTCACCCAGCGCAGAATCACGGTGACCACCAGCGCAGTGGCCATCGCGGAAATTTCGCTCCAGGCGTTGATCCGCCACCAGTACCACCGTAGCAGGTACACTCCGCCCGTGCCCGCTCCTATGGTCAGCACCACCTGCCATCCCGCCACAATCGATCCCAGTTGCGCCGAGACGTACGCGGACACCACCACGAGCAGTAACGTCGCCAGCCGCGACACCATCACGTAGTGCTTTTCGTCCCCATCACGCTTGAGGAATCGCCGATAAAAATCGGCCACCAGATACGACGCGCCCCAATTCAGTTGTGTGGCGATCGTAGACATAAACGCGGCAAGGAATCCCGCGATGATGATTCCCCGCAAGGCCTGCGGCGTATGCTGCGTGATGACCAGCATGTACGCATTTTCCGGTTGCTGTATATGAGGATAAAGGACCACCGCGGCCAGGGCGGCCAGGATCCAAGGCCACGGACGCAGTGCGTAGTGCGCGATGTTGAACCACAGCACGGAGAACAAGCCGTTCCGCTCATCGCGTGCGCTGAAGATCCTTTGCGCGATGTAACCCCCGCCGCCGGGTTCCGCTCCGGGATACCAGAAAGCCCACCATTGCAGCCCGAGATAGACCACAAACGCCAGGACCGGCAACGTCCAGAGCGGCTCCGCCGTCAGCGGCCGCGAAAAATCCGGAAAGAATGCCGTGATATCACCCGCGTTGTTTCCCGCCGCCACGCGCATCTCCGCAAGTTTCCGCACCAGGCTGCTCATGCCGCCAACCGCCGACACACCGTACCAGGCCACAGCGATCACAATTCCCATCTTCAGCACGAACTGGAAGAGGTCGGTCCAAAGCACGCCCCACAATCCACCCAGTGTCACGTAGATTCCCGTGAACGGCATCAGGAACAAAACACAAATGGCCAGCGCGGAACGCTCGCTGACTCCCAGCGTCGTGGAGACGATGCCGGTCATTGCCTTGGTCACCCAGCCGAGAATCAGGCAATTCATCAGCAGGCCCAGATACAGTGCGCGAAAGCCCCGCAGAAAAGCCGCGGGCTTGCCGGAATAGCGGATTTCGGCGAGTTGCACGTCCGTCAGTAGCCCAGACCGCCGCCACAAACGCGCGAAGAGAAACACCGTCATCATGCCGGAGGGAAGGAAGCACCACCAAAGCCAGTTGCCCGCAATCCCCTGCCTGTAGACGAGTCCCGTGACCACCAGCGGCGTGTCCGCAGCGAACGTCGTCGCCACCATGCTCGTTCCCGCCAGCCACCACGAGACGCTGCGGCCGGAGACAAAATAATCTTCCGTGCTCTTCCCGGAACGCCCGCGGAAGTAAAGCCCCAGAAGAAGCGTGATGAGGAGGTAGCCGCCGATGGCCAGCCAGTCGAGGAGCGTGAGCGTCAAGGAGGACTCTCCCGTTCGTAATGCTTGTTCGGGGACCGCGCCGCACTGTCGGCGCAGGCAAAAGTAGCGGGTATCATCTGAATCGTTTGAATCAAAGTCAAGCGCTTTCCCCGCGTCAAGCGCTCACTCTTCGCCGTGCAGCAGTACCTCGCGCACGGCTGCAAGTTCCTCGCGCTTTTCCGGGCCGACGTCGGGAAAGGACAGGTCCAATTCCCACAGGGCGTCGATAATCCCGCCCGCCACGACTAAGCGCGTGAACCACTTGTTGTCCGCGGGCACGACGTACCACGGCGCACGCTTGTTTGCCGTGTGCTGGATCATCTCCTCGTACGCCTTCTGATAGTCCTTCCAGAAGCCGCGCTCCTTCACGTCGGCCATCGAGAATTTCCAGTTCTTCTTGGAATCTTCGAGGCGCTCGAGGAATCGCTTCTTCTGTTCCTTCTTGGAGACGTGCAGGAAGAATTTCCGGATCAGGATGCCGTTTCGCGTCAAATAGCGCTCATAGCAATTAATGTCTTCGAAGCGCTGCTCCCAGATTTCCTTGGTCACAAGCTGTTCCGGAATTTTTTGCCTTTTGAGCAGCTCGGAATGAACGCGCACCACAAGGACTTCTTCATAGTACGAGCGGTTGAAAATCCCGATCCGTCCGCGCTCCGGAAGATGCTTATTCGTCCGCCACAGGTGGTCGTGATCGAGCTCTTCTTCGCTCGGAGCTTTGAAGGAAGTAACCTCGCATCCTTGCGGATTCACTCCCGACATGACGTGCTTGATGACGCCGTCTTTCCCGGCCGCATCCATCGCTTGAAAAATCAGCAGCACGGCCCAGCGGTCCTGCGCATAGAGCTTTTCCTGAAGATGGCTCAGCAGTTCCACGCCTCGCGCGAGCATTCCTTCGGCGTGCTCTTTCGATTTCAGCGTGCCCGTGTCGTTCGGGTCGAAATCCTTCAGGCGGAATTTGCCGCCGTCGCTGACGCAATACGGCCTTGCGTGCTCCCGCGCTTCCTTGGCGATATTGCCGTGTTTCATGGTTGGGGCAGTGTAGTACAGCCACCCCGCTCAGAACAGTGAGCCGAGCGCCCAGCCGAACGCGGCGAAGCGGTTATGCGCGCGGAAGAGAGAGTTGTCCGGAAGCAGCAATGAGCGATCGAGTCGAAGCACGTTGAACGCGTAATGCGCGCGAATCGGCACTTGCACTCCGGGAACGGTCCAGCGCAGCTCGATCCCCGTCGACCCGTGCAAAAGGCCATTCGTTGAGTCGAGTAGCGAAGGACGCGCGCGGCCAAGCCAATTCGGCAGCAGCAGCCCCGATCCCAGGTCAAAGAAGCCGGCTGCTTCGCTCCCGCCTCCGAGCGATACGCGGTATTCTGCATTCGCAGCCGTCACGAAGTCCGATCCTGCCGGCGTTGCCGAATACGTTTTCGCGCCCGATGCCGCCTCTGTCGAGACGATCGCGTACGGTCCAAGCTCGCTGGGACGCAGTCCGCGCACCAGGTCGTCGCCCGAAAAAAGCCGCGCGTACAGTGGCATGTCGCCCTGATAACTGCCCACGCCGCCCACCGAGGTGCGAAACGCCCACGCATTTTGCCTGGCAAACACCGGGTCGTGAAAGATTCGCCCGTATTCAGCGGAAGAGCGAAGCAGGTTCTCGCCGCCGCCCAGCCAACCGCCGGATACCGAGTTGGCGAATTGAGTGTGTTCGTTTCCTGCGTCATACGTCCATGCGAAACCCGCTGAACGGCTCGAGACTTCGCTGCGAACCTGGCTTGGCAGCAACCCCGTCAAACCTGCGGGAAGCGCGAGCGAATAGTCTGTGGTCGAGTGTGACAATCCATAATTCACGCCAATCGCATCCGTGTTCGTTAGCGCGTAGCTCCAGCCCATGTTCACACCTTCGCTCCGCATCGTGAAGAACGGCCCTTGCGGGCTGCTCGCAAAACGCGGGCGAATTACGTTGTTGAACACGGAAAACGCCAGCGCCCCGCGCGACCCCAGAAAACCCTCCTTCGCCAGACCCAGCGCGATCTGCAAACTTTCTGGTCCGCCCTCGATCTGAGCCGACAACAGTTCCTCGCGGCGCAACAAATCAAAGATGGTGTAGGCGATGCCGAGCGTATTGCCAAATGAGCCGTATCCTCCTACCAGCAACGCGCGCTGCTGCCCGATCTCCTCAATTCGGATGGTGACGTCCGTCGTGTGACTCGCCTCGTCCGTCCGGACAGCAATGTCCTCTTTTTTGATGGGATGGAAGTATCCCGTGCGCGCAAGGCGAGCCAGACCTGCCTCGAGCGCGCGCTCATCGAAAGGACGCCCCTCTTCGAGAAGAATACGCCGGCGGTAGAAGCGATCAGAGAACTTGTGGTTCCCACGAAACTCGATGTGCCGCACGACATAAGGTGGCGATTCGACCAGCGCGAACTTCACATGAGCTGTGCCGGCCTCCCGATTCAGCGTCTGTGTTACCTCTACGCTGTGATGGGGCGCAGAATCGTTCTTCGGCGCGATCGGCTGAACGCGCGCAAGCCACGCGCGGCGCATATTCTCGATCATCTGCGCGGAATACGCCTGCCGGGGAATCACCTTCGGAAGCGACGCATGCTTGGCGCGGCGCTTTTCCGCCGCTTCTCGGAGAGAGTCGCCCGTTTCTATCGAGTCAATCCGATAGAGGCGTCCCGCTTCCGCCGGGACGTTGAGCGCGAGGTGAGTCCGCGTCACTCGGTGCGGCCAGAGAAACCAGCGGCGAGCGCTTTTCTCATAGGAGGAAACGCTTGGCTCGCCGATCCGCGCCTCGGGGTAGCCATGATTCTGGTAATAGGCGAGGATTCGTTCGCGGTCTTCCTCGAACGCCTCGTGCGTGTAGGCGTTTCCGCCACGCAACTCGGCGAAAAGGCCGCCGGGCTTGATGCGTCGCATCCGCCGCGCCAGAGTTTTCGTCGGCACGGCTGGATCGCCCTCGAACTGGACCTGCCCCACCGGCGTGTGCGGCCCATCGTTGATCTCAAAGCGGACGCGTACCGTGGCATTCGGCAACTCTTCGCGGAAGATTCGCACGTTCGCCTGCGGGTGCCCAAGTTCGGCCAGCGCAGATTGAATCGTTCGTGCGATGCGCTGCAGAATCGCTGGATCGGTGGGCACGCCCAGGCGCGGCGCGGCTTTCTTTTCGGTGAGCATTTTCTCAATCTGTTCGGGCGAAAGCAGTCGAGAGCCGGAGTAATCCACGCCTGCGAGGAATGGCTCCTCTTCGATCTGGAAAATCAGCCGGACGCCCAGCCCGGTTTTTGTGGCTGTATCTGGCAAAAGCCCCGCATTTTGCGTTTCCACCCGAATCGCTCTGAACCACCCGAGACGCGCCAGCGCACGTACATCAGCCTCCAGGCGCCGTGTGTCCAGCGCCTGCCCGGCTCGGGTCGAAATCTGCGCTTCGAGCGTCGCCCGCGCGATTCTGCGCAGTCCGACAAACACGATTTCCTCAATCGTTGGCGCAGGTGCCCGGTTACCTAGGGGAGCAAACCGCTTTTCAGTTATCGGAGGACCCGTCTGGGGAAATGCTTGCGCTGACCCGACAAGAAACGCCACAACAAAAATCGCGCGGCTGACCCAGCGCACCTTCATTTCTCCTCGCACCCAGGAGACTGACCGCAATGAACAGAGAGATGTCGGCCCGTGTCACCGGGTTGTCTCTCAGATTTTCTCTGTGACCCTGAAATCCCGGAGCCCGCGGTTACGAACCGGTCGGGCTGCGTGCGGATTAGCTGGCTACTGTATAGAATCGGGACTCCCGGACCGGCCGTTGCGCTCGTCCGTAGATTGGCCCAATGCCCACGCTCGCCCGCAAACTCCGCCTCGCCGACTATTTCACGCTCGCCTTCGGCACAATGATCGGTGTCGGCTGGCTGGTCTTGATGGACGACTGGCTCGCCCGCGGCGGCCCGCTCGGCGCAATGCTTGGCTTCTTGCTGGGCGGGCTTGTGCTGCTCCCCGTGGGCTACGTGTATGGCCAGTGGGTGCAGCGCCTCCCGGATGCCGCGGGCGAGGCGGCCTACACGGCTCAAGTGTTTCCTCCGGCGGTGAGTTTTCTTACCGGCTGGACGATGTTGCTCGCTTATTTCATTGTTTGCCCGTGGGAAGCCGTGGCCTTTGGCAAAGTCGCCGCCTACATCTTTCCTTCTCTGGACACGCTGGAGCTTTACCGCATGGCGGGTCAGCCGGTCTTTCTACCACGTTTGCTGCTCGGTCTCGGCCTGACAATTCTGCTGACCATTCTCAATTATCGCGGCATCCGCTTGAGCGCCAATTTTCAAAACGCGGCTACCTCGACGGTACTGCTGCTGTTCGTCCTCGTGCTGGGAATCAGCGCCACGCGCGGCGCGCCTGCGAATTTCCATCCCTCCTTCCGCGCCACTCCGTTCGTCTCGATCCTCCTGACTCTCCAGATCGTGCCCTATTTTCTGACGGGCTTTGAGTCCGTCCCGAAATGCGCCGAGGAAACGCATCCCGGCTTCCGCAGCCGCGGCTTCCTGCAGGCGATCGCCCTGGCGTTGCTGGTCGGGTCGTTGTTCTACGCGCTTTCCATTGCTTCGGTTGCGTACATCACTCCGTGGCAAGGCCTTCTCGGCAGGCGTTTCGCCACGGCAATCGCCTTCGAGCAAGCCATCGGAGCCAAATGGCCCGTCAGTTTGATTTTGACGATGGCTCTCTTCGGGCTGTTCCAGTGCTTCAACGGAAACTTCGTTGCCTCCAGCCGGCTGCTCTTCGCGCTGGGCCGATCCGGCACGGTGACGGATCGCTTGGGCCGCGTGCATCCGCGTTTTCGGACGCCGGGCACGGCCGTCCTCGCGATTTGCGCCGGAACCTCGGCGGGTCTGCTGCTTGGCGATGCCATTCTCGTCCCGGTCACTGAAGTGGGCTCCGCCGCGTCCGCATTCGGTTGGCTCGCCACTTGCCTCTCGTTCTGCCTGATCGAGCCGCGCGCGAAGCTTCGCGCGATTGCCGGATTCGGCGCCCTCGCCTCTCTGGCGCTGGTTCTGCTGAAATTCGTGCCTTTCATTCCGGGCCATTTCACCGTGGCAGAGTGGATTGCCCTTGGCTTATGGCTGGCGCTCGGATTTTTCCTCCGCGCATCGGCGCGAAAAAAATAGTGCGCCACATCAGCCAAGCGTCGGCCGCTTGCGGAGTTTACCCCGATAAAATCGGGGCGGTCGCACCAGACAATGGCAAGCCTGCTCGCGTCGCCGGGCGCCCCTCGTGTACACTGCGGGGGCAACGGCTCGCTGCTGATTCATGCACCCCTACCTCCATCTTGGCCCGCTGAACATTCCCACGTTTGGCTTGATGGTGGCTACCGGCTTGCTCCTTTCTGCGTACATCCTGCAAGCTGACTTCAACCGGCGGCGGCTGAGCGCGGACGCCTTCTGGATGATCGGCGTCGCCGGGATTGCCGGAATCGTCGGCGCGCGGCTCTATCATGCGCTCGAGAGCCCGGGCGAGTTCTTCG
>Ga0209056_10005200_pt1 | contig 13575 bp, 8 predicted proteins | sample GraSoiAngelo_114_FD_185876 | JGI IMG/M metagenome (GOLD analysis project Ga0209056, IMG submission 185876) | Grasslands soil microbial communities from the Angelo Coastal Reserve, California, USA - 14_0903_13_40cm (SPAdes) (version 2) | ecosystem: Environmental > Terrestrial > Soil > Grasslands ... | reverse complement strand
CCCCTCGCTGCCAAACGCCGGCGAGCCAGCACGCGCACGACGTCGAGGGTGCCGAGCGTACCCTCGACGATGAGGAGCGGCAGCATGCAGAAGACGCCGGAGAGGTAGCGGTTGTCGGGCCGCGACCAGAAGCTGAAGAAGACGAGGCCGATCAGGACGTAGGACACGGCCAGCACGAACAACGTCCGCCGCCGGACCAGCGCCACGACCGCGCCCCAGATCGCGATCGCCAGCATCACGTTGCCGTAGGCGCCGCGCAGGATGGCAACGTTGCCCGGGAGCGTGGTCCGGAGGTTTGACAGCCGGAGCCCGCCGCCTTGCACGGCTTCGATGGTCCCGCCGTGCCAGCCCGGCGGCGGGTAGCCGATCCGCGTCTTGTCGGGCTGGGGCGCGGGCGCGGTCGGCGCCGGCGCGGAGCTCTGGAAGAAGCGCTCCACCTCCATCGCCTGCGTCGGCCGGAACGGGTTTCCCGACGTCATCCAGTTGTAGGCGAGCAGCGGCGCGAGGCCGATCAGCAGCCCGATTGCCGCGGCGCTCAGCGTGGAGACGGCCCGGTCCCACCGCCGCCCCGCGCGCAGCCATTCGAGCGTCAGGACGAGGCCGCCGGGCACGAGATAGAGGAGGGCGTCGGGCCGGATCGTCACCGCGTAGCCGAGCGCCAACCCGCCCGCCAGCCGGTGCCGGCCGCCGGGGAGCAGCAGATAGAGCCCCAGGAATCCCGCGAGGTGCGCGGAGAGGTCGCGCGTCGGCGTGATCGCCCAGAAGTGGATGTACGTCGGGAACAGCGTCACCATCGCCACGGCCGCCAGCGCCCGCCAGCGTGAGTGGAAGATGCGCTGGCCGAAGGCGACGAGCAGGACGAGCAACGCCATGAAGATGCTCGGGTTCAGGTAGTGCGCCCCATCGTCGCCGAAGATGCGCAGCCACGCGGCGAGGAGGATCGGGAAGCCCGGCGAGTACCGGCAGTACGCACGGGCGCCGTCGGCGACGTAGGTCTGCGCGAGGATGTCGGCCCGCGGGGGCAGCCGACCGATCAGCGCATCGAGCGGCGGCCAGTGATGCAGCACGTGCCCGTGCAGCAGGTCGTGCGCGAAGACCAGGTAGCCGAACTGGTCGACGGCGAGATACCACGTGATCTTCCGGACGATGTTGGTCGCCGTGAACGCGAGCAGCGCGAGCAGCACACTCCCCCACAAGATGTTGGAGGCGAGCGGGAGCGAGCGGATCGTCCTGGCGACGACCGGCGGCGTCGGCTGAGCGCGCGTGGCGCGGTCCGCCGCACGCGCGGCCGCGCGCCGGGCCTGACGGGACGAGGTGGGCCGGGCGGGCACGGCCGCCATGTATAACTGCTCGGCGGGCTCCGGCGCGAGGGAACACCCGACACGCGTGGCGCCGCGCCGGGGGCGATGATACCACTCGAGGGCGTCGTGACCGGTTTCTCCCCTCTCGTCGCGGACTGGTTCCGCGACCGCTTCGGCGAGCCGACGCCGATCCAGGCCGCGGGCTGGCCCGCCATCGCCGCGGGCGCCGACACGCTCCTCGCCGCGCCGACCGGTTCCGGGAAAACCCTGGCCGCGTTCCTCTGGTCGATCGACCGGCTGCTCCGGCTCGCGGAGCGGAATCTGCTCGAGGACCGCACCGACGTCGTCTACGTGTCGCCGCTGAAGGCGCTCGGCAACGACATCCAGAAGAACCTCGCCGCGCCGCTCGCGGAGCTCGGCACCCGCGCCGCCGCGCGCGGCACGCCACTCCCCGAGGTCCGCGCGCTCGTCCGTTCCGGCGACACGCCGCCCGCCGCGCGCCAGGCGATGGCGCGCCGCCCGCCGCACATCCTCGTGACGACGCCGGAATCGCTCTACATCCTGCTCACGGCGGAGGGCAGCCGCCGCTTTCTCGCGGGCGCACGCACGGTCATCGTCGACGAGATACACGCCGTCGCCGCGGACAAGCGGGGCGCGCACCTGGCGCTCTCCCTCGAGCGGCTCGACGCGCTCGCCGGCCGCCGGCTCCAGCGCATCGGTCTCTCGGCGACGCAACGGCCGATCGAGGCGGTAGCGGGGCTGCTCGCCGGCACGGCCGCCGACGGCGAGCCACGCTCGTGCCGGATCGTCGACGTCGGCCACCGTCGCGACGTGCAGCTCGCGATCGAGGTGGCGGACCAGGAGCTCGGCCCGATCGCGACGCACGAGCTCTGGGCGGAGATCTACGAGCGCGTCGCCGTCCACGCGCGCGCCGAGCGGACCACGATCGTGTTCGTCAACACGCGTCGCCTGGTCGAGCGCGTGGCCCATCAGCTCGAGGAGCGGCTCGGGCAGGGGCGCGTCGCCGCGCACCACGGCAGCATGGCCCGGCGGCTCCGCCTCGACGCCGAGGAGCGCCTCAAGTCGGGCGCGGTGCCGGTCGTCGTCGCGACCGCGTCGCTCGAGCTCGGGATCGACGTCGGCAGCGTCGACCTCGTGTGCCACGTCGGCGCGCCCCGCGCCCTCGCGACGCTCATCCAGCGCGTCGGCCGCTCGGGCCATGCGCGCGGTGCCGTGCCGCGCGGCGTGTTCTTCCCGCTCACGCGCGACGATCTCGTGCAGGCCGCGGCCGCGGTGCGCGCCGTCCGCGCCGGCGAGCTCGACCGCCTCAGCGTCCCCGAGAACCCGCTCGACGTCCTCGCCCAGCAGTGCGCCGCCACGATCGCGACCGGAGAGATGGGTGTCGAGGAGCTCTGGGCCCTCGTGCGGCGCGCGTACGGCTTCCGGCGGCTTTCGCGCGACGACTTCGATGCGGTCATCGACATGCTGGCCGAAGGCGTCGCGACGCGACGCGGGCGCCGCGGCGCGCTCGTCCACTTCGACCGCGTGCACGGTCGGCTCCGGCCGCGGCGCGGCACGCGGCTCGCGGCGATCACGAGCGGGGGCGCGATTCCCGACACCGCCGACTACGACGTCGTCGAGGAGCCCTCGGGGCTGACCGTCGGCAAGGTGAACGAGGACTTCGCGGTCGAGAGCATGGGAGGAGACATCTTTCTCCTCGGGAACCGCTCGTGGCGCATTCGCCGCGTCGAGGCCGGACGCGTGCGCGTCGAGGACGCTGCCGGCGCGCCGCCCACCATTCCGTTCTGGCTGGGCGAGGCGCCCGCCCGTACGCGCGAGCTGTCGGCCGCCGTGTCGGCGCTCCGCAGCGACGTGGTGGCGCGGCTCGCCGACCGGCGTGCCGCGGTCGACTGGCTCGCGGCCGAGTGCGGCCTCACCGCCGACGGCGCCGAGCAGGTCGTCGGCTACCTCGCCGAAGCGCGCGCCGTCCTCGGCGCGATGCCCTCGGAGCGCTGTGTCGTCGCCGAACGCTTCTTCGACGAGGCCGGCGGCATGCAGCTCGTCGTGCACGCGCCGTTCGGCGGCCGCATCAACCGCGCGTGGGGCCTCGCGCTCCGGAAGCGCTTCTGCGTGACGTTCGACTTCGAGCTGCAAGCCGCCGCCACCGACGACGGCTTCGTCCTCTCCCTCGGACCGCAGCACAGCTTCCCGCTGGACGCCGTCTTCGGGATGGTGCGGCGCGAGCGGCTGGTCGAAGACCTGATCCAGGCCGCGCTCGTCTCGCCGATGTTCACGAACCGCTGGCGCTGGAACGCCACGCGCGCGCTCGCCCTGCTGCGGTTCCAGGGTGGACGGCGCGTGCCGATGCCGCTCCAGCGCATGCGCGCCGACGACCTGCTGGCCGCCGTCTTCCCGGCCCAGGCGGCGTGTGCGGACAACGTGACGGGGCCGATCGTCGTGCCGGACCATCCGCTCGTGCGCGAGACGGTCGACAACTGCCTGCACGAGGCGATGGACAGCGACGGCCTCGACGCGCTGCTGGCCCGCATCGAGGACGGCACCGTCGAGACCCGTGTCGTCGACACGCCGGCGCCGTCGGTCCTCTCGCACGAGATCCTCCACTCGAACCCGTACACGTACCTCGACGACGCGCCGCTCGAGGAACGGCGCGCGCGGGCGGTGGCGCTCCGGCGGACCGATCCGGACCTGGCGGGCGGGCTTGGCGCGCTCGACGCGGCGGCGGTCGCCACGGTCCGCGCCGAGGCGTGGCCGGAGGTACGCGACGCGGACGAGCTGCACGACACGCTCGCGTCGATGGTGATCGTGCCCGCCGCGGAGCTGGAGGCGGCAGGCTGGGGGAGCTTCGCGGCCGAGCTGGTCGCCGTGCGGCGCGCGACCTGGGCGGTGCACGGCGATTGGCGGGCGGTGGTCGCGGCCGAGCGGGTGGCGCTCGTCCGCCGTCTCGTTCCCACTGCGCGCTTCGAGCCGGAGCCGGTCGACGTCGCGGCACCGCGCGGCGCCGAGACCACCGAGGACGATGCGCGCCGCACGGTCGCGGGTGGCTGGCTCGAGTGCACCGGCCCCATCACCGCCGACGCGCTCGCGACGCGCACCGGCCTCCCGCTCGCGGCGATCGCGGCGGGGCTGGCCGCCCTCGAGCACGCCGGGGTGGCGCTGCGCGGCCGGTTCACCCCGGGCGCAGACGTCGAGGAATGGTGCGAGCGCGGCCTGCTCGCCCGCATCCACCGTCTGACCCTCGCCCGCCTCCGGCGGGAGATCGAGCCCGTGTCGGCGGCGGACTTCATGCGATTCCTCTTCCGCTGGCAGCACCTCGAGGCCGGCTCGCAGCTCCACGGACGGCCGGGTGTCCTCGAGGTCATCGGCCAGCTCCAGGGCGTCGAGCTGCCCGCCCGCGCCTGGGAGGCGCACGTGCTGCCGTCGCGCATCGCGCGCTACGACCCGGCGGACCTCGAGCACCTCTGCCTCGCGGGCGCCGTCGTCTGGGGGCGGCTCCGCACCGACGCGCCCGACGACGACGTCGCCGTGCCGCGGCGCGGGCAAATCGCGACGCGCGCGCTCCCCCTGGCGCTCGTGCTGCGCGAGGACCTCGGCTGGCTCCTCGCGCCCGCACCGGCGGGCGGTCCCGCCGTCCTGCTGGACGGGGTGCGCACGGTCCTCGACTTCCTCGAGCGGCGCGGGGCGTCGTTCGTCGCCGACATCGCGCGCGGGACGGGGCTCCTGCCGACCCAGGTCGAGGAGGCGCTCTGGCGGCTCGTCGCGCGCGGTCTCGTGACCGGCGACGGCATGGCGGCGCTGCGGACGCTGCTCGAGGGCCCGGACCGGCGGCGACGGCGGCGGCTCGCCATGGTCCGGACGGGTCGCGGGCGGCTCGTGGCCGGGGGACGGTGGTCGCTCCTCCGGAGCGCCGCGGACGAGGCTTCGGCCGACCCGATGCGCGTCGCTGGTCAGCTGCTCCGGCGCTACGGCGTCGTGACCCGCGAGCTCACGGCGCGCGAATCGCGGGTGTCGTCGTGGCGCGCGCTCCTCGGCGCGCTCCGCACGCTCGAGGCGCGCGGCGAGGTGCGGGGAGGGCGCTTCGTCGCGGGTCTGGTCGGCGAGCAGTTCGCGCTGCCCGAGGCGGTCGAGACGCTGCGCGCCGTCCGGCGCCGACGAGAGCCGGGGGAGGTGGTGATCGTCTCCGCGGCCGACCCGCTGAACCTCCTCGGCATCCTGCTGCCCGGGCCGCGCCTCGCCCCCACCGCGCGTGAGGTGATCGCCTTCCGCGACGGCGTGCCGGCCGAGACCGGCGAGCTCGGTGCCGTCCTGAGCCGCCTCGGACGCGGCAGGCAGCAGCTCGGCGGCGCCTAGCTCACGGACTCTGTCCCCTCGCCCGTCGGGCAAAGCCCGACGGGGCCCCACTCCCCAGCTCGCTTCGCTCGGCCGCGCGCTTCGCGCGCGGAGAATCTATCTTCAGTCTTCAGTCACGCTCCTACCCCGCCACCGTCCCGACGAGCACGATGGGTCCGGTCGGCGACGGCGAGCCGGCGGCGGGCTCGACCGACACGGCGAACGCCGTCACGTCGCCCGGCCGCTCGACGCGCGCGGCGCGGCGCGCGAGCGAGCCCTCGGGGCCGACCGCGAACACGCCGGCCGGCTCGGGCGGGCGGTCGCCGCGGAGCGCCCAGAGCTCGTAGGTCTTTCCCTCGGGCGCGGGGGTGAGGCCGGAGAGGATGACGACGGCGTCGCCGGAAGCGGCGTCGACGACGACCCGCCCGCTGGCGCCCGCGCCTTCCTTCGGCGCCAGCGACGCGCTCAGGAGACGAGGCGCGCCGATCACCCGCAAGACCTCGGTCTCGGCGGCGACGGACTCGCGAAGCGCCGCGAGCGTCCGGCCCTGCTCGTCGAGGCGCGCAGCGAGGTCGCGGTCATGCTCGGCGAGCTGCGCGAGCTCGTCGCCGCGATGCGCGGCGAGGCGCGACTCACGCGCGAGGAGCCCCGCGAGGACCAGCCCGATGGCCGCCGCCACCGATCCCGCGAGGCGCCAGCGGCCAGCTGCCGCGGCGGCGTGCGCGGCGGCCTCGCGCCGGACCTCGGCCAGGAGCCGGGCGCGGAGGTCGGCCGGGGGCGGCGCCGCGTGCGCCTCGGCGAGCGCCTCCAGCGCCGCGTCGTCGAGCTCGGGGTCGTCGATGCCGATCGGCCGCTCCTCAGCCACCGGCTTCCCTCCCGGCGAGGGCGGCGCGCAGCCGTTGCACACCGTCGCGGATGCGTGTCTTCACGGTACCGAGCGGCGTGCCGTCCCGCGCCGCGATCTCGCCATGCGAGAGGCCCTCGAAGTACGCGGTCTCGATCGCTCGTCGCTGCTCATGGGGCAATCCATCCAGCGCCGCCCGCACCCGCGCGGCGCGCTCCCTTCGTTCTACGGCCTCATCGGGACGTTCGGATGGAATCAGGTCGCGCGGCGGGGCCGTGCCGCGCCGCTCGGCCTGTCCGCGTGCCACCCGCGCGCGTCGGCCGTCGAGGGCGACGTTGCGAACGATACGGAGGAACCAGGGACGCACCGCGCCGCGCGACGGCTCGTAGCGCCCCGCGCGACGCCAGACGCGCAGGAACGCCTCCTGGACGGCGTCCTCCGCGAGCTCGCGGTCCGCCGCGACCCGCAGCGCGATCCCGTAGGCGAGCGGCGCGAGCCGGTCGTACAGCGCGGCCAGCGCCATCTCGTCGCCACGCGCGACGCGCGCCAGCAATGCCGACTCGATCTCCGCGGTTGCGGCCAAGGCCCCGCGTCAGACGAGGCCGCCCGCGGCGAGCTCCCAGGCGAGCCGGAGGCCGACCGCCAGGGAGCCGAGCGCGGCGCCGAGCCGGAGCGCGAGCTCGGCTCGGGCGAAGCGGCCGCCGACGAGCGCCAGGGGCACGCCGAAGAGCGTGCTCATCGCGACCATGCCCGCGATCGACCCGATCCCGAAGACCGCCACGTACATGAGGGCCAGGCCCGGGGACGGGATGGTCGCGAGCACGGCGAGCATGACGGCGCCGCTGCCGGCGAGGCCGTGCACGAGCCCGACGACGAAGGGCCGCCGGCTCGCGCGTGCGTGGTGGTGCGCATCCGGCTCGTCTGCTCCATGCACGTGCACGTGGGCATGCGCGCGGCCGCCGTGGCGGTGCACGTGACCATGGACGGTGCCGCCCGACCAGAGCGTCCGCAGCAGGTTCAGCCCGAGCCCGACGAGCATCAGCGCGACGCCGAGCTCGAGCGCCGAGCACACGCGCGGCGGAATGCGCGCATGCAGGCCGATCACGACCACGGACGCGACGAGGAGCGCGGCCGTGTGACCGAGGCCCCAGAGTACACCGACGAGACCCGACGCCCAGATGCTCCGGCGCTGGCTCACGATCGTCGAGACGGCGGCCAGGTGGTCGACGTCGAGCGCGTGCCTGAGGCCGAGGACGAAGCCGAACGACAGGATGGCGAGCGGGCTCCCAGCCGTCACAGCCACACCCCGATCCGGACGAGCGCCTCGGCGACGATCGCGAGCCCCGCCGCGGAGATGACGAGCGCGCTCGCGACGGGCGCGAGACGTGCGAGGCGTCCGTCGAGCGGCAGGCGCTCGAACTGCCGGCGGGCGTAGACGAGCATCAGTCCGACGCCGGTGAGCACGGCTGCCAGGCCGGCGCTGAAGGCGACGATCAGGAGGAGGCCGAACGCGATGCGCCCGAGCGCGATCGCCCCGAGCATCACGACGAGGGCGGACGGACAGGGGAGCAGACCGCCCGAAACACCGAGCGCGACGAGGTTCCGCCAGCCGACGCCACCGTGATCGTGATGGTGGTGATGATGGTGATGGTCGTGGTCATGCCGGCCGGCGAACGCCGCCTTCGCGCGCGACGTGGCGAGCGAGACGCCGACCGCCAGGACGACGAGCCCCGACGCGACGCTGATCCAGGGAAAGAGCCGTTCGGGCATGACCGACGCGCGGGCGACGAGCATCACGAGGCCGAGGAGGTAGACGCCGATCGTGTGCGTCGCCGTCACGACGAGTCCGAGGAAGACCGCGTGGCGCGCGGTCCCGCGCGTGCCGATCAGATACGCACCGACGATGGTCTTCCCGTGGCCGGGGCTGAGCGCGTGGAGCGCCCCCAGACCCGCCGCGACCAGCAACGCGGTCACGACGAAACCCGGGTTGAGCGGCGTCCGCGTGGCGATGAGCTCGGTCATCCGATCGGCGAAGCGCGCCGCTCCCGCACGGACGCCGTCGTCGGCCTGCTGGCGACCGCCGACAGGTCCGGTCCCCCGGGCGACGTGGAAGCGCGCGACCGTCACCTGCGGCGGGCTCTCGAGCAGGTCCTGGGGATAGGCGCGCAAGGCCTGGCTCCGGTCGGTCCGCGGCACCGTCGACGCCGACACGACGGCGCCGTCGGCACCGTCCGCCACGACCTCCTGCCATCCCGGGCGTCCGGCGAAGTTCGTGTCGTGGAAATCGAGGGTGCCTTCGTCGCCGTGGAGCGGCGCGGAGAACGACGCCTCGATCCGCAGCGTCAGCAGGCCGCCGGCACCGGGCAGGCGTTCGAGGCTCGTCGCGCCGAGGGCGAGCGGCAGCGCCGTCCCGTCGACGCGGAGCTCGAGATGCTCGCGGAGCGTCGCGCCCATGCGATCGAGATAGGCGCGCTGCTCGGCGTCGTCGAGCATGTGGTCGCCGTTGGCGTCGATCAGCGCGAGCTCCTGGAACGCCGGGATCTCCGCCATGTCGACCACGTAGTGCACCGTGACAGCGCCGGGCGCGGCGCGCAATGCCGCGTAGCGGTTGATCGTGAAGTTGCCGAGCGGGTGGGCGTGCGCTGTCGCCGCGACGACGGTGCCCGCGAGCGCCAGGAGGGCGGCTCTCATCGCGTCTCTCCGCGCGCCAGCCGGGCGGGATCGTCGAGCGCCGCCAGCGAGGCGCGCGCGACCGCCGCCTGGCGGAGGTCGAAGAACGGGTTCAACGCGAGCGCGCGGCGCAGATGGCGCGCCGCCCGGCGCGGCCGCCCGGCGCCGGCGGCGATGACGCCGGCATGGTATTCGAGCAACGCGTCCGCGGTCCCGAGGCGGAGCGCGCGATGAGAGGCACGGACCGCCTGCGCCGTCCGACGGTTCTTCTGGAGCGCCCAGCCGAGCGCGTCGTCGGTGTAGATGCCGCCGCGGGTGGCGGCCTCCTGCTCGGCTAGCTGGAGCGCGGCGGGCAGACGGCGGTCATGGTCGCAATAGTAGAGGGCCAGCTGCCGCCCGTACGGTGTGCCCACCGCCTCGGCGACGTCGCCGGTGTAGTCGACGAGCGCATACTGCCGCTCCGCATCGTCGGGGCGGCCGCTCGCGGCGTACACGTCGCCGAGGGCGGCGAGGAGATCCGGCGACGGGATCTGCTCGACGGCGCGGCGGTAGAGAGCGGCCGCTTCGTCCAGGTGCCCCTCCGCCGCGCGCACCCGCCCGAGGCCGCCCAGCGCCAGGTAGTAGTCCGGGAAGACGGCGAGCGCGCGGCCGTACGCCGCGGCGGCGGCCGGCAGATCCCCGAGTGCGAAGTGCTCGTGTCCGAGCTGCACGAGGGTCCATGCGAGCGTCTCGGGATCCTGGGCGCTCCCCGCAGCGGCAGCGAGGGTCAGCATCTCCACAGCGCCGGCCCGGTCGCCGAAGAGCGCACGCAGGAAGGCGGCACGCGTGTACGCGGGGAGGCCGGGCCGGAGATCGGCCATGCGCTGCGCGGCGTCGACGGCGTGATCGTAGTCTCCAAGCTCGATCTCGGCGTCGGCGATCGTCGCGTAATTCCACCAGTCATCGGGCTCGACGCCGCGGGCGCGCTCGGCGGCGGCCAGCGCGCCCCGGAAGTCATGCCGGCCGAGCAGTACCCACGCCTGGACGCGAAGCGCGCCGTAGTCGTCCCGATCCAGGGCGAGCGCGTGATCGAGCGCCGCCTGGGCGCGCGCGTAGTACCCGGGGTCGCCGGACTCGCGCGACTTCCGCATGAAGGCCGTCGCCAGCTCGACGTAGCCGTCGGGCCGATTGCGGCTGTTGGCCACGTGCTCCTCGGCGACGGCGACGGCCCGATCGGCCGGCGTCGCCGCGAGCGCGGGGCCGCCGGCGAGGCCGACGAGCACCAGCGTCGCGGCGGCGCACGCGCGCTGCGGTCTGCTCACGTCACTCCCCCGGATCCTTGTGCACCCGGTCGCGGCCGTCGTACGGCGTCGGGAGGAAGGGGAAATCCGGCGTGAGCCCCCTGTCGTTGATGTGCACGCCGTCCCCGACCCGGTTGTCGACGTAGTTCTTCCCGCCGGCCACGCGGACGACGATGTCGGTCACGTCGTCGTTCGGACGACGCCCGTTCGGGAAGCCGGCGCCATCCGGCGTGGCGGTACCGGCCGCGTCGTGGGCGAGCGGGCCGAGCCGCTTGATCGACGCGGGCGGCGTCGGTGCGACCGTCATGTCCAGGCGGAGCAGCTCGGAGAACGGCGCGGCGCTGACGTTCTGGTCGGCGTATTGCGTCAGCAGGTGCACGATGTCGTTGCGCGGCTTCGCCGGGACGTCGACGCCGGAGACGAGCTTCAGGGCGTCCGCCACGGCGAGGTTGCGGTAGAAATCCAGGAACAGCGCTTCGTCGGCGGGATCGGTGGCGTTCCAGAGGTCCTTCTTGCCGACCGCGATGATGAGCTCGTTCACGAGCGGGTTCCCCATGCGGGAGACCTGGCGAAACGACTTGGCGCCTTGGAGGAGCTCCGCCGGAGGCTTCTTCGGGTTGAGCGCCGGGGAGCCGCGCCGGATGGTGACCTGCTGGCGCGACGTGCTCGCGTAGACGCCGATCGTCCCGTTGGCGGCCGACGGCGCGGCGCCGTCGCCGGTGAGGCGCTTCGCCGGGACCTCGATGGCGATCGTGTTGACGTTGAAGCCGCTGAAGGCGTTGACGCCGAACGGGTTCACGGCATCGTTCGCGTCCTCCGCCGCGGTCTCGACCGGCAGCGGCGTGCGGCGGAGGTTCACGGTGTCGAAGACGGCGCCGAGGTCGATCGCGAAGGTCTCGGCCCGCTGGCCGGCGAACACGCGGATGTCGGTGCCCGCATCCGTGAAGATGCCCTGCGCGGCGAGCGCCGCGTAGTCCGGCATCGTCTTCGGCCCGATGTTCGACGGCACGGTCGGCTTCGACTGGCCACTGAAGAGCACGGTCTTCTGCTTGCACTTCGGCCCGTTCTTCTTCTCCTTGCAGTTCCGGAGCTCGGTCACCGTGTAGCGCTGCTTGATCGCCATGCCGGCGGCATTCGGTCCCTCGAGCGCGGTGACGGGCGCCAGCGTGGCGACGAACTGAGCGGGGGTGTCGACCGTCGTCTGGAACCGGAACTGATAGATGACGTCCTCGGCGTCGCCGTCCTTGTTGTTGTCGACGTGGAGCTCGTAGAGCACGTTGTCGTCGAAGGCGAAGTAGTTGGGCCCCGAGCTCGGCTCCTGGGCCGGGATCACGTTCAGGATGAGCGTCACCTTCCGATCCGCGGAAGCCCTCGCCAAATTGGCGGTGTCGTAGCTGACGAACGCGTACACGTCGGTGATGTCCGCCGCCGGGTCGAGCGTCATGAGCGGCGCCTCGCGGTGGCTGGCGGCGCGGGGCGACGTCGCCGCAAGCACCAGGGTCAGGCCGGCGACGACGAGGGTGGAGGGGTGCCACGTGCGCATGGGTCCGTCCTTTCTTTGGTTGGGTCTCTGTTCGTCCCTGGTATACGAGGCGCGGACCGCTTCTGGATTGGTCCCGCGATCGATGAGACGATCCAGAGCCTTCCGGGCCTCGCCGGCGTCCCCCTCATGGAGGCGTGGCTCGCCCGCACGATGCCGGCGGCGTCAGGCGCCGCGGATGCCCGCGCCGCCGTGGTACAGCCGGACCGTCTCCACGCGCTGGCGCCGCTTCCGCGAGCGTAAGCGGACCACCTTGCCCGGCGGCGGCGGCGCGCCAGCGCGCCGGAACGATCCGCAGTCGACGAGGGACGTGCCCGGACCGGCTTCCGAGCCGAGGAACGCCGCGAGGTTCACGGGATCGCCGAGGGCCCCGAACTGCTTCTTCCCCGAGGGGCCGATGAAGCCGATCGTCGCGCGGCCGAAGCTGAGGCCCGCCCCGAGGCCGATCTCCACGACCGGGCGGCCGCTCTGCCGCCACTCCGTCCGCCAGCCCGCGTAGAGGTTGTCGAAGACGCCGTGCAGCGCCGGGCTCGTGTGGTTCACGAGGCGGTCGAGGAGGACGGCGCCGTCGACCCCGGCCAGCTCCGGCAGGAAGAGGGCCAGCAGACCATCTCCCGTGTACTGGAAGACTACGCCGCGATCCCGCTCGACGACCTCCGTCAGCTCGGTCAGGTAGATCTCGATCAGCTCGGCGAGGTACTGCGTGTCCTCGAGCGCGCCCGTGAGCTTCGAGAAGCCCCGCATGTCGACCGCGAGCACCGCGACGACGTGGAGATGGGGCACGAGGAGCCCTGGGTGTACGCGCGCGACGAGGCGTCGCTCGACGGGGAGGCTGCCCGCGTGGTCCGCCGCGGCGGCGAGCGCGCCGGAGAAGAAGCGGACGACCGCCGAGGCCGTCGGGCCGAACCAGCGCGCCGCCTGCCGTGCGAGCGTGCGCACCATCGCGTGGGGCAACCGCGACACGTGTACGACGGCGGGCTGCGCCCGCGTCTCGACCAGCCAGCGGGCGACCGACGGCGACATCCCGGGCTGGCTCGTGCCGCACGCGGCGACCACGAGATCCAAGTGGCGCGGCTGGTAGCGCACGGCGTCGACCGCGCCGCGCGCGGTGAGCCAGACCATGCGATCGAGCCATGCCCGAGTGCGTGCCGAGAGCCCCCCCAACCAGACCCATCCGAACCCCATCGTCCCCGACTCGCCGTCGGTGCTATCAGACGCGCCGCGTTAATCAAGGGGGTTGATCACAACTTCGTGAAAGATCGACGAAAATTCAGCGAGTTGCGCGTGAAAAAGCGCTTGCGGCCGACGCGGCATGTGGCCTAGCCTCGGCGCCGTGGCGCGCCCGCGCATCCGCTCGGGAGGCGGCTTCGCCGCCCTCCTTTACGTCCTCCGGAAGGGGCGCGAGGCGGGGGGCATCGTCCGTCTCTACCGCCGCCTCCGCACGCGCAACGCCTGCAAGACGTGCGCGGTCGGCATGGGCGGGCAGCAGGGCGGCATGACCAACGAGGCCGGTCACTTTCCCGAGGTCTGCAAGAAATCCGTGCAGGCGCAGGCGGGCGACATGGCCGGGACGATCGCCGAAGAGGTCGTCCG
>Ga0209056_10005199_pt1 | contig 13575 bp, 6 predicted proteins | sample GraSoiAngelo_114_FD_185876 | JGI IMG/M metagenome (GOLD analysis project Ga0209056, IMG submission 185876) | Grasslands soil microbial communities from the Angelo Coastal Reserve, California, USA - 14_0903_13_40cm (SPAdes) (version 2) | ecosystem: Environmental > Terrestrial > Soil > Grasslands ... | reverse complement strand
TCGAAGTCGGAGCTGCAAGAGAAGATCCTCGACCTCGAGAAGTTTGAGGAGGTCGTTGTCGGGCGCGAGCTGAAGATGATCGCTCTCGAAAAAGAGATCGACGCCTTGAGACGGGAGACGGATCAGCGTGCGGGTAAGTAGCGCAGCAGTCGCAGCTCGAAGTGGGCTCGAGGCAGGTGAGCTGCGAACGCTGAAACAACGGATCGAGGAGCTGGAAGCGCACGTCCGCTTTGGGGAGCAGCGACGACGGGCGATGCTTCACATCATGATGGACCTGACAGAGACGAACCGTCGGCTGAGCGATCAACGCAGGGCAATGATCCACATCATGGGCGACTTGCGCGACACTACCGAGGAGATCCGCCGGCGAGAGCAGGAGCTTCGCGACAAGCAAGAGCAGCTCGTGCAGACCGCAAAGCTGGCGACCATCGGCGAGCTCACGACAGGGGTGGCTCACGAACTCAACGATCCGCTGAACAACATCGGTCTGTACATCGGGAACGTGCTCGACCTGATGGTACTTGAGACGTGGGACAGCGAACGGATAGAGCGAGATCTGGGTCGCGCGAAACAGCAAGTTGCGAAGGCGACAGAGATAATCAACCACCTGAGGACTTTCGGCCGGGCCGCACCACGGCAACGTGAGCCGGTCGAGATAAACGGCGTCATTGAAAGCTCGGTCTCGCTCTTCTCTGAGCAGTTCCGACTGCGGGAAGTTGAACTTGTCCTCGAGCTGGCCGCTGAAAATCCGAGTGTCCTCGGCAATCCGATCCAGCTCGAGCAGGTCCTCCTGAACCTCCTCAACAATGCTCGGGACGCCGTCGCCGGCTCAGACGAAAAGAGGATCCGCGTGTCCAGTCGAGTCGGGCAGGGTTGGGTCCGGGTGATGGTACAAGATAGCGGCCCCGGTGTGCCCAAGGAGCTCGAGGAGAGAATCTTCGATCCGTTCTTCACGACGAAAGAGGTGGGCCAGGGGACAGGACTCGGCCTCTCAATTGTCTACGGAATCGTCAATGACCACGAGGGACAGATCTACCTGGATAGGACAACTGAAGGAGCGCGCTTTGTCATGGAGCTGCCTCTGGAAAGTAAGGCCGTGTAATGGCTTCGCCTACCCGAGACCCGCGCGTCTTGATAGTCGACGATGACCTGGCGCTCCTCGACGCCCTTTCGGAGGCGCTCGTGCTCCGGATGGCTCCGATCAGCATCGATACCTGCGAGCGGGCGACGTCTGCGCTGAAGAAGCTGGCGGGTAACGACTACGACGCCATTATCAGCGACATAAAGATGCCGGGAATGGATGGCCTAACTTTCCTGGGCCACGCCCGCGAGACGTTTCCGGATATTCCCACTCTCCTCATCACCGGCCACGGACAGATGGACCTTGCCGTCGAGGCTCTGAGGTCCGGCGCATTCGACCTGATCCAAAAGCCTCTCGACCGCGATCACGTGACAGCGGCGCTTAGCCGCGCCATCGAAACGCGACGCCTCCGGCGTGAAGTCAAGGAAGGCCAGGAAGCCTTGCGGACGTACGCGGCTGAACTGGAGCAGCGCGTAGAAGAGCGGACCGCGGACTTGAAACGGGCGCTCCAGGCGAAGGACGAGTTTCTTGCACTAATCTCGCATGAGCTGCGCACGCCGGTGTCGGTCATCTTTGGCAACATCGAGCTGTTGAACAAGCTGGGCGCTAAGCTCGACGAGGAAGATAAAGCAGCGGCCATGACCGACCTAAGAAGGGAAGGCCGGCGGCTGCGACGCCTGGTCGAGAATATTCTCGCGCTCGCGCGGGTTGAATACGGAGTCGCTAACGAGCCGGTGCCGGTCTCTCTCACGAGGATCATCACGCAACATATCGAATGGCACCAGCAGATGTATCCGGAACGACAGATAGACGTTCAATTTGCCCGGGAAATCCCGCCGGTCATTGGCGATGACTTTACGGCGGAGCTGGTATTTGGCAATCTTCTGGCAAACGCGGAGAAGTATAGCCCGCCTCCCGAGCCGATTGAGGTTCGGGTTCAGGGGGATGCGCGAATAGTTGTCGTTTCGGTCCGCGATAGGGGGCCCGGTGTAGCGCCCGAAGAAGCTGAACGTATATTCGATGCGTTCTACCGGTCCGAGAGCGCAAGTGGAGTCAAGGGTATGGGCATCGGACTCGCCGTCTCCAAACGGCTTCTCGAGGCGTATGGCGGGCGGGTGTGGCTCGCGCCGCGTGAAGGCGGCGGCAGCGATTTCAGCTTCAGTCTGTCCTCGGCCTCCGAGCCGCCAGTCCTCGGGGTCGCAAAAGCCGGCGTGAGCGACATGGTCGAGGCCTGAACGCCGCACGATAGCGCGTAATCGCGCCCGGATATCGACTAACCGGGCACCACGACTTGTCCTTCGCAGCGGCGTATCTGTGCCCGCGAGTCGACCAATCCCGCTTCCCTTGGGATGTAGAATGACAATCGAGAGGTCTAGATGGCGGTTGATGCCTCGTTGGACGCTCGCATCAGGGAGTGGGAGGAACGGCTCGCCGCCAGCGCGACAAGCCACCCGCCCCTAACCTTGACGCCTGCCTGGTGGCAGGAACGGCTGCTGCACTGGGCGACCAATGACCCCGACTTTCGCGTCAAGCTCCTGCGCTTCGTAGACGTCCTCCCGACGCTACGCTCTGCCCGCTCGGTTGCCGATCACGTCCGGCAATACTTCCGCGATTCTGCTCCGGGCATCGTGCAGACGGCTTCCGGGTTGGCGTCACAGCCAGTGTTTCGCCCGGTGTTATCGCGGGCTGTCCGTAGCGGCGTATTCTCAATGGCCCACCGCTTCATCGCGGGAGAAACGCCCGAAGTGGCCGTCCCTGCGCTCCGGGACCTGGCCCGAGATGGCGTAGGCTCGACGGTCGATCTTCTCGGCGAAGAGACCCTCTCGGACGCAGAGGCAGACGCCTACCTCGGGCGGTACACGGAACTGCTCGAGACGTTGTCGGCCAACGCTGGTGCTATTTCGCCGCAGGGCGAGCAATGGTCCGCCGTACCCGCCGCCAACATCTCAATCAAGTTCTCGGCCCTCTGCGCGCACCTCGAGCCGGCGGCACCTGAACACGTAAGCGAGACCGCGCGCAAGCGCCTGCGCCCGCTAATGAGGTTGGCGATGCGGCAGGGCGCGTTTATCAATTTCGACGTCGAACAGTACCGGTACAAGGAGCTCGTCTACCGCACGTTCGCTGACGTCATCACCGAGGGGGAATTCACCGACCTTCCGCATGTCGGTATAGTTGTGCAGGCGTATCTGCGGGACGCCGTGCGAGACCTTTACTGGCTAGCAGACCTCGCGAAGCGGCGCGGAGCGCCGTTCTCCGTCCGGCTCGTGAAGGGCGCCTACTGGGACGAGGAACGAATCGTCGCCGCTCAAAACTCCTGGCCGGTCCCCGTGTTCGAGCGCAAGGAGGAGACCGATGCTTCCTTCGAGAGGTGCACGGATGCCTTGCTTGCCGCGTGGCCGCACCTGCGCCCTGCCTTCGGCAGCCATAACCCGCGCTCGGTGGCCCAGGCCATGGTCAAGGCCCGCAACGCTGGGCGGCAGATCCCAGACATAGAGTTCCAGATGTTGTATGGGATGGCCGAAGGGCTACGCAACGCCGTCGCGGCCGCCGGCTATCGCACCCGGGTCTATGTGCCCGTCGGGCGGGTCATTCCGGGAATGGCCTACCTCGTGCGGCGGCTTCTTGAAAACACTTCGAACCAGGCGTGGTTCAACGCCGGAGTTACTGTTTCATCCATCGCGCAGACGCCTTCCGAAGAGCGTGCGAGGCGAGCGGAGCCGGCGTTCAGAAACGCCCCGCCGGCGGCGTTCTTTGAACCAGAGGAACGGGAGAGAGTTGGCGCGTCACTGGCGCGCGCCCGCAGGGGCTTTGGAACAACGTACTCGCTTCTCATCCCCGACCGGCGCGTGTCGGACAGGCCTCCGAGCGAAGTCCGCTGTCCAGCAGAGCCGGCGACGATCATGGGCCATGTTGCGCAGGCGACTCCAGAAGACGTCGATATGGCCGTGACGGCGGCCCAGGAAGCGTTTCTTGAGTGGCGCGAAGTACCCGCCTACGAGCGCGCGGAAATTCTCGATCGAGCGGCGGACCTCGTCGAGCGGAGCCGTTTCGACCTTGCCGCCACGATGGTCTTCGAGAGCGCCAAGTCCTGGCACGAGGCGGACGGCGATGTCTGCGAGGCGATCGATTACCTGCGCTACTACGCGGCCGAAGGAGAGCGGCTGTCTGAACCTCGGCCGATGGGCGATGTGCCCGGCGAGCACAATGAGAACTTCCACGAGGGCCGGGGCGTGACTGCCGTGATCGCCCCGTGGAACTTTCCGCTTGCGATCATTACTGGGATGACCGTGGGTGCTCTCGCCGGCGGCAACACCGCCATTCTCAAGCCGGCTGCGCAGTCGCCGATCATCGCTTACAGGCTTGTCGAGATACTGCGCGATGCGGGCGTGCCAAATGATGCCATCCAGTACCTTCCCGGCCCCGGCGGCGAGATCGGCCGGGCGCTAGTCGAGCACAACGGCGTGGACAACATCGCCTTCACGGGAAGCAGCGCGGTCGGCCTTAACATCATCGAAGCGGCCGCGAAGACCCGCCCGGGCCAGCGCAACGTCAAGCGCGTGATCGCGGAGATGGGCGGCAAGAACGCCATCATCATCGACGACGACGCCGATCTCGATCAGGCCATCAGCGGTGTGCTGGTGTCTGCGTTCGGCTATGCCGGACAGAAGTGCAGCGCTTGTTCCCGGCTGATCATAGTGGGCTCCGCCTACGACGAGGCTCTCGAGCGACTGAAGAATGCGGTCGCGAGCCTCGTGGTCGGCTCGCCGGACGATCCCGCGGCATTCGTGCCGCCGGTAATCAGCGCAGACGCTCGCAAAAAGATCATGGGATACATCGACTCCGGCCGCAGCTACTCAACGGTGCTGGTTCAAACAGACATTTCGCATCTCAATTCGTCCGAGAGCGAAGAAGCGTCATACTACGTGGCCCCGACCGTCTTCACGGATGTCCCTCTAAACTCGCCGCTCGCCCAGGAGGAGATCTTTGGGCCCGTGCTGTCGGTCTTCCACGCCGCTGACTTCGAGGAAGCGCTCGAGATCGCGCTAAACTCGACATTCGCACTGACCGGCGGTGTTTTCTCGCGCAACCCGCGCCACATCGAGTTGGCCCGTGCGACCTTCCGCACCGGCAACCTGTACATCAACCGCAAGATCACTGGCGCAATCGTGGGACGGCAGCCTTTCGGCGGCCTCGCCATGTCTGGCCTCGGCGAGAAGGCGGGCGGCCCTGATTACGTCCGCCAGTTCATGCAAGCGCGCGTCGTGAGCGAGAACACGATGCGCCGCGGTTTCGCGCCCGAGGAAGGTGCCTAGCCCGGGCTGCGCCGTTAGAACCGCCCTTCGCCGGCGGAAATCCCCCCTTACTAATCGTTGACTAACTATTCACTGGCAATTCACGCACGTGTAGTTTAGGTTTCCGCCTTCTTGACGCATCATAACGTGTCAGGAAGGGGGATAGTATGCAAAGCAGCCGTTGGCGCCACATTGTCCGTCGCGAGCACGGGCAGACGCTCGTAATTGGAATCCTGTTCATGACCGTTCTACTCGGAATGGTCGCTATGACCGTAGATGTCGGCTTGCTTTTCCGCGACCGCCGTCATCTTCAGAACTCCGCAGATGCGATGGCGCTCGCTGGCGTAGCCGAACTGCCGACAAATCCGGGGCAGGCTGTGAGCAGGGCGCAGCAATGGGCCACCAACAATGGCATCGCTTCGGGCGATATCAAGAAGATCGAAGTTCGCACTACCGGCGTTCCAAACGACACGCTCTACGTCGAACTCGAGGGTAATTTCGGCTGGATCTTCGGGCGCGTGCTCGGCAAGACGACAAGCAACGTGGGTGCGGACGCCGCCGCCCGCATCGGGTCGCTCTCCGGCGGCCACAACATGATGCCGTGGGCTCTTCTGCGCGGCGACACGAACTGCCTGGACGCTGTCACGGGCAAGGCGATTTTCGGCGCCACCTGCCAGGTCAAAGTGGGCGCCCAGGATGGCATAGGCGGCTGGCGTGGCGCGTTGGACTACGACGGTAACGGTGGAGGTTCGGCCGAATACAGGTCGAACATCATCGATGGAACCGTCGATTGGTCTTACTGCATCCAGGGCGATCCCGCGCCTGCCTGCGCTGGCTCTCAGACAGTGGTAGACGCCTTGGACGGCAACAAGGTGGGCCCGACCGACCAGGGGATCTTGGCTCGCTGGGCAACCGGCGCCAAATGCGACAGCAACGGCAACGGCAAGGATGACTTCAACGAGGTCTTCACCCCCACAGGTCAGGTCACCCCAGCTTACAGTGTCGCCTGTCCCGACAGCCCCTGGCTCATCATCATCCCGATCATCACCTACGAGAGCACCCCGATTAAGACGGTGACGATCCGCGGCTGGACGCTCGCGTACCTAAGCAGCTTCGCTTGTGTGGGTGGCACCAACTGCAACGGCGGGAAGGGCCACTGGGAGGTCTCGATTGAGATCGCTGATGCTGCTTACTCGCAGACCGCCGGCTTCCTGGGCAACTACGATCCCACGTCAGGAATCCTAATCCGCCGCTTGATCCAGTAATCAAAAGACTGTGGCAGACAGTCGAGGGTCGCCCGCGCTCAGTGCGGGCGCCCCTCGCCTCGTCAGCAAAAGGCAAAGTACGCGTCGCGGGCCCGTCCACTTCTCGCCTCAGTGAGGCGCCTCCGAGCAGCGACTGGCTGCCTGCTCGCTTTACTCCAGGATCGTGTACGAGAGTCATGTGAACGAGCGGCGCCGTCACTTCCGCTGTTGACGGCGCGTTATCATCTTAAGAGGGGTGCGAAATAGGTCTAGATGCGTGAGGCGTTCGCCAATTATATAAACGGTCACTGGGTCGAGCCAAAGACCGATAACCGGCACCAGCGTGAGAACCCAGGGAATACCGATGAAATCGTCTGCTCTTTCCCTGATTCCGGCGCGCAAGACGTCGCCGATGCCGTCGAGGCCGCCGCTGAGGCGTTCGAGAGCTGGCGGTTCGTCCCCGCTCCACGACGGGCCGAGGTCCTGTTCCGCGCCGCCGAAATCATGGCGGCCCGGAAGGAGGACCTGGCCCGCGATGTAACTACCGAGATGGGCAAGGTCTTGAAAGAGGCACGTGGTGACGTGCAGGAAGGCATCGACATGACCTACTACGTCGCCGGCGAAGGGCGCCGAATGTGGGGACAGACGACGCCATCCGAGCTGCCTGATAAGTTCAACATGAGCGTGCGGCAACCCCACGGCGTCGTGGCCGCGATCACGCCCTGGAACTTCCCGATCGCCATCCCCTGCTGGAAGCTCATGCCCGCCCTTGTCACGGGGAATACCGTCGTCTTCAAGCCCTCGCCGTTCTCGCCGTTGAGCGCACACAACCTCGTGGGCATTCTCGAAGAGGCGGGGCTTCCTCCCGGCGTGGTCAACCTCGTATTCGGGGGAAACGAGGCGGGCGCCGCGCTGGTCGAGGACCCGCGCGTCGTCATGGTCTCTTTCACCGGCTCGCTCGAAGTCGGCCGGGAGATCGGCACCTACTGTGGCCGCAACAACAAGCGAGTGCACCTCGAGATGGGTGGCAAGAACGCGATACTCATTCTCGACGACGCCGACCTCGAGCTCGCCGTCGAAGGGGCCGTGTGGAGCGCGTTCGGCACCAGCGGCCAGCGCTGCACGGCGGCGAGCCGGATGATCGTCCAGAGCGGCATCGCGCCGGCGTTCACCGACGAACTCGTACGTCGCGCGCAGGCGTTACGTTTGGGGGACGGTCTCGACGCGACAACCGATATGGGGCCGGTCGTGAATATGCAAGCACTCGGGAAGATCGGCCGATACATGGAGATCGGTAGCGATGAAGGCGCAGCGATCGCTTGTGGTGGCATGCGGGCCTCCGGCGATGGGCTGGACAATGGCTACTTCTTTCAGCCGACAGTGTTTACAAACGTGCGGCCGGCAATGCGCATCGCCCAGGATGAGATCTTCGGGCCGGTCACGGACATCATTCGCTGCGGGGACCTTGAGCAGGCCATCGCAATCAACAACGGTGTCCAATACGGCCTTTCGTCCGCGATATACACCCGGGACATCAGCAAAGCGTTTAAGGCTATGGAACGGATGACCACGGGAATCGTCTATATCAATGCGGGGACGATTGGCGCCGAGGTGCACTTGCCTTTCGGGGGAACGCGGGGCACCGGCAACGGGCATCGCGAGGCGGGGCAGGCAGCGCTCGACTCCTATAGCGAGTGGAAGACCGTGTATATCGATTATTCCGGACGGTTGCAAAAGGCGCAGATAGACCGCCCCGAGGGCGACCGAGGTTGACGTGGTCCGGGGCGCCTTGAAACGGGCGGCAGCTCCTCTCACTACCCGAGTGTCTCGGGACGGTCGCGCCCTGCCGGCCGTCCGCGCGCCGCGTGCCGCGTCGGTTGATCCGGAAGGATCCCAGCTGCGGGAGCGGGTGGTCATCGAATCGGTCCGGCCGGAGGTAGACAGCGGGCGCTTCCCGGCCAAAGCGGTCGTCGGGCAGTGGTTTGTGGTTGGCGCCGACATCTTCGCTGAATACGAGCCGATAGTGTCATCGGTCCTGCGATACCGCCGAGATGGAGAGGCGGAATGGCACGAGACGCCGATGCAGCCGGCCGGCGAAGACCACTACGCTGGGGCGTTCGTCGTCGATCAGCTCGGCACTTACTACTACACAATCGAGGCATGGATCGACCGCTTCGAGACCTGGCGCCGCCTGCTCCGACGTAAGGTCGCGGCCCGGCAAGACGTAAGCGGCGAGCTGAAGATCGGCGCCGCCTTCGTCCGAGAAGCCGCCGCTCGCGCCGCGGGCCGCGATAGAAAGCAGCTCCAGGCAGCGGCCGAGCGGATAGCGAGCGGAACGCCTCCGCGCGAGAGAGCTCGCGCCGCGCTCGCTGATCAGCTGGCCACGCTCATGCGTCGCTATCCGGACCGCGGGCGGGCAACACGCTACGATAAGGGGCTGCTGGTCACTGTCGACCCGCCGAAGGCGGTGTTCAGCGCCTGGTATGAACTGTTCGCGCGGTCCTGGTCGCCCGAGCCTGGACGGCATGGGACGTTCCGCGACGTCGAAGCAGTCCTTCCCTATGTGGCCGGGATGGGGTTCGACGTCCTTTACCTACCGCCGATTCACCCAATCGGACGCAGCCACCGGAAGGGCAAGAACAACTCGCTCCGGGCGAAGGCAACCGACCCGGGCAGTCCCTGGGCGATCGGCTCCGACGAGGGCGGGCACAAGTCGGTCCACCCTGACTTGGGCAGCCTCGCCGACTTTCGACGGCTTGTCGCGCGGGCGAATGAGTACGGGCTCGAAATCGCTCTCGACATCGCGTTCCAGTGCTCGCCGGACCACCCGTACGTCAAGGAACACCCTGAGTGGTTTCGGCGGCGGCCCGACGGCAGCATCCAGTACGCAGAGAACCCGCCGAAGAAATACGAGGACATCTATCCCTTCGACTTCGAGACGAGCGATTGGCGGGCGCTCTGGCAGGAGCTAAAGAGCGTCTTCGTCTTCTGGGTGCAGCAGGGCGTCCACATCTTCCGCGTCGACAACCCGCACACCAAGCCGTTCCGCTTCTGGGAGTGGGTCATCGCGGAGATCAAGCGCGACTACCCGGACACGATGTTTCTCGCCGAGGCCTTTACCCGGCCACGGCTGATGGAACGGCTGGCGAAGAGCGGCTTCACTCAGTCCTACACTTACTTCGCCTGGAAGACGAAAAAGGACGATATTCGCGATTACTTCACGGAGCTGACGTCCGTGCCCCTCAAGGATTACTTCCGGCCCAACGCCTGGCCGAACACGCCGGACATCCTGACCGAGTACCTCGTGACGGGTGGCCGCTCGGGCTTCGTCGCACGCCTGGTACTCGCAGCAACGCTTTCATCGAGCTATGGCATTTACGGCCCAGCGTTTGAGCTGGGCGAGCATACTCCTGCTCAGCCGGGCAGCGAGGAGTATTTGAACTCCGAGAAGTATGAACTGAAGCGCTGGGACATCGCACGGAAGGACAGCCTGCGCGAAATCATCACGCGCGTCAACGCCATTCGGCGGGGAAACCCCGCCCTCCATTCGAATGAGGGCCTGACCTTCCACCTAGCCGATAATGAGAATGTCATCTGCTACAGCAAGCGTACCGAGGACGCGCGAAACATCGTTGTCACGGTTGTGAACCTCGACCCGAAGCGCGCTCACTCGGCCGTCATCGAATTGCCGCTCGAAGAGTGGGGCATTGACCCGAAGCGCGCCTTCCCGGTCGAGGATCTCCTGAACCAAAGCAAGAGCCGCTGGCGAGGAAAGCGGCATGAACTACGCCTCAAGCCGAAGACGTCCGCGTCCGCCATCTTCCGGCTCAGCGGGAAGGCAACGGAGCAACCCGATGCTTCCGCGTAACGATTCGGCCGCCTCGCACGGCGACATGCTCTGGTACAAGGACGCGATCATCTACCAGCTCCACGTCCGCGCCTTCAGCGATAGCAACAACGACGGCATCGGCGACTTCCGGGGGCTAATGCAGAAGCTGGACTACCTGCAGGACCTCGGCGTAAGCGCACTCTGGTTGCTCCCGTTCTACCCGTCGCCGCTCAAAGACGACGGCTACGATATTTCGGACTACTCCGGCGTCCATCAGTCGTACGGGTCGCTTCGTGACTTCCAGGCGTTCCTTCGCGAAGCTCACCGACGTGGACTGCGTGTTATCACTGAGCTCATCCTGAACCACACCTCAGACCAGCACCCGTGGTTCCAGCGCGCTCGCACCTCGCCGCCCGGCAGCCGCGAGCGCGACTTCTATGTCTGGAGCGACACTCCCGAGCGCTACCGCGACGCCCGGATCATCTTCAAAGATTTCGAAACCTCGAACTGGACCTGGGACGCAACCGCGGAAGCATATTACTGGCACCGCTTCTACTCCCACCAGCCGGACCTTAACTTCGATAACCCCGACATGAGGCGGGCGCTGCTCCACGTCGTCGACCAGTGGCTGGGCATGGGGGTCGACGGTCTCCGCCTGGATGCCGTGCCCTATCTCTACGAGCGAGAGGGCACGAGCTGCGAAAACCTGCCGGAGACGCACGAGTACCTGCGAGAGCTGCGGCGTCATGTCGACGGGCGCTTTCCCGGCCGCGTCCTGCTCGGCGAGGCGAACCAGTGGCCGGAGGACGCCATCGCCTACTTCGGATCAGGCGACGAGTGCAACATGGCCTTCCACTTCCCCTTGATGCCGAGGCTCTTCATGGCCGTCCACATGGAGGACCGTTTCCCGATCATCGACATCCTCCAGCAAACGCCGCCGATCCCCGAAAGCTGTCAGTGGGCGGTCTTCCTGCGCAACCATGACGAGCTGACCCTCGAAATGGTGACAGACGAGGACCGCGACTATATGTACCGGGTCTACGCGCAGGACAGAGAGGCCCGCGTCAACCTCGGCATTCGCCGCCGGCTGGCTCCACTCCTGAACAATAACCGCCGCCGGATCGAGCTCATGAATGGGCTCCTCTTCTCGCTGCCTGGCGCGCCGATCATTTACTACGGCGATGAGATTGGCATGGGCGACAACGTTTATCTCGGCGACCGTAACGGTGTCCGCACGCCGATGCAATGGAGTGGCGATCGTAATGCAGGCTTCTCGCTCGCCAATCCGCAGCGTCTCTACATGCCGGTCATCACTGATCCGGAATACCACTACGCAACCGTCAACGTGGAGGCGCAGCAGAGCAACCCGCACTCGCTGCTTTGGTGGACGAGGCGCTTGATTGCGCTCCGCAAGCGCTACAAGGCCTTCGCCCGCGGCTCCATCGAGTTCCTGTACCCCGAAAACCGCAAAGTGCTGGCTTTTGTTCGCCGCTATGAGAACGAGACGATGCTCTTCGTGGCAAACCTGTCCCGCTTCGTTCAATACGCCCGACTCGACATGTCGCCCTACAAAGGGACCACCCCGGTCGAGCTATTCGGGCTCACCGAATTCCCGGAAGTGGGCGACGCCCCATACTTCCTTACTCTCGGCCCGCATGCCTTCTACTGGTTCGCTCTCGAACCGCGGGGAGTCGAGTCAGACGCGCCAGAAAGAGCGCCCGAACCCGCTTCCGTCCCCGAGCTTTCAGCGCTAATTTCGGGAAACGGCCTCTTCTCCAGCGTTGGCCGGGGCGCGCTCGAAACGGCTCTCCCAAAGTACCTCAGGTCACGCCGGTGGTTCGGAGGGAAAGGGCGCCACATCCAGTCGGTCGAAATGATCGATGCGATCGATATGCCGCCCAACGGAGGGCCGGAAGCGCACCTTGTCCTCGTCAAGCTGTCCTATGTAGAGGGCGAGCCAGAGACCTATCTGATCACCATCGCCTCTGCTGTCGGCGAGGACGCTGAGCAAGTGGCTAGGGATATGCCGAACTCGATTATCGCGCGCGTCAAAAGGCGGCCTGATGAACCGGCCGGCGTCCTCTACGAGGCGATCAATGACAAGCACTTTGCCGCAGCCCTGCTCGAATCCATCGGCCGCCGGCGGCGTCTCAAGGGTTCGGCTGGTGAGATCGCTACTTCGCCGACTGAGGTGTTCCGCCGGCTACGCGGCGGGCCTGATGCAAACATTGACCCGTCCCCGCTCACCGGCGACCAGACGAACTCCTCGGTCGTCTACGGGGACAAGCTGATACTCAAGTTGTTCCGCCGGCCGGACGAAGGCGTGAACCCGGACCTCGAGATCGGCCGCGTTCTAACGGAAGAGACGCCCGCCGTCCAGGTGCCATCGGTTGCAGGGTACATCGAATATCGGCGCCACCGGAGAGAGTCGATGACGCTGGGTGTGCTTCAGTCTTACGTCCCAAACGAAGGCGACGCCTGGAACTACACGCTGGATAACGTCGGGTCGTACCTGGAGCGCGTTCTAAGCACGGGTGGGGACGTAGGCCCCGCGGCGGACCGTCTTCCTTCGGACGATCTTTTGGATCTTGCGCGACGGGATGTTCCTGAGGAAGTGCGCGATCTGATTGGTACATACATCCAGTCGGTTGGACTGCTGGGCCAGCGGACGGCCGAGCTTCATCTCGCACTCGCCTCGTCTGGAGCGTCAGCCGGCTTCGCGCCGGAGCCGTTTACGGGCCTTCACCAGCGTTCGCTCTATCAATCGACGCGCGGCTTGATGGCCTCCGTCTTCCCCGCGCTCCAGAGGAAAGTCGACAGCTTGCAGAATGGCATTCGCGAAGAGGCCCGAACGGTGCTCGACCTGGAGCCGCAGGTGCTCCGCCGCTTCCAGAGCATTCTGGAGGGCCAGCTAACCGGCATGCGCATCCGCTGTCACGGCGACTATCACCTGGGGCAGGTGCTCTTCACAGGCAAGGACTTCGTCATCATCGACTTCGAGGGCGAGCCAACACGACCCCTATCGCAGAGGCGGCTCAAGCGCTCCCCGCTCAAGGATGTCGCTGGGATGCTCCGCTCGTTCCACTACGCCGCCTACTCCGCGCTGTTCAACCAGGCCGCTCGTGGGAT
>Ga0209056_10005198_pt1 | contig 13580 bp, 16 predicted proteins | sample GraSoiAngelo_114_FD_185876 | JGI IMG/M metagenome (GOLD analysis project Ga0209056, IMG submission 185876) | Grasslands soil microbial communities from the Angelo Coastal Reserve, California, USA - 14_0903_13_40cm (SPAdes) (version 2) | ecosystem: Environmental > Terrestrial > Soil > Grasslands... | reverse complement strand
CACGTCGCGGCGGGGCGCGCCCCGGCGCTGTGGGACGCGCTCGTCGCGCGCGGTGCTGAGCCGTGCGGGATGGAGGCGCTCGAAGGCCGGCGGGTGGAGGTCGGCGTGCCGCGCGTCGGACTCGACATGGACCTGACCGTGCTGGCGCTCGAGGTCCCGGTGGAGGACGCGCTGAGCACCACCAAGGGCTGCTACCTCGGCCAGGAGGTGGTCGCACGCGGGACGGCGCGCGGCCACGTGAACCGGGGGCTGGTCGGCCTCGTGATCGACGGTCCCGTACCGCCGGGCGGCGCGCCGCTCGTGCGCGACGGGAAGGACGTCGGCCGGCTCACGACGGTGGCGTACGCCTTCGGTCTCGACGCACCGGCGGCGCTCGGGTTCGTGCGGCGCGAGCACTGGGAGCCGGGCACGGAGCTGCGGGTGCCGCATGGCCACGCGGTGACGCTCGCCCGCGTCGCCGCGCTGCCGCTCGCGTGAGCTTCCCCGTGCCGCCGCTTTCTGGTACGGGAGCCGCATGGCGATGCAGCTCGGCAAGCGGTACCTCTGCGACACCTGCGGGACGGAGGTCCTCTGCAACAAGCCGGGTCAGGGCAGCCTCACGTGCTGCGGTCACGAGATGAAGCTGAAGGAAGCGAAGCCGCTTCCCTCCTCCGACTGACCGCCGCCGACTGGCTGCTCGAGAACGCGCGGGTCGTGACGCTCGACCCGCATCGACCCGCCGCCACCGCGCTCGCCGTTGTCGGCGGGCGCATCCTGGCGATCGGCTCGCGGGTCGAGGTGGCCCGGCTCGCCGGCCGGCGCACCGAACGCCTCGACTGCCGCGGGGCGACCGTCCTCCCGGGGCTCGTCGACCCGCATCTCCACCTCTATGCCCTCGCCGCGAGCGCCGCGAATTTCGACTGCGCGGGGCCGGGTATCCGCAACGTCCCCGATCTGCTGGACGCGGTGCGTGCCCGGGCCCGTCAGCTTCCGCACGGTGTCTGGCTGCGCGGCGAGGGGCTCGACGAGCGGCGCCTCGGCCGCCTCCCGACGGCGAGCGAGCTCGCGGCCGCCGCGCCGCACCATCCCGTGCGGCTGCGTCACCGGAGCCGGCACGCCTCGGTGCTGAACCGCCGGGCGCTTGCGCTGCTCGGCTCCGCGGAGGGTGTCGATCCTCGAGCGCCGGGTCTCGTCGCGGGTGCGGAAGACGCGCTCTCCCGGATGGTGGGACCGCTCCCGCGCGCGGTCCTGGAGGAGGGGCTGGTCGCTACCGGGCGTCGGCTCACGGCGCTCGGCCTGACCGCGATCGCCGACGCCACGCCGCGGACGCACGCGGCGCTCGCGCCGCTCCGGCGGCTGATGGCCGCGGGCAGCTTCCCGCTCCGCGTCTACGCCATGCGGCCGCCCGGCTCGGCACCGTGGCCGCCGGCCGGCGCCCTCAACCCCGGGCCGGTCAAGATCATGGTCGAGGAAGGCCCGCGCGGGCTCCGCCCGGCTCCCGCGGTGCTCGCCCGGCGGATCGCCGCGGCCGCGCGGTCGGGCGCGCAGGTGGCCGTCCACTCGCTCGGCGCCGCGACGCTGGTCGCGGCGCTGGCGGCCTTCGCGGCGCTGCCGCGCCGTTACCGCGTCGGCCGCCGGCACCGCCTGGAGCACGTGGCCGAGTGCCCGCCTCCGCTCGTCCGGACGATCGCGACCCTCGGCCTCATGGTCGTGACCAATCCCGCCTTCGTCCACTGGCGGGGCGACGCGTACCGGGCGGAGACCGCGGGGACAGCGCGCCGCTGGCTCTACCGTGCGCGGAGCCTTGCCGCGGCGGGCGTGACCCTCGCCGGCGCGTCCGACGCGCCCGTCGTGCCGCCGAGCCCGTGGGTGGGCGTCGCCGCCGCGCGCACGCGGCGGACCGCGGCGGGCCACGTGCTCGGGCGCGGCGAGCGGCTCGGGGCGGCGGACGCCCTCGCCCTCTTCACGACCGGCGCCGCCGAGGCGCTTGCCGCCCCCGCGCTCGGTCGCCTCGCCGCGGGTGGACCCGCCGACCTGATCGTCGTGGAGCCGGATCCGCTGCGCGCGCCTCCCGACGAGGTCGCGGACGCGCGCGTCCGGCTCACGCTCGTCGCCGGCAAGGTCGCGTGGCGCGCGTGAGACCCTTCGCGACGCTCCGGTACGCGAAGCGGGGTGCGGTCGCGATCATCACCCTCGATCGGCCCGAGAAGCTGAACGCCTACAACGTCGCCATGCGCGACGACCTCTACGAGGCCCTCGGCGCGGCGGACGAGGACCCCGACGTCCGCGCGCTCGTGCTCGGCGGTCGCGGCCGCGCGTTCTCGACCGGCGGCGACGTGAGCGAGTTCGGGACGGCGCCCTCGCCGCTGGCGGCGCGAATCGCTCGCTGGCGGCGCGACGTGTGGGGCCGGCTGCTCGGCCTGCGCGCCGCGACGATCGCCGCCGTACACGGCTTCGCAGTCGGCGGCGGGATGGAGATGGCGCTCCTCTGCGACTTCTGCCTCGCGGCCGAGGATGCGCGCTTCGCGCTCCCCGAGACGGGCCTCGGCATGATCCCCGGTGTGGGCGGCACGCAGACGCTGCCGCGACACGCCGGGCTCGCTCGCGCGCTCGACCTCGTATTGAACGGACGATGGCTCGACGCCCGCGGCGCGCGCGCCGCCGGGATCGCGTTCCGCGTCGTTCGGCCTCGGCAGCTGGAGGTGTCCGCGCTGATCCTCGCGCGCCGTTTGGCTGGCCTCGAGCCATCGTTCATCGTCGCCGCACGCCGGGCCGTGCGCGCCGCGCACGACCTGACGCTCGCGGACGGCATCGCGCTCGAACGGCGCCTTGGTAGCGCGATTCACATGGCGGCCGCCCGCGGCGGCGCGCGCTCCGGCCATTGAGTTGACCGGTCTTTCCGTGTCAGAAGCGCCCCGATGAACACGCTCGGCTTCCTCGCGATCCCGGCCGAGATCGTGCCGGAGCAGGAAGCGGTGGTGAGCGAGGGCCGGCGGTTCACGTACGCCGAGACGCTGGCGCGCGTGCGGCGGCTCGCCTCGGCGCTCGCGCATCTCGGCGTCGGGCGCGGCACACGCGTCGCGGCCCTCCACACCAATTCCCACCGCTACGTCGAGGCGTACTACGCCGTCGCCATGCTGGGCGCCGTCTTCATCCCGCTCAACTACCGCGCCAAGCGCCCCGAGCTCGAGCACATGCTGCGTGCCGGAGGGGCCGAGGTGGTGCTCGTCGGCGCGCGCTACCTCGAGCACCTGGAGGCCCTCCGCGGCGGGCTTCCCGAGCTTCGGACGATCATCGGGCTCGACGGCCCGAGCGGCCGCTTCCCGGGCTATGAGGACCTCGTCGCCGCGGCCGTGGAGCACCCCGCGGAGACCGAGGTCCAGGACGACGACGTGACCATCCTCATGTACACCAGCGGCACGACGGCGCTGCCGAAGGGTGTCATGCTCACCTTCGGCGACTTCACCGCCTACGTGACCGCGAACGTCGAGCTGGCCGACGGCACGCCGCGCGGGGCGGCGCTCCTCTCCGTGCCGCTCTACCACATCGCCGGCGCGACCAACATGATGACCACGCTGTGGACGGGCCGTCGCCTCGTCCTGATGTCGCAGTTCGAGCCGCGCTCCTGGCTCGACCTCGTCGAGCGGGAGCGCATCACGCACGCGTTTCTCGTGCCCACCATGCTGAAGCAGCTCCTCGATCAGCCCGACCTCGAGCGCCGCGACCTCTCGAGCCTCGAGATCCTCTCGTATGGCGGAGCGGCCATGCCGTTCCCCGTGATTCGCCGCGCGATCGAGCGCTTCCCGAAGAGCGTCGGGTTCGTGAACGCCTTCGGCCAGACGGAGACCACCTCCACCCTCACGCTGCTCGGGCCGGAGGATCACCGGCTCGAGGGCACGCCGGCGGAGGTGGAGCGGCGGACGAGGCGTCTCAGCTCGATCGGCCGCCCGCTGCCCGATGTCGAGGTGCGCGTCGTCGACGAGGACGGCCGCCTGCTCGGGCCCGGCGACGTGGGCGAGATCTGGGTGCGCACGCCGCGCGTGATGAAGGGCTACGCTGGGGCGGGCGCCTCGCCGCTCCGCGACGACGGCTGGCTGCCGACCCGCGACATGGGTTGGATGGACGAGGACGGGTATCTCTACGTCGCGGGCCGCAAGGACGACATGATCATCCGGGGGGGAGAGAACATCGCGCCGGCGGAGGTGGAGGCCGTACTGCAGTCGCATCCCTCGGTCGAGGAAGCCGCCGTCGTCGGCGTGCCGGACGTCGAGTGGGGCCAGCGGGTGGCCGCCTTCGTCGTGCTGCGCCCGGGCGAGTCGTTGTCTCCGGAGGAGCTCACGGACTTCTGCCGCGAGCGTCTGGCGGGCTTCAAGAAGCCCGAGGTCGTCCGCTTCGTTGCCGAGCTGCCGAAGAACCCCATGGGAAAGATCCTCCGGAAAGACCTCCGCGCCGAGCTCGGGGTCGCGTGAGGAGGCCGCGCCGGGCAGGGGACGCCGTCGAGCTGGTCGTGCGCGACGGGGTGGCGTGGATGACCCTCGCGCGTCCCGCCACCGAGAACCGGCTGGACGCCGAGCTGCTCGGCGCGCTCGCGGCCGCATGCGCGGCGGTGGAGGACGACGAGCGCGCGCGGGTCGCGGTCCTCGGCGCCCGCGGGCGCGTGTTCTCGGCCGGGCTCCCGCCCGACTGCGCCTGGCCCGAGCCGGCGTGGCCGGACGGCATCGGCGCCGTGGCGGCGCTCACCAAGCCCGTGCTCGCGGCGATCGGCGGCGACGCCCTCGGCTGGGGTTTTTCGCTCGCGCTCGCCTGCGACGTGCGGATCGCGGCCACGACGGCGATGTTCGCGCTGCCCGAGGTCGCGGCAGGGTGCCTGCCCGGGGGGGGGATCACGCAGCGCCTGCCGCGCATCGTCGGGCCGGCACGGGCGCTCGAGCTCTTGCTCCTCGGGACACCGCTGCTGGCCCGGCGCGCCGCGGACTGGGGCGTCGTCGCGGCGGCGGTGCCGCCCGCGCGCCTTGCCGCCGCCGTCGGGGACGCCGCCCGGGCCCTCGCTGCCCGGGCGCCACTGGCGCTCCGGCTGGGCAAGGAGGCGGTCGTCCGGGCCCTTGATCTTCCCCTCGAGGAAGGCATCAGGTTGGAACAGGACCTGTACGTGCTATTGCAAACGACGGCGGACCGCCGCGAAGGCATCGCCGCCTTCCGGGCGCGCCGCCAGCCACGGTTTCGGGGCCGGTAGGAGGACGGCAGGCGCATGGCGAATCAGATCGGAAAGATCTACGTTTGCACGCAGTGCGGCGCGCAGGTGATCGTGACCAAAGGAGGCGCCGGCACGATCGCCTGCTGCGGGACCGAGATGCAGCAGAAGAAGTGAGGGAGGACGCCGCATGAACATCGCCGTGTATCCGGGCTCCTTCGACCCGATCACCAACGGCCACGTCGACATCATCCGGAGAAGTCTCCAGGTGTTCGATCAGGTCATCGTCGCGGTCGCCTTCAATCCGCAGAAGGACTCCGCGTGGTTCACACCCGAGGAGCGGACCGAGATGATCCGGGACACCTTCCGCAGCGAAGGGACGCGCGTGGTCGCGGAGGCCTTTTCCACCCTGACGGTCGACTACGCGGCGTTGAAGGGCGCGGGCGTGATCATCCGCGGCCTGAGAGCGGTCGCGGACTTCGAGTACGAATTCCAGATGACGATGATGAACCGGCACCTCCGGCCGCAGGTCGAGACGATCTTCATGATGACCGGCGAGTCGCACTTCTACACGAGCTCCCGCCTCGTGAAGGAGGTGGTGAGCCTCGGCGGCAACGTGGCGGGACTCATCCCGGACGCGGTGCTGCCGCGGCTCGTCGAGCGCGCCGCACGCTTCCGCTCGCGATGAGTGGTCAGTAGTTCTTCGGCTTCGCGCCAGTTCGCCGGTAACGGAAGTAGTCGGCCAGGATCTGCGCGTGGTCGAAGGCGAGCGGCGCGGGCAGGTCATGCTCGCCGAAGAGGCCGACCCCGGCGGCATCGTCGCCCGCTTGCGGCGTCCCGGTGGCGCGTCCCACGAAGACGGTCGAGATGGTTGGACCGCGCGCGTCGCGCGACGGATCGGAATAGACGCCGAGGAGATCGATCAGCTCGACCCCGAGCGCCGTCTCTTCACGCGCCTCGCGGCGCGCGGCGTCCCCGACGCGCTCCCCGGCGTCGACGAACCCGCCGGGCAGCGCCCAGCCGTGCGGCGGGTTGCGCCGCCGGACGAGCACGATCCGGTCGCCGACCTCGATGACGACATCGACGGTCGGGAGGGGATGGTGGATGTCATGCATGGAAGCGTGAAAACAAAGAAGGCGACGGCTTGCGCCCTCGCCTTCTTTGCCGCCTAAACGCGAATCCCTTACTTGCGAATATGCTTCGAGAACATCCGCTCCGCCTTCTCGGCGGCTGCCTCGGCGCGCTGCGCTGCCGCCTCGACGCGGCTGGCCGCCGACTCTGCCCGGCGCGCGGCATCCTCGGCACGGGCCGCCGCCTGCTCAGCTCGGGTGGCCGTCCCGGTCTCCTCCTTCTTCGCGCAGCCGGCAGAAAGCATGGTGAGCACCATCAGGCTCGCTACACTGGCACCAATCGTCTGTAACCGCATCCGCTCACCTCCTTTGGGCCCCAAGCTGGGGTGGCTGAAAAACGGGCTCCTCTTGGCACAAAAGGCTGGGCCTCGCAAGCTAGCCCCCGCGGCTAGTATTCCTCCTCGCCCTCCTCCCCCGCCGCCGCCGCCGGGCTACCCTTCTTCTTTTCCGGCTTCTCGGCGATCGCGGCCTCCGTGGTGAGCAGCAGGCCCGCCACGCTGGCGGCGTTCTGTAGCGTCGTCCGGACGACCTTGACCGGGTCGATGACGCCGGCCGCGAGCAGGGGCTCGTACTCCTCGGTGACGGCGTTGAAGCCGAGGTCGTCCTTGCCGGCGCGGACCTTCTCGCAGACCACCGCCGGCTCGTGGCCGGCGTTGGCGGCGATCTGCCGCAGCGGCTCCTCGAGGGCGCGCCGCACGATGGCCGCGCCTTTCGCGCGCTCACCCTCCAGTCGGAGCCCGTCCACCGCCTTCTGCGCGCGCAGCAGCGTGACCCCGCCGCCTGGCACGATGCCCTCCTCGACGGCGGCGCGCGTGGCATGCATGGCGTCGTCGACGCGCGCCTTCTTCTCCTTCATCTCCACCTCGGTGGCGGCGCCGACCTTGATCACGGCCACGCCCCCCGACAGCTTGGCGAGGCGTTCCTCGAGCTTCTCACGGTCGTAGTCGGACGTGGTCTCCTCGATTTGCGTCCGGAGCTGCTTGATCCGCGCCTGGATGTCGGCCTTCTTCCCGGCGCCGCCGACGATGGTGGTGTTGTCCTTGTCCATGACCACGCGCGCGGCGCTGCCGAGGTCGGCGAGCGTCAGGTGCTCGAGCTTGGCGCCGAGCTCTTCGGCGATGAGCCGTCCGCCGGTGAGGATCGCCATGTCCTCGAGCATGGCCTTGCGGCGGTCGCCGAAGCCGGGCGCCTTGGCGGCCGCGCAGCGCAGCGTACCGCGCAGCTTGTTGACCACGAGCGTGGCGAGCGCCTCGCCTTCGACCTCCTCGGCGATGACTACCAAGGGCTTGCCGCTCTGCGCCACGCGCTCGAGGAGCGGCAAGAGGTCCCGCATGCTCGAGATCCGCTTCTCGTAGAAGAGCAGGAACGGCTCCTCGAGCTCGACCGTCATCTTGTCGGCGTTCGTCACGAAGTACGGTGAGAGGTATCCGCGGTCGACGCGGAGCCCCTCGACCACCTCGAGCGTCGTCTCGAGGCCCTTTGCCTCCTCGACCGTGATGACGCCGTCCTGACCCACCTTGCCCATCGCCTCGGCGAGGATGGCGCCGATCGCCGTGTCGCCGTTCGCGGACACCGTTCCGACCTGCGCGATGCGCTCGCGCTCCTTCACCGGCTTCGCCTGGGCCTTGACGGCCTCGACGACCCGTTCGACCGCGGCGTCGATACCGCGCTTCAGCTCCATGGCGTCGTAGCCCGACGCCAGGAGCCGGAGCCCTTCGCGGTAGATCGCCCGTGCCAGCACCGTGGCGGTCGTCGTCCCGTCCCCCGCCGCGTCGGCAGTCTTCTGCGCCACCTCCCGAATCATGCGCGCGCCGATGTTCTCGAACTTGTCCTCGAGGTCGATCTCCTTGACGACCGCGACACCGTCCTTGGTGACGGTCGGCGCGCCCCACGCCTTCTGGATCATCACGTTTCGGCCCCGGGGACCGAGGGTCACGCGGGCCGCATCGGCGAGCAGGTTGACCCCGGCGAGGATGCCCGCGCGAGCCTTTTGGTGGAGGTGAACGACCTTCGCTGGCATGGCTGCTCCTCCTTCAGTCCGTGACACCGGTGCGATGCCGCCCGTCAATCACGCGTGCCCTCCGGGTTGGCGCCGCGCCGGAGGTCAGGCCGGCTCTTTCTCGAGCTATTTCGGATACTTGGCCTGCGATGCGCATCGGACGCTTGCAGAAATGCGGCCTTTTCGAAAGGACGTTGACGGGAGGGGCCGGGGGCTCCTAAAATGTCAGTTTGCCGTCATCGGCAGCCGGAGGCATCGACAGCATGGTCGGAACGTTCAAGGTTGGGGAGAAGGTCGTCTATCCCGCCCATGGGGTCGGAGTGATCGAGGGCGTTCAGACCAAGGTGATCTCCGGGAGCGAGCGCAAGTTCTACATGCTCCGCATCATCGACAGCGACATGACGATCATGATCCCCACCGAGAACGTCAACTCGGTCGGGCTCAGGCGTATCATCGGCAAGGACATGGTCGCCAAGGTCTACAAGATCCTGCGCGACAAGAAGGTGGAGATCGATCAGCAGACCTGGAACCGCCGTTATCGGGAATACACCGAGAAGATCAAGACCGGGAGCGTCCTGGAAATCGCCAAGGTGCTACGCGACCTGTTCGTCCTGAAGGGCGACAAGGAGCTCTCCTTCGGCGAGCGCAAGATGCTCGACACGGCCCGGAACCTCCTCGTGAAGGAGCTCGCCATCGCCAAGGCACACAGCGAGGAAAAGATCATGGAGGAACTCCGCGGCATCTTCGCCAACTGATTAATCGGTCCGTCCCGCGTGCCTAGCGGATGCGAAGGGCCGGGGGGGTCACCCCCCCGGCTCTTCGTGTTTCCGGGGCTGCCAGCGTCTCGTTCAGACTGCCGCTGCGGAAGCCCTGCAGGTCGAGGGCGACGTAGGCGAAGCCGAGTCGCTTGAGCTCCTGAACCACCGCCTCGCGCACGCCGGGGGCGAGCAGGCGCGGCATGTCGGCCACCGGCACCTCGAGCCGAGCGGTGTGCTCGTGGTGGCGGACGCGGAGCTCTCGCAGGCCCTGCGCGCGGAGGAACCGCTCCGCCGCGGCGACCTGCGCCAGTCGCTCGGCCGTGATCCGTGTTCCATAGGGGAAGCGCGACGCGAGGCACGGGCTCGCCGGCCGGTCCCAGGTCGGCAGTCCGAGCGCGTGGCTTGCGGCCCGGATGTCCGCTTTCGAGAACCCCGCCTCGACCAGCGGATGGCGGACGCCGTGCTCCGCCGCCGCTTGCAGGCCGGGACGGTGGTCGGCCAGGTCGTCGACGTTCGCGCCGTCGAGCACGGCGGCGAGCCCGCGGCGGCCGGCCTCCGCGGCGGCGACCGTGAACAGATTGTCCTTGCAGAAGAAGCACCGGTTGGTCGGGTTTGCCGCGTAGGCGTCGATCGCGAGCTCGTCGACGTCGACCACGAGGTGCGCGGCGCCCAACGCCGCCGCCATGCTCTTCGCCGTTTCGACGTCCTCCGCCGGAGTGGCGGGCGACACGGTGGTGAGGGCGGCGCAGCGCGACCCGAGCACCTCATGGGCGAGGCGTAGCAGGAACGTCGAGTCGACACCGCCCGAGAAGGCGACCAGCGCGGACGGCAGCTCGGCGAGCAGCGTGCGCAGGCGAGCGAGCTTTGTCTCGAGCGACGTCAGATGCCCTCCGCCCGGAAGAGCTCCGTGCTGAGATAGCGCTCGCCCGTGTCGCAGAAGACCGTCAGCACGACGGCGCCGCGCCCGAGCTTGCGTGCGATCCCGATCGCCGCCGCGCAGTTGGCGCCCGAAGAGATCCCGACCAGCAGTCCCTCGTACCGCGCCAGCGCCCGCGCGTGCGCCACCGCATCGCCGTCCGCGACTTGGAGGACCTCGTCGTAGATCCCGGTGTTGAGGATCTCGGGAACGAAGCCTGCCCCGATGCCCTGGATGTCGTGATACCCGGGCTCGCCACCCGACAGGACCGGCGAGGAGGACGGCTCGACGGCATAGATGCGCACGTGCGGGCGCTCTGCCCGCAGCACCTCGCCGACGCCCGTGATCGTGCCGCCGGTGCCGACACCGGCCACGAAGGCGTCGATCTGCGAGAGCTGCGCCAGGATCTCGCGCGCGGTCGTCTGCCGGTGCGCCTCGGGGTTGGCGGGGTTGGTGAACTGCTGGGGCATGTACCAGTCGGGGTGCTCCGCGAGCAGCTCCTCGGCGCGGCGGACCGCCCCGTGCATGCCCTTCGTGTCCGGCGTGAGCACGAGCCGCGCGCCATACGCGACCAGGAGCGAGCGGCGCTCCTCGCTCATGGTGTCGGGCATCGTGAGCACGAGCCGGTAGCCCTTGACGGCCGCCACCAGGGCCAGACCGATGCCGGTGTTGCCGCTCGTCGGCTCGATGATCGTCCCGCCGCGGGTGAGGACGCCGTCGCGCTCCGCGGCCTCGACCATCGCCCGGCAGATGCGGTCCTTCACGCTGCCGCCCGGGTTCAGGTTCTCGAGCTTCGCCCACACCTCCGCGCCCACGCCCTCGAGCTGTGGCATGCGGTTCAACCGCGCCACAGGAGTCGAGCCGATCAGGTCGAGCGCCGTCCGCGCGGTCTGGCAGGGAAGCGGCATAGGGCGTTGCGTCGGCCGAGAGGTCGAAACCATATATACGGCGTGCGCCGGGAGTCAATTGAACGCGTCGCGGTGATCTTTCCCGGCGCGCTCGGAGATTTTCTGCTCGCGCTCCCCGCACTCCGGGCGCTGCGCGCGCGCGACGCGAAAGCCCGGCTCACGGTCGTCGTCGGCGCGTCGCTCGTCGCGCTCGCACGTCTCGCCGGGATTGCCGACGAGGTCGCGAGCCTCGACGCCGCCTCCTCTGCCTGGCTCTTCGGCGGCACGGCATCGCCGCCGTGGCTCGCAGGCCGCCCGACGATCTACAGCTGGCTCGGGAGCGGCGACCCGGCCGTGCGCGCGCGGGTGGCGCGGGCGGCGTGCGCGGCACACTTCTTTGCGATCGAGCGTGGCGCGGGGCCCCGGCACGCGGCGGCGGCGTACGCCCGGGCGGTGGGCGCCCCCGCGAGCCTCGCGGCGCTGGGCGAAGCTGGACGCCTCGAGCCGCCGCCGTCGCCGGCGGGAGACCGACTGTATGCCGCGCTCCGCGCGCCCGTGCTCGCGATCCACCCGGGCGCGGGGGCGCCGCAGAAGCGGTGGGCTGTCGGGGGGTTCGTCGAGGTCGCCGGGTGGTGGCGGGGGCGGGGCGGCTCGGTCCTCGAAGTGGCCGGGCCGGCAGAAGCCGCGTCCGGGTCGCTCGTCGGCGCACCGCTGGCGCGCGACCTCGCGCTTCCCGATCTCGCGGCCGTCCTGGCGCGCGCCACGCTCTACGTCGGCAACGACAGCGGCGTCAGCCACCTGGCGGGCGCCGTCGGTGCCGCCGGCGTGGTGCTCTTCGGCCCGACGTCGGCACGACGCTGGCGGCCGCTCGCAGGCCGTCTGACTCCGGTCGAGGCGCTCGGCGGCGGAGAGCCGGCGGGCGTCCCGTTCGCGGCGCTCCCGCCGGCGCGCGTCATCGCCGCGTGCGAGCGCATCCTGGGGACTCGCCGGGAGCGCGCGGTTGCCCTCTCCAGTTGACAAGGGGGGACCCCGATATTAGCCTCGCCACAGCCGTATCCCCGCGGACCTCAAATAAGATCCACCGGGCTTTCGTCCAACAGGTCGGGAGCCACGACCATGTCGAACGCCATCAAAACTACCGTTCTGCTCGGTCTTCTGACGGGCCTGCTTCTCTGGATTGGCCAGTGGCTGGGCGGCCCGCAGGGTCTCGTCGTGGCGCTCGTCTTCGCCGCGGCGATGAACTTCGGCAGCTACTGGTTCGCGGATCGCATCGTGCTCGCGATGTACGGGGCGCGCGAGCTGTCGGAGCAGGACGCTCCGGAGCTCTTCCGCATCGTCCGGGAGCTGGCGGCCGGTATCCCCATGCCGATGCCGCGCGTATACCTCGTCCCGAGCGAGTCGCCGAACGCGTTCGCGACCGGGCGGAGCCCCGAGCACGCCGCCGTGGCGGTGACGGAGGGAATCCTCCGCCTCCTCACACGCGACGAGCTGCGCGGCGTGCTGGCGCACGAGCTCTCGCACGTGCGAAACCGCGACACGCTGATCAGCGCGGTGGCCGCCACACTGGCGGGTGTCATCATGATGGTCGCCCGCATGGCGTACTGGGCGGCGCTCTTCGGCGGCGTGCGCCGGGACGAGCGTGAGGAGGGTGGCGGTGTGCTCGGCTTCCTCGCGATGATCATCGTCGCCCCGATCGCGGCCTCGCTGATCCAGCTCGCGATCTCTCGCGCGCGCGAATACGAAGCCGACGCCTCCGGGGCGCGCATCCTGCACAAGCCCGAAGAGCTCGCCTCCGCTCTCGAGAAGATCGCCACCGTCTCCGGCCGCATCCCGCTGCCGGCCGGTCCGGCGACGGCCCATCTCTGGATCGTGAGCCCGCTGCGCGGCGATCGGCTCGCCAATCTGTTCAGCACCCATCCGCCGATCGAGGAGCGCATCCGGCGGCTGCGCGCGATGGCCCGTTGAGCGCACGCGGCGGGACAGCGAGGACGTGGATCGACACGAGCCCGCCCCCGGCGGGCTCGCGCGTTCTGCGGGACTGACATGGAGAACGAGAAGGAGGAGCGACGCGGGTTCCGGGTGACCGACCGCCGGCGCTTTGCGGAGACGGGCGAGGCGCGCGGTGACGAGCCGCCGGAAGCGGCCGCCGAGGCGCCGCCCGCCGGGCAGCGGTCCGAGCCATCCGAGGCCCGGCCGGGCCAGAGTGGGCACGCGATCTCAGAACCGGTCAACTTCTCGACCTTCGTGCTCGGCCTCAGCACGCAGGCGTTGCTCCATCTCGGCGAGATCCCGAACCCGATGACCAACGCGGTCGAGCGGGACCTCGAAGCCGCCAAGCACGTCATCGACATCCTCGGCATCCTCCAGGAGAAGACGCGCAACAACCTCGACTCGGGTGAGCACACGTTGCTCGAGTCCGTGCTCTACGACCTCCGCATGCGATACGTCGACCTGGTGCGGCAGAGCTGAAGGAGTGGGCATGAGCGCGAGCGGAACGGTGGTATGAGCGCGGGGTCCAGCCGGCGGGGGCTGCTCGCGGTGGCCTTGATCGGCTTCGTGGTCGGCCTCGCCGTGAGCGTCCGGTTCGATCTGTTCCCCGCGAGCCAGGCGATCAACCTCTTCGGCGGCGGTGAGAAGGGGGGCGAGGAGTCGGGCGCGACCGGCGCACCGCCCGCGGTGGCCCTGCCCGACTTCACGGCCCTGGCCGAGCACCTCTCGCC
>Ga0209056_10005197_pt1 | contig 13581 bp, 16 predicted proteins | sample GraSoiAngelo_114_FD_185876 | JGI IMG/M metagenome (GOLD analysis project Ga0209056, IMG submission 185876) | Grasslands soil microbial communities from the Angelo Coastal Reserve, California, USA - 14_0903_13_40cm (SPAdes) (version 2) | ecosystem: Environmental > Terrestrial > Soil > Grasslands... | reverse complement strand
GCTCAGGCACGAGAAATTGTCATCAAACTGGAGGGGATGGGAAAGCAGATGGTCTTGAGCGTGTCCGATGATGGCGTCGGTTTTCGGAATGCTCCGAATAAAACGCACGGGTTGGGTTTCCACATCATGAAATACCGCGCGCAAGCAATCGGCGGCCACTTGGAAATCGAATGCCCAAAAAAAAGCGGCACACGGGTGACCTGCTATTTGCCGGATAAAGCGGCCCAATCACAAGACAGAAAAAATACGGGGATACAGCCGTTCTCTGCAAAACTCACAAAAGCAATAGCCGCGTTGATCTAAAACTTTTCTACATCGGATAAGCCGCCGAACGGCGAATTGGAAGAAGAGGGGAGTCAGAAGTGCACTGAAACCACGGCTGCAAAGGACACGCGGCCCAGAAACCGCATTATGCAAAATTCGGGTTACCGGGGCGAGCGACGAAGCCGCAGCCCAAGTAGCGCAGACTTCGCCGTCACCGGACGGATTCGCCGTGGCGAACAAGTCTGCCGTATCGCGGGTTTCCAAACCCGCTTGGCGCGCGATTTCTCTAGCCCTGCCGATTTGGAAATCGTCGATACGGCAGGTTTTGAAACCTGCGCTACAACGCGGTGGCGCGCCGAAAAATTTTCGCAAGCTTGCGAAAACTTCAGAGATACTAGCACGAAGGCAGCACGCTGTTGCAGGCTAAAATGAAATACGCCAGATCCACCAACGCGAACCCGCGATGCGATCCGCCCAAGGCGAAACGGATCGTGCTCGTCGATGATCACCCATTGTTTCGAAAAGGCCTTCAGGAATTGATTCATTCCGAGGCTGATTTCGCAGTTTGCGGCGAAGCAGGCAACGCGGCGGAAGCGATGGAGGTAATTCGTAAACTGAATCCCGATATGGCGATCGTGGATCTTAGTTTGCCCGGCGCCAACGGCATTGAGTTGATCAAAAATATTCGCTCGGAATTTCCGAAGCTGCCGATTCTGGTTCTCTCGATGCACGACGAATCGCTCTACGCACTGCGCGCACTGCGCGCCGGAGCGGAAGGCTACGTCATGAAGCATGAAGCAATGGCCAATGTCTTCCAGGCAATCCGGGAAGTTTTTAATGGACGTCCTTATCTCAGCCCAGCCATGGCGGCGCAGGTGATCACAAAATTCACACATCGCCAGGCTGAAGGCGAAACCGACGCAGTGGAGAGACTCAGCGATCGGGAGCTTGAGATTCTGGAACTGATCGGCAAAGGCAACGAAGTGCGTCAGATCGCGAAGCTATTACATCTCAGCCCCAAGACGGTGGAAACCCACCGGGCACACATCAAAGACAAACTCGATCTGAAAAATTCACGGGAAGTCGCCCGCTTCGCCCTGCAATGGCTGCAAGCCCGCGAAGGGTAACCGTGTCCCGAAGCGCCGGAGCACCGGCGCACTCCAAAACGCAAGCGAGAAATGAGGCACTGGATGACGGCCACGTTTTGGAGTACGGCGCTGGTGCGCCGCTCTTTCACCTCATAAGTTAAAAGAGGCGACTCACGGTTCAAACTCGCTTGAACGCTTCAACTCTTCCTTGCCCTTCTTAGCGCTTGAGAAGCCTTCGGAGTGTCCTTGGCAAAGGCGACGACGCTTCAACCGCGGGCTACACCTGGGACGACTCTTTGATATAGGTGTGGCTCAAGGCGGCTGCAGCAATGATGATCCCCAGGATAACGTTATTCCACATGGCAGTGCCGCCGAGAAAGAGCACGAATGGTGAAATAACGAGCCATATCCCCAGGATTAGATTTAGCCAACTCCATCCCGGCCGATGCATAAGCCAGCGGATCAGCGCAAGAATGCCCACCACAGCGCCCGTGACCACGTTATTCCACACCGCCTTGGAGGAGTTAAACCCGAGCACAAAAGGCGAGATAATCACCCAGATCCCCAGCAGCACATTTAACCAACCGATCTCCCCCCTACTCCGCGCAGGCACGTCAACTGGCTGTTCGTTCATGTGTGTCTCCTTTTCCAATTCTAGGTAACTCGTGTCTAGCTTTATTTCGATTTCTGCCAACCGTTCCGGTGTATTTTCTTAAACGAAATTTTTCGGGAGAACCATGATATTGATACGAGTTCAAGATGGGATCGACGCACCGTTCTCTGGGCGCCGATCGACAGCCGGCCACTTTCCCTTTTGATGGGCGCGGAAGCTATCGCATAGTTTCTGGGATGAAATCGAACACGCGGGAGGCGGTAGAGGAACTACTTCAGACCTATGGCGAAACGGGCGGGATCAATTACCTCGCAGCTGCTGCCACTCTGCCTTCGCGTCTCGCCATCGAAGCGGCTTGCGCGGAATTGATGAGCCTGATGTTCCCAGGGTTTCGCAGCGAAGCGCTGGTGAGCTCCGATGATCTGACGGACACCACGCGGACGCGCATAAGAAATTTGCACGCCCGGCTGAAAACAGAAATTTGCAGAAGCCTCGGTAAAGTCCCTCCAGACGAAGCAACGGAAACAAAAGCGGAAGAAGTCTTGAGTATGTTTTTAAAGGAGTTGCCCTCGGTGCGTCGCCTTCTTTGGACGGACATCGACGCCGCTTACGAAGGCGATCCCGCGGCGAAAAGTTACGAGGAAATCATTCTCGCGTATCCGGCGCTGGAAGCGATCGCGATTTATCGAATGGCGCATCTGCTCTATGGCAAGGTGCCATTGATCCCGCGCATCATGACCGAGTGGGCGCACAGCCGCACCGGCATCGATATCCACCCTGGTGCGCAGATCCGCTCGCATTTTTTTATCGACCACGGCACCGGCGTGGTGATCGGTGAGACTAGCGAGATCGGATCGCGAGTGAAACTTTATCATGGCGTCACACTCGGTGCGCGCAGTTTTCAGAAGGATGAGCACGGCAAAATAAAAAAGGGCGGCAAACGCCATCCCAAGGTGGAGGACGACGTCACCATCTATCCGAACTCGACCGTGCTCGGCGGCGAAACCGTGGTCGGCGCAAGATCGACCATAGGCGGCAACGTTTTCCTTGTGCAGAGTGTCCCGCCCGATTCGCTGGTGTACTATGAAGAGAAACAATTGCGCATCGTGCCGAAACGAAAGCGCCGCCCGGAAACCACTCGCGATGAATTTCGGGAATAAAAAACGCAAAACCTGTAGCCGCTTCGCTGTGCGAAGCGCAACGCTGGCGTGTCTGGAACGCAGCGGATCGCGCGTCTCACAGAGACGCGGCTACAGCGCCGGTGATCACGAGCATGAGCATGAGTAAGATTAAGAGGAAGAGTTGATGATTTACCTCGATTACAACGCAACAACCCCGCTATGTGAGCCGGCGCGCGAGGCGATGATGCCGTATCTTGATCGGCACTTTGGAAATCCCTCCAGTGTGCACGCAGCCGGTCGCGAAGCGCGCGCCGCAATCGACGACGCTCGCGACAAGCTCGCGGCATCACTGCGGATCAAGCCAAACGAAATCATTTTCACCAGCGGCGGAACCGAATCATGCAATCTCGCCGTGTTCGGGCTAGCGCGCTCCCGATCAACGGGTGGCCTGCCCGCCGTAGCCTCGGCGAAGGCGGGCCACATCATTTCAGCCAAAACCGAACATCATGCGGTGCTTAACGCAGTCGAGCATTTGGAAAAGCACGAGCGCTTTGAAGTGACGTGGCTGAATGTTTCCCGCGACGGAATTGTCGATCTTGATCACCTCGCCAAATCGATTCGCCCCGAGACGCGGCTTGTTTCAATCATGGCCGCGAACAACGAGACTGGCGTGATCCAGCCGATCCGTGAAATCTCGCGAATTTGTCGCGAGCGCGGTGTCCTTTTACACAGCGACATGGTGCAGGCATTCGGGAAAATAGACATCGATCTCTCGCTCGTCGATGCCGCCAGCTCCGCTGCGCACAAATTTTATGGACCAAAAGGCGTAGGATTTCTATTCTTGCGCAGTGGTCTCTCGATCCAGCCGATCATGTTTGGCGGCGCGCACGAAAACGAACGGCGCCCCGGGACAGAAAACGTGGCCGCAATTGCGGCGATGGCAGCCGCCGCCGAGTGGACCTCGCGCGATCGGGACGGCGAACAGGAGCGCGAACGGCAATTGCGCGACGCACTTTGGACGCGAATCTCGGAAACCATCCCGAACGCAAAACAAAACGGCGCAAACGCGCCGCGCCTGGCGAATACGTTGAACGTGAGTCTGCTCGGGCTCGATTCCGAAATGCTGCTGATCGCGCTGGACTTGGAAGGCGTCTGCGCCTCCAGCGGCTCTGCCTGCATGGTGGGATCAGTCGTTGCGTCGCACGTTTTACTCGCGATGGGTTTGCCGGTCGAGCGCGCGCGCTCCGCAGTGCGGTTCTCACTGGGTAAATGGACAACCGCCGATGAAATCAAGGCGGCCGGAGACGCGGTGCGGAAAATTGTTGATCGCCTGGAGACGCGCAAGAGCGCCTATGCCGTTGCTTAGGCAACTCGAATTCAGGTTTCAGACTGTAGCCGCGTCCCTGTGGGACGCGGCGCGCTTCGCACAGCGAAGCGGCTACAATAGTGATGTCGAGGGAAAAGCTCGCGATCTATTGCGCGCCAACGGCGCAGATCGAATCGCGCGCGAGCTCCGCGTGGAATGGAATTCGCGACTGAAGACTTGTGCTGGTCGCGCGGATTATCGCCAGAAACTGATCTCGCTGAATCCACGATTGTTCGAGCATCCAGCGGAAATCGATCGAACTTTGCGCCATGAACTAGCGCATATTCTCGCGCAGTTCCGCGCCGGCCGGCGCCGTATTCTTCTGCACGGCGTCGAGTGGCAAACCGCCTGCCGCGATTTGGGAATCGCCGGCGAGAAGCGCTGTCACAATCTCCCGTTCCAAGCACGGACTTACGCTGCACGGTTCATTTATCGCTGTCCGAATTGCCGTCAGGAATTTCCACGAGTTCGCCGCGTGCGCCGCGCTATTGCATGCCTTGCCTGTTGCCGCGCCCATAACGGCGGAGAATTCGACACGCGATTTCGATTGCGACTTATAGCAAGCCCCTCGTTGTAGCGGCGTTTGTGTCAAACGCCAGGCGCTTGGCACAAGCGCCTCTACACTTCTTCTTGCGTTTTAACATTCTTCTCGCCGCGTAATTTCGCCTGTATGAACATGTCGATGTCGCCGTCCATCACGGCTTGAACATTGCTGGTCTCCGCGCCGGTCCGGTGATCTTTCACCATTTGATACGGCTGAAACACGTAGGAGCGAATTTGATTTCCCCACGCGATCTCGCCTTTCTCACCATATTGCCGCTCCATCTCGGCGCGTTTTTTGTCTTCTTCGAGCTGATAGAGTTTCGCTTTCAACATTTTCATCGCGAGCTCGCGATTGCGACCCTGGCTGCGCTCGGCCTGGCAGGCGACCACAATCCCGCTGGGCTTATGCAAAATGCGCACCGCGGTTTCGACCTTGTTGACGTTTTGCCCGCCTTTGCCGCCGCTGCGAAACGTATCGATCTCCAAATCAGATGGATTAATTTCAATCGGTGCCGTATCGGCAATTTCAGGAACAACATCGACACTCGCGAACGAAGTGTGCCGCCGCTTGTTTGCATCGAACGGCGAAATGCGCACGAGCCGGTGAACACCGCGCTCGGTCTCTAGATGTCCATACGCGTACTCGCCAGTCACGAGCAGTGTTACCGATTTAATACCGACTTCTTCGCCTTGTTGAATGTCCACGGTCTGCGATTTGAAACCGCTGCGCTCGATCCAGCGCTGGTACATCCGCAGCAACATGTCGGCCCAATCGCACGATTCGGTGCCGCCCGCGCCGGAGTGAATGGTGAGAAAGGCGTTGGCTCGATCGTTCTCACCCGAAAAGAACTGGCACAACTCGAATTCCTCCAGCTTATGAACCAGGCGGTCATGTTCGGTCGCGACTTCCTTCTCTGCATGCGCGCGACCCGCCGGGTCGCTTTCTTCCGCAGCCAACTGCTGTAAGACGCTAAAATCCTCGATCTCGCGTTCCAGCTGCTGGAACGGATTGATGAGCGAGCGTAACCGGGAGACTTCCTCGACATCGGCCTGGGCGCGCTCCCGGTTCGACCAGAAATCGACCGCGGCCATGCGCCCTTCGATTGCGGCTAAATTTTTCTGGAGCTTTTCGACGTCAAAGAAACCTCCGCAGCTCGCAGACGCGCGATTTCAAATCCTCAGCATCTGGGATGGAGATTTCTGCTGGCATGGGGAAAGATACTTGAATTCACGGCGAATCGCAAAGACGAGACGAGCGGGTTTCTAATTCTGGGGAGCACAGGCTGCCAGCCTGTTGTCGTCGGCAGCTTGCCGACGACTCTCGCAATGCGTCGCAACAATTCTTCACAGTGCAAGGTTCGAAGAGCTTTTCGGCAGGCTGCCGAAAAGGACAGGCTGGCAGCCTATACTCCCCAGAAGATGATACCCTACTTTCGCGCGGAATCGTTCGGCTTCGGTTTGGCGCGCGCCGTCTCAAGGCGAAAAACTGTTTCGCCCTCCTTCATCAGATCAAGGCGATCACGCGCAATCGTTTCCAGATAAGTCTCGTCTGTCTTGAGCAGGTTGACCTCGCGCGTCTGGCGCGCGAGCAAACTTTGCTGTTCGTTCACCTGCTGTTGCAGATTGTCGATCTCTGCGCGGCTCCTCATCAGTTTTTTGTACGGCGGAACAAACAAGCTCACAATCACAAGCCAGATCGCGATCACCAGCAGGACGAGAAGAATTCGGTTCAGTCGCTGCCAGACGCTGGCTTGGCGACGGGCGCGGAAATCGCCGTAACTGTGATCCACCTAGCCCATTGTAGTGTCTTACACGACTTTGTCACCAAGTTCTTCTTCGATTCGCAACAGCTTTATTGCATCTGGCGATTCGGTCCAGCGCAGGCGGATGGGGAGAGTTTTGCTAGGCGACGCAAACATGCTTTCGCGAACTATGCCCCGAGAGATTCCCGTTGGCAATTTGGCGTAGGCACGCATAATCATGAGCAATGATTCGTTTGACCAAACTGTGCCTGCTGGCATTGGCGGCGAGCGTTTTGGCAGCCACCGCCGCCACGGATACTGCGCGTCTCTCAGCCGCTCAACTGAAAAAAGCGGTCAGAAGTGATTCGATCAGCATCCCGACGCCGGGCGAACTTTTCGCCGCGCTTGAAAAGCCGGGGAAAACAAACTGGTCGGCCCAGTATCGCGAGCCGATACCGATGACGTACCGCAACCGAGCGCAGATCGCGCTGAACCTGGGCGGTTTGGTTGCCGACGGCTTTATCGCCGTCGAAGCAAAGGACAGTCAGCAGGTCAAAAACATCGGGTCGGACATCATCAAGCTCGCAAAAGCGCTCGGAGTCAGCGAGAAGCTGCTTAGCCGGAGCAGTAGCATTAACGAATTTGCGGAGAACAACGAGTGGGACACGCTACAGGAAGAACTGGAAGCGACGCAAAACGAAGTCAAATCCTCAATGCAATCGCATGCCGACCAGGACCTCGTAATTCTGGTGACCCTCGGCGGCTGGATTCGCGGTACCCAGGTGGTCACCGGAGCGATCATGCAGGACTACGATGAACGCAGCGCGAAAGTTCTGCGCCAACCGGCGCTGGTTCGCTTCATGCAGTCAAAGATTAATGAAATCTCACCGGAGTTACGCGGGGAACCTCTGGTAAAAGATGTGAGCGAGCAGCTTGGCGAAATCCAGAAGCTGGTTTCTTTTCCACCGGGCAAGGCGCCCACTGTCGATGAAGTCCGGAAAGTCAACGAAGCCGTTGACAAGGTGATGACGGAAATAGAGAGCAAAGAACTGCCGAAGTGAAACGCTGTCTGCCGATTTTTATCTCGCTCTTTACGCTGGGGATGAGCATCGGCGTGCGCGCCGAGACCGACGCCGAGGTGCGCGCGCGCAAAGAGGCGCTTGACGTTGCTGGCGCATTTTCAAACGATGGTTTCAAGGTTCGAGACGGACATTGGTGCGGGATGGTCAAGCCGCACGAGCATGCGTTGGTGGCGGTGAATCTCTACGCCGGAAACCAGTACTGGTTCTCTGCCGCAGCCGCGGAACCGGTGAAAAAGATTGCCGTGGGCGTATATGATGAGACTGGCAAACAGATACCTGCCGAAAGGTACAATAACGAGGAAAAAGCGGCGGCTGGGTTTGCACCCGCGAACAGCGGTCAGTACTACGTTTCGGTCGATCTGGTCGAAGGCGAGCAAGGCAGCTTCTGTCTTGTCTATTCTTACAAGTGAACTTCGAGTTCGCGATGATCTCGGTCCACGTTCAAGTATTCAGCATTTCAGAGTAGCGATGGTTTCGCTCCAGGTTCTATATGAAGGCAATGTGCAAGGCGTCGGGTTCCGCTGGTCGGTGCGCGACGCAGCCAAAGGCTTCGACGTAACCGGGTGGGTCCGCAATCTGCGGGACGGCCGCGTGGAACTTCAGGTTACCGGAGAGGAAAACGAGGTGCGCGCATTCCTCGATCGAATCGCGCAAGGCGAACTTCACTCACTGATTCACACGCAAACCGAAAATAAATTGGAGAAGCCGGTCACTGCGCGCGGCTTTGAGATTCGCCATGACTAACCCAGCGGTCGCTGTTCACGGATTAACTAAAATTTTTCACGTTCCGTTCCATCCCACTCGCGAGGTTGTCGCGGTGAAGGACCTCAATCTTTGCATCGAACCGGGCGAGGTGTACGGGCTGCTCGGGCCGAATGGTTCCGGTAAAAGCACAACCCTGAAAATTATTCTCGGCCTGGTATCGCCAACGCGCGGCCGCACGGGAATTTTTGGGCGTGATAGTCGTCTGGTAGAAAGCCGGGAAGCGGTCGGTTTCCTGCCGGAGAATCCGTACTTCCAAAAATTTCTCACGGGCGAAGAAACGCTGCGTTTTTTTGGACGTCTTTGCGGACTCAGAGGTGCAAAACTAAGGACTCGCGTCAACGAATTGCTGGACCTCGTCCGGTTACGCAAAGCGCGCCACCGCCGGCTGGGGACTTATTCGAAAGGGATGTTGCAACGCATCGGCCTTGCTCAAGCATTGATTCATGATCCCAGGCTGGTGGTACTAGACGAACCGACTGCCGGGGTCGATCCGGCAGGCTCGCGCGAGATTCGCGATTTGATTCTCGATCTGAAGCGCCGCGGAATCACAGTGCTGCTTTCCTCGCATCTGCTCGCGCAAGCTCAGGAAATTTGCGATCGGGTCGGCATTCTCGCCGATGGCGTACTGGTGCGCGAAGGACATTTGCAGGAACTGATCGCGATCGAAAATCAAACCGAACTTGTCATTGCCGATGCTTCCGATGAACTCGTCAACGAGATCGAGTCGCTTGTTAACCGCTCAAGCGCCAAACTGATTGAGCGGCGCAAATCGACGACCACATTGGAGAGATTGTTCCTCGAGGCCACAAAAAATGATGAAGCTCGAATATCGAATGACGAAGGAATGACAAAGCAGAAATGACGAAGAACCAAAACGCTTCAGCGCTTCAACGCTCCGCAGGTCGCCATAGCGCTGGGGAAGGCGGTAACGCTTCAACGTCCGTGAAGCGGTATCGCCCGTTGTCTCTCTCGCGGATTCGCGCCATCACCACCAATACGCTTACCGAGCTGACGCGCCTGAAGGTTTTTTATGTCCTGCTAGTCTTCGCACTGATTTTGATCGGCAGCTCTATTTTCATGGCGCAGTTCTCTTTTCAGCAGGAATTTCAAATCCTGAAGGACGTTTCCCTCGGCGCGATTTCGCTTTTTACGTCGCTGCTGGCGATCGTTGGCACTGCGCGGCTGCTTCCGCAGGATATGGAAGACCGCACGGTTTACACCATTCTGGCTAAGCCGGTGCCGCGCTTCGAATATGTGGGGGGAAAGATTGCGGGAGTTCTTTTGTTGCTGGCCATCAGCACCGTCGTGATGTGCGCAGCGTTTGTGCTCGTGCTGTATGGGCGCGAACAAGTCGTGATGCACGCCACGGCGAAGCAGATGCACGGCGCGCCGCCGGGCCAGGTAGCTGATGCGCTGCGCGCTGTCCAATCTTCCGCGTTCAATATCGATATCCTCCCGGGAATTCTGATCATTTACCTGAAAGCATGCCTGCTCGCGGCACTCACCCTTTTTGTTTCCACGTTCGCCACCTCGAACATTTTCACCATCGTGGTCATGGCGTTCATTTATTTTATCGGGCATTTGCAAGCGACTGCCCGCGAGTATTGGCTCCAGGGACACAGCAGCGGCCCGATTACCCGCGTGTTCCTCGCGGTGGTCGCACTGCTCTTTCCCGACCTGCAGGCGTTCAACCTGGTTGACGATATCGTGGCCGGCACGACTATCTCGCTAGCACTCTTTGCCAAGACCGCCGTGCTCGGCATTTTCTACACCACCATCTACACGCTGTTGGCCGCTTTCGTGTTTTACGGGAAAGAATTATGATCCGAGCCATGGTCGCGCTAGCAGTGTTGATCGCGCTCGGGGCGCTCAAATTGCCGGTTGAACGCAACCTGGCGACGCTTCATCGGCAGGAACACTTCGGCGGCGTCGAGTTTAATCTCGATCTACGCGAAAAACTTGGCCAGCTCGGCTTCGTGGCGGCGTTGAGTGGGTTTCGAGCCATCGTTGCCGACGCGCTATTTATCCAGGCGTACACGGCATGGGAAAACACCGAATGGGGCCGCATGTTATTACTGTTCCGGCAAATCACCACGCTCCAACCCCGGATGCTCCTGTTTTGGGATACAGCGGCCTGGCACATGGCTTGGAACGCGAGCGTGGCCGCCATGAACGATCGGACCCAGCCGCGTCTGGCGCTGCGAGTCAAAGCGCAACGTGAATATTTTGCGCTGGGCAAGGATTTCCTTGAGCGCGGAATAAAGAACAATCCCGATCGCCCCGATCTGTATGAAGCGCTTGCCCGGCTATACAAGGAAAAATATAAAGACCACCTGCGCGCTTCTGAATATTACGCGAAGGCAGCAGTCCTCCCCGGAGCGCCCACCTTCGACAGGCGTTTCTCCGCGTACGAGCTTTCTTACTGCGACGGACACGAGCGCGAGGCGTACGAGCGGCTGCGCAGCCTCTATGACGAGGGCCCGAAGGAACGGCTGCCTACGTTGATTAAGCGGCTGAAGGTCCTCGAAGAAAAACTTGGAATCCCGCAGGAACAGCGAATTCCCGATAAACTAGGCAAAATCACCAAATAATTAAGATCGTCGAATCGACTCGCGAAAGGCTCCCGAGTTAACCTTTTGCGGCGACGAGGCGATTTCCATTGTAACGTTCTAACCCTTTAGGGGTTTAACTGTAATGCGTTTTGCAATCTTCAGTGATATCCACGCGAACCTCGAAGCGTTCGAAGCAGTCGTGGCGGACGCGCGGCAACGTCGTTGCACCCAGTTTGTGTGCCTGGGCGACGTGGTCGGCTATAACGCCAATCCGCGCGAATGCATAGAGCGCGTCCGCGAACTGGGTTGCCCCGTGGTAAAAGGCAATCACGACGAGGAGGCAACGCTTTCCGCGTCTTCGGAACGTTTCAACGAACTGGCCGAGCGCGCCATTCAGTGGACCCGCGACACTCTGACGGAAGAGGACAAGGAATGGTTGCGCAGTTTGCCGTTACAAAGGCAGGTGCACGGTTTTACGATCGTGCACGCCACGCTCGATACGCCCGGCGGATGGGGCTACGTTTTTAACAACCTCGACGCCGTCGCAAGTTTCACTTATCAGCGCACCGCCGTTTGTTTTTTCGGCCACACGCATCTGCCCACGGTATTCATTCGGGATCAAGGCGTCCGGCAGGAGCGAACCGGCCACGTGCACATCGAGCCAGCCACAAAGTATTTCATCAACGCAGGCAGCGTCGGGCAACCACGCGACGGAAATTGGCGCGCGGCCTATTGCATTTACGATGTTGAGAACAATCTGGTCGAACTGTTGCGGGTAAAATATGATCTGGCGACGGCGCAAGAGAAGATTGCCAAAGCAGGCCTGCCGCAGCTCCTCGCCGAGCGTCTCGCCATGGGACGCTGACGTTGCGCCGTTGAGGAGGGAGAGTCAATTTGCCACAGGCTTCGCCGCCCGTTGCGTGAGCACAAACTCCGCCAGCGGCAGGTCGCGCGGATAAGTGATTTTGAAATTGAAATCATCGTTGAGAACGAGAAGTACCTTGCGACAGAGTCGCTCGACTGCTGAAACCTCGTCCGTTACCGAAACAGCGTCTGCATAAACGGCGCGATAGGCGTCATCGATCAACTGCCGCTCGAAAATCTGCGGCGTTTGCATCGCGTACAGTTGATGTCGATCCACCGAGTCGGTTACCAGAAGAGCGGTATCTGCGCGTTTTACAGTCTCGTTGATTGGCTCTGCCAGGGCAGCCGCGCCGTGAACGCGGGACTGCTCGAAGACTCGCTCGATCTGCTCCGAAGTAACCAGCGGCCGCGCGGCGTCGTGCACCGCGACGTATCGTGCAGCTGCATCCAGATATTCCACGCCAGCGCGGACGGAATCCTGACGGTCTTTGCCACCCGGAATGATCGACCGAACCTTTTTGAAATTTTCATCGCGAACGATCGTTTTGATTTCAGCGTGCCGGTTTTCCCGGCCGACGACGATGATTCCATCGACCGAGCCGGCGCGCTCAAATGCGCGTATCGCGTGCGCGATGACTGGTTTGCCGGCAATCGTCGCGAACAATTTATCGAAGCCCATGCGCTCGCTATTCCCCGCAGCGACAAGGATCGCCGTTAGCATGAGCAAGAAAAGAAACGCCCAACATTCAACATCGAACGCCCAACGTTAAATTCAGAGTGCACCAATTCGGCGTTGGGTGTTCCGCGCTGGGCGTTCGATGTTTTCTTCACTGCAGTTGCTTTTGCACTTCCGCGCTCAGCGTCTTGCCGTCCGTTCGACCCGCGACTTTCGCCTGCAATGCTTTCATCACTGCGCCCATCTGCGCCTTTGATGTCGCGCCAACTTCCGAAATGGTTTCGCGCACAACTTTTGCCAGTTCGTCAGCGCTCATTGCCTGCGGCAAATACGCATTCAAAATCGACAACTCTTCTCTTTCCTTTTCGGCCAGTTCCGCGCGCCCGCCTTTTTCGAAGCTCTCGATGGAATCCTGGCGTTGCTTGACTTGTTTGCGGATGACTCGCGCGGCCTCAGGGTCACTCAGTTCGGCTTCTGTTCCTGATTTTGCAATGGCAGCGTATTTCAAAGCCGATTTCAGCATGCGCAGAACGCCAAGCTTCGTTGTGTCTCTGGCGCGCATGGCCTCTTTCAAATCGGAATCCAAACGCTCCTGCAATTTCATGTGTGCAAAACTACGGCAGCGCCATGCAATTGTCGATTGCACAGCAGCCCCAATCGAGCCGGCGACTGGCTCGCGCCTAACGAATGGTCGCCAGGCCAGCTTCTACCTGATCACGGTGCGCCTCTGTAATCGGCTGGGACGCAGTCGGCGGGATTTCCAGCCAGCCCGCTTCATCAAAGAACCACGACCGGCGTTCCAGTTTAGCAAAAATGGCGCGCGCGGATGAAAAAATGGAGACCGGAATGGTGAATTGGCCTGCGAAAGCGTTGCCATAATATCGTGCCCCGGCGACGTAGCCCAG
>Ga0209056_10005196_pt1 | contig 13581 bp, 12 predicted proteins | sample GraSoiAngelo_114_FD_185876 | JGI IMG/M metagenome (GOLD analysis project Ga0209056, IMG submission 185876) | Grasslands soil microbial communities from the Angelo Coastal Reserve, California, USA - 14_0903_13_40cm (SPAdes) (version 2) | ecosystem: Environmental > Terrestrial > Soil > Grasslands... | reverse complement strand
GACGGTGCTCCTCGCGAAGCGTGTCCCAGAAGACGATCGCCGGCGGATGGACGGTCGCCATCGCGGCCTGGGCGGAGACGTCGACATGCTGCCCACGCCCGGTTCTTTCTCGCGCCGCGATCGCGACGAGTGCACCCATTGCGGCATACATCCCGGTCCAGAACGGCGACTGCGGCAGCGTCGTGCGGACCGGCGGCCGGGCCGGCTCGCCAGCCAGCCACAATGATCCGCTCGCCGCGGTCACCTCGAGATCCGATGCCGCGGCGTCGGCGAGCGGTCCGCTCGTGCCGTACGGCGTGATCGTGACGAGAACACCGCGCGGGTTTCGGTAGGCGATGTCCTCGTAGCGGTAATGGATCCCCCGCACCTGGTGCCGCGTCTGCACGATGACGTCGGCCCTCCGAGTCAGGTCGCCGTAGGGGGTGCGTCCGTATTCGAGAACGATGCGCTTGTTCGCGTTCAGCGCCACGTCGTAGACCGACGCCTCGCCGACGAACGGCGGGCGCGCGGACTCGTCGTCCTCATCGGCGAATGCCATACGAACGACGTCCGCGCCAAGGTCCGCGAGGATGCGCGCGCAGAACGCGCCCGACCGACCGGCGATGTCCAGGACGCGCAGACCATCGAGCATCATGTGCGCCTCAACGCATCAACGTGTGGTCAACGTCCGGTGCGCGCGAGGACCTCCGCCCATGACGACGTCTTCATCGCCGCTTTGCCCTTCGCGATCTGATCCGGATCGAACCAGCCGGCCGGATCGACGCGGTCGATCGGGTAGACCGGCCGCATGAAGTCATTCTCGAAGCCGAAGGGCACCGTCGCGTCGATCGCCATCCCGCCTTCGAAGCGCGTGTTCATCGCCGTCCACTGCGCACCGCCGGCCGTCAGGCGCTCTGATGGAATGAACGTCTGCCCGGCGCCCCCAGGGACCGGGTTGAGGATGTCGTCGCGCGGGTTCACGCGCGTAGTGAGCGCCCAGATGATGTCGTCCATCGAGTAGATGTCGACGTCGGTGTCGACGGCGATGCAGAGGCGCATGCCGGAGCTGCACGCCATCGCCGCGGCGAGGAAGTTGCGGACGAATCCGTCGTCGGTCTTGAGGCGCTTGCGCACCTGCAGGATCGCCCCGGCCCAGTCGGTCATCGGGAACGGGATGTTCACGTCGTGGATGAGGCCCGGCTGGATCCTTTCACACAATTCGAAGAATGCCGCCTCGCGCACCGTCGTGTCGATGTTGTTGCAGTCATACATATGCACGCCCATCGGATAGATGAACGGCCGCTCCGAGCGCTTGCGCATCGTGATCGCCGTGACGTGGAACGTCGGCGCCTTGTACGCCTTGCCCATGTAGCCCGCCCACTCCGGATGGAAGTGGTAGCGGCCCTGGACATCGGCCTTCTCGGACTCCGCGGTCTCGTAGCGCTTGTCACGCGGATGCAGGTAGCCCTCGAGCGAGTACTCAGCGTCCGCGACCGCGTACGCATCCACGGTGCGCGCCTTCACGATGCGCATCGGGAAGCCCTGCACCGCGCCTGCGGCGCCGAGCTCGTCGCCGCCGCGCGGCAGAACGACGTAGTCGAAGCCACCGCCGGCGAGGAGGGTGGCGGCGGCCGGCAGGCCGAAGTTCACGGTGAGCGGAACGGGCTCGTCCTTGTAGTACTTGGTCATGACCTGCCACATGTGCGAGCCGGGAGAGATCTGGAACGTGCCGACGTTGCCCCAGCGGAAATTCATGCGGTTGTAGCCGATGTGGCTGCCGCCCCAGAACTTGTCCCCGACGACGACGCTGTTCCCGGACCCGATGGTGATCTCCGACTCGAGATGGGTATGGCGGATCGGGAAGATGTACTTGTTCACGTCGAGATCGTCGGTGATGACCTCTTGCTGGACCGGGGCATCGTCCTGGCCGATCTCTTCGCTCGGGATCGCGTGCGTAAGCGAGTGCGCGAGCTTCCGGGTGCGCGCGGTGCGGTCTTCCCACCCAAACAAACGATCGACGATGTCCATGTTCGCGAAGAAGTTCGTGATCGCGCGGATGTGCGGATAGCCCTTGACGTTGTTGAAGAGGATCGGGTAGCTGCCGTCGAAGTGTTTCTGGATCCCCGTGAGCTCGAGGTCGCCCGAGACCGGGACATCCGTCTCCATGAGAAGGCCTTCACGGCGCAGCCACGCGATGGTCTCCGGCAGTGAGCGCAAGGCTTCTGTCGGCGCGCGCGGCCCCTTCGGGTCGCGGAGCTCGGTCTTCTTTGAGGTGCGCCGGACGTCAGCCTCGATCGTGGCCATGCGAGCCTCCTCCCAAGGGAGCGAACTGGCGGAGAAATCGAATGGTATGACCATTGACAGCCATGGTCAATCCGCTCAGCAGGCTCCGGCGAAGGTCGTCTCGGCGAACTGCTCGAACGTGATCGGCCCGGACACGAGCTTGTAGTCCATCGATATCTTCATCTCGGTATCGAAGCCCGACCTGCTGATGCATCCGGTCCCGAACCCCGATTTGATGTGATCAATGACCTTGGTGACCAGTGAGCGGTCGAGGCCCTGGAACTGCGCCGCGGAAGTGGTGTTGCCCATGATGAGGTCGGCGATCGCGGACGCGCTGTTCCCGCGGATAAAGTCGAGTCCTTTCTTCTGGACGTTGACCATCCGCTTCACGAGATCCGGCTTGGTCGCGAGCACGTCCTCGCGCGTGACGAGGTGGAGCGCCGCGGCCTTGTCCGAACCGATCTGATCGCGGTGCTGCCCGGACGCGTAGATGTCGAGGAGGAAGTAACCCACGTTGTCGGCGATGACCCGTTCCGCTATGGGCTCGAATGAGACGATCGCGTCGACCCGCCCGGACTGAAGGGCCGTGTAGAAGACCGCGTTGTCGCCGCCTAGCGAGACCAACTCGACGTCCTTGTCGGGGTCGAGCCCGGCTTTCTTCAAATACACATTCCCAAGCGCCCAGGTCCCCGATCCGGGCGTGGTGAAGCCGATCTTCTTGCCTTTGAGGTCCTTGACCGCCTTCACCTGATCCCTGAGCTGCGTGCGCACGACGATCCCGAAGATCTCCTGGTCGTGAAGCTCGATGACCGACTTGAATGGAGATCCTGCGAGGCGGGCGATTGGTATGTGTACGAACGCGTACAGACCGAAGTCGTATTGCTTCGCGATCATCGCCTGACGAAGCGTTCCGCTCGAGCCGATGACGAAGTCGCCGAGCTCGATGTTCTCCTCACCGAAGTAATCTTTGGCGATCGCCACGAGCGTCGGAAGATTGAGCTCGGTCGAGTTGATCCCGGTGAGCGTGACCTTGTCTTTGGGCGGCTTGGGCGTCGCCTGGGCGGACGCTGTCGGCGACGGCGATGTGGCCACGGGCCCGGCGCAGGCGACGAACGCGATCGCGGTCACAAGCAACGCGACGAAGAGCCGACGCATTTTCTCCCCCTACCCGGCCAGCACCGCGGAGGGCCGCCACCGGAGCAGTCGCGCCTCCACGCGCTTGGCGATCTCGACCAGTGTGACAGCGAAGACCATGAGGATCAGCAGGATCAGATACACGCGCTTGGTGTCGAGCAGTCCTGCCGCGATGTTCAAACGGTACCCGAGGCCGGACGACGCGCCGACGAACTCGCCGACGACGGCGCCCGTCAGGGCGAAGCTCACGCTCGTCCGGAGTGCGGCGAAGATCCATGTGAAGACGGACGGCAGCACGACAAAACGTGCGAGGTGCATCCTGTCTCCGCCCATCACCTGAACCGCCTTGACCAGCTCGGGCTCGACGGACCTCACGCCAAGATAGGTGTTGAAAAAGACGACGAAGAAGACCGTGAAGAAGCTGAGCGCGATCTTTGACGCGATCCCCAGGCCGAGCCACGGCAAGAGGATCGGCGCGACTGCGATCCGCGGCAGCGAGTTCAGGGAGACCAGCACCGGCTCGATCAGCTCCGACGCGCGGCGCCAGTAGCCCAGCGCAAGCCCGAGGGCCGCTCCGCCGATGATGCCCAGGACGAGCCCGACCATCGCCTCGATCAACGTCGTGGAGAGATCGCGCCAGAGGAGGCCCGAGGCGGCATACGGGCCGAGCTCGGCGAGGGCGCTCGATGGACGCGCCAGGATCGCCGGACTGGTGAGCACCAAACCGAGGCCGAATCCGCCGGTCACAAGCTCCCAGAGCGCGAAGATCGCCACGATCAGAGCCGCTCTGCGTAACGCGAGCGACCACGTCCGGTTCACGCGACGCCCGGCTCAGGGAGCGTCGCGCGGAACTCGTCGCGGAGGGCCTGCCAGATGGTGGTCTCGAGGCGGCCGAACTCGGCGGAGCCGCGGAGCGCAAAAGCATCACGCGGGTACGGAAGCGCGATGTCATAGACGGCCTTCACGGCCCCTGGCCTTCGCGAGAGCACCACGACACGCTGCGCGAGAACGATGGCTTCCGCGAGGTCGTGTGTCACGAATAGGATCGTTCGCGGCGACGCCTGCCAGATCCGCAACAGCTCGGACTGGAGAAGCATCCGGTTCTGCGCGTCGAGCGCGCCAAAGGGTTCGTCCATGAGGATGACCTGCGGGTCATAGGCGAGCGTGCGCACCAACGCCGCACGCTGCCGCATCCCACCGGACACCTGATGCGGGTAGTACCGATCGAAACCGGTTAGCCCGGCCATCTCGAGCAGAGCGCGCGAGCGCTCGCGCCGCTCCCGAGGATCGACATCGCGGATCGCGAGGCCGAGCTGGACGTTCTGATCGATGGTCTGCCATGGAAGCAGAGCATCGCGCTGAAACACGTAGCCGAGGTTCAGCTCACGGCGGCTCTTGGTGCCTGGCGCCGAGCCGTCGACGAGGATTCGGCCCACGACCTCGCACTCCGCTGGATCGAGCAGGTTCGCGATCGCGCTGAGCAGCGTCGACTTGCCGCAGCCGCTCGGCCCCACCACCGCGACGAACTCACCGCGCCCGACGTCAAGGGTCACGTCACGCAGCGCCTCGACCCCGGCACGGAACCGGATGCCGACGTGCTCGAGCGCGATGCTCAACGCGGGACGATCCGCACGTCGACGAGCACCGGGCGGCCTTCGTCGAGCGCCGTCACCGCGCGGCGCAGCGTCACGGCGAGGTCACCCGGGTCGTCGATCGGCCCGATTCCCTCGGCGCCGAGATCGCGCGCGAGCCCGGCGAAGTCGACGGCCGGACGATCCATGCGTTGGCCGATCCACCGGTTCTCTGGCGGACGGGCACGTACCCGGGCGACGTGATCCTGGTGCTCCTCGTCGTTGTAATAGCTCTGGTTGTTCGCGACGAGGAAGAGCACCGGGATGTGGTGATGCGCCGCGGTCCAGAGAGACGTCGGGGCCGCGAGCATCTCGCCGTCGCCCACGACCGCCGCGACCGGCCGACCGGTGTCCCGCGCGGCGAGCGCCGCGCCGACCGCGATCCCCGTGCCGGATCCGACCCCGGCACCGCCGTCCGCGCCCAGATAGCTCTTTGGCTTCACGAACTCCCACGTTGCCGCGGGCCACGGTGCCAGCGGACCCTGTGCGAGGACGGTCTCCTCTGCGCGCTCGCCGAGCGCGGCCCGGAGCTCGGCGACGGCGCGGGCGAGGTGGATCGGGCGATCCGCGCTCCGACGCTGGTTGGCCGCCGTCCACTCACCACGGCGCTTCCGCGACCGATCGCCCGCGGCACGCGCCCGGTCCTCGGTCCGTCTCTGCGCGGCCGGGGAATCGGCGAGCGCACGCGCCACGGCGTCCCGTAGCGCGGCCACCGCCAAGCTTGCGTTCGCGGTGATCGCGACGTCCGCGAGCGGGAGCGCCTGGTGGTCGGCAGACCACGAGCGCGTGGCGTACGGCTCGAGTGAGATGTCGATCAGCTCGACGTGATCTCCGCCTCGCTCGCGCACCGCCCCGGCCACGTCGACTTTCTGGATCGCCAGGATCATGTCGGCCGCACGGATCTCCTCGACGACGGCGGCATTGGACTGAGTGCGTGCGGTCCCCTGGTGGAGGGGGTGTGCGGTAGGGAAAGCCGCCGGACTCAGCCGGTCCGTGACCACCGCGGCGCCGAGCGACTCCGCGAGTGCGATGACGTCGTTCCAATCATCGCCCGCGTGGCCGAGCATGATGAGCGGACGTTCTGCGCCTACGAGCAGAGCGGCAGCTCGCTTGATGACATCGGCGTCCGGAGCCGCCGGCGATGGAGCGGCGACCCTCGCTAGGTCGGGGATCGCGACCGGCGCCGCGATCCGTTGTTCTTGCAGCCCCGCATCCAGACAGATGTACACCGGGCCTCGAGGCTCGAGGTGAGCGATCTGCCACGCGCGCAGCAGAGCCTCCGGCATCGCGCCGACGCTCGCCGGCTGGTTCTCCCACTTGGTGAAGTTCCGGACGAGCTCGCCCTGCGCGTATGCGGTGTGGATCCAATCGATCCAGGGCCGCCTCGCAGTCGCGTCCATCGGGCCGGTCCCGCCAAGCACCAGCACGGGCGCGCGATCACACCACGCACAGAAGATGGTCATGCTCGCGTGCATCAGCCCCACGTTGCTGTGGACCGCTGCGGCCATGGCGCGGCCCGTGAATTTCGCGTAGCCATGCGCGATCGCGACCGCCACCTCTTCGTGGTTGCACAGGATCATCGAGGGCGCATCGTTCCCGAGGTAGTTGACGATGCTGTCGTGAAGACCACGGAATGACGAGCCAGGCTCGAGAGCGAGATACGGGACCCTGAGGCGACGCAGCATCTCGGCGACGACGTCCGAGCCCCATTCCAACGCGGCGGGCCGACCGGGAGCAGCTGGGACGTCGCGCCCGGTCGAGGCCGGGGTGGTCAACTTATTTGTCGAGGCCCCGATCGATCGCGCTCTGAACGAAGGTCGAGTCGAGCAGCTTGCTGATATCGAGGGCCTTCACCTTCGCGTCGCCCGCGCCGAGTGTCGCCTGCGCGTCGACGTACATCTCCGGTTTCGCGAATGGCTGGGACGGGGCGACGGTCAGCGCGTAGAAGTCGTATGTCGCGCCCATCGCGGCATCGTCGGTCGACTGGAAGTACTTCTTCAACACGCTGACGCCGAACGCCTTGTCGGACTTCAGCTTCTTGGTCCCCTGGACGATCGAGTCGACGTACCGCTGGACCACGTCCTTGCTCGAGGAGATGTACGAGCGACGCACCGCGACCGACGTGTTGGCCGAGGGGAGCTTCTGCGAGGCGAGGTCGTAGAGGACGTGGAAGCCCTTGGCCTCGAGGGCCAGCGAATCCGGTGGCTGCGACACGCCCCCCTGGATCGCTCCACTGAGAAGGGCGGCCGTCCGGTTCGCCGCGGAGCCGACGGGGACGATGCTCACGTCTTTGTCGGGGTCGAGTCCCATCTTCCGGAGGGCGACGCGGGTCGCGATATCTGAGGACGAGCCCGGGCTCGACACACCGACCTTCTTACCTTTGAGATCGTTCACGGTCTTGATATCCGCAACGACCTCGAGGACGAAGGGATACACGCCGGCGAGCTGCGCGATCACCACGAGATCGGCGCCGTTCGCGACCGCCGCCATGACCTCCGAGCCGCCGACTTGGGCGAACGTGACCTGCCCGGCGAGCACGGCGGGGACGCCCTGCGCGCTCGCGATGTTCGACAGGTTCACGTCGAGACTGTTCTTCTCGAAGAACCCGCCTTCTTTGGTGGCCCAGAGCGGCAGCTCGTCGCCGATGATGTTGCTGTAGGAGACCTCGAGGTGGATGGGCGGTGGTGCCGCGGTCGGTCCGCTGGAGACGCTCGGTGCGGCCGCCGGTTGGCCGGTGCCGCCACACACCGCTGCCATGAGAATGGTCATGAGTGACAGACCTACGGCACGGCGCATCGCGTCACCTCCGCACTGGAGCCTGTGCCAGAATGGTAAGACCATTTGACCGCTGACGCCGTTCGCTATCACGACCTGCGCGAGTGGATCGACGCGGCGCGCGGACTCGGCGAAGTCCGCGACGTCCGCGGGGCCACGTGGCAGGAGGACATCGGCCGGATCACGGAGATGCTCCACCACACCGACGATTCGCCCGCCGTGCTCTTCGACGAGATCCCCGGCTATCCGCCCGGCTACCGCATCCTCGCGAACGCGAACGCGACCCGGCGCCGCCTGGCGCTGACGTTCGGCATGGCGCTCGACATCGAGCGGCGTGCGCTGATGGACGAGTTCCTGCGCCTCACCGAGGAAGGCCGCGCGCTGCCGCCACGAATAGTGAAGGACGGTCCCGTCTTCGAGAACGTCCTCAAAGGCGACGATGTCGACGTCCTCAAGTTCCCATCGCCGAAGTGGCACCCGCTCGATGGCGGCCGCTATCTCGGCACGGGCGTTGTCGACGTGATGAAGGATCCCGATTCCGATTGGGTGAACCTCGGCACGTACCGCGTGATGGTCCAAGACCGCCGACGAGTCGGCGTGTACATCTCGCCAGGCAAGCACGGCCGGCAGTTCCGCGACGCGTACTTCAAGCGCAAAGAGGCGTGCCCGATCGCCGTGGTGTGCGGGGTGGAGCCGCTCCTCTTCATCGCGTCGACGCTCGAGGTGCCGCAGGGCATCTCCGAGTACGACTGGACCGGCGGCATCCGTGGCGAGCCGTACGAAGTGGTCATCGATCCGATCACGAAGCTCCCGATCCCGGCGCGCGCCGAGGTCGTGCTCGTCGGTTTCCTGCACCACGACAAGAAGGCGCCCGAGGGACCCTTCGGAGAGTGGACCGGTTACTACGCGTCAGGCGAGCGCGAGGAGCCAACGCTCGAGGTCGAGGCGATCTATCACCGCGACGACCCGATCCTGCTCGGTGTCCCGCCCAACAAGCCACCGTATGAACCGCACCGCTATCGCGAGTACCTGCGCAGCGCCCTATTGCTCCGTGAGGTGAAGGCCGCCGGCGTTCCGGGAATCGTCGACGCACATTGCTTCGGCGTCGGTGGGTGCCGCCTGTTCAACGTCGTCGCCATCCAGCAGCGCTACGCCGGCCATGCCCGGCAGGCCGGCCACATCGCGGCGATGTCGCGCGTGGGCGCCTATCTCGGCCGCATCACCGTTGTAGTCGACGAGGATATCGACGTGACCGATCTGAATGACGTGATGTGGGCGCTGCTCACGCGCGCCGACCCCGAGCGCTCGATCGACATGATCAAGCGCGCCTGGTCCGGCCCACTCGACCCGGCGATCCATCCCGACCAGAAAGGGTTCAGCTCGCGGCTCGTCATCGACGCGTGTAAGCCGTGGGAGTGGCGGGAGCGCTTCCCCATCGCCATCGGCCCGGATGCCGAGACCAAGCGCGAGACGCGCAAGAAATGGGGCTGGATCCTCCAGCAAGCTGTCGCCGATGCCGTGCGCGAGGAGGCCGCGGCTCCCGCGGAGTAACCATCGAGGAGCTGCTCCACACCTACACCGAGGACGGACTCCTTCTCGAGGGCGTCCGCTATCCAGCCGGCTCCGACCTCGCGATCGTGTATACGCACGGCGTCACGAGCACGGTCTTCCGGCAAACGCACGTGCGGGTCGGACGCGAGCTGCAGCGCGCTGGGTACACGGTCGTCGCGGGAAATAACCGCGGAACGGCTCTCGCGACGCCGCTCCTCCAGCGCTCGGGCGCGCGCGTTCTCGGCGGCTCCTGGTTCGATCGCTTTGAGGACGCACCCAAAGACATCGGCGCGTGGGTCGCCGTCGCCGTCGCGGGAGGTGCGAAACGGATCGTGGTGCTCGGTCACAGCCTCGGCGCCGTAAAGGCGCTCCTCTACGGAAGCGAACCTCGCGATGGGCTGGTCGGGCTGATCTTGGCGTCGCCTCCGCTGCGCGCTTTCGACCGTCCGCCGGACGCGGAGCCGCTCGCGCGGGCGCGTCGCGCGGTCGACGAGGGCAGACCGCAAGAGCTCATCGAGCTCGCGAACCCGCTGACCTTCGGGCGGACCAGCGCGACGACGCTGCTTTCACGGGCCGCCGTCGGGGACCTGACGTCGCGCCTCCGTTCGGTCCGCCTGCCGGTGCTCGCGATCTACGGCAGCGAGGAGACGGACATCGGTGGCCAGGACGATCTCGATCGGATGCGGCAGCTGGTCGCCGGATCGTTCACCGGCGCGCTGATCGCGGGCGCCGACCACCTGTACACCGGCCACGAGGCGCAGGCGGCCGAGATCATCGCAGGCTGGATCGGGTCGGCCGTTACCGGTCCACCGTTAGGCGGAGGCCTCGCGGCGACCACGAACCTTGCCGAGAATCCGGGCGCAGCGGTCTCCGGGATCCTCGAGGTCCATGGGTCGACGGATCGAGCGCCGGGCTAAGTCTTCGGCCCGACCTCTCCGGTCGCACCTATTCGATTCGTCGTCACTTCGCGCGCTTCGTGCTCCGTCAGGATCCGCTCCGCATCGCGTTCACGGCCTTTCGCACTCACCGTGACCATGAGCCCCCCTGCCACGAACTTCCCCGAGTCGTCGGTCCCCGCGCCGCGCGCAACGAGCGAGATCTGATCGTCGCTGAAGCCTTCCGCGAGTAGCGCTTCCACCGCGGTTTCGGCGATCTCTCGGTCGGCGAACATCGCCACCACGGCGACATGCTCGCTCGGGACGTTGACCTGTTCGCTCTGTCTTTCCATGACTGACCTCCAGCCTGGCGGCCGCAGAGATCGTGCCAGCGCTCAGTGCGGAGTCATCTCGCCCGCCTTTATGGCGACGAGTAGTCGGTTCTCAGAGGGCGGGACCGGACAGTTGTAATGCGGCGAATACGCGCAGGCCGGGTTGTATGCGCGATTGAAGTCGACGAGATGGCGGCCTTCCTCAAGTAGCTCGATGTCGAGATAACGGCCGAGCTCGTACGTCTGGTGTCCGCTCGTCTCATCTCGAAAGAAGATCTGCACCGAGTCCGCCGGCACGCCGGGCTCGAGCAGCCTCGTCGCCGCCACTCGGCAATCGCGCCCGTCCACCATGAAAGAGAACCAGCCGACGCGTTCGGCGGCGCGACCCTGTGTGCGTGTCGACCCGAGGGCGATCTTGTGCGCGTCGGCTTCGAGGGCCAGGATGAAGCGGTACCCAGGATCGTAGGGATACCACTGTGGCGCGAGCGCGGGGCGAGCCGCGTCGGGATCGAGGATGACGATAGCCGGAGCGTTCTGGTGGGAGAGCCGGATGCGATATCGGCCAAGACGCACGATGCCTGGACCGCGCTTAAGGCCGTCGACGCGGAACCCGTCCTCGGTCGCCGCGATGGTGAGGGTCGCTCCGGCGTCAGCCAGATCGACATCGCCGCCGCTGCCGACCTGGAGGACCTGACCGACGGCCATCTCGTGACGCGCGACCGCCGCGAGGAACGACTCTGGACCGGAGAGCCATTCGCGGTAGCTTTCGCGGCTCTCCTCCGTTTCTCGCGCGTTCTCGTCGGTCGAGGTCACCTGGTCCGCGCCGGCTCGTTCGCCGCGCGCGCGAGCGCGTGGATGGTCCCGTCGAGCCCGCGGCCCAAGTCGCGCGTCTCTGGGCGCTCCATACCGATGGGCGTGCTCGCGGCGAAGCGGTAGAGGTCCGCGGCGCCGTCGAGGATGCGCGGCGTCAAGCCGAGCTCGGCGAAGGTCTTCGCGATCTCTTCCATCTCGCCTATCCAGCGATGCGCCACCGTCGGCATCCGCGGGATCTGCCGCGCCATGATCTCTCGGTGTTGAGGCTGGCTGCCGGTGAGCTCCTTCGCGAGCTCTTCGGAGACCCCGAGAAGCTGTGCCGCGACCAGTAGCTCAGTCGCGAGCGCGGTGAAGCCTTTGGTGAGGGCCGCGTAGCACATCTTGAGCGCCGACGCGGTCCCGACCTCATCACCGATCGGACGCACGTCGAGGCCGGGGAGATCGAGACGCTCCGCATGCGGACCCGACGCGTAGAACCGGGTCGGGAGGCTCTGCCCTCCGGCCCCCGGCGGTGCGCCGATGATGCCGACATCCACGACATCGCCGCCGACCGTGGCCGCGACCGCGCGGACCGTCGACGGCGCGACGGCATTGCAGTCGACATAGAGCCGACGCGCACCGGTCGCACGGACGGCCGCGGCCACGGCGCGCGCAACGTCGATGGCCGAGGCCGGAGGGACGATCGAGAGGATGACGTGCGATCCCAGCACAAGATCGGCGAGCGTGGGGACGACTTCGAGCCGATCGCGTTCCGCGATGCTGCGCGTGCGCGCGCCGCGTCCCTCGAGGCACGTGCGCACCGTCGCCCCATGCTTGCGGAGGGTCGAGGCGACCGCGGAGCCCATCTCGCCGGGGCTGAGCAGCCCGACGTTCACGCTGCGAGTATCACGAGCCGGCTCGTGCTGGTCGAGATCTGCCGATGGTCAACGCGGCGCGGCCTTGCGGCGTCACGAGCGCTACCGCGAAGTAGGCAAGCAAGCTAGCGACGCCGACGAGCTGGAACATCGTCCCGAGGCCCACGGCGTCACCGACGAGGCCACCGACGGCCGGGCCCACGATCGCCCCGAGGTCGAGGCCCATGTTGTAGACGCCGGAGGCGATGCCGACGTCGCGGCCTTCCGCGCGCAGCTCGGCGATCGAGGCGGCGCTCGTGACCCGAAGGAGCCCGCGCGCGATCCCCGCCGCGAGGAACAGCGCGAAGAAGAGGCCGAGCGACGAGACCCAGCCGAGCACGATGGTCGTGGCGCCGAAGAGCAGCACGCTCCAAAAGTTCACCGTGCGGTGGTCGACGAAGCGGAACACCGCGCCCGAGATGAAGCGGATGAAGGTCGCCGCACCCGACTTGAGGCCCTTGAGCGCGCCCGACGCGGCGAGCGGGATCCCGATCGAGAGCCCGAACAGCGGAAAGAACGTGTCGACGCTGTCGGAGAGGACGTTGATGTATAGCGCGATCAGGAAGGCGAGCCACACGCGCGGATCAACACGCCAGTGCGCCGCGATCAGGCCCCGTAGGCCGGGTGCGCGCTGTTCGGCGTTGGGCGCCGCGGCCATCGCTGGCATTGGCACGACCAGCACCGCTGAGAGCGCCGGCAGCGCACCGATCGAGGCGAGCGCAAGGTCGACGCCGATGCGATCCGCGACCGCGCCGCCGACGAACGCGCCGATCGCGTAACCGGTCGATAGCGCGGCGGTATACCAGCCCATCACCGCGCCGGCACGCTGGCCGCCGGTGAGGTCGATCGTCGCCGCAAGGTTGTACGTGCCGAGCGCACCAAACGCGTAGCCGTGAACGATCGTGAGCGCGGCGACGAGCACGATGCTCCCGCCGGCGAGAGCGAACCCGCTCGTTGCGGCGGTGAAGACGATCAGCCAGAAGATGAGATGGCCCTTCGCACGCTCGGGGCGGTATGTGGCACCGCTCGGGACGCGCGATACGAGGCGAAAGATCGCAAGCAACGCGGAAAGCGCGCCGATCGCCGGCACCACGTATCCGTAGCGATCCAGATAGGGGGCGTACAGCAGCCCGAGCGTGCCCTCGGCGGTCGTCACCGCGGCCGCGACGACATATTGAAAGAGGACCGCGCGGCTCAGACCAGGGTCTCGACATCGATGTCGCCGAGCGCGCCGGCCAGGCGCGCACGCTCGAGCGCATCGATCCAGATCTTCCGGATCACGCGCGGCTCGGTGAGCCCGCTCGTGACGTGTTCG
>Ga0209056_10005192_pt1 | contig 13587 bp, 11 predicted proteins | sample GraSoiAngelo_114_FD_185876 | JGI IMG/M metagenome (GOLD analysis project Ga0209056, IMG submission 185876) | Grasslands soil microbial communities from the Angelo Coastal Reserve, California, USA - 14_0903_13_40cm (SPAdes) (version 2) | ecosystem: Environmental > Terrestrial > Soil > Grasslands... | reverse complement strand
ACTGAAGTGAAACCAAATGGAAATCTTGATGAAGTAAAGAGATTGATTTTAGATGCATATACCAATATCCACTAATATAGAATATCAAAATTTGAAAACTCCCCTTTGTATTCTTCTTTCATAATTTGAAAGTACTCAACAACACTCCCTGGAGGACCTATACGACTCCAATCGATTACTGCTTCCACGTTAGATTCTTCACCTTCTAAAACAGCTTCGACTCTTTTATCAGAAAGATTTCTCACCCATCCGCTCACGTTATTTTTTTCAGCGGTTTCCTTCATTCCCTGCCTAAAATATACTCCTTGAACTTTGCCACTAATGTAAAGATGCATCCGTTTCAAGCGAACAGGATTTGTTTGGATTACTATTAATTAGTTTTGAGAGATTATGCTCTTTTCTTTACTCTGGCTCGTCCTGTCTTTCTTGCGGCGATGCTACCTACTTTACGCCCAGGGGGTGCATTTCTTGAAACAGTTGAGCTTCTGCCTACGTGTTGGTGCCTTCCACCTCCATGTGGGTGCACATAAACTGCCTGTGCTACACCTCTTACTATCGGATATTTTCTTCCCTTGGAGCGCATTCTTCTCCAAGCCACACCTGCCCTCATAAATGGTCTATCCTCAACTCCACCCCCTGCAAGGACTCCTATCATGGCTCTGTTTTGTGGATCAAGAGTCGCAAACTTGCCAGATGGTAATTTTATTGTCACACCTTCAGAGCCATGTGAAAATACCGTTGCATAAGATCCTGCAGACTTTACAAATGAACCTCCATCTCCAAAGTGTCTTTCTATATTGCAGACGATTGTACCATCTGGAATGTTTTGTATACTAATTACATTACCTAGGGAAATTTGTGACTTTAATCCAAATTGAAATTTTGAGCCAATTCTGGTGCCTATGACCGATGGAAGAAGAGAGTAGACACCATTCTCAAATCTAACTCTTGCAAGAGGAGCATCACGACCAGTTTCGTGAACAATGTCAATAACCTTAGCTTCATGTTGTTCAGAGAGAGCAAATCTTGGGTACTTGGCTGGCATTAACTTTCCAGTGGAGGCAGCACGAAATTGCATTCCCCCTCTACCTCGTCTTCTAACTAGTGGTCTCTTACCCAAAGCAGCAAGTGTGGTTTCTCATGTAAATTTTAATCTTCTGATCTAATTGTCCTAGATAAAAGACAACAAAGGTATAAAAATTAGTTTGAGGGTGTTTAAACTATGAGCCAGAATACGCTCTCCCTTAAGGTACTTGAGGCATATACACGCGATGTCGGGAGAGGGGTAGCACGTATTGATTATGACTCCATGGATTCGCTCGGTGCTTCCACAGGAGATGTTATAGAAATTAAAGGTAAACGAAGAACTGTTGCAAAGTGTTTGCCACTCTATCCGTCCGACGAAGGAAAAGGAATTATCAGAGTGGATGGACTTGTAAGAAATAACGCTGGTATTGCAATAGGTGATACAGTTGCGGTGCGTAAGATTAAGGCAGTTGCCGCAGAGAAGGTAGTAGTAGCTCCATTGGAAGCTATTCCTCCGATCGATGAGAGATATCTTGCAGACGCACTGGAAAGTGTTCCTCTGATAAAGGGTGACAATGTCATGGTACCTTACTTTGGAGGAAGACTTACTTTTCAAGTAATAGGGGTCACACCGGCAGCTGATGCGGTGCTTGTAACACAGAAGACTGTATTTCACATAGCTGAAAAGGGAGAGACGCTGCGTGGTGTTCCGCAAGTAACATATGAAGACATTGGAGGATTAACTGATGAGATAAAGAAAGTTCGTGAAATGATCGAACTTCCTCTAAGACACCCAGAAATTTTCGAAAAACTTGGAATCGAAGCACCTAAGGGAGTTCTGCTGTATGGCCCTCCTGGTACTGGAAAGACATTGTTAGCTAAAGCAGTGGCAAATGAAAGTAATGCACATTTCATAAGCATTTCAGGTCCTGAGATTATGAGCAAGTTCTATGGCGAAAGCGAAGCAAGACTTAGAGAGATTTTCAAGGAGGCAAAAGAGAAATCACCATCAATTATCTTCATTGATGAAATTGATTCGATAGCACCTAAGAGGGAAGAAGTAACTGGAGAGGTAGAAAGAAGAGTTGTTTCTCAATTGCTCTCTCTGATGGACGGCCTTGAAGCCAGAGGGAAGGTCATTGTAATATCTGCAACAAATAGACCAAACGCAATAGACCCAGCTCTGAGAAGACCTGGAAGATTTGACAGAGAAATTGAGATTAAAGTGCCAGATAAGAAAGGCAGAAAAGACATTCTGATGATACACACACGAAACATGCCACTAAGCGATGACGTGAACTTGGACAAGATTGCGTCGATAAGCCATGGTTATGTTGGTGCAGATTTGGAATATTTATGCAAAGAAGCAGCTATGAAGTGTCTTAGGAGATTATTGCCAGAACTTAACATGGAAGATGAAAAACTTCCGCCTGAAACTCTTGACAAGCTTATAGTAACCGAAGATGACTTTCAGAACGCTCTAAAAGAAGTTACTCCCTCGGGTATGCGCGAAGTCTTCATAGAGAATCCTGATGTCAGCTGGGATGAAGTTGGAGGATTAGAAACTGTAAAACGCGAGCTTCAAGAAGCTGTAGAATGGCCAATGAAGTATCCTACTCTTTACTCAAAGCTAGGACACAGAATGCCACGAGGTATTTTGTTACATGGCCCCAGTGGAACAGGAAAGACTCTGCTTGCAAAAGCTGTTGCTACTGAAAGTGAAGCTAACTTTATTTCTGTAAGAGGTCCTGAATTATTATCAAAATGGGTTGGAGAGTCTGAACGTGGAATCAGGGAAATATTTAGGAGAGCAAGACAAGCATCACCTTGTGTTATATTTTTCGATGAGATTGATTCGATAGCACCCGTAAGAGGAGTAGGAGGAGAAACGGCGGTAACAGAGAGGGTCGTAAGTCAGCTTCTCACCGAACTTGATGGTATTGAGAGTCTGCATGGAGTAGTAGTTCTTGCTGCTACAAATAGAGCAGATATGATTGATACTGCATTGTTAAGACCCGGTAGATTTGACAAGATAGTTCTTGTGCCAATGCCTGACAAAGAAGGAAGGAAGAAGATACTTGAAATAACTACAAAGAGCATTCCGGTTGTTAGAGAATCAACGGCAAACAGTGTAAAGAACCCTGACTATGTAGATCTGGATAAAATTGCTGAAGCAACTGACGGGATGAGTGGCGCGGACGTCGCAGCCATAGCTAATACTGCAGTCTCACTTGTCATACACGAATTCCTTGCAAAATATCCCGATCAAAAGGAAGCAGAGAAACAAGCTACTGAAGCCAAAGTCACTATGAGACACTTTGAAGAGGCTGTAAGAAAAGTAAGAACCCAAAAAGAGCTAAAGATAGGCGAAAAAGTAGCAGTTCCCTACTACAGGTAATTTTAATAAAATACCCTTTGTAATCCTAACAAATGTCTTACACAGGATACAAGGGAAAAGGATTAGAGTTTCTTAAAAAAAACAACATAGAAGTAGGAAATCAAATAAAAATCTATGCGGATTTACCTTTACCTTACTTAGGAATACTAATGCCTCGTTATGAATACAGCGATGACGCCCACATCGTTCTCAAATTAGAGGACGGATATAACGTAGGATTAGAGATTGATAAAATCAAAAAAATTGAGGTAGAATCATCCAAAGTAATAAAAAAAGAAAGTATTTCTCCCAAGCCAAAGACAGACCCTGCGCTGCCAAGAATGCTGCTCATATCTACTGGTGGAACTATTGCCAGTAAAATAGATTATAGAACTGGTGCAGTCACACCAGCTCTTACTGCTTCAGAACTTAATGCTAGTGTACCAGAGCTTTCCAAAATAGTCAATATAGATACAGAGGTACTTTTTTCAGAATATTCTGAAAACCTTCTCCCTGAACACTGGATAAAGATTGCCGAGAAATTGGATTCGTACGCAAGATCTGAATACCACGGAATCATAGTGGCCCATGGAACAGATACAATGCAGTACACTGCGGCAGCTCTTGCTTTTTCGTTATCAGGATTTCCAAAACCCGTTGCCTTGGTGGGTTCACAAAGATCATCAGATAGACCATCATCCGACGCTGCCTTGAACCTAATTGCGACAGCTAGATTTTTGGTCAATGCAAACACGACTGGAATATTTGTTGTAATGCATAATACTTCAAGTGACGACGATATTGCGTGCCATTGGGCTACGCGGGTAAGAAAGAATCATACTAGTAAGAGAAATGCGTTCCAGACAGTTGGTGGGTCTCCTGCTTTCATAGTACAAGACAATAGAATTGAACCGAACAAACTATTCAATCCCCCAAAGGTAGAATACACTCCAAAAATTAAGTTCGACAACCGAGTTGCGCTGATAAAATACTATCCTGGGTTTGATCCAAAGATAATAGATTATATCATAAGCTCCGGATACAAGGCAATAATTTTTGAAGGAACCGGCCTAGGTCATGTAGGAAAGACGGTGTATGATCCTATAAAGAAAGCAAAGAAAAAGGGCCTGTTTGTTGGAATGACTTCCCAATGTATAGACGGAATGGTTAGGATGACGGTATATGATAGCGGAAGAGACTTGCTGAACCTAGGAGTCACCCCTCTTGGAAATATGATACCAGAGACAGCTCTGGTCAAGGCCATGTGGGCATTGGCAATTTCCAAGGATTCTGACGAAATGAATAAGAACATGATAGAAAATATCGCTCTCGAATTTTCAGACTAAGCTTTAAAGCGAGTACGACAATAAAATTAGAAGTGCCTGAAATTCAGATCGATAAAATTGGTTTACAAGTAGGATTAGAAATACATCAACAATTGGCGACTAGTACGAAATTATTTTGCAAGTGTAGTCCAACCGAATCCGAGGAATATTCAATCAAGTTTACTCGTAAGCTTCGACTAGCAAGAAGTGAGCTAGGTGAATACGATCCAAGTGCGGTTTTTGAAAGCGGCAAAGAAAAGACCATTGCATATCATGGAAATCCTGAAAGTAGTTGTTTAGTTGAACAAGATGAGGAACCGCCTCACGAGCTCAGTCATGAAGCTAAGGAAATTGCTTTAATCATTGCGTCGGCTCTAGAATCATGTATTTTCACCGAGACATACGTGATGCGAAAGATAGTGATAGACGGTTCCAATACTTCCGGCTTTCAACGAACCATGGCAGTTGCACGTCAAGGTAATCTACAAGTAGATGGGAAAAAACTTGTCGTTCGCAATATCAATTTGGAAGAGGATGCTGCAAAACTCATACGAGATTCATCAAATACAAGAGAATATGGCCTTGACAGACTAGGTATACCATTAGTAGAGATAACATTACAACACATACCAGGAAAACCCGAAGACTTCAAAAAAATAGCACTAACTCTAGGTCGTCTACTACGTGCAACAAAGAGGGTTAAGAGAGGTCTTGGCTCAATAAGGCAGGATGTCAATGTATCGATAGAGGGAGGAGATAGAGTAGAAGTCAAAGGAGTTCAGAAACTAGATCAGCTTGAGAAAGTCATCGAATATGAGGCAAGAAGGCAGCACGGCCTCAAGATAATAGCAGAGAAACTGAACTCTATAGAAACTGAAAGAATAGCTAAAGAACGAGACGTAAAGGATGTCACAGATGTTTTTAGAAATTGCAAATCAATGACCATTCAGAAGGCTTTGAACGAAGGATCAGTGGTAAAAGCTATCATAGTAAAAGGCTTTGCAGGCATGTTTGGATTTGAGCCCTATCCTGGAATTAGATTAGGAAAACAGCTAGGTGAGCTTGTAAGGTTCTATGGATTAGGAGGAGTTTTCCATTCCGATGAACTTCCGGATTACGGAATCGAAGAAGAAGAAATTCTGCAGGTAAGAAAAATTCTTGATATGCAACAAAAAGACGGATTTATCATTTTGGCTGGAAATGAGAAAAAACTTGACATTGTAATTCAGGCTGTCATAACAAGAATTAATGGCGCGAAAGAAGGAGTTCCAAAGGAAACAAGAGCAGCTACTGCTACAGGCGAAACAGTATACCTAAGACCTCTACCCGACGCTTCAAGGATGTATCCGGAAACTGACATCTTACCAGTGATTGTTAGTGCAAATGAGTTAGAGGATGCCAGAATCAAAGTACCAAAATCGTGGGAGGAAAGTCTGTTATCATTGCAGAAACAGTATGAGTTGAATCCCCAGCTTGCGCTGCAGGTGTTTGATTCTGAGTACATGGATTTATTTGAAATCATATGTAAGGACAAGAGAATTTCTCCTAATTTTGTAGCCTCGATTCTTTGTGGAACCATTACCAACTTGGAGAGAAGAAGTATGGACACAAAATTACTAAAGAGTTCCGAGATCATAGAGGCATTTGATCGATTAGCAAAAGGAGAGATCGCAAAGGAATCACTTGAGATAATCTTTGAGGGTGTTATGAGCGGCAGATCAAAATCGATCTTTGACGCCATAAAAGTTAATGATCTAAGTACAGTAGATGAAGCAGAGTTAAATAAGAAACTGGATGAATTACTGGAATATAACGTCAAGATGATCGAAGAGCAAGGTATCCGATCAATTGGCCCACTAATGGGTCTTGCTATGAAAACCCTACGTGGAAAAGTTGATGGTCAGAAACTAAATCAATTATTGGAAGCCAAAATAAAATCAAAAATCGACAGAAAATAAAAAAGAAATTAACATCATATTGCATGTTTCCCCTTTTGTCTGCTGCCAATATCTACAGCAGTCTCCATAGCATCAACAAAGATCTTACCGTCTCCTACAGAACCAGTGCTTGCCGCATCGAGTATTGCGCTGATCACTTTATCAACCAAAGAATCATCTACCACAGTAAGCACATAGCTCTTCAAATTGAGTTTACGCTGTGCACCTGCACCTTTTTCACTAGCGTTTCTAAGACTGCTAGCTCTTCCCCAACCTTTAGCATCAAAAACAGTAATACCACCAACGCCAGCTTTCTTTAATGCTTCTAACACCCCATCAAGTTTATTATCGACTACAACGGCTTCGATCCTTTTCATGAAGCCAACATTCGGCTAATGGATTATAAGTTTTTCATCGCACGTTTCCAATTACATTGTTAGTGCGGGAGGTGGGATTTGAACCCACGAACTCCTAAGAGATAAGGTTCTGAGCCTTACGCCGTTGACCAGGCTAGGCGACCCCCGCAACGTGAGAATTAAAATTCCACAATAAGTGTCTTTTTTATGGCTGAATTGATTCTTGTTTTGTGTATTTGTGAGTATTTATGATTCTATCAATTACAGGTATCGCGTTCTTTAGTTTGTGAATTCTTTTTGCTCGTGGATCATCAAATTTGAGATTCCAAGGCTGATTGTACAATATTACTGACTTACCTGCCTCTAGCATACTTTTCGCGTTTATGGGCGAATCATCGATAAAAATATCATAATCCAGTCTGGCTTTTTCTAGTCCTTCTGATACTCCAATGTAATTTTTGAAAGTAATACCGTAGAATTGTAGCCAGTTTTTTACGTTATTATGGGTAGATTCCTCTCTGGCAGTCACTATATCAACTGTACCTAGCTTCGATAATTTCTTGGTAGCGGATGATATTTCATTTTCAGTGGGAGGAATATCTTTCCATGATTTCCAGCATACTGAAAGTTCCTTGTAAAAATCAAATTTGTCAATGTTGTGGCGCTTCCAAAAATCCCATTCTGATATATCTGATTTCAAAATAGTAGCTCTCAATTTGTTATTGTATGATAACCAAGATTGTATTACATCAGCAAGAACACCATCTACATCGAGAGCTATTTTTACCATATTATTTAGCGATCGAAACTATCTCTTAATTCTTCAAGTAATTTACGTTGATGTTTGTCAAGTTTCACTGGGATGTTTACTACTAATCTAATGTGTTCATCTCCTCTACCTCTTCCTCCTTGACGTGGCAATCCTTTTCCCTTTAGTCTTATTATCGTATTTGGTTGGCTTCCTGATTCCACATTGATCTTTTCCGTTCCCTCCAGCGTCGGAACTACCAAGGTTCTACCTAATGCCGCATCCATCATGGAGATATTCGCATCATAGAATATGTCGGCTCCGTCCCTCTTGAATTTATCATGTGGTTTTACATTTATTCTAACTATCAAATCACCACTAATACCATTTGGAATCGTTTCTCCCTCTCCCTTAATCCTGTATTCACCGCTTTCTACACCAGACGGAATTTCAAAAGAGAATTTTCCTGCAGCCCTCTGCTTTCCTGTTCCCTTGCATTTTGAACATGGTCTTTCTATTATCCTTCCTTGACCTCTGCATGTATTGCATGGTTGAACAGTGACAAATGTGGAAAATCCGCTACTACGAGATGTCCTGATCTGACCGTGACCGTTACATGTAGAACACGTTCTCATAGATGTACCAGGTGCACAACCAGATCCTTTGCAATTCTCGCAATCGATTTCTCTTGGTAGATCTATCTCTTCACGCTTGCCTTTGAGAACATCTTCGAGTGTTATAGTTGTGTCATAGACCATATCGGCACCTCTTTCTCGCCCAAATCCGCCGAAATCAAACCCTCCAAATTTAAAACCACCTCCTCCGAATATAGACTCGAAAATCGATTCAAAACCACTTCCGAAGATATCCTCGAAATTGACTCTAGATCCTCGAAATATGTCCTCAGCACTATATCTCCCATCTACGCCAGCGTGACCATGTGTGTCATAGATCTTGCGCTTTTCAGGATCGGACAAGACGGCATATGCTTCTGATATTTCTTTAAAATGCTCAGGTGCTTCAGATGACTTGTTCCTATCTGGATGGAATTTAAGAGCAAGTTTCCTGTACTGAGATTTTATTTCATCTTGCGAAGCGTTCTTCTGTACACCTAGAACTTCGTAATAGTCGCGCTTAGTGCTCATAGCAACTGATATCGTTAGTTATTCCCTAGTATAAACATCAGTTCGTGGTACCACCGGCAGCTTGACTTGCAGCTCCTGCTTCGCTTTGTCCGCCAGCTCCAGGTGGGGGAGTTACATTCTTGTAAAGTTCAGCACTAATATCATTAACTAATTTCTTTAATGCATCAAGTTTTGGTTTAATCTCTGCGGGGCCTTTTTCTAAAACTTCTTTAAGCTCTTTTAAAGCATTACTTACTTTTACTCCCTGCTCCTGAGATATCTTATCCTTTAGATCCTGATTGATTAATTTTTCAGTGCTGTATATGTAATTTTCAGCCTCATTTTTGATTTCTACCTCTTCTTTTTTCTTTTTATCTTGCTCAGCATAGAGCTCAGCATCTTTTTTCATCTTTTCAATATCATCTTTAGAGAGTTTCGTGCTAGCAGTGATAGTAATCTTTGCTTCTTTCTGCGTAGCTAAGTCTTTTGCTGTGACATTGAGAATACCATTTGCATCTATGTCGAATTTGACTTCTATCTGAGGAATCCCTCTTGGCGCAGGAAGAATACCAGATAGGTTAAAACTTCCAAGGGATACGTTATCTGCTGCCATAGGCCTCTCACCTTGAACTATATGAACAGTAACTGCAGTCTGGTTGTCCGCAGCAGTGGTGAAGATTTTACTCTTGGACGCAGGAATAGTTGTGTTTCGTTCAATAATTGGCTCCCTTAATCCACCTAGAACCTCTACTCCAAGTGTAAGTGGAGTTACATCAAGTAAAACAATATCACTTGTGACCTCGCCTGCTATAATTCCAGCCTGAATAGCAGCTCCCAATGCTACTGCCTCCATTGGGTCAACACCAGCTTCTGGCTCTTTGCCCATTACATTAGCAACGAACTTTCTTACCAGTGGGATCCTCGTAGGACCACCAACAAGGATGATCTTGCTAACATCACCAGGAGAAAGTTTTGCATCTTCTAATGCCTTGATCATTGATGGCCTACATCTTTCCACTATGGGGTTTATTAGCTCCTCAAACTTTGCTCTTGTTATTCTTAGTTCCAAGTTTTTTGGCCCTGAGGATGCATCATATGATATGAAGGGAAGGTTGATGTCAGTTTCGAATATAGAAGAAAGCTCTATCTTCGCTTTCTCCGCCGCTTCCCTCACCCTTACCATTGCAGCACTGTCTTTAGAAAGATCAATACCAGACGTCTTCCTAAAATTATCGACAACATAGTCTACTAGAACTTTATCCATATCTGTTCCACCCAATTGAGTATCACCTGACGTACTCATGACCTCGAAAACACCACCTCCCATCTCCATTATGGTGACATCAAGTGTACCACCACCAAAGTCAAAGACCATAATTTTCATGTCTTGTTTGGATTTGTCAAGACCAAATGCCAGTGCCGCTGCGGTAGGTTCGTTTATTATTCTTACGACGTCAAGCCCTGCAATCTGTCCGGCGTCTTTTGTTGCCTGCCGCTGGTTATCATTAAAGTAAGCTGGTACAGTAATTACTGCCTTTTCGACTTTTTCTCCAATAAATGCCTCAGCATCTCTTTTTATTTTTTGTAAAATAAACGCTGAGATCTGCTGCGGTTTGTATTCTTTATCATATATCTTGAAAACATGATCAGTTCCCATCTTTCTTTTTGCGGCCACTACAGTACCATCTGGGTTTGTTACTGTCTGCCTCCTAGCTGGTTCCCCAACAATTAGTTGACCGTCCTTTGTAAAAGCTACTATGGATGGAAAGGCTTTTCCTCCAACCGTGGTTCCTTCAGCAGCTGGAATTAGCGTAGGTTTACCTCCCATCATAACTGCAGCCGCAGAGTTACTCGTTCCCAAATCTATACCTATAATCTTAGCCATCTATCTTTGCCTCCTTGATATTTCTCTTAGATATTTCTACTAAACTAGGTCTAATAACTCTGTCCTTCAAAATATATCCCTTACGCAGTTCTGCGGTGATCGTATTTTCGTCAAGAGCGGGATCTTCCTTCGCTGATATAGCTTCATGAAGTTTCGGATCAAAAATTTCACCTAGTGTCTCGATAGGTCTCACTCCCGACTCTGCAAGAAACGAATCCATATTTTTTAGAATAGCGTGAAGTCCCTCTGTATCTGCTCCTTGTTTTGATAATGCGTCCTTGGCACGAACAAAATCGTCATATATCAAGAGGAATTTTAGAATTATCCCGTCAATTATGGAATTCACTTTGTTTTGAACGTCGATATCGGTCCTCTTCTTCAAATTTTCAAAATCAGCTAGTAGGTATTTGATTTTTTTTTCGTATGACGCAACTTTTTCCTTTTCCTTTTCAAGGAGGGGTTTCAGTTTTTCCACTTGTTCATGATTTGCCTTATTTTCGACTTCCTCTTCTTTTGATTCCTGCATAGTTTCTAAGTGGTCCTCTGCTATTTCGTCATGTGAATCAGGCAAATTGGATCGCAATTTTGTTGTATAATTTTACCCTTATTATAATATCTCACACAATGGATTCGTTTTGATAACTATGAGGTCAGAATCTTTACCGTTCTTGATTATCTTGTCATAATCCAACTTTGAACATGCAACTATAATGGTGGTTTTATCACTGTGGAAGAGATCCAGTCCCGGACCTTGGTGAACCTCGACATCTCCTATGTAATCACGTAATTTGGTGACAAGCGAATTTAGCATGTCTACCTTGTCCCCACGCATTTCGTATGAATCCTGAGTCCAGACAAGTACTACTCTAGTTCTGCTTGCTTTGAGTTCGTTCTTTTTAAGCGTAGATCGAATCTCATCGATTAGTCTCTTAACATATCCTTCAATGCCCTTTATGCTACCGTTTACTAGATACATCATTGTGCCTGCCCCCTCAACAGCTGTTCCAAGTGATCTCAGATCATATAGCTCATTGGTCATATCATCTAAGAAGAGATCCTTATAATCCGTAAACCCAAGATCATTTCTGGTTGAAGAATCCTGTGCAAATTTGCATACCTCCAAAATACTTGAGAGACTAGCAAACTGAGTCAAAATTCTTATTGCATGTAAAATCTCAGCAGAAGAAATTGACACGAATCTTCTTCCTTTTTTGTCTGTTTCAATTAGTTTTGCTAACTTCTCGTCTGACTTTCCATTAAACGCGCCAATTATTTCAGGCAGTTGATTTTTTGAAAGAGGATAATAAAAATATGATATGCCTCTTCCCGCTTCTAGTCCAGTAACATGTTCTAGTAGTGATATGGTCTCATTATTTCCTCCTATGCCAGTAGGTAGACTGTATATTACTGAACTGCCTTTTTTTATCGGTGAGGTAGCATCTTTAAATTTTGAATGAATTTCCATCTTTGCCTCTTGACCGGTTTTTCTTATTCGAGGAGCAAAGATCAGGTATTCGGAATGCGAAATTGCGACATCAATTGGTTCTACACCAAGCAAAGGTTCATCTTCCTTCAATGATGTCACATTTGGATATGTCTTTGCAATCTCTGCTTTAAGGGAAATTGCCATATGAGCAGATTCATCAACGATAAAGACATCAGCCCCTTTGATTGCCATTTGACAAGCAAGTGAATATCCCTCCGTACTTAGACCATAAACAACAACTTTTGTTGAAGCCAAATCATGCGAACTAGGAGTGTAGGCTAAGAAAAACTTTTTCCATCCTCAGATTCTATCAGAAATGTTTGAAAATTTGGGTAGACATATTGACGCCTAAACAGCTGTTGTTTTTTGCGCCTATGATAAGAAAATTGAGTAAAAACCACAGAATACTCTGCACTTCAAGAAATTATCGAGAAGTTGTTAAACTTGCCAAATTAAAGCATGTTAATGTTGTAATTGTTGGAAAACATGGTGGGGCTTCCAAAGAACAAAAACTTCTTGCAAGCATAAAACGGATGGAATATCTGTATGAATTGATACGGAAAATCTCTCCTGACATAACGATAAGCTTCTGTTCTCCTGAAGCAGCCAGAATTTCATATGGATTTGGTATTAAACATCTAGCCTTTTCCGATTCCCCACATGCCGAGGCAGTAATGAGACTTTCTGTTCCTTTCGTACAAAAGCTCCTCATTCCGTGGATCATACCAAAGAATGAATTTGTAAGATACGGAATCTCAAGAAAAGACATTATTCATTATAAGGCAATTGACGCCTCCGTAATAGTAAAGGAGAAATCAACAATAGAAAAAGTACCTGTTAACAAAAGCAAGAAGACGGTCGTAATTAGACCGGAAGAGACAGAGGCAGCCTACGTTTCTGGATTGGGAGTCAGTAACAAGATCATATACGAAGTCAGCAAACAGCGTACAAAATACAACGTGGTGGTTTTGGCTAGATATTATTCCCAAAAGAACAGACTTAGAGATGAGTTTGACGGGAGAATAATGGTAATGGATAAAGTTGTGGATGGAAAGTCCTTGCTGTCATCTGCTGATGTATTCATTGGTTCCGGTGGAACTATGACTGCCGAGTCAGCCTTGATGGGAGTTCCTACAATATCATATAATGCGGTTCCAAACCACATTGAAAAATATCTGGTGAAAATTGGCTTGATAAGAAGAGAAACTAATCCAAAAAAGATTCCCTTTGTTGTGAAAAATATGTTACAAGGTGATCGACAAAATAGAGAAAAGGCAAAAAGAATATTGGATTCAATGGAAGACCCTTACTCAAAGTTGATTG
>Ga0209056_10005191_pt1 | contig 13588 bp, 14 predicted proteins | sample GraSoiAngelo_114_FD_185876 | JGI IMG/M metagenome (GOLD analysis project Ga0209056, IMG submission 185876) | Grasslands soil microbial communities from the Angelo Coastal Reserve, California, USA - 14_0903_13_40cm (SPAdes) (version 2) | ecosystem: Environmental > Terrestrial > Soil > Grasslands... | reverse complement strand
AGACGTCAACGACAACAACCGCGGCCACGACAGAGGTGACCAAAAGAGCTAACGTGTCGTCAGCACGTACCGCGAACACTTGCTCGTTTTTACGCCCGCTAGCCGCTCCACTGCCACGCATACCAGACTGTGAGGACATTAAACCCGAGTCCTACAATTATCAGGAATTTGTCGTAAGCGGAAGGATAGTTGGGCAGATCCAATGAGATTGAAACAAAAGAAGATTATGGCTACGATGATGTTTGCCCAGCGATTCAGAGGATAGTTCAATGTCAGTGAGAGAAAGCCATGACAATCGGAGTCACCATATTAACGCAGCAACTCCCAACCACTGATTCCCAGTTATTTGTACGCCTCCTAGTTTTCCTGCTTGAAAGTCGCTGTAAATTCGCAACACATCCCCCAGAAGATAAGTCAACATTAGAGCCACCCGGGATGCTGAAAGGATTATTTTCACATCTTCCATAATTCAATCACCCCTAAAACTATTGAAGGATTGTTAATTGGATTCGTCTTCGATGTTCCTGTTCAGATCTTTCGCCGTTGAAATGCTTGACCAGTTAATACTTGTTCTTAGAGGCTTGCCTCTTTTCGGCCTGACGGGCTGCACATAATCCGAGGGAAAGCACGGTGAAACAAGCACAATTCTTATTCATAGGCTCGGCCCTGGAGCAGGCGAAGAGTTACTTTCCTGATAACTTGAGATTCGCTAGCATACCGATCATCATGCTCCTTCTGGTAATGTTATTCCCCAGTGGGCCTTTGAAAATTGCTACCATTCAGAAGGCACATGGGACCTCACAGTCGGTCTCGCTAACAGGATACGCTGGTTCCGGGTGGAAAGCTCCGGATGGCACAGTAAATCCCACTATAACCATACCGCATGGAGAACTCTTCAACCTGACCAGTTCAAGCGGGGATGGCGTAAATCACGAGTTCTACGTGGATGTCGACGGGAATGGTCAGCGTGACTATCCAATCGACCCAGTGGCGGACACTGGCTCGACTACCTTGGGCTACTTTGCACCAGGCACCTACGCGTACTATTGCGCAATCCACCCCCAAACAATGCACGGCGCCCTCACAGTACTGCCCCCGCCCGGCTCGAACTTTGCAATTACACCGAACTGGTGGCTGTCCATCATAGTCCACGGAACTCAATCCGGCTCTACCACAATCACGGTATCAAGCGTCAACGGATTCTCTGGCATAGTGAACCTCTCGCCGAGTGCCCCCGCCGGAATCACAACAGCCCTCTCCAAATCCATCGTATCAATAACCCCCTCTGTCCCCGCTACTACAATCCTCAACTTGACCGCGGGCGCGTCAACCCCAGAAGGCAAGTATGCTGTTACATTGACTGGCTCAGACGGAACAGGTTCTCACACCGCGAGAATTACGACCCTAGTCTATGTAGCAGATTTTCAGTTGAGCGGCACGCAGAACCTTCCGGTGCTTGCGGGATCCTCGCGGACTGACACCCTTGGAGTAATTAGTACATGGGGTTTCCGGGGAAACATCACCTTGGCAGTGGCGGTTCCTCTGATGGGACCAAGAGTATCCCTCAATACGACCCGCGTATCTATCACCCCGTTCAGGTTTGCTCAAGTGTTGATCAAAGTTGACGCTGTTGGCATCGGGCTAGGCGACTACAATGTTACCATAACGGGTACCGCCAGCCCATCAATGTCCCACGAGTTGGCATACGACGTGTCAGTGTGGTCCGAGCCATCATCGTCAAGCCCCAGACCTGTAATTGATCCGTCACAACTGACGATAGTTGGCCTCTTGATCTTCGTAATCGCTGTTGTCATGTTAGATGCGCTGCGGGATAGAAGACGTGGAAAACCATCCCAGCCAGATCTCGAAACTTGGAACCCACCTCCGAGTCAGGTGTAGAGAGGTCAGATCCGCATTCCTTTCATAGTTTCCCGAATCCAGGCGACCAAACGTCGGTGCGCGTCAATGCCCTGTGGGGAAAGTGAATAGAGTTCCGCGCCGCCTTCATCTGTCTCGGGTTGCACAAAGCTATGAGAAACCATCCATTCTAGGTATTCGATGAACCGTGGATAGTTGAGACCGACCCTATTCTGCAGATTCGTCTTCTTCATCCGTTTCCCATTTTGGTAGAGTGTGTCGAGAAAGCGAGCGAGGACGTAAAGGTCGGGGCGCTCCAAACCCGATCACAGGCTCTGGAGAAGTTCTTTCTTTGAATCCTCGTATCTCTTCTCTTCCTTATCGTACCCTCTGAGTGCCTCGAACCTGAAGTAGAGATATACGATGACCCCGGCAAGCGCGCCAATAGCCGCGTTTAGCCCTATCAGGGCGACAATGGCGAAGGCTACGACTCCATACTTGAATGCTGAATCCATCATCCTCTTCTTCGCCACCAGCGAGGCCTGGCGAACCGCGTCCATCAGGTGAAGCCCGTCCTCGGATGTGGCTCCTCCCTGTTTCATCTTGTTCAGCAGGACACCGAGTTCTGCGAACTTGAATCCCCTTCTCCGCCTGATCGTGTACGTTGCTAGCCCGGCCGCGGTGGCAATCACGATCGCAACCAGAAAGGAGACAAAGACATAGCGGATATCTCTCCCGTATAGAGCGAGTGCGCTGAGTCCAACCCCAGCGAAGGAGGCAAACCAGACAACAAGGCTCACCACCCCGACATCTAACCGCGTGTCGCTCACATGTTTCCGACGAAGGTTGTTGTAATACTCATCGGCGTCTCGTACAATATCAGCCAGCTTCTGATCAGAGCGTTGTCCCGATTCTTCTCCAGTAGTTGTCATGGATACGATATGATCAGGTTTTCGCTAAAAAGGGCTAGCGGGTCGTCAATACGTATTGCGAGCACGTGATTGCGAATCGGTGAAACTCTGTTTATCCGAAGTGAATTTGGGTTCCGACGCTTCCTTGAACGTAGGCCTCGGGCATTTCATTACTGATTAGATGGGTGGCCTTCCAGCCTGTGCAGTGTCCGGGAACGATGATGTCCGGATGGATTGTCTTTACGTCTTGGATTGTTTGTGGGATTATCTTTTCGAAGATTCCACCGGTTAGGTGCATTCCACCGATGAAGCCGTGGACCTTCTTTACCCCTGTTACTCGTTGGGCGTTGCGGAGAACGTTGACGGCGCCAGAATGGCTGCAGCTGGACGCCACGACCAGTCCTTTCCCGTTGACGTTGAAAACAATGCCCTGATCATCCCACGTCCAGGGATCAGGCTCCCAACTATCGTCGTCTTTCTCTTCGTATTGAAGGGGGAGTCCTTTCTCGTAATCAGTGACCCTTTCAACTTGCCCTGTAACCAGAGCTTGGTCCGACAAGAGTAGGCTTGGAGCTCGGCTGTCGATTATCCGGACATCGTTTTTTTCGAGTGCTCGACGGTCCGGGGGAGGCATGTGCATCTCCGATCCAGATGGAAACCTGATCTTCCGGTTCTTCCAGGCGTCCGGATGGAGGACAAATGGAAGGTTCTTCTTGCCGAGGCTGTGGACGATGCCGAATAGGCCGCCATGGTGATCCGCATGACCATGGGATAGGACGATAGTATCTAGATCAGTAAGCTTGATACCCAGAACCGCTAGGTTATGAGTGATTATATCAGGGCTTAACCCGGCATCGTAGAGAATAGTTTTCACACTGCCTCTCTTGTGGACGTTGAAGAGCAGGGAGTAGCCGTGTTCTGCAATCAACTGCGGCCTCCTAGACCAGTCCCAAGTCAACGGGGCCCGAATAACGTGATCCGTGGAGGGCAAGAGAATATCGATCGAGTTGTCGACGAGGATCGTCGCGTCCACTGAATCAACGGTCTGAAGACCGACAATGCCTGCGGTAGAACCTGTGAACCTTAGAGACGAGAGCTTGACACTAGGTTGTACCTCGTTGAAACTCAGCCCGTCCGATAGACACAATGGATATGCCTCTATTCTCGTTAGGCTTCGAAGGCAAGGGGTACTTCGAAGATTCGCACGTTAGGCTGCGCACCATGAGTCCTAAAGATCTGGACCGCAAACGGAACCTTGGTATTCTTCCTCATCTGCTCAAGCGCTTCTCGGCTATCCCAGAGAGTGGATATCCGGTACAGCCCTTCCTCGTCTGGATCGTGAAGAAGCATCGACCTCTTCCAGCCGGGTGGCTTAGACTGGGCTCCCACTGAAGCGTACCTAGAGAGGAAATCCTTGGTTCTCGCTTTCGAAATTTCTCCTTCAACCACGGTCATGACTTGCAATGCTGGATTTGCCTAGTTATTTTTGATTAATAAGGTGTAAGCGAGCGCTGAACGGTCGCGAGCGACGTGGCCCCTGTAACCGGCGCATCCACTACCGTCCCGTTTGGGGTTATGCATACGCGGAGCAAAATTTCAAGCAGAACTCTCCTTTTCAAGCAGGGGTTACTTTCTGCGATCTCACCAACTTGAAGAAGTAGCCCCATATGCCCCTTCGAATCCCAAACAACCAAGAATAGTGTCCACGAAGTGACGGAACTAACCATAGAGCCTCCAACCGTAGAAACAGCAACGAGATCTCAAGCCAGCAGAGCTGCCCTGGTGTTCATCTTCGCCACGGTCCTCTTTGATACCCTCGGATTCGGCATCATAATACCCGTCCTTCCCGGTCTGGTTGTCAGCTTCGTCGGAGGAGACCCCGCAAGAGGGGCTGAAATCTTCGGTCTCTTCGGGACAACCTGGGCGCTGATGCAGTTCCTATTCGCTCCGTTGCTAGGAGCACTGTCCGATCGCTACGGTCGACGACCAGTCCTCATCCTCTCCGCCTTCGGCCTTGGAATCGACTACATCATCATGGCTCTCGCACCCAACCTCACTTGGCTCTTCATCGGGCGAGTAGTCAGCGGTATCACAAGTGCCAGCTTCACCGTAAGCTTCGCATACGTAGCAGATACAGTTCCAGGAGAAAAGCGGGCAGGCGCATACGGAATGATAGGCTCCATCTTTGGCGTAGGATTCATCATCGGACCCCTCGTCGGCGGACTACTCGCAGGAATTGGCCCACGCTTCCCATTCTGGGGCGCAGCAGCACTCTCGCTCGCAAGCGCCGCTTACGGACTGATTGTGCTGCCAGAATCCCTTCCTCTCGCGCACAGAAGCCCGGTCTCGTTTCGAAAAGCTAACCCCATCGGCTCCCTCTCCATGATACGCGCACGACGAGGGCTCGCAGGCTTTGTCACAGTGAATTTCCTCAACTTCCTCGCCTTCCAGGTCCTCCCCAGCGTCTACGTACTCTACGCGGCCTACAGGTACGGCTGGGGATACGCACTAGTCGGAACAGCACTCGCAATAGTCGGCGCCTGCAACATCATCGTCCAAGGTCTCCTCGTCCGGCGCGTCGTCGCTAGGTTTGGCGAGCGCATCGCCCTACTAATCGGAATAGTCTCCGGCACACTAGGATTCGTGATCTGGGGCCTAGCACCAAACAGCCTTCTATTCATGATTGCAATAATCTTCTACGCGCCCATCGGATTCGTCCAACCCGCGTTGCAGGGCCTGATGACTCGGCGAGTAAGCCCATCCGAACAAGGACAACTGCAAGGCATCAACGGAAGCCTCATGGGACTCACCGGTGTCATCGGACCCACACTCTTCACACTGATATTCGCATTCTTCATCGGAAGCCAAGCACCCTTCAATCTCCCAGGCGCGCCCTTCTTACTCTCAGCAATCTTGATGATCGGCTCTCTCATCCTAACGGCAAAGATCACCAATGCTAGAAAGCTGGACCCGCTGACCAACGACTTCTGAGCCTAGTTGAACGAGCGGAGCAACCAATCTCTTTTTGTATCGATAAGCTGGTAGGGAAGAACGTCTTGATGTCCTGTCGCGCCCGTGAATCATCTCTGCGAGTCCCTTGCGACAACTGTGAAGACCCCACCTGTCAATGTCCGATCTGCCGCGAAGCAGCCCTCACGGCACAACTATCCAAGTCAACCCGGAAACCCTCCAGGTCAAAGTGAGCCAACAGCCTTACCAACAATTTCCTCAAATGAGAATCGGGTCAGAATGATGGAGAATTCGAAAAAGGGGTTTGAGTAATTCGCGTTACTTGGAGTAATTACTATTGAACTGGGAAACGGGAACGATTGATTAGCAAAAAGGGTGAGAGTGATGGGGGTGGGGGGGATTTTGGAATTGTCTAGTATCCCGCGCTTCGAGCCAACCAAGCTTCCCTCTCCGTGGCGTGGAGTGCTTGATAGAGAACTAGGCAAGCTCAAGGCTAGAAATGACGTGATCGCATTAGGAATCTGTGGATCAGTAGCCCAAGACGATATTTGGCCCGGATCGGATCTAGACATAGAAGTTGTTGTGAAGGGGGACAGGCCAAAGGAGATTATCACTACTGAACAGGAGGTCAGTGTCGACTGCGGAATCTTTGGAGAGAACCAGCTCAACGAAATTCCCTATGACACGAGACCCGTTCATGATCCCTCAGGAATTCTCACGAAGGAGCTTGAGTCCCGCGTGCGTGACGAAGTTGTTCGGAAGGCACTCGATGCCCAGCTAGACCGAACACAGAAGGTCTTGGGCTGGGCTGAAAACGCTCTCTTCGAGGATCCTCGCTCGGCGCTTGCATGGGTTACTTCTAGTTCACAATGGTTGGCTGAAATTTTCACTTTGTCGGCAGGTCTGAATTGGACCCATCGACGAGTGATAAGCCGTCTAGAGAAGGCTACGACAAAACTGCACCGGGATGACATCTTTCAACGGTACGGCGAGTTACTTGGTTTTCCCCGGACTTTGGAAAGAGCTGGAGAACTTCAAGAGTTGCAGTTGGGGTATCGAGAGATATGGAACTATTTCAGGGGAAAGCCCAACGGACCCGTCTACATGGTACAACAACCTGATTCTGAACCGTGGTTCAAGAACAGGATTGTGCCGCTCTATGATTATGACAAGCGTGACCTGGTCAACCTTGTCTATTCAGAGTTCCGATTCATTCTGGCCTTCATTTTCAGCGTGGCTGGTTATGAGAGGACACCGGACGTTATCTTCCGTGACACTGCACGTTTTGATGGACCGCCCGCTCGATGGGTCAACCGATATGGGAAGATTCTCCATTACTTCTCGACCGCTGACATTCCCGATCTTCTAATCTTGGCGAAGGATCTCCTGGAGGAAGGCAGAGCCCTTGCCTTGATGAACCATGGACGCAGAATCGATGACCCAACTAAATTCCGCATCCGAGCGGTATGACTTTTCTCCGGTCTATTTATTTGCTGACCTGACCTTATTCTAACAGAGGGACATGTTAACCGGCAAGTTCTCGATATTTGGAAAGGTCAAGTCCCCGCTGTTTCATCGGGACAATCAGTGACTCAATTATTCACTCAGACTAGAGTTAGTAATTCGCGTTTATCAGCGAAATCTTGATAGGATATCGGCGCCTGGGTCGCGCACGATGAAACCGCCAGGCCTAGACTGGCTCCTTGAGCGAGAGGATCCTCCCATTCGACTATTTGCACTTCATGACATCCTTGGACGGTCTCCCAAGAGCAAGGAAGTGCTCGAGACCAGAGAGCAGGTCAGAAAATATTCTACTGTTCGAAAAGTTCTGAGGGCTAGAACAAAGGATGGATACTGGCCACCGAAGGAGACATGTTACTCGCCCAAGTGGACATCCACGGTTTGGCCCTTGATGCTTCTGGGTGAGATGGGGTTCACCCCGGACGACGGCGTAAAGCGAGCCTGCGAGAAATTTCTTGACCTCCACCAGCTGGACAACGGCGCCTTCACATGTCCTACCCCTCCGGAGGTGAAGCGCTGGGTAAGGCGGCACCCGGGAACAAAGGCCCATCGCTGGGAGGAGCCTTGCCTCACTGGCAACATGATCCGGACCCTGCTCGTGTTCGGGTACGGAGAAGACAGGAGGGTGAAGAAGGCGATCGATTGGATGCCCGAGCATCAGCTCGATGATGGGGGTTGGAACTGCAACTATCCTGAGAAGAAAGTAAAGCACAGCAGCTTCATGTCAACAATCGAACCGCTCTGGGCCTACGCAGAGATTCCACGTACAAAGTGGACGCGTAAGATGAAACGGTCCGCGGAGCAGGGAGCGGAGTTCTTGCTGATGCATCGAGTCTACAAGAGTGACCATCATCACTGGAAGCATAGCCTACCATTCGCTACAGCGTTCCATTTTCCAATGTACTACTATTACGATGCCCTGCACGGTCTGAGGGTCCTCGCAAAATTGGGGTACGGGGACGATGAGCGTGTTAGGGACGCGGTCCACCTGATCCTATCCAAACGTTCCCCAGATGGGAAGTGGTTGTTAGAGGGAGACTGGTCTCGCGAGCCGGAGGCGCAAGAGAACAAGAGGAAGGCGCTGGTGGATGTTGAAGAGCTCTGGAAGCCAAGCAAATGGGTTACCCTGAACTGTTTCAGAGCCCTTAACGCAACTGGAGACCTGGTTATTTCGAAAAAGTAGTCTGCTGAACCCGACCGTTGAGCGAATATTCTACTAGGTAGCTCCGTGACCGATGATTACTTAGCGTTAGTCGGAGACAAGACTAAGAGTAGTTTACATTAGTCAAAGAATGTGATAAAGGCCACACATTAGCGTATTCGAGGCATGGTTCTCCTCAGAACCGCGTTACTATTTTCTCAGTGCTAGTCAATAAATCCCCCTTGTAGCGAGTCTGCGGTAGCTGATCACGATGAGCGATTGGAACGCGGGAGTCATTGCTGAGTTCCGCAAGAACCATGGAAAGGTAGGCGGTAATTTCGAGGGCGCGCCGCTGTTACTTATCAATCACAAGGGAGCCCGGACCGGAAAATCAAGGACAAACCCAGTCATGTATCTCAAGGACGGCCACCGCTACCTGGTCTTCGCTTCAAAGGGAGGAGCCGTCACCAACCCCGACTGGTATCACAACCTCAAGGCCCACCCCGAAGTGAAAATCGAAGTCGGAAATGAAACTATAGACGTACACGCAGAGGAAATAACCGGGGCCGAACGCGACCGAATCTACAACAAACAAGCCTCACTTTACCCCCAGTTCGCCCAGTACCAACAAAAGACCAAGAGAACGATCCCTGTAATGGCGTTCACACCCAAGACTAGACGATAATAGCCAGAACTCGCTGATCCTACTAGCTTCTTCCGCGCTGTTTCTTGGACGCGGTACTGTTCGTCGCTGACCTCTTCCATCCAGTCTACCCTCTTGTCGTCAAGCTGTTCCTGAATGGCCACGTGGGTCATGGCTGTGGTCGGCGTAGCGCCGTGCCAGTGCTTCTCACGGGTCGGGTTATCTTAGTTTGCTGTCGAGGAACTCTAATGTCCTCTTCCAGGCCAGATCTGCTGCGTCCCGGTTGTATTCCACGGGCCGATTCTCTTCGACGAACCAGTGTTTCGTTCCCGGGTAGAAGTGAAACGCTACTTCCTTTCCAGCCCCGCGAATCTTCTCTTCTGTAGCACGCACGTCACCAATAGGTTCCCACTCATCCTCGGGTGCAAAATGTCCGAGATACGAAGCCCCCGCCTCGGAAAAATCAATAGGATACGTTCCATAGAAAACAACGACCGCTCCAACATTCTCTGGCTTCAGCGTGCTCAGTAAGAGAGACCATGCTGCGCCCATGGAAAACCCTACAACGCCAATCTTTCGTCCCGATACGGACGGTAGTGACTGGAGATAGTTTGCGGCGCCTAGGACGATCTTCTTCACTCTCTCCTCCGCTATTTTCGAGTGGAGCTCCTTCGCTTCTTCGACAGTCTTTGCCAACGCGCCGTCGTGAAGGTCAGGCGCTAGTGCGAGAAACCCTTGAGATGCCAGCCTGTTAGCGAAGCCTTTGAAGAAATCGTTGAGTCCCCACCAGGCATGCAGGACAAGAACTACTCCTCGTGGCTTTTCGGGCGACGCCAGGTATCCTTTTCCTTGTCCGCCTTCTACTTTGAACTCGACCATCCTCCCCTTCATGGTCATGAAAGTGAACTCCAGGAGAGCTTCGCGACGAGCGGTAGTCAAATCTTTGCTCGCGGAGCGGAACGGTGACAATTGGGCGAAAGTAATTGTCAGAGGATCGCTTTACGTAAGAGTACCTCGCCTGGGACGACCAACATTTCTCTGTACATGTTGAGGGTGTGAATACTCCCATGTTTCTTGGAGACTTCGCCGAAGCTAGTCCGCGTGAACCCCTCTGACGCGAAAAGTGCCTCAGAAGATTCGTTGTCCTCTTCTACACTAGCAAATACTTCTTTTAGACCAAGGGCTCTGAAGCGCCGCAGGGCGTCTTCTATGAGAAGTTTCCCGATCCCCCTCTTTCTGATCGCCTCTGCAACAGCGATGTAGTACACGTAGCCGACGCCTTCCGCCAGCGTTTTCAGCATGACCAAGCCTACCGCCTTGCCTGATGACATTGCGACCCTGACCAGCTCGATATCCCGAAGGGTTCTTTTCGAATGCATCAGGTACCATCTTTCGAAGCTCTCTTCAAGTATCCATTCGAAGCCCGCCCTCTTCCTCTTGGGGACATCTACAATCGCGACATCCTCTTGGGCCGTCACAGGCCGAACACTCGCTTCGCGTTCCGCCAGAGTATCTTCTCCTTGTCATTCTCATCCACTTCCAGCCCTCTCACAAGAGCCAAGGTATCCGCGTGCTTCGTGACTGGGTAGTCGGTGCCGAAGATCACCTTGTCCGCACCGGCCGCAAAGTAGATGGCTTCGCTGATCTTCCTGGCAAGCCACTCCGCATACTTCTCCGCATACACACCACCTGTAGTCAACCCAGAAATGTCCGCGTAGACATTCGGGTGCTTGTAGATCAGCTCGGCCACATCCTCAAACCATGGATTGCCAAAGTGGCAGAGGATTATTGTCAGCTCCTCCCTCTTGTTAGCCAATCCGTCCAACGTCAAAGGGTGAGAGCGGGAGAGGTCCCCAGAGCTGAACGCAGTGTCCCCGGTGTGGAAGAGCACCGGAAGCCTCTCTGACTCGGCATAGTCGTAGAGCCTGTCGAAGACAGGGCTTTCAGCTGATGCCTTCACATAACCCAGTCTCACCTTGAACGCTTTCACCTCTTTCCTGTTTTCTTCAGCAAGTTTGAGGGCAGCCTTCACCTCTTTGGCAGTAGGCTCTACTGTAATCACTGGCGCGAGCATCCGGCCGCTCCTCTTGCACAGCCTGATGACCTCGCCGTTTGGAAGAGGGACGCCTCCTTGCAGGGGCGGGCTGAGGAGCAACCCGCATACGATCCTATGTCTTTGCATGGTGCCCAGCAGCTCATCTAGAGTGTACCTCAACCCATTCTTTCGCGCGAAGTGATTGAGGGCGTCGTCTCGGCGTTCAGACAAGTGGGTGTGGGCGTCGATTACTCTTTGCAACCATTTCTCCCTCGGCGCCTGAATCTGGGATAAGGTTGTTCTTCCATTCTCTCTCATAGGAGAACCACACAGTAGCGCCGTGTCGTCGCGTAAGATTCGACGGTACGGCTCGTCAAATATATTCGATTGCCGTTCAGCTCCTCCTCTCAAGACAGGGGTCAACGGGGTTTGAAGGCATCTAGCACGTCTGATATTCGTATAGCGAGGAAGCCGAATACTCCTCCGTGTGATTTTTGCGGGAAGGATTTTGCGGATGGGGAGGATGCTTGTCGTTTAGCAAAGGGCAAAGTCCACTATTCCGTTCCCAGCTTCGTCCCGGAGACCGCGTCCGTATTCTTCCACGAGGAATGCTGGAGAAAAGTCGCTCTAGAGAGGAAGAAGGATGAGGCCAAGCAACCACGCCCTGAGTCAGAACAATAGACCCGTCGACGACACGCGCAATCTGTCCTCCTAGTCTAACTCCTTAGTTTCCCTTCGACGGTTAGGAACTCGAGGATCGCCCTGTTGACCATACCCGGGTTCTCGGACAACAGGAAATGCGTAGTATCGGGGATGATGCACAGTTGTGCTCCCTTGATCGACCGGAAGAGCTCCAGCGTATGTTCTGGGGGAATCGCGTCCCGGTCCCCCGCCATCACCATCGTTGGAGCACTGATCTTTGCCAAATCTTCCGTTGCAATGTTGGGTTCGTTGAGCCACAACCTCTTCGTTTTCTCAAACACAACCGGGAAATGAGCGGGACCATCAGGCGAGATTTCGTCGTAGCGCCCTACCAGAGCCGCCATATGCTTTCTGAAGTACTCTGGTGTGAGGGATCTGATCCAGTTCAGATCTTCTGGAGACTGAGAGTTGGCATTGAAGAGCCCGCCTACACTAACAAGACGCCTAACTAATTCCGGTCGAGAGATCGTGACTAGAAGAGCGATGATCGCGCCATCGCTCCAGCCAACTAGGTTCATCGCTCCCAGTTTCAGGGACTCGATGAAGTCAATTGTGTACGCTGACATGGTGTCGAAGCTGAAGGGTTCAGCGGTGTCGGCCGTATGTCCGTGCCCAGGCCGTTCGAAGGCGACCACCTTGAAATGCTTCGCCAGTGCCGGAGTCTGTGAAGCGAAATCTTCAACGGTCCCGAATCCTCCGTGCAATAGTAGCAGAGGCTCGCCAGCGCCCGAGGTCTCATAGTAGATTCGTGAGTTCCTTATCCGGAGATACACGGAACCGCCAAAGTCAACGATGTAGTTAAGCTCGACTTGAGAATCAAGGGATAATGTGGCTAGTTCTTCAACTCGTCTCCAGATTAATAACGATAGTGTTGTCAGTCCCAGAAGTCCTTCTGTCGCGAGTGATCGCCAACTTTCTGCACATCTAGTCACAGCTAGCCCCTGGGTTCTTACGACAGACCAACTTCTAGGAGTTTCTTGACTATATCTGTCTGGGCAAAGGAAATGTTGCAGTCGCATGGTGAATACTCTCCAAAGGACAGCATAGTTTTGCCCCCGACCGCGATAGCTGGGGTAATCCTGCGGTATAAAATTGCCCGGCAGAATTCGCCATAGGCGTGCGGAGCAATTTCTGTCTTGGTCTGTCTTGGGATTGCAATTTCAACCTGGGCTTAAGTTGTCGCGTTTTTCTGGCGGATAATGATAAATACGGGTCGGCCGAGGCGTCATCAGCGTTGATTATGAATCTCTTGAATATGCGGAGGCATCCTTTTTCCGTGATATCTTTCGCCCATCGCCTGTTGCGAAGTCGGACCTCTGTCATGGCCCTGTTGCTAGCATATCTTTCAATTGCTGTCATCATGACAACCCCTGGCGTGTCGTCACGGCACTTGACGATAACGAAGACCGCTCCAAACAAGCAGAAGCTAGACGCGAGCAACGGAATATCGGCCGCGATGACTTCTCTTCATTCTGGACAGGGACCGCCCGGCCTTGGCCCAGTGAACTGCTCCTCGACCAGATCTGGAAGTGCCTATTGTGATACGGGTCAGGTTGGACCCAATGTGTTAGCTTCAACCGTAGGCTGGACGAGCATCACGGGATCCAGTCCTTCCTCCCGGGCTGGTCATTCTATGACTTATGATGCTGCTGACGGCTATGTGATTCTCTTTGGAGGCTTGTCCCAATCCTTCCCATCCCCGGTATTCGAGTTTTTCCATGATACCTGGAAGTTCCAAGGAGGGGTTTGGACCAACATAACGCTCACGGGCGGCCCTTCCCCGCGAGGGGCTGCCTCCATGGCTTACG
>Ga0209056_10005189_pt1 | contig 13589 bp, 12 predicted proteins | sample GraSoiAngelo_114_FD_185876 | JGI IMG/M metagenome (GOLD analysis project Ga0209056, IMG submission 185876) | Grasslands soil microbial communities from the Angelo Coastal Reserve, California, USA - 14_0903_13_40cm (SPAdes) (version 2) | ecosystem: Environmental > Terrestrial > Soil > Grasslands... | reverse complement strand
AACACACGCGCGCCGGGCGCGCGTGGAGTTTTGGAGTGGCGATGCTTTGCGAGGAACTGCGGAGTTGCTGTTCCCCGTGGAGTTCGTTTCTGCCTGGGCTTTCATCACAAATATTGCGGCTCTTAGATGGCGGGAATCATTGTGTGCCGAACTGGAACAGTTTCCCGAAATCCCTGCACCCCGTTCTTGTGCACTCTCGGCATCCGACCGCCCATGCGAGCGCACTAAAGTGAGCGCCGTCAACGCGTTAGGTTCCCTGCCCAACGGAGTCGGCACACCAGCGTCAGGCCTCGATCGAACTATTCAGCGTCCGGCGTACCAAACTACAAAATAGTGATCGAAAAGATGATTTGAGATTTCCAAGCTTCGCAGCGGATTGTTTCCCTTTCTTTTGTTATATCCTTCCTAGGAAAGCAGGCAAATCAACAACACGCACATGGCGGCCTGGGATTCTGTCGCGTTGTGCGTTCGCGGCTCATGTGATGAATCCATTTCCGATTTGTTCTCGCAAATTTCGCACTTTGTTCTCTTGTTTTGCGTTTCCCCGCGCGCCGGGAGTGGGGCGCATGAGCAGTTCGACGTACTCCTTGTAAAACTTTTCTTTGTCGAGGTCTTGCTGTACCTCGACTAATTGTTCGCCCATGCCGGGTTGCTGGCCGGGGGCCCACGCGAGAGTGTCGCCGTAGCCGGCGCCGTGATCAACGTTGACGTCAATGTAGAGCTTTTGCGATTTTGTGATGATGGAAGGATCCAGCCAGGCCACGGCGGCGAGTTCGTCCCAGAGATAGTTCGCTTCCGCGTACTTGGCGACGTATTGCGCGGCGGGCGTTGGGCTTTTCCGGACCTGCTCGATCAATGATTTTTCCATGCGCGTTTTCACGGAAATGTCCACGGTAGTGAGGACAAAACGCGGCCAGTGTGCGTGAAGGACGGCGCGGGAAGCTTCCGGATCCATCCAGAAATTGAATTCGCGCTTGGGCATGAGTACAAATTCGGGATCGTCGGTTTGTGGATTGATGCTTCCGCCCATGACGATCAGTTCCTTGGTGAGCTCGGCGAAACGGGGATCGAGCGCGAGGGCCAAAGCCAAGTCAGTCATCGGCCCGGCGGCGTAGACGGTGACTTCATGAGGATACTTATTCACCATTCGGACCAGGAAATGCGCGGCGTCTTCGGTAGAAGGCTTAGTCGTGGGCACGCCTTCCGGCATGGGAGGAATTTCGTTCGGTCCGTGAACCGCATGTCCCTTGGCGTAATTCCAGGCACCCTGATAGATGATTTTTCCGTAGAGCGTTTCCCACTTGGCGATGTATTCCTTGCTGTTGACGAGCGGGAACGCAGCGCCGGGTAGGACGGGAATGTCCGTGCGGCCGATGAGCTCCAGGAGGCGAAGGGTGTGCTGGACTTCTTCGTCGCGCCAGGCATCGCCGGTAAGGACGGTGATGCCTAGAACTTCCGTGTCCGGCGAATTGATGAGCGAGAGGATCGCTTGCATATCTGTCCCGCCAGGACCGGCGGCATCCTGATCAATGATGACCTTGCGCCTGGCTTGTGCCGCTGCAACCGGAGAGAGAGCCGCGACTACCAAAAGGGCCAAGATCCAGTTGCGGCCCATCGAGAACTGATTGCCAATCTTGGGAAACAGATCCACGCTCCACCCCGTGTTTCTTATGTGCGGCAAACAGAGAGGTTAATGGTTCGCGGTCCGGAATGGGAAGAAAATTCAGCGAGGCACCTCCACACCCCCGGCAGTTTTGCATGGTTATCAAAAGAAAGAGATTGCGAAAGGGGCAATTTGCAAGTGCGTGAAAAGAAAGAGCAGGAAGAGCTCTGGTGAAGGGAGCGCGACGAGTTCCAGAATGGGAATTGTTGGTATACACGCGGTTGTTTTCGTAAGAGTGGCAAGCAAAGGACTTACAGGATACGGAACTTGGAAGAGCGCGCAAACGCTTGAATAAAAAAGATTTAGAATCGCGGAATTGTGGATCTAAAGGCATTGCGATTGCAGGGGAAGAGAGAACGTAGTGGAGCGTGATGTTCACAAGGGAGAGTAGCACACTATTTACCGACTGTCGATAGCTAACTACTTAGTGATTCGAACGAATGCGGGGGCGGGACAAAGCGGAGATGGAAGTTGAGCGATGGCAAGGGATTACAAACCGGAGGCGATTCAAAAGAGTTGCGGAAAAGTGTGCGATGGCGTCGCAGGGCGAGGGATGATAAAAGAAAAGTGAGACGCCGCGCTCTTCGCGCCGCGCGTGAGGTGGGTCCGCTACGCGTCATGGGGGCAGCGAGGCACCGTGACCAGTAAGAAGATGGGAGGGACGAACCTGTGGTTGACGAAACCAGCCGAGAGGCGGCCGCTTCTCAAGAGCGTGGGCAGGAGGTCTGCTCCTGCGGGCACCGAGCCAGCAGTCATGTCGCACTCAAGTATTCCTGCCAAGCCCCGGGCGAAGATAAGGGCTACTGTCCATGCATGCGCTTCATTTCAGGGAAGTTATCGCAAGGCCCGCGGTTCCGGCGAGGACGCCCGAAGTCGAAGAAGTAGAATTGCAGGACAGCTTCCGGCTTGGAAACGAGGCACTTGCGCCAAAGGATGATTCAAAAAGGGAAATCAAACTGAGAAGCGCCAGGCAAGGCTGGCGGGGGTGCGAAGTCGCAAGGCACCCCGGCCCGGTGGCGACCGTTTGGCCCAGCCTATCCGCAGGATGAACGTGGCCGGGGTACCCGTGACTGTGGGATAGTGCCCGAGCAGATTCGCTCCGCAGCGCGAAACTTGAATTCTGGTTGGAATACCGACCAAAATGTTCCCCATTTAGAAATACAGCATCCATTTTCGGTGGCGCAGCGTGTATGGCAAACTCCGTTGGCGAGGACACATTCTCTAGCGCGCCGTTTATGAGCGCTTCGCGGGAGTTTTCGCGCGATATGTTAGGCCTCAACTTGTATCTCAAGATGGCAAAGCGCAGCGGACCTGCCTTCACCACCGCAAGGGACTTACATCCCGATCGAGATATGGCGCATCATAGGAACAAGGCAAAAGCTTCCCGGTAAGGGCAAGCGATAAGACCTGCCCGGTCCCCACCAGCCCAAAAACAGGAGGAATAACATGAAATGTTTGACTCTGATTGCGGCGGCGGCAACGGCACTCATCATCAGCGCTCCAACTTATGCTCAGCGCTCACATCCAAGTCCGGGTGGACCGCCTTCGGGTGCAGGCGCAGCATCTTCGGCACACGGAGCTGGAAGGAGTTCCGGCACGAGCGGCTCACATGAAGGTGGGGCAGCTGCAAATAGCGACATGTCACACGCTGCGCCTAGCACGGTTTTGAGCCATAACACGGCCATCGCCGGGAAGATCCAGAAGCTGACGGGCCAGGATGCGCAGACCGCATGCAGCGGATTCAAGAACCTCGGTCAGTGCGTTGCAGCAGCGCACGTGGCGAAGAACCTGGACATCCCGGGCGGCTTCGACGCGCTCAAGGCAAAAGTAACGGGCAGCGGGGCAGTGAGCATGGGCAAGGCGATCGAAGGGCTTGCGCCTAACGCCGACGCCAAGGCCGAGGCAAAGAAGGCGAAGAAGCAAGCGTCGGATGACCTGAGCGAGACCAGCTCCTGAATCGTTGTTTCCTAAGCAGGAGTTCCCGAGCGGGGCGAACGCTCTGCCTTCGCCCCGTTTCCACCTACACGCAGAACGGCTGGTTCTCCATCTCTTCTGAGAGGTACGGGTCACACTTTTCTCGCCGATAGCAGAAAAGAAATGCAGCATCCATTTTGGGTTGCAACGCCTCTTCTCGCGACCTAGACTGAAGTTCAGCCCCTCCCTAGACAGGAGATCCAATGAAAATAGGAAAATGGACTACGGCCATGGCTATGGCGCTGCTTCTTTCCTCTGGCAGCGTCGCGCTTGCCCAGGGACAGGGAAAGGGCAAAGGCAAGGGCCACAACAAGCACAGCGATGACGACCAAAATGTCCAGTTTTATAAAGATCGCGATCGTGAAGCATTACGAGGCTGGTATGGCGAGCATCAGAGCCAGCTTCCTCCCGGGCTCGCGAAGAAGGATCGTTTGCCGCCCGGCCTGGAAAAGCAACTTGTCCGGCGCGGGACACTGCCGCCAGGACTGCAGAAACGACTACAGCCTTGTCCGGAAGAGCTCGAGCGGCGGCTGCCTCCTCCCCCTCCCGACTGCGCTCATGTATTGATCAGCGGACGTCTTGTTCTGCTCAATCGCAGGACCAATATTATTGTAGATATCTTTCAGTTTGAGGGCCGCTGAAATTTGGGCGCGGGGCTAACGGGACGCCGCTACGAAGGAAGGGACCGTCGGAGTGGACGACAGAGTGCGAATCCTGTTGAGTAGCGCAACCAGTTGCGGGCAGTCCTTGTCGGTTATCGCTGTGAATTTCAGGCCCAGCCCCCCGCCGGGAACATGGTGCCGGACGACAGCTTCGGCCCTGATCTGTCCTTCCTGAACGAGAAAATCGAGCTTGGCTTTCGCGCCCACAGGCGGCGGAACCGGCGTGGAGAGGAACAGTCCGCCCACGCTGAGGTCGCCAACGCGGGAAACATCATCCATGCCCTCGCAACGCCAATACACCCAAACGTCGCCCATAGTTCCAAGGCGAGAAGCCATTCTTCTGGAATAAGGTAGCTTTGCCGATGCGGTTGCCATGGCTCTCCCTCAGTGCCTGCGGGCTTGGGCGGGCCCTTGAAAACAAAGGCCCGAACGCAGAGCTATGGCAAACCATAGTTGGAGCGTCGGGAGCGAGCAATCCGGCAAACACCCTAAATGTGGGGCAGGATTTGCCTGAGCGCCGGGCGGGAGTAGTGCGAGGAGCGCGCGAATGTTTGATGACGGGGCGTCCGGCTTGTTCGGCCGGGCATTCCCATCCGTTTGTTACTTACCTTGAATGCGTGAGACAAAAAGCTGCAAAAAACGATCGGCCTGGACGTCGATACAAACTTTGGCATTGGGCCGCACTTTGTCGAGTCCTTCGATGATGTAACGATCGCCGCGCAGGACGTTGCGCTCGACTTCGCCGCGGCGGTTTGCCACGGTTTCGCCGCGGGTGAATTCACCTCGCGTTTCGACGTCCACGTGCATGAGCGGAGCTGTCACAAGATTCGCGTCAACGGCAACGCCAACGGCTAGAGGATCATACATGGGAGTGCCGTCGCTGCCGAATTTTTCCGAGAGTTCGACGAGGAACTTCGCGACGCTGTAAATGAAGTCGTTTACCGGGCCGTGAGTACGGGCGAGCTGCTCGAGATGCTTGCGTCCGAGGAGGGTCTTGTCGCCGACGTCGAGACCGACCATGGTGAGCGGCCAGCCGGCTTGAAAAACGATTTGGGCCGCTTCGGGATCGTTATAGATATTCGCCTCCGCGGCGGCGTTGACATTTCCGCCTTTGATGGAGCCGCCCATGAGGACGACTTCCTTGACGAGCGGGACGATGGAGGGATCTTTCTGGATCGCGAGCGCAATGTTAGTGAGCGGGCCGACGGGCACGAGGGTGATCTCGTGCGGCGCGCCACGGACGAGCTCGATGATCAAGTCCGGGCCAAAGCGCGCGTCCACTTTGCACTTGCTGGGCGGCAGCTCGATATTGGCGAGGCCGTTCTTGCCGTGCCAGAACTCGGCGGTGATGAGTTTTTGGAAGAGCGGATGTTGTGCGCCTGCAGCTACAGGGATCTCGCAACGATTGGCGAGCGAAACCATGCGGAGCGCGTTTTCCAGGCCTTGCTTGGCGGTGGTGTTGCCGGGGACGACGGTGATGGCGCGGACGTCCAGCTCCGGCGAGTGGAGCGCCAGCATGAGGGCCATGGCGTCATCGGTACCGGGGTCGGTGTCAAAAATGATTTTCTTGCCGGAGGCGGCGGCAGGCGAAATAAGAATCACGGAGAGAAAAAGCAGGAGGAAGAGGAATCCGGAGTTGCAGGCTGCAGCGGACAAACTGCCTACAGATGTGTGACTTCGAGTGGAGCGAGGATGAGAAAACGACCGAGCCTCTTTGGCCGATTCCCTATCGGCCACACCGCTCCATGAACAGCATGCTGCTCTTCGGTCCAGAAACAACCCCCAGTTAGAATTGGGCGTAGGCTAGCGTTCACTTTACGGAAGTGTCAAGATAAAAGTAGGATTAGAAAATGCGGCGTGGTGGAAAACTTTTTCGCTGGATTGGGGGAAGTCCGGAATTGGGAAATGGTAGCGTCTGGATTGCAGCCGGCAACTCCGCCCGAGAGAGATGCTGCTATTTTCTGTGATGCTCCGGAATGAAATACGGCCAAGAAAAATGATCGCGATAGCCGTGACGATTGCACTGGCTGCTGCATTTCTCTTCAAACCTGCAGGAATGCGGCACGGGGCGCAGGCCGGCCGTCGGCGATTACGACAATGACGGGTGGCTCGATTGCTCGTCAGCAAACTCCGTTGGATGTCGGCTATAATCACGCCCCGTGAAAAGCATTCTCGATTCAATTCGAGTAATAGAGATGACCGAAGCGTTGGCCGGACCGTACTGCGCAATGCTGCTGGGGGATTTCGGCGCCGACGTCATCAAAGTGGAGCGGCCGGGAATCGGCGACCAGTCGCGAGGCTGGGGCCCGCCGTTCGTGGGGAGCGAATCCGCGTACTATCTGGCGGCGAATCGCAACAAACGTTCGATCACGCTGAATTACGATAATCCTAGCGGAGCAGGAGCGCTGCAGAAACTTCTCGCGACCGCGGACGTTTTCATCACCAATCAGCCTTCCCTTGCTTCGCTGAAGAAACGCAGCATCGACTACGAATCTCTCAGCGCAAAACATCCGCGTCTCATCTACTGCAGTATCACCGGCTACGGTTTCACCGGCCCCAGGGCGGGCCGTCCCGGGTATGACATTCTGGCGCAGGCAGAATCCGGGATGATGAGCTTCACCGGCGAACCCCGCGGCGGCCCGATGCGCTATCCCATCGCGATCGCGGACATGACCTGCGGGATGTACTCCACGATGGGGATTCTTGCGGCGCTTTTTGCGCGCGAGAAGACGGGACGAGGAGAGTTCCTGGACATGGCGCTTTTCGATTCGCAATTAACGTGGCTCGCCAACGTGGGAAGCAGCTACTTGAACGCCGGCGTATCGCCAACACGCTGGGGAAATGCTCACCCAAACATCGTGCCGTACGAGGTCTATCGCGGCAGCGACGATCGATATTTTGTCGTCGGAATAGGCACGGAAGCGCTGTGGAAGGGATTCGTTCAGGCGGTGGAAGTCCAGGATGACATCGGTCGCGATGAACGATTCCAGACCAATGCGCTACGAATCAAGAACCGTGAAATCCTAGTCCCGCTGCTCCAGACCCTGTTTCAGCAAACCCCGGCGCGGACGTGGCTGGGAAAGCTCGCAGAGGCGGACATTCCGGCCGCGCCCATCCATACGGTGCCTGAAGCATTGAACGATGCGCAAACACGCGCGCGGAGTTTGATCGTCCAGATTGAGCATCCAGCCATGGGCGCCGCGAAAAGCATCGCGAATCCCGTACGATTTTCGAATACGCCGGTGAGCTACCGGCTGCCGCCGCCCTTGCTCGGCGAACATACCAGTGAAATTCTGAAGAACTTGGGCTACACGGCCGAAGAAGTGAACTCCATGGAGAGCGGCTCAGCAACCTGAAGTCGCAGCCGATGCCCCTGCACAACTTTCTGAAATTCAGGTTGCTAGGATCCGGCGTAGAGCTGAAAGGGCGCCCAGTAAAAGGGCTTTCTGAAAACGGAATTGGAATTGGCGGAATGGAGGAGTGAGAGTTTGGCCGCACGCAGCGCGGTGGCAGGATCTTTGCCGTTTCTTATTTCACGGTAGAGCCCATCCATTAGCTCTGGGGTAGCGGGGGCGTCGGCCACTTCCCATAGCGCGCCGATGACGTTGTGGGCTCCCGCGCGCAGAAAAGCCCACGAAAGGCCGACAAGTCCTTCTCCCGAGTACGCGCGTGATCCCGACCCGTAGCAGGCAGAGATGGTAACCAGTTCCGCGCGCAAGTGGCGCGTGACAATGTCTCTCGCATACAACTTGTACGAGTCCCCTTCCGGGCTAAGGATTACCGCGGATTCCAACGGGCGAGTGCGGCTGGCCGTCCCGTGCGTCACGAAATGCACGTAGGAAAAGCGTTCCGGACTGCTGCTAAGGTACGCGCTAGGCGTCGCCCGCACACCTTCTAATACCGCCCGCTGGGGCTCCGGGAAGTACTGCTCGATTTTCTTCATTTCTTCTGGCGCCTGGGACAGAGGCGGAAATGCAGTGTTTGCCTGTTTCGTATTTCCAACGAGCAACAGGTTCTTTCCCTTTGCCGCGGGCTGGTTGGAGGAAGATGCGAGAAGCGTGAGCGAGTTCGCCGTGGACAGCGTAGCGTCTTCAATCCAGTAGTGGGGCTTTGGCTCCGACGCGATCAGTGTCTCGAAGTTCAATCCGTAGAGGCTGCCATCCGGTAGCAGGATCACGCGCGAGTTTGCCGGGATCAACTTTTGAGCCGGCGCGATCAGCACTGCATAGAGCTTCTCGCCGGTCAGCCTGTCCTCCGTCGCGAGAACATCTTTGGATTCAACAATCGCACGCCTGTAGGCCTGAACAAGCCGATCGATTTCCGAAGCCGGAGGCAGTGTGAATGATGTCGTCCTAGCTGGCGTGATCACCCACAGGTACGATTGCTTCTCACCCAGCCAGTAAAACAGCAGCGTCGCGTGCAGCTGCTGCGCCAATTGCTGGGGCGGTGCTTTCGGCCTGATCCGCGAACTCGCTTTCGCATCCGAGGACAACCCTTCCGCAAGCGTCCGCGCGCGGCTCAGTTCGGCAACCTTCAGCGCGTCATCAGGACGCCCGCGACGGATAAGGAAGCCGACGTAATCATCGTAGAACTCGATAGCGCTCGAAAGAAATGTCAGACGGAATTCATCCCGGCTCACCGAAGTTCGGGCCGCTTCCACGGTTGCGATCGATTTGCGGTACGCGATCTCCGCGTTCCCCGGGAGATCTTCGTCATCAAAGACTTTTGCCAAGCGTGCTTCTGCCTCCCATTTCAGAGAGGCCTCAGCGGACTTGTCTTCTATAACCTGGACCAATAGTTTCTTGGCGCGCGCGTAATTTCGATTGGCTGCTTCGATGCGACCGCCGATCAACTGTGAGTTTACGGTGAGGGGGTGATCTTGGGCTGCCTCGAGGTAGGGAGCGACTTGATCCAAATTCTGCTGCGCCAGGTCCGGCCTTCCCCGCGCGAGGTCCAGTAGCGCCAAATTCGCGAAACATTGCGCCACGCCCGCTTGATCCTTGAGATCACGCGCGTGAGAGAGCGCTTTGCGGTACATCTTCTCGGCGTCCTCCTCCTCATGGCGTGCGTGATGGACGTTGCCGGCGTTCACCAGCCAGTATGCGGTATCGCCGTCAATCCCGAGCTGCGAGGATGCTTCCTCCGCCTTTCCAAAGAGCTCCAAGGCCCTGTCCGCATCACCCATTTCGAAGTAATTCCAGGCTTGGTTCCCGGAAATCCGAGCTATCGAAGAGAACGCGCTGATGGACTCCGCGAGCCGGAGCCCGGCCGAATTCCAATCAATGGCCTGGTCGTAATGTCCAAGTCTTGTTGAGACCAACCCGAGGCTGCCGAGCGCAGCGGCTTCCAGGAAAGAGTTCTTCCGGTCCCGGGCGATCTCCAGAGCAGTGCGGTAGAAAGACTGGGCAGCGGGGGCGTCATCCCGCAAAAAGGCGAGAGTCCCCTTCCGCAGGGCAACGTCACCCAGTAGCTCAGGGTGAGCGGAACGGGCGAGGGTGTCAGCAACTGCGAGATAATTCTCGGCGTCCAGCAAACGCCCGAGGAATGCGCAGGCTGATGCCTGCGTCATTCTCTGGCTGATCTGAATTTCACTTCGCTCGAGTGTGGCGGGAACCTCTGCCTGCAAGAGCGTAAGCGATTCCTCATACCGGGCCTTGAACATCAGGATCTCCGCTTTGAGTGTCCTGAATCGCCAGTGCTCTTCCGTCTTTTCTGAGGGAAATTTCTGAAATCCGGCAGTCGCAGATTCAAGCGCGGCGCTGAACTGGCCGCGCTTCATCTTGATCCAGGCATCTTGATAGACCACCTGAGGATCGAATTGCGATTCCTTTTTGTGTGCCCGGCAGCCTGAAGTAAGGCTCAGAAGCAAGATGCAGATTAGCCCGGCCAGGGCCGGCCATTGCCAACGGACTGCGCAAAGACACCGCTGCCTGCTATCGGAGAACCGAGTTCCAAGCGAAGCATGGTAAGAGTCCGTTTGCATTCGTCGATGATCGCTTCCGCCAAGTAGACGCGGCCAAAGTGCGGTATGACAAAGGCGTGCGCCTGGGTCGTAACGTCGGGGGCATCCGTCGCCATCTTTTTCACGAGCGAGCAAAGGATGACCTCGTGACCGTCCTCCATCTGGATTGGATTCCCCGTCTGGAACGGATCCTCCGCCATTCTCCGGAATTCTCCCTTCCTTTCCAACTCATTCCTGACGGCCGCAAAAGTCTTGTATTTCGCGAAAAAATCGTGATTGAGAGTGATGTCCGCCTTGCAGCCGCCAATATGCAGGTTCTCGAATTTACTCCCCAGAAATGAGAAGTGCGACTCAGGCGCACCACCCACATGGTATGAGGAGATTCTTGAGACTACACGGTCCGCGGTCACAACGTCGAGAATATTCAGGTTTTCGATAGTGGCGGTCACGAGGGTTGTATATGTAACTTTTTCCTCGTCCTTGCCTCTCTCTCTTTGCTCGCTGCCGGCTACATGCGTGTAGCCGGCCGTGAATTTGACGTATTCATTGAACTTGAAATTCTCAACCCGCGAGCTGCCAAACCCTCCAATCGTGGGCAGCGCCGTCGGTGCTTGCACTTCGATTAAATGCTGCACCGGCCGGGTAAAGTGGCCGCTAAATGCGTGAGCACTCGCGTTGTAATGAAAAGTTCGATGGACTTCCGAGAAGTTTGCGGCGTATTTCTTGGAAGATTTCTTGCTGGCAGCCATCGGGGACACCTCGGGGCTAGGATGAGGCCCAATCCTTATTCATTTAGGGACGGAATTCAACTGTAAAAGGCAGCCGGCCCGCGTCATTCTGCGGATTGATCTTGCCACTGGCGTTAGGGTCGCCGTAAAAGGCCAGAACGTACTTGCCGGGATGGAGCATTCCCGCCGGAATGGGAAGATGCGCCTCCTGGTTGGCGTTCGCGCCCGCGATCTTCGATCGCAAGAGCACGCGTCCTTCTGCGTCTTCGAGTTGAGCGATGTAGTTGTCAAAGCCGTGCGTCGGAACAAAGTCAAAATTCAAGAAAAATGCCTCATCAGGGCGGATCGAGAGCGTGCGGCTCTCCTCACCGGCTGTGTTGACCCCGCGCAGAGCATGCGAACTGAATAGAATTTGCGACGCGACGCTGTCGGGGCGCGCCGGCGGCTTCGGAATGATGACAAAACTCTGATAGCCGATGACCAACAGAAGGGCTGCAAAGGCAGGCACTGCAATCACCGGTCGGAACCAATTCAACCATCCACCCTGAGCCGGAGCAGCTTTCTTCTCCGCCAACTTCTCAGTTTCGGCACGCAGGACTTCCCGGCTGACATCCACAAAGGCCGCAATGGCCTTCACATCTACGGCACATTCTGCGCAATCAAAGAAATGCTCTTCATATTCATCGCGCAGGTTCGGGGGAAACTCTCCCAGGACGTATTTTTCTGCAGCCTGTAGTCGCACTGCTTCCTTATGATCCATTTGTGCCATCCGGTAGATAGTGCAGGAGATAGCAAAATCGTTTCACTGGATTCCTCAATGGACCGCCGGCCGCGCAATCCGCATCTGGTCCTTTACATACAAAGCCTTGAACTTATCTTTGGCCCTGTGGAGCAAGACCCTTAGGTAGTTGCGATCCACTCCGAATTCGCGGCATACGGCATCTTTGTCCTTTTCTTCCAGGAAGATAGCCCGCAGCAACTTCCGGTCCTTTGGGGGCATTTCCTCGAGGATTTGGCGCACGCGCTCCGCAACTTGCTTGGTGACGAGCATACCCTCCAGGTCCAAAACTTTGTCCGGAATGTCCATGTGCACATCCTCCATCTGCTGGCTCTTTGCGGAAGACCGATAATATTCCAGTAAGACGTTGTTACAAATGGAGTTAACGAACGCGCCAAAGCGCTCTGGCTGCCGCACACCGCCTTCGCGCCGCAAGGCTGCGATGACCCGGATGAACGTCTCCTGGCGCAAGTCCTCCACCTTGTCCGATGCCAGCGCCCGGGCCCGCAACTTGATCCGCAGAAGTTGTTCAAAATAAGCAACAAAGTGGTGTTCCGTCGAGCGGTCTCCATCCCGCAGACGTTCCACATAGTCTTTGTCAAACGCAAAAAATTCCAAGGGGACCCTCGAGTCTTGGACGAGGAGTATAACTTCGCCCTCCGGGGCAATCCATCAAGATTCTTGCCTGAGTGCCGAAACGGAACGAGCCCGTGCTGCACTATCTTCCAGGACGCCCGTTTATTCGGGAATCCTTGATCCGTGGGGAACCTACCCCGGTCCCCACGTGCCCCAGTGGGCGCATTCGGGCCTGCCCTGAACAGGCACGGATGCGCCTCCCCTCTTTCCAGGGCGGGCCAACACTTTGGAGGATTTGTGCCAAGTACGGTAAGACATTCGAGTCCCGCGAACGAAGTCGCGTTTTCATTTGCAAATTGCTCGGCGATGCAGTCCTGTTCGCCCAAGGTTTCCGCAACGGGCAATTCCCAGGTGACAGCCCTAAGCATTGAGTTTGTAGCTAAGCCGCACGAAGCGCATCGCGCGCAATTGGCCATTCCTTCGGCACTCGCTGGCGCGCTAAAGGAAGTTACCGGTTTTGCCGGATGCCTCGTGATGGTTTCCGATCAGGAAGCGCGGCTCCTCACCGTAGTCACGCTCTGGTCGGGCGATGAACGCCAGAAACTTCCGAATGAAAATCTGCGCTGGGTGCGTGCCCTGCTGGCGCCGTATCTGGATCGTTGCCTGCGCGTGCAAATCCTCAGCGCGCACTTGCCTCCGCTGGCAGCAACTTTGCCTGCGCCGGATGTCGCTGACGATTCTTCCGTCGAGGATTGTCTCTCGTCGGAAAAGAAACCGCTTGTGAGGCTAGCGCATCTAATCATGTGTGAGAGATCTGCGAGCTAACTCGAGCGGAAGCCGAATTTGAGCACCGGACTTGGGGGGCGATAGAGACGATGGTTCACGAACGAAACTGCGCCGAACAATCTTGCGGTCGTACCTCAGTTGCATCACTGAATCGGCAGGATCTCTGCCTGGAACATTTCCTGTTCTCTTGCTATGAGAACCTCGAGCGCTTGGACCCCCGGGGCCGCAGCTTCAGCTCTCAGCCCGTCGACCTGGCTTCTATGCGAGCTTTCATCGAAGAGTGTTCCCGCAAGGCGCTCGACATCAGTCTCCATTCCGAGAATCTTGATAATCTCGAACGCGGCCGCCTTCTGGACATCTTGCTCTGGGCCGGCGAACTCTTCCTTCTCTTGCGAGCGCCGCGGCTCACCTTCCACGAATCTCCTGTATCCCCTGAAGGCCAGGCTCTGTCGCGGGCAAC
>Ga0209056_10005188_pt1 | contig 13590 bp, 10 predicted proteins | sample GraSoiAngelo_114_FD_185876 | JGI IMG/M metagenome (GOLD analysis project Ga0209056, IMG submission 185876) | Grasslands soil microbial communities from the Angelo Coastal Reserve, California, USA - 14_0903_13_40cm (SPAdes) (version 2) | ecosystem: Environmental > Terrestrial > Soil > Grasslands... | reverse complement strand
CATGTCGCACGCGACGATACCGAATTTGAAACGCGCTTGTCGATGCTGCTCTTTAGTGTCCGCTAGTGGGTAGCGCACGCATCACGCGTGTTGGTGACCGCGTCCTCGCGATTACGGGCTTTTCTACTGAGATGGCTACTCTGTGCTAGTGGCGACCGTTCGAAAAAGATTGTTCCGGCGCGACGCCTCTTCGACTTCGCTCAGAGCAGGCTTCACCAGCACGCGGGACGCATGCGCTATCCCAGCCGCGAACATGTCCGCGCACTCGCGAAAGCTTTCTGAGTTGACGACGCCACTTCACCAGCGCAAATAGCAGCTTTCCCATGGACGATCGGTCTTGCGCTGATTCAGCGATACACACGATTTACGACGATGAAGTTTTCCAGATGGCTTGCGAGCAGTTTCGCGTTATCGCGGATTATTTGAACATCGACAAGGACGACCGCGAATGGGCGACGTATCCGAAACGCGCCGTCGCCGTGACGTTGCCGGTGCACATGGACGACGGGAGCACCAAAGCTTTCCAGGGTTATCGGGTCCAACATCACATCGCGCTCGGCCCGACCAAGGGCGGCACGCGTTTCGCGCCTTCGTTGTCGATGGGCGAAACTGCTGCGCTCGCGATGTGGATGAGCTGGAAATGCGCGCTGGCCCAGTTGCCCTACGGTGGCGCCAAAGGCGGCGTGGCAGTCGATCCCAGCAAGCTCTCGCGCTCCGAGCTTGAGGCGGTCTCGCGCCGTTACATGCAGGAAATGATCCCGTTCGTCGGGCCGCACACTGACATCATGGGGCCCGACATGGGCACGAACGAACAGATCATGGCGTGGTTCATGGATACCTATTCCGTCTATATGGGCTACGCGGTGAATGAAATCGTCACCGGCAAACCGGTCGCCATCGGTGGGACCGAAGGCCGGCGCGAAGCCACCGGGCGCGGTGCAGTCTATCTGATCGAGCGGGCGATGAACATGCTGAAGATCGATCCCGAAAAATGCACCGCCATCGTGCAGGGATTCGGCAATGTCGGCTCGGTGGCCGCGCTTTCGCTCGCGTACAAGAGCGGCGTCAAAGTCATCGGCATCAGCGATCACACCGCGGCAATCTACAATCCGAAGGGCATTGACGTGAAAGCCGCGGAGGAGCACGTGCTAAAGAAAGGAACCCTCCGCGCGTTTGCTCAGGGCGACCACGTTGATCCAAGAGAATTTCTCACCCTGCCATGCGACATTCTCGTTCCTGCGGCGGTGGATCGGGTGATCACTGGGAAAAATGCCGGACAAATCAAGTGCCGCATCCTTGCCGAAGCCGCCAACGGCCCGACTACGCCCGACGCCGACCTGATTCTCGAAAAGCGCTGGGACGAGATATTTGTGATCCCGGATATTCTGTGCAATGCCGGCGGCGTGATCGTGTCGTATTTCGAGTGGGTGCAGGGTTTGCAGGCATTTTTGTGGTCGGAAATGGAAGTGACCGACAAACTATTCCGCATCCTGGAGCATTCGTTTGCGCAGGTGATCAGGCGAGCGAAAGAGCACAAAATTTCGCATCGCACGGCGGCCATGGCCATCGGCGTCGAGCGCGTCATCAAAGCCAAACAAGTGCGCGGCTTGTTCCCATGAGGCTTTTGGAGTGTGGTCCTGCCACCGCGGGATCGCCGCGTTCAAAGCGCGGACATGACCGCGCACTCCAAATTTCAGGCATCCAGCTTTGCCGGCGCGAACGCTAAACAGGAAGCGCAAAAAGCGTTTCACCCACCAATTATGACGAAGTTTTCGTGTGGTGAAGAAAAGCGCGACGATCAGCACCTGGACATTTTGACCGACGAGGAGAATGGCCTTCGCATCATCGTCTCGCCTCTCGGCGCGGAGTTAGTCAGTCTGGCTCGAATCAATGAAGACGGGCAGTGGACCGGCTTTCTTTACCGCGACAACAATCTGTCGAAGCCGTCTCAGGGTTGGGGAAACCACGCCACAGTGATGGGCTATTATCTTCACCGGCTAAAAAACGGTTGCAGCTTTTATCGCGGCCACGAAATCAAAGGCGGGAATCACGGCTTTCTTCGCTCCAAGATATGGCGCCTCGTAAAATCGCCAGCCGATGAGAGTGCGTCGCTAAAGTACCAGATAACGCCGGATGATTTTTCGCCCAGCGAATATCCGCTGAAGGTGAGCTTGGAGCTGACGTATAAACTCGAGGGCGAAAACCTGATTGTGCTCTTCGAGTTTCAGAATCACGAACCGGAGCTAACTGCACATGTGGCTTTCGGACTACATCCCGGTTTTGCCGCGGCTTCATTCGAGAGTTTTCGTCTGCAAATGCCGCGTGGATTATATCGCCGGTATTTTTCGCCCGGCAATTATCTATCAGGCGAAACGCGCGACATTGAATTCTGCGGTGGCGAAATGCCGTTTTCCAAAAGCGAATTGCCCGGCTCGATCATTCTCGAATTCGTGGACGTTCCGCGCCGGCGGTTTTGCTACGTTGATCCACCAAGTGGCCGCTGGGTCACATTAGACCTAACTGGTGTACCTTATCTGACGTTGTGGTGCGATGGCGGACCATTTTTGTGCATCGAGCCCTGCTGGGGCTTGACGGATCATCACGAACAGCGCGCGTTCGAGGACAAGCAGGGGATTGAGACAATCCCGGCACGCGGCGAGTTGGGCGCGTCATTTACGATGGCACCACAACTCGCCTCGTGTGATTAAGGCGAGCTGGCGGCAGCGCCGAATTGGGGGGACTGGGGGGGAACAGCCGCTTTTCTGCTATTTCTCTTTGTCTTCAGTTGTAGTTGTGTCAGTCGAACCGAAGAATTGCTGGCCGGCTTTTACATCCTTTTTCGGGATCAAGTCATCCAAGCGAATCAACTTCTGCTTCTTGCGCTTGGACTTTTGACTTTCGGGCTCTCCGGCAGACGTGTTTTTTTTGTCCTTCGGCGTGCTCACGTTGACCGTTCTGTTATCAGTATGCGTGCCAATGTTCGGAAATGCTGAGGAGCAGCAACGTCGACCGATCGTTTGTCGTTAAGCGGCAAGGGTTTTCGCAGCACCTCGCCCCCATAAATTCTAACTCCATTGTGAAACCGGCAAAGTGCTTTGGTTTCATTTTGAGCCATGGTCGGCTCATTTTTCGGACTGTTTGGTCTCAGATTTGGGCAGGCTTTTTAGATACCGGGCAAGCGTGGAGCGCGAGATGCCAAGTAATTTCGCCGCGCGCCGCTGGTTGTGATTTGCCTGGGCGTACACAGAGCGAACGTGTCTTTGAATGGCGCCGTCCAGCGACAGGTCAGTATCGCGATCCCGTTCTTCGCCGTTGTCGACGAGCGTCGAGGCCGCTTTGGGCACTGCCGCAGAATCGCGATCATTTTGGAGGTCGGGCGAGAAGATCACATGTTCCGGCAAAACCACCGAGCCGTTGCAAAACAGCGTCATTGTCCGCACAGTGTGGCTCAGTTCGCGCAGGTTCCCGCGCCACTGGTGACGCAGCAATCTGTCCATCGCTTCGGGATGAATTGAAGTGATCTTTTTGCCCTCACTTAATCCGGCAGCTTTCAGTTCTGCGGCGATCAGCGCCGGCAATTCCTCCAGGCGTTCGCGGAGTGGAGGAATGAGCAACGTAAGGCCATTTAATCGGTGATAAAGGTCTTCGCGAAATTTTGCCAATCGTACTCGTTCACGCAGCGAGCAGTTCGATGCGCAGATGATCCTTGCATTGGTCTTGAGCATTCTTTCCGAACCGAGCCGCTCAAATTCTCCGTATTCGAGCACACGCAGGATTTTTACCTGGGCGAGCGGACTCATTTCGGAAATTTCGTCCAGGAAAATCGTTCCCCCATGAGCGAGTTCGAATTTTCCCTTGAGACTTTGCTGCGCACCAGTGAACGCGCCGCGCTCGTGACCGAACAACTGGCTCTCAAGCAACGTGTCGCTAATTGCTGAAGCATTGAATGCGATGAATGGCCGGCGAGCTCGCGCGGATGAATTGTGGATGGCGTGGGCAAGCAAAGTTTTGCCGGTGCCGGTTTCGCCAAGAAGTACGACCGGCACGTCTGATTTAGCGGCCAGCGCAGCAAGTTGCAGGCAACGCGCCATGGCTGGATTGCTCGTCGTCAGGTCTTCGAGTTTGAGCTTGGAAGGCGCTTCCTTCATGCGTGCGCGAACCGTGTTTAGATTCCCAGCTGCTGACTGGAAAGGTAATAGTACAAACCGCGGACGGCCATTAGCTCATCATGTGTGCCAATCTCGGCGATGCTCCCTTTCTCCAGGACCACAATGCGATGGGCTTCACGGATCGTGCTCAAGCGATGTGCAATCACAATCGTTGTGCGGCCAGCCATTAGCCGCGCAAGGTTCTCCTGAATCGCGCGTTCGGATTCAGTATCAAGCGAGCTGGTCGCCTCGTCAAAAATCAAAACCGGCGGGTTGTTGTAGATTGCCCGGGCAATTGCGATGCGCTGTTTTTGCCCGCCTGAGAGAGATAACCCTGATTCACCGATCTTTGTCTCGTATCCCAGTGGGAGGCGGCTGATGAAGTCGTGCGCTGCTGCCGCCTCGGCTGACGAAAGTACACGGTCAAGGTCTGGCTCCGGATCGCCGAACGCGATATTGCGCGCAATCGTGTCGTTAAACATGTGGTTCTCCTGAAGAACAATTCCGACCTGCCGGCGGAGATCGCGATAATTTATGGTCTTTGAATCGACATGATCGAAATGAACGCTGCCTTCAGTAGGCTCTAGCAGGCCGGCAATCAATTTTATCAACGTGGTTTTGCCGGAGCCGCTGCGGCCCACGAGTGCAACCATGCGCCCGGGCACGAGATCCAGCGTAATATTTTTCAAAATGTCAGGGGATTCGGGCCCGCCATATTTGAAACTGACGCCGCGAAGCTCGATTCGACCTTCGAGACTGTGAACGGGGACTAGTCGGGAGCGATCATGACCTTGCTCGGGCTCCTGTTCGAAAATGTCGTTAAGCCGGTTCAGCAGGACAGCCGCTTGTTGCGTCTTCTCCCAAACACGAAGCACGCGCAGAATTGCCGCGTATCCCATCGCGGTCAGAGAACTGAACGCAACAAAGCCGCCCAGGCTCAGGTGTCCTTTGATCACTTGCGTGGCGCCAACCCATAGAAAAATTGAAGTCGAGAGCAGCCCGATTGTCTGCAGGACGCGCTCCCAGGACATGACGATGAAGGTCACGTTGAAAAGTTTTTGTGAGAGCGACACAAATTCGTTCAGCATGGCGTCGCGAAAGGTGCTTTCGGCCGATGCGGCTTTAACCGCTTCAATACCTTTGATCGCGTCAATTTGCTGTGAACTGTACTTGCCCTGGCTTTCCTCTGCGCTGTGATAGAGCGGGCGGAGGATCTTCACCGAAAAAATCATCAGCCCCGCATATAGTGGCGTTGTGGCCAAAAACGCCAGCGTCAGTACCGAGCTATACATCGCCATCAAAACCAGTGCGCCGATGAGAAACAACAAAGCTAGCAAGGCACCGATTCCCTGTAGCACGAACTGTCGAAGCTGTCTGGCGCCTTCCAGCCGACGCTGGATATCGCCTGTGCGGCGACTCGTAAAATAGGTCATCGGCAAAGCAAGAAGCTTCCGGCTCACGAAATCGAGAGCCACCGCATCGAAACGCACGGCTCCAAACGCCAGCAAATACTCCTGCGCGAAAGCGGAGAGTTGCACAAACACGATCGCGGCGAGCATGCCGAACAGGATCGTTTTCAGCAGACTGAGATCATTCTCGACAATGACTTTGTCGACAACGACTTGGGTGAATATCGGAAAGAGGAGTTGAAGGAAACTGACCGCAATCGCCAAGCCGAGCACTTGAAAAAGAATGCCTTTGAAGCGCGACAGAAATGGAACTACCCACGCCAGGCTTGGCTTGCTCTCCGGGGCTTGCTCGAACGCCGGGGTGTAATCGAATAGCGCCGCGTAGCCAGTCCATTTTGCTTCGAATTCGCGGCGGGGAAGTTTTCGCAATCCGCGCGCGGGATCAGCGACGCGTACGAACTGCTCATCGACATCGTACAGCACGATCCAGTGATTGCCCTCCCAATGAACGATCGCTGGAAGCGGCATGAGCGGGAGATTGCGACCCGAGACTTTCAAAGCGCGAGCAGCCAGCCCCAGTTCTGTCGCAGCGTGAGACATCGCCTTGAGACTGGTGCCGTCAATTGCCGTGTGACAAAGCTGTCGAATCCGTGCCAGATTCACTTTGCGTCCGAAATGCCGGCAGATCATCCCGAGACACGCTGCGCCGCAGTCCATCTCGTCGATTTGCAGGATCTCATCGATTTTGCGTATCCGCTTACCGCGCTTGCGAAACAAACCGCGCTCGTCGGTGAATGGGTCTGCCCGTTCAGTGTCCCTGGGGGGCTGCCGATCATCCAACTCGACTTTGTCGTGCACCTGCGTCTCCGCGGGCAGCAACTCCGTCGTGAAATCAAGCGGGACCCGCGCTTCCGTTTTTGCCTGGTATAGCGCAAGGCGCTCGCTCAGAAGCTTGTCAAATTCGGGAAATTGTCGCCGCAACTCGCGGACGCCCGTGGCGCCCAGCGACAGAAGTTCGCAGTCGGTGAAAGCTTGTACTGACGCGGCTCGCGGCGAGCCGTTCAAGATCGATAATTCACCAAAAAAATCGCCTTCGCGGTAAAAGGCCAGATTTCGTTCCTTTCCATCCATTCCAGTGAAGGCGCGGGCTCTGCCCTTTTGCACAACGTAAAGAGGCCCGGCGTCGTCACCTTCGCGAATAATGAGGCTGTCCTTTGCAAACGCGGCGGGTTTCAATGTCTCGATCACGCTGCGCAACACGGGTGTCGGCAGTCGGCCGAAATTACTGAATTGATAAAGGAAACTTTGGAGCGCGCGATTTCGACCGGTGGTGTCGACAAAGCGTTTTAGCTCCGGTTCCTGGCGTGCCAGCTCGAGAAAATCATCGCGATCTATTCGCAAGACGTCGACTGCGGTGCTACAGCGTACTGTCGCCCGTCGAGTTCCACCCTCGGATAATGCAGCTTCCCCGAAGCAGTCGCCAGGCTTTAACACGCCCAGCGGGATTTCTTCGCCGTCGGGCTTAATTTTGATGGCGCGGGCACGTCCCCGGCTTACTACGTAAAAAGAGTCGGCGGGATGGCCTTGCGTGACGATTACATCGCCGAATTCGTAGTGTTCTTGCGCAAGCAGAGGCTCGATCGCCGCGAAGTGTTCATCGGAAATAAAGCGGAACACCGATGAGCGCCGGAGAATTTCGCTGTCCTGTGCTTTCATTCTGTCGAAATTGGCGCGCTGCCAAGCCGCCGCTGCGTGTATTTGCTCATAAGCTCGGAGAAATGCCGGTCGAGCAGTCGCTGATCGATTCGCGATTGAACGCTCGGGTCATCTACTTGCGGCTCGACCTTGCTAATGACGCGACACAGTTCAAATCCGCCGCCGCGGGCGATCGGTTCGAGCACGTCCCCGGCCGAAGTGCTTAGGAATCTCTGCTGTGTGTCCGGGGGAAGGTCTTCTAGAAGAAAGTCTGAACGTCGAAAAGGGTAACGCCCCTCGGCAGCGACTTCCTCCATTGACATCCCATCCTCCCGCACACAAAACAGCGCTTCCCTGGCGGCATCGTGCGATTCCAACTCGATCACTTCGGTCTCAAATCGCGTCAGCGGCAATCGCAAAGCCGTCAATTCATGTTGACGCGCCTCAGGGACAAGCAGCCTGTCGCAGTGGGCCCGGTATGCTGCCTCGATCGCAAGCATGTCATCCAACCACTTCGAATCGCGTCCCAATTTCTCCAGCCAATCCGCCCGTTGTGCCGATTTAATCCTGTTCCGATGCAAAAATCTGTGCTCTTCGGCCGCAATTGCCTCTGGGGCCGGTTCTTTTCCTGCGCAGCGTGCGGCGAGACGCGCCATTAAATCGCTTGTCATTCGATCCAAATCTCCGGATAAAATCAATTCCGTCAGGAACGACCGGCGCAGGTCGGACGACGCGCACTGATATTCCACTTCATCTGGAAGGAGGTTTTCGCGAATCGCGGTGACAAAATATTGACGCGTAAAATAGTCGCTGAAGTCATCGAAAGTCAGACCCCGATTTGCCAACCATGCTTCCGTTTCCTCGGCAGTGATTAAATCGTATTCGTACCGAAATGCCTCCGCCGCACTGGAAATTGCGGACTCGTCCAAATCCAAGCCTAGTTCATCGGCGCGTTTTTCAGCTTCGATTTCATCAAGAAATTCTTTCCATTTTACTCGCAGTTCGCCTCTTAAAATGGCTGCGTCGATTGCATCGCGCGCCGTATATTCCTGTTCTCCGCACGCGCACACCACAAGGTCAAAACCTGAAATTGACTCACTGCTCGCCATTGAAGCCAACTTTCTACCGCATTCCGGGAAGAAAGTCGAGTCTCGTCGTTAAATATCGGCAACCAATGATTTGACCCCACAAGGGAGCAAACGGACGGTTCGCTTCGCATCATGCCCGCCGCTTCACTTCAGGCTTTGCTCGCGAAGTCCATCGATTACGCGGGCATGTTCCCGCCATGCAGTCTTACGATCGAGCCAGCCTTGCAAAATCAGGCCGAATACGTGCGCTCGCCCGACGCGTGGATGCTCAACACATTCGTCCTCCCCATCGGGCAGTTCGATGCGGCCAAGCAACTTCTTTCGCAGTTCGATCCTGTGCACCATCTGCTTCGTGTGGCCGCGCTCGGACCGAAAGCCCCGAACGCTGATGCCTTTCTTGATGCGCTCGATGAAGCGGAGGCGGCGATTCGTGCGTTCTCCAGATACGATGTCGATCTCATTTCGGTTAGTCATCTCGAAATGTCTTTACCGCACGACGCCGATGCTGCGTTGCTGAAAGAGGCGAGATCGATTGTCGGTGATCTGCCGGTTTTCTGGGAAGCGCCGCCGGAAAGAGCACAGCAAACCATCGCGTTGCTGGCGGAACATAATTCCGACGAGCACTCGGCAACGTTCGGTTACAAATTGCGGACCGGAGGAGTGACTGCGGAGGCGTTTCCAACTTCGGCGCAGATCGCCAGTGCGCTCATCACGCCTGCCACGCATCAGCTCTCCATCAAATTTACGGCGGGCCTGCATCATCCGATTCGGCAGTTCCGTGACGAAGTGAAAACAAAGATGCACGGATTTCTGAACGTGCTCGGAGCCGCGGTGCTCGCAGCGGAGCATCGCTGGGATGCGCATCAAGCCGCGATGATGCTCGAAGATGAAAACCCAGACTCGTTTTCGTTTACGGACGAATTTTTCGCATGGCGCGAATGGAAGATCGGCGTAGAACGCCTGCGGTATCGGCGGAAATTCGTGGCGTCATTCGGCAGTTGCAGCTTCGATGAGCCGCGCGAAGATTTGCGCGCGCTCAGACTTCTTTGAATCGACGCGAAGGCACGGAGTGCGGCGAAGCCAAGCGGGGTAACTTAGGCTTCCCGCCTGATTGGTCGAGCAGGCTTCCTAGCCTGCTCTTTTCTGACCGGGCAAGATGCCCGTTCGACGTAACAGGCAGGGATGCCTGTGTTACGTGCCAGGTCACTTGGAAGATTGAAAAGTCTTTGTGCGTGCTGTGATGCTTGGTAGTTAAATCATAAGCATGGCTCTTCGTTCCTTCGTTGAAGTCCCACCGGATTCGCATTTTCCGCTGGAGAACCTTCCCTTCGGCGTGTTCCAGCCGAAACAGGGAAGGCCGCGCGTCGGAGTCGCGATTGGTGATTTGGTTGTCGATCTTTCAGTGCTTGAAGAGCTCGGCCACTTTCACTCACCGGAATTTCAAGACCAAAGGGTCTTTTCCGAAGAGTCGCTGAATTCATTTCTCTCGCTCGGCCGCCCGGCGTGGCGCAAAACACGCGAGATTCTTCAACATCTTCTTTCAGCCGATACGCCAATGCTCCGCGATGACGCACGACTGCGCGAACGAGTTCTTCACGCGCAAAAAGACGTCGTGATGAGACTGCCTGCGCGCATCGGCAATTACACTGATTTTTATTCGTCGTATCATCACGCGCACAACGTCGGCACGATGTTACGCGGCGCTGAGAACGCGCTGATGCCGAACTGGAAATGGCTGCCGGTGGCGTACCACGGACGCGCCAGCTCGGTTGTTATCAGCGGGACTGATGTGCGCCGGCCATACGGGCAGACCAAGTCGCCGGATGCCGTCGTTCCAACGTTTGGCCCGACGAAAAGTCTCGATTACGAACTGGAAATGGCATTCCTCGTCGGTCCCAGCAATTCGTTAGGCGAACCAGTGCCGATCGATCGCGCCGTCGATCACATTTTTGGTCTTGTCCTGATGAACGACTGGAGCGCGCGTGACATTCAGGCGTGGGAATACCAGCCGCTCGGCCCATTCCTGGCGAAAAACTTTTGCACGAGCATTTCGCCATGGGTGGTCACGCTCGAAGCGCTCGAACCTTTCCGGAAACCCCTGCCGCCGCAGGACCCCGAGCCGCTGACCTATTTACGCTGGAAAAATGATTTCACGTTCGACATTCAACTCGAGGCGCATTTGCAAACCTCAGCGATGAACGCGCCGCACGTCATCACTCGCACAAATTTCCAAAATCTTTACTGGAGCATTGCGCAACAGCTCGCCCACCACACGGCGAACGGCTGCAATTTGGAACCCGGCGATTTATTGGCGAGCGGCACCATCAGCGGTGCAACCGAAGAATCGCGCGGTTGCATGCTGGAATTAACCTGGCGCGGCGCCAATCCATTGAAGCTGTCCAACGGCGAAACACGGAAATGGCTAGAGGACGGCGACATTCTCAATATTACTGGTTACTGCCAAGGCGATGGCTATCGCATCGGCTTCGGGGAAGTGAGCGGGCAACTTAGTGGAAGTGACGAGTGATAGGGGAACAGCGACAAGATCGAGCTCAAGCCGGCAGTCGTTTTTGCACGATGGGTTTCCCGGGTCGGGCATCCACTGGTTTTCATTAGTTTGTCGGTCGCCATTATCATTGCCTTGCGCTTGGCTAATCGCGCCGGGCTCGCAGTTTTATTGACTCTGCTGGCGACGGTGGTTGTGCCGATGGCGCTTTTGCTTTTTCGCGGGTCTCGATCAGGCCGATGGAGCGACCCGGACGTTTCGATTCGCGCAGAGCGTGTGCGATTTTATCCATGCGCGATTCCAATTTCGGTCATGGCCGTGATTGCGCTCTGGTTATTGCGCGCGCCGGCTTTCGCACTGCGCGGAGCCGTAGTGACGTTGCTTTTGTTAGTCGTAGCCGCGCTGGTCAATTTTCGCATCAAGTTGTCGCTGCATGCGCTGTTCGCTTTCTATAGCGCGATCATTCTCTTTGTGGTCCAACCGCTTATCGGCGCGATTGCTTTCACGGTGGCGGTTCTCGTTTTCTGGTCGCGGCTATATCTGGGGCGCCATAATCTTCTGGAAATGCTCCTCGGCGCTTCACTCGGTTTGCTGGGCGGACTGGTCACGGCTTGGTAGAAGTGAGCCGTGGCGGGGGGATAACCTGAATGAGCCGGGGCAGCGACAACGGATCAGCCCTGAATGTTTTCGGGCTCAATAGCGCACGCGGATGAGAAATAATCCTTCGGCGGGAGCGGCCAAACGGGCCGAGCCAATTTCGCCGGAGTGCAAACGCGCGGTGATAGCTTCGATGCGCATTTTACCGAGCGCGCATCTCACAAGTGAGCCGACGATTAATCGCACCATCTTGTAAAGAAAACCGTCGCCTTCGAATTCGATCGTCACACAAGGACCTTTTTGCTGAACGCGCACAGAATGAATTGTGCGGATGGTGTTCTTCTCGGGTTTGCCGCGATTAGCGGCGAAGCTGGCAAAATCATGGATGCCGATGAAATGTTTCGCTGCTGATTTCAGAATTTTGAGATCGAGTTCGTGCGGAATATGCCAAGCACGACGGTACTCGAACGGAGGCAACACAGGCGCGGACCAGATTCGGTAACGATAGATTTTTCCTTTTGCCGAAAGACGCGCGTGGAAATCTCTCGGCACATACCGGCACCGGAGGACACGAATTGCGGGAGGCAGCAGGGCGTTGAGCGCTTCGACCCAACGGGCAAGTGCTAAGAATTTACTAACATCAGTGTGCGCGCATTGCGCAAGCGCATGAACGCCTGCATCCGTTCGTCCGGCTCCCTGAACGCGCGCACGCACGCTGGTGACGCGCTCGAACGCGCGCTCCAGATGATCCTGAATCGTGTTGCCATGCGCCTGGCTCTGCCAGCCGGCGAACGGCGCGCCGTCGTACGCGACGATGAGTTTTAGTCTTCGCGCTTGGTAGGGATGCCGCGCTGCGGCGTCCGGTCGGCGTAGCGCGCCGACCCTACCTCGGGATTTTGGATCACTGATCACTTTCCGCTTACAGCGTTCCGCGCGCGGCGGTCGAGATAGCTTTGTAAAATCATTTGCGCGGCTACCTGGTCCACGTATCCACGTGTCTGCCGCGTGTTCTTGCCTGCGTCGCGGAGCGCGCGGTGCGCTGCAGCGGTCGTCAGCCGCTCGTCCCAACTGACGACCGGGCATGGCAAAATCGCGCGCAGCTTTTCCATAAACTGGAGGACTTCCGTCGCGGCCGGGCCCATTTTTCCATTCATCTGCCGGGGCATGCCTGCCACCACGTGATCGATTTTCCTTTCGCGAACGATTTCCGCGATCCGCAATGCTGCCTGCGCCTTTGTTGGAATGGTCTCCAGCGGATGCGCGAGCAACCGTAACTCATCAGAAATCGCCACGCCGATACGCGTCCGGCCAAAATCGAGAGCCAAAATCGGTTTCATTTTAACGTTGTAACTCTTGTAACGTTTTTAACCTTTCCTATTGCAGCTCCGGCGGAAGTTTGCCGATCAAATCTTTGATCCTTTCAGCTTCGTGTTTGTGGCAGACCAAGAGCGCATCCCTTGTTCGCACCACAATGAGATCACGAACTCCAAGCAGCGCAATGGTTGTTCCATCCTCCTCGAAAACAATGTTATTACTGGAATCGACCGCGGTAATTGTGCGGTTCGCGGCGTTTCCCTGTTTGTCCTTCTCGAAATAATTTGCCACTGCCCGCCAGCTTCCGATGTCGTCCCAGTCGAAGTTCGCCTCGACGACGAGAACGCGGTCGGCTCTTTCCATGATTGCGTAATCGAATGATATGCGTGGCAGCTTGCTGAAACGTTCACGCAACGCCTTCTCGAAATTCTCCGGAGCCCGAACTTGGGAAATGAAATCAGCCAGCTCCGGCGCGTGACGGTTGAATTCGCGGAGCATTGTCGGCACGGACCAGACGAACATTCCCGCGTTCCAGCGGAAATTTCCTTTTCGCAAAAACGATTCGGCCAGGTCCTGGTTTGGTTTTTCGCGAAAGCGCAGCACGCGATGGATCGAATCGATGTCGGGGCGCTTGCGCAAACGGACTGGCTTGCCTTGCTCGATGTAGCCGAATCCGGGACATGCCCAGCTTGGTTTGATGCCGATGGTTACAAGCCCGCTAGTCTCCTCGGCTGCGTCGGCAGCCAGGGCCAGCGTTTCCTGAAAAGCCTTTCGATTTACAATCACATGATCGGCGGGAAGAACGACCATGATTGCTGCGTGATCGCGAACTG
>Ga0209056_10005187_pt1 | contig 13593 bp, 12 predicted proteins | sample GraSoiAngelo_114_FD_185876 | JGI IMG/M metagenome (GOLD analysis project Ga0209056, IMG submission 185876) | Grasslands soil microbial communities from the Angelo Coastal Reserve, California, USA - 14_0903_13_40cm (SPAdes) (version 2) | ecosystem: Environmental > Terrestrial > Soil > Grasslands... | reverse complement strand
GCCGGTCTTCGCATTTAAGGCCACGAGATAGAAGCCGGTGGTGACGACGAAAATCCGCTCCTCCTTGCCGTCGGTCCAGTAGGCGACGCCGCGGCCTGCGTTTCTTCTGGGTGCCTTGCGGTCGCGGCCGCCTTCGTCCATTCCCTCCCACAGCCACAATTGCTTACCCGTGGCCGCATCGATGGCAACGGCCACGCGTTGACCGCCGGCCGACTCGTACAAGACGCCGCCGACCATGATCGGGGTCGCTTCGCTCTTATACATGGCAAGCACCGGATCTCCATTGCCCTGAGCTGTGCCGCCAAGAGAGGACGGCGCCGGCCCGATCGCGGCTTTCCAGCGCCAGGCGATCTTCAGATCCTTGAAATTGTCCTTATTGATCTGGTCGAGCGGCGAGTAACGCGTCGCTTGTGGATCGCCATTCAAATATCGCCACTCCCCGGGCTTTGCCGTCACGGAAGGCGCCGCATTGGCTGCCTGGCTTCGTGCAGGCAACGTCCACGCCAGAAGCGCGAACACTGTCGATAGGAGAAAGACAACGACCCAGGCTACCTCCTTCAGCGAGTCTTTCCCTGCTGTACCGGCCATGGGATGGACCATCGTAACCCTCCGCCCGCTTGGGTGCTTTTGGGGAGACAATATACCAAACACCGCAAAAAACTAGCACTGCTGGCCGCACCTGGACTGTTGCGCGTCAGCGGCCCGCCGGATTCACTGTCACCGTTACGTGGTATGTGGAGGATAGTTGCCCATCGTTGGCGACGGCTCGAAGCACGTACGTGCCTGGCGCGCTGAAACGAATTTTCGATGTCAGCGTGATGGGTTGGCCGTAAACGTATGGACTGGCCGGGGGATCAAATTGAACTTCGCCGGGTCCTCTATACAAGATCCACTTGATCTGTACGCCTGGATCGCGGCGAGGCCGTTCGGCATCGGGATTGGAATCCGGGTTCGCCGCCGCAGTTGTTCTACGGGGATTAGGCTTTGGAAGCCCGTCGTCCTTGGCCGTTACGGTTAGGGTGGCAGTATCGGGCAGCGTGATCGTTTGAGCGGGGCTTCCTGTGATCGATGGCGGTTCGTTACCGGCCGCAAGGACGCCGCCGCCGTTGTTCTCTGAGATCACCTCGTCGTTGAGTTCCCATTCCGGCTGGAGCCCTGCCTTCGCCTGTTCCGTTCGCCCTCGCGAAGTCAATGTCCAAACAACTCTCTGTTGCTTGTCCCAATCTTTCGGGACCGTCACTCGGAATACGAATCGCTGCCGCCGGGGGTAAAAATGCGTGGGTTGGCCTCGGTCTCCACCCGGCTCGATACTGTTATTCGGACCGATGGGAATATCGACTTCTTCCTCGTAATTGCGGTTGAGATAACCGAACACGAAGTTGTAGCTTCCGTCGGGATTCTGTTCCCATCCTTCAAATGCTGGCGCGACGTTCTGTCCTCGGGCGTACTTGATCTGCGCGCGCACAGCAATCGTTCCCACACCGAGCAAGGGAAAAGCCACAAAAAGGCACAAAAGACACAGAAATTTTTGTGCTTTTTTGTGGCTATTTCCTATTCTCATCCTAGTTCCCGGCTGTCGGCTTCTGTTGTTTGGCCTTTCGTTCTTCGAGTTGCTGTTTGTACTCCTCATCGGACAGATAGTAATAACTGATCCACGCGAAGGCCATATCGTCTATAGTTCGCTGGCCGAAAGTGACCAGGTTGTCCGGGTCCGGATTGAAGCGATTCGAAGCGCTGTTGTTGTGCCAGGAGACGACGTGCAACGTCGTCCCTGCCGGAAGCAGCGGTTGCTCGTCTTCAGCGTAGAGATAAACAAGGTGCCATGCGAATTGGTAATTGCTGACGCAGCTCAGGGTTTCGACCTTCCGTCCTCCAGGATAGATGGCCTCCATGCATTGCGCTTTTCCGCGGTTGTGCATGTGCGGCTGGAACGACAGGATGCGGGCCGGCTTTGTCAAGGTCGTGTAGCCTTCGGACCGGACGTCATTGGTGTTCGCGGGAATATCCAGATCCGGCTGATCGCCGGCATGTTCCGTAATTTCGACGAACTTGGGCACGTAACCTTTGGGATAGAACTTCAAGCCAAGAGCCACGTTCGCCGCGGTCTCCTGACCAATCGCGTGAAGATGGAGATTGAAACTGATCCTGGTTCCCGCCTTCATCAAGCGCCCCGCGCCGTCGGGAAACACATCAGCGTTTTTCCCGAGAGCGTATTCGTTAAGGAATGTACCCTGCGCTGTGACTCGAGTATCGCCAGGAGGATCGTCGTCGTGCTTCATGGAGGTCACGGCATGGTGGACGACCCTGAAACCCTTCGTGGGTTTGGTCTCGATCGCCAGGATGTAGCGGTCTTCGGTCAGGCCGGGATCCACCTCGACATCAATCCACCGGTCGGGCCATTTCGCAGGAACGATAATGTCCTTGGGCAGTTCCATTTGTCCTGGTCTTCGAATTCGCGCGGTGGAGGCATATCGGCGGGGTTTCCTCCCGGCGCGCCACCGTCCACCCATTTCACGATCGTGCCGATCTGCTGGTCGGAAAGCGATCGGTCGTTCTTGAAATGCCGCACGCCAACATTCTTGTCGATGTGCCACGGCGGCATCTCCCGGGCGAAAACCTTCTCCCTGATTGCCTTTGCCCACGGTCTGGCCTCTTCATAGGTCAGCAATGACATCGGCGCAAAGGTGCCTGGCCGGTGACAGACCTGACACTTCTCCTGCAGAATAGGCGCCACGTCCTTGGTAAAGGTGACTTGTTGCGCCGCCGCCGTGTTCACCATGATGAATACGAGCAACACAGATAGGACGCCCAAGTCCCGGCGCTTCCAAATAGTCCTCATATCGAACCTCCTGGAGAAAATTCCCCCGAATGGCGAGACTCAATTTTCTCCGATCCTAGACGCTTCTCTTGAGCAAATCAAGCAAATCGCCCTAACAACCATATCAGAACACAGGCTGGAGAAACATCTCTCCCCGTGCTGGTATTCCATGATAGTCGCCAGATGGAAGTTCAAGCTTATGCGATTGTGGGCAGACCCTCTGGGCTTTTACAGAACGAAGTTCCACCCAAATTCCGATTGCAGATTTGGTTCTTGAAGCAACTCAGAAACTGAATGCAGACCATGGCGTCCGTTTCCCACTGCTTCGGAAGCCTTAGCGGGCAAACGGCCTGTTCTTTGTTACCTTCTGGTGAGGCGAATCAATCTTCTGGTGCCCGCGCGCTGCGCGACTCTGGTGACAACTTCAATGAGCCTTTCAGGTTCAACCGGCTTTGAGACGTATGCCTGAAACCCAGAGGCGAGGGCGCGCTCACGATCCTCGATGCGAGCATACGCTGTCAGGGCGATAGCTGGAATGCTTTTTGCCTGCGGAAGCTTCCGCATCTTGCGGATCAATTCATAGCCGTCCTGTTCCGGCATTGCGATATCACTGACGAGAACATCAGGGGGGTCTTCTCGCAACCAGTCCAGTGCGGAGGCAGCGCTGTTGGCCGAGATTACCTCCGCGCCCTCTGCCCGTAAGACCGTTTTGAACAACTCCAATTCGTCGGGTCGGTCATCGACCACGAGAAGACGGCATCCATATAACGGTCGCCGTTCGGCCGATACCGGCTGCGAGGCGGGGGGAGTCTTCGCTGGTGCATCCTGAGCCGGTAAGATGACCGTGACCTTCGCTCCCTTGCCTTTGCCTGCACTCCAGGCATAAACGTAACCGCCCTGCGCCTCGACCAAGTGGCGGACAATGGCCAGACCTAGACCAAGACCGTCGTGGGAACGGGTCATGCTGCTGTCCGCCTGGCTGAAGCGATCAAAGATATAGGGCGCAAATTCTGGCTCAATTCCTTCTCCTGAATCCTCAACCACTAAACGAACGCCTTCGGGAGGGTTGTCCAGCGTGATTCGTACCCATCCCCCTTTTGGCGTGAACTTCACGGCATTGGACAACAAATTCCAGATCACCTGTTGCAGTCGGTCAGGATCGCCACTGACGGTTGGAATCCCTGGCTGCAGATCAACTTTGAGCTGTACGCCTTTGACCTGTGTCGTCGGCAGGATCACCTCGATGGCATGAGCGGCAATTTCGTGTAATTCTACGGGACGGCACTCGACTCGGAGCTTGCCGGAAATGATGCGTGATACATCCAGCAGATCCTCAATAAGCTTCAGTTGGGCTTTGGCATTACGTTGGATAGTTTCCATAGCCCGTTCCGCTTGCGCTTGCGACAGATCGCCCCTTCCTAGTAGCTGAGACCAGCCCAGGATGGCAGTGAGCGGCGTGCGCAACTCGTGAGAAATAGTTGCCAGAAATTCATCCTTGATTCGGCTAACCCGTTCGGATTCGGCGCGCAGAACCTGTTCGCGTGCCAGAAGCCGTTCACGTTGGTCTTCCGTCTGCTTACGCTCCAGGTAGTCTGCGGCCTGACGTGCCAACAGATCTATGAGGCGCAATTCTCGCTCGCTCGGCCGATGAGGTATGCGGAAGTAAGTCGAGATCATTCCCAACAAATTCCCAGTGCTGCTCAATAAAGGCGTGGATTGCACCGCGCGGACGCCGGCATCGAGTAGCACGCTGAGCGAAGTTTGGCCAGCGAAAATTTGGCTCCGCGTCACGTCTTCGACGATCACGCTCTCGCCCGATTGCATGGCCGAGCCGCACGCGGAAGCATCGTTGCGAACGTTGGCAAAAAACTTCAGGAAAGGCTCTTCGAAGCCGCGTTGCGCCGCGATGGTAAGGGCGCCGGAGGCTGAGTCGAGCAACTGGACATTGCCTTTGTCCGCTCCCGTAATGGCGATGGCCGTCTCGACAATATCAACCAGACATTTATGCAGCTCATTTCTTTCGCCAATGCATCGATTTGCGACCTCATTGAGGCGTGTCATGGCGTGCAAGTCAGCAGCAGTGCGTTTTTCCGCTTCCTGCCGCTCCATCTCGGCCCGGTCAATCCACAGTGCCATCCACCAGAGCAACGCGACAAAACTTGTGATCATGGAGGTTGCATAAAGCGCCAGTCCGAACCGTGTATCGAAATATCCAGCCTGTTGCCCTTTGAGGCGAAGCCAGCCGAAAACCAGCGGGACGACGATGGCTGCGAGCAACATCCGCCATAACAGCACCGAGCTAGGGGTGCGGCGCGCCAGAATCAAGATCAGACCTCTCTCGGGCCTAGCTGCGAAAATGCCGACGCCGAGGATCAAAAACGCAAACCCAGTATGGATCGCCAGTGGATTGTAGGAGCCGATGCGATAAAGCGAAGGGACACCGTAGACGTAGCCCATCAAGCCCAGCACCGACGCCTCCAGCAACGCTGCGTTCGCAATCTCGGAAATTCTCAGACGCTTCCAGCCGATATCCAGCCGAAGCAAGGCAATAGCTGCGCAAACGAAACAGAACGCCGTGATGGGCGACATGCGCGACGGAAACGGGTTATTTGATTCGCTCGGCGGTGTCGCCAGGAGCAAATCATCAATGCGGAGATCGATTCCGGACCAATACTCCGTCAATGTGAGCAGTCCAATCATGCCGACAATAACGGCGCAAATTGTTCCGATTCGGGATCGAATGCCGGGCACGTCCTGTTGGAGTAACCAGAGCGACAACGCCGCAAGCATTAGTGCGGTGGCCGAATTGACCTTCATCGAGGCAAGACCGGGCTGCACTGTGACGAGGATCGGAACGTGGAAGAACGAACCGCCCAAAACCAGCGCACCGATGAGGAACACAAGGACGCTAAGGTACAGTGACAGTTTGTTCAAGCACTTGAAAGAAGCGCCCTGAGCTTCTACTCCGCCTTCTTTCATTCTGTCGCGGATCGCCGTCGTAGCCACCCTCCCTGGTCGGTTTCGATGGTTGCGATGCCCGGTGTGCGTTGCCTGATCACCGCCCCGGCACCAACTTTTCGACTGGTTGGCCGATCAACTCCTCACCACTGGTCAATGCTCAAACGGAAAGACTCTTCGGGTCACCAAAGTCGAAATGGCAAAGCATTCTTAATGCCGTCGGGCCAAAGAGAAGTCAACAATTAGAACAATCCACTTCAGGGCGAGCCGGCGGATTTCGAGGACATGAAATGGGTTCAGAATCGAACGTGTCAGTTCGGCGAGCGCGGAATGCAGGAAATATAAAAACGGGGGGAGTCGGCAGGTGGCGGCCATTCAGTGTCGCAGTATGGGTCTCCTATGAAAATTTGTCTTCTTCGGGGAGACACACTTCCAGTCAGAGCGTGCAAAGCCGTCGGTTTCGCTTGGCGAGCGCATCTGGTTTGGAAAGACATTTTATGACGGCGAAGGAAGCACCGGTGTGGGTGGTCCTGGCTATTTCGATACCCGCACTAAACGGTTCACTGTCTTTTCGATTCCCGAGCTCGTAGACTGGTCCATATCCGCCTTGTTGGTTGAAACGGATGTTGTGTGGGCAGGCCTGGCGAGGTATCCAGAAGGCGCAGCTTGGAGCGGTGGTCTGATCAGCTACAACCTTTCAACGGGCAATGTAACGCGGTATGACATCCCCGACATCGCGCTCACAATGCTTCGCCGAAACGACGCATTGTTCATCGGCGCCTTCGAATGGCCTATACATACTTCGAAATAACCGCATGACCAGGTTTCGCTTTGAACCTGATCTGGACGGCAAGTTTGAACCCGTCCGCGACCCCCTGCCTTAAGTCTCGTTCTTTCTAGTAGGAATTTACGGGCCTGTGATTGATAGGAATTCGTGCGCCGGTGCTATAGTCGGGCCGTGTTCAGGAAATCTGATCGCAGGGATCTTCTGATGGGCCTCATCGCGACAGTTCTGGCCGGCCTGGCCGGAGAAACCTTGTCCTTGCTTACGAAGCCGCATAAGGAGTCATTGCCAACCGAGGCATCCCTTGTGTCACAGCAAAAGCTTTCCTCTTTGCTGGCCGGCGCGAGCACGGTTGGTCACGCCACAAATCTGGACGCCATCGCAGCGGCGCACGGACTTCGGCTCAGTCAGGAGCAGGCAGATTACCTGGAGAAGAATAAGTTTCTGCTTGTTCCTCTAAGTCCGCCCAATCATCAGAACTTCGACGACATGCTTTCGTACTTTGATGGAATCGGAGGAGACTACTCTCCCCATCAGCGAGCGCCGCAGAACACCAAACTGATAACACCCGACATCGTTCTGCATGCCTACCACAAGTATTTCGACCTGACGTTGATGGAGCTCGAGGCGAACGAACTGTCTCCACTCCTCCGTACATTCTTGACCGGGCTCGCCAATAATGCCGCCCAGGCGGCAGGCCGAGCTGCGCCGGAGATTGCCGTCCGATATCAAAACATTCTCGCCCAAATCAATGTGGCGCGCGCGCTCCTGGAAAATAGAAGCGTAAAACCGGACTATTTCTCCGATCCAGGCGAAGAAGAAAAGTATTTAACCGGTGATCGGGAGATCGACAGGTTTGACAACGCGAAAACCATCTTTTCGAAGTATTCCTCAGCCCTCGCCCCGGACCTTGTCAGTAAAGGACTGGCAGAACTCCGGTTGATTTATACCGCAGATGCGGTTACACCCTCTCCGTTGTGGGAACCATATAAAGACGGTTCGATGGCCGACTACACGCAATACCTGCCACGCGGCCATTACACCAGAGATTCGGGCCTCCGAGCGTATTTCCGGACGATGATGTATCTCGGCCGGAACGGTTATCTCCTCGGTAAAGATGTCGGTATCAAGGACGCGAATCTGCTGATGAGTCTTTTTGCCGCAAAGGGAAACGATGGAGTCGTGCCGCTGGTGTCCTGGCAAAAGATTACCGATATCACAGATTTTTACGCCGGCAAAACCGACGACGTCACTTACAGCGAGTGGCACACCTTTTTAGGCAATATTCTGGAAGACGCCACGGGAACTTCCGGCGATCTGGTTGGTGATGCCGCTATCGGAAGGATCAAAGACAATATCGACCAGCTCCGGAAACCCAGGATTCTTTCGGATGTGGTGATCGATCCAGGTATCCGTTCAAAGACCAAGGCGGATTTGCTCAGCGCGTCTTCGGGTTTTCGAATCTTTGGCCAGAAATTCACCTTCGATGCCTGGATCCTGAATGACCTGACTGCCGGGCAGGAAGCATCCCCCGTCAAGTTACCATCGACGCCGACTGCGCTTTTCGTACCGGCAGCTCTTGGAGATGCCCGGGCCCGGACCTACGTATCGGAATTTCTGTCGAATGAAAAAAGATTCAGTCCGGCCGAAGTATCGGGATTCCTGTCCCGATTGGATAACAAAACCAGCGATTTGCGGAAAATAAAGCCGGAGGAGTGGGCAGGATCGCTGGGCACCGCGTGGCTCGATCTCTTATCGACGCTGACTCATCCGTATAACGATGCCGCTTATCCGGCCTACATGCGTTCCCCTGTTTTTCCTGACAAACAAATCCAGACTTTCCTGGGTTCCTATACCGAACTCAAACACGACACATTGTTATACGCGAAACAGAGCTATGCGGAACAGGGAGGTCCCGGGGACGACGAGGAGTCACCCCTTCCGCCCGTCGTGAAAGGGTTCATCGAACCCAATCTCGATTTCTGGAAGAGACTGGTTGCTCTGATCAGCCAGACAGAACAGTCTTTCCGTACGAACAACGTATTTCAAAACCACACCGCATTATCGAGGCTTCAGGAGTTCAAGCAAATCGTTACCTTCTACGAGGGGTTGGCACAAAAAGAGCTGAAGGGACAGGCGATCACCGGCGACGAATTTGAAAAGCTGCGCGTGACGCAATTGTCGTTCATGGCTGCTCCATTTAGCGGCAGCGATGAGCCGCACGACGACTCCGGCCAGGTCGCACTGATCGCCGACCTCCACACGGATGCTGTCGAGAACAAGGTTCTCTACGAAGCCACAGGAGAGCCCTATCTGATGATTGCCTTTGTCGATAATGAGAGCAGCCCGCGCCTGGTCGTGGGGCTGGCATTCAATCATTATGAATTCAGCGAACGCAATGGAACCCGTCTAACGGACGAGGATTGGAAAAAACGAGTTTACGAAACGGCCTCGTCACTTCCTTTGAAGCCTTTTTCCTATCACGCGCTTCTATCCAAATAGGCCTCGTGCAATTCCTGCTTGCAGCGTTGCTTCTGACATCGGTGCCTGCTCAATTTACGGACAAATCGATTTTTCTGTCTGCGATCTCAAAGGCTGCAGCCGGCGCTGGGCCGCAACAGCACATTTCCGGCATTACGGTTCCCCACCACCTCCTGGCGCGGAACCTCATCGCACACACGTTTGCCCTGGCGTCCTGCGGTTCCTACAAACGAGTTATTGTGATGAGCCCAGATCACAACCATCTTGGCGAAACCGATAATCACCCAGATCTACGTCCCACGTCCGGCGACCGCGGCCATCGTCGCTGTGGGAGACATCATGCTGCGGGCGAGCGGTCGAAGGCCTCATGGAGAGGCCACGTCTGACTTTGGAGAAAACGGATTTGCCGATACCAGGCGTTATCTCGAGAGCCAGCGGATTGCAGCCGTCGGGCACCCCCGGCGTGTCGATCAAAACTATGCCTACACGAGGCACACCAATGGCCGGCAGTTTTCGTTTGTTTCACTCAACGCCACGTTACGCAAGCCGTTCGTTAGTCCATACCGACCACAGCGATAGCCCCGCGACAATTGGAAAATCTGAATATAGGAGCAATCCGACGCTGGCAGAAGCCAGCTCGTTGGGTCAAGCTCAGGAGATCGCGGCCAGCGGAGGCCACGCGCAAGCCAGGACCCGTTCCATCAGATGACCCTCAGGAACCCGGCCCGGATTCAAGGACAACCTTTAACTGCCGCACCGCCTGTTCGGATTCCGCATCGATTTGAGCACGAATGGAGAGGCGGTTCAGGACGACGAACAGCAGGTTTGGCGCATGGTAGACAAATTCCCGTTTGAAGTCCGTTCCGCCGGCCCGAGCCGCCAGGGAATAGCGCACCGTACCGGCGGCGCGATTCCCGATCATTCCATCAATCGTCCATGAATGCGGCGCCGCCGCCTCCACCACCCTCCACACCACGCGACCCGTGCGCCCGGCGACGCGAAAATCCTCGGTCACGGTCTCGCCTAAACTCAGCGAGTGGTCTGTCGCGCCGCTAACGGCGAGTGAAGAAGGGTGCCATTTCGGCCAGTTCCCCGGAGTTGTGACGTATGTATAAACCGCTTCGGGAGGACGGGCGATCGTGACCGAGTTCTCAATTCGCGTCGAATGGTCGAAGGGCAGTGGCGCGAACAGGATCGCGATCGTAGCGGCGAGAACGATTATCTTGATGATGAGCCGGCGTTTCTTCATCGCTCCATTTACTGACCGCTGTATACAATACGGCCAGTCATGAACTATTTCGGGACAATTTTAAGCGCACTGATTCTCGTCTGGATCGGCATTTCGCCGATCCAGCAGGTCCAACGAAGTGCGCCAACTGTACGCGACGTCTTCGCGGCCGCGAACATTTCGGATCTGCGGCAATATCCCGACGACTTCCTGAACACTCCAGTCACTCCGTCGCCTGGCAAAAAATATTTCCAGGCCTCTTATCACATCAATCCTTCGGCCGAGGCGTTCTACGTGATCTCACGCGACCTGAAGATTGTCGGCGAGTTAAACGGCTGGGAGCTGCTGACGCTGCCGGACGAAAGCATCGTTTACCATCGCAATCAAGTCCACTTCGCGCCAACGCACGCGCTGGAAATCGCCGTTTTTGATCCGGAGTCGCGCCAGGACCGTGTCATTTATCCTCCTACTCCCACCGAACCGGTCCGGCAGGCTTTCATCGACCGCGTCGCCGCCGTTTACCGGGAGCGCGGAGAGGCGTGGTTCCGGGAGCACAATCACCATATGGATCCGCAGATGTTCGACAGCCGGCTGATCGGCGATCCAGCCCTGGACCTTCGTAACCAGACGATCACGTTCACGGTCCAATACGGCGATCCAGACAACGCCAGCGATCCCTTACCGTTTATGGAGCGGGTTCGCGTGACATGCAGTCCGATCAGCCCGCCGGTACGACTGCACTGTCACGAAAGCCGGTCGTGAATGGCACGGCGCGCTTTCGACGCCTTTACGCTTCAGAACGCGTACAAAAACTCGCACAAAATGAAAACGGCAACCAAAGCGGCGGTTCTAACAGATGATTCTTCAATTGACGGGAAGGATTTGAACTCCGACCATTGGGTTATGAGTTGGTAAATTAATTCGACTTGGTCAGGGCGTATTCCTCGGGGAAGGTTCACATCTGACCGAGAGGAATGTGCAGTACTTTCAGGAAGGACGTGGCGCGTTAGGACAACGCGCTGGGTAGTAACCAGTTTTACACACGTGAAACCGCGGACCGGGAGCACGATGCCACTTCAGAGACTTCGCCGAGTTTTGGATACAGATTATCGACTGTCAATTGTAAGTAACGACGCCTTGCGCACGGTCATTGTCGGCGTTGGAGCGGATCCCGCGTTACCTGACCGGCTTCACCACGCTTGCTGCACCATTCCACAACGATCAACATTCGTGGTGAGAGTTATCGGTTCAAGGATCGCCGCCGTGCCGGACTCCTGCCGCGATCCGAGCAGGAAGCACCATCATCGCTCGCGCCCGCGTTGCCATCGGACTCCGCTGCGTCCAAAACGCGCCGCCCTCAGGCGGCGCGTTTTGGACGCAGCGGAGTCCGATGGCAACGCCAAATCCAGGAAAAAGCCATGACCTCCAATCCAGGTTCAACCCGAGACCGAACGTCGTCTATAAACGAACCTCGCGAGGAAATTTCTGTCCAAACGATACTGAAAACCTGGGGTGGGGAATTTTCAACCGGAACTCTGGGGAAATTTCATCCGGCATTGACATATCGTCAAAACACCGACAGTTTTTCAGCGATGTTACCGGGATTTGGGACAGCCTCAAGGTCGCTTGAATTCATGATATTGCCTTCGATCTCGTGTCAGGTTCTGCCGCTATAAGTCAACCCTTTGACTCTTTCGCGGGCGCCGTTTTCGATCAGAATACGTCCGCTCAAATCGCAATCGGCAATCTAAATAGCTGCGGGCAGGCAGGTTCGGCCGGAGCGCGTGCGGCGGACGTAAGTTCGGCATCCAAGCTGCGATATAGGGGAACGTGGCGCGGATGAGCCAGGATGAAGCCAAAAGGAGGCACTTATGACCGGTCATAATGGACTTACTATTGATAACCGCGATTCAGCTCAAATGTACGATTACATGGAAGCCAGGATCGATGTACTGAAGCGTCGTGTCAGGGAACTTGAAGCAGAAAATCAGATGCTGCGCCACAACCGCATGGCCACAATCCGTTCCGGCCGGTTGCAAATGCCGACGGCTGAATTCGCGGAGCGCATCGCCGGATAGATCTTCTTTTTTGTCTCACTCTCCTTTCGTTAAACGGGGGCCGGAAGGCCCCGTATTTTTTTGCTGTCCCCTGCCCCGCATGTCCTGTGAAGGAAATGTTGATAGCCATCGAACGCTCGTGAAACGATTTTAGTGAACACATGCCAGCGATTCGAATCGATCATGTGAGCCGGCATTTCGGAACTTTCAAGGCGTTCGACGATGTTTCACTGCAGATCGATGATTGCGAGACCGTTACGGCAGTAGGCCTCTCGGGTTGCGGAAATCGACTTTGCTGCGCATCATCGCCGGCCTGGAATGGCCGAGTTCGGGTAACGTGTGGATCGATGGACAGAATGTAGGAAATATAAAAGCGGGGGGAGTCGGCAGGTGGCGGCCGTTCAGTGTCGCAGAATGGGTCTCCTATGAAAATTTGTCTTCTTCGGGGAGACACACTTCCAGTCAGAGCGTGCAAAGCCGTCGGTTTCGGTTGAAACTATGCCGCTGGGTGTAATTCGACAGTGAAGCCCAGTTTTTCCAATCGTTGAACGAGATGCCTTTGAACATGAGTCTTGTCGCGTTCATCGAAGAAATTGGGGCCGAGTTCTCGATAGGGCTGCCGTCGCCGCAGCACATGGTACGCAATGACTAAAATGGTGTGAGCCACGGCGAGTGCGGCTCTTTTCTTTCCTCGGCGCGCCGCTAACCTCTGGTATTGGGCGGCGAGATAGGTATCTTTACTACGGCCAACGTCGAGAGTGCGGGAGTCTGTAGGGAATTTGAGCGCGTTTTGGGAGCTTCGGGTGGGCCGGAAGCGAGAAGAATCGATGTCGCATTCATAGTTGGAGTGAGGGGGCCGGCGGACCGTCGCGCGGTTGGCCAGGCTGGGGTCCGCCGGAGGGGGACAGATCGTCGGAAAACGACCCCAGTTCGACGGCAACGAGGAAATCGCCTTCCCTCACGAGCAAAAGCGAAATGCTCGCGAGGAAATCGCTTTTGCTGACGAGCAAAGGTGAAATGCTTGCGTGGAGATCGCTTGCTGACGAGCAATGACGAGAACATCCCGATCATACAATCGAAGGTTGCTGCGGCAGCGTACCCTAAATACTTTGATGCGCTGTTCAAGGTCTACCGCATTCCGTGAACTCCCTTTCGCCTTCGAATAATCGTCGTGCTTGCCACGATTGAGAATTCGTGCGCCCACCTCTCCACCCATGCGGCCCCTCGGCTGCACTTATTTTCTCCGCCCATCCCGGAAAATAGGGCC
>Ga0209056_10005178_pt1 | contig 13604 bp, 10 predicted proteins | sample GraSoiAngelo_114_FD_185876 | JGI IMG/M metagenome (GOLD analysis project Ga0209056, IMG submission 185876) | Grasslands soil microbial communities from the Angelo Coastal Reserve, California, USA - 14_0903_13_40cm (SPAdes) (version 2) | ecosystem: Environmental > Terrestrial > Soil > Grasslands... | reverse complement strand
TCGCGGATCCCGAAATAGGCTGCGCGAGCGGTGAATTAATGCTGGGAGACCCTGAGACAGGGGAAGCAGAGCAAGGAATGGGCGTGTACTGGAGGATTGAGAAAGCGGTCCGGGAACTGGAATCGGCAGCGGGTTCTGTTGTGGGCGCGACTGGCGCCATCTATGCGATTCGCCGAAAGTTTCTGGTTAGCGTGCCGGGTGAAACCATTTTGGACGACGTACATATCCCAATGCACGTGGCCCGGCGGGGTGCACGGGTCATTTTCGATCCGCGGGCACGCGCGTGGGACTCTCCGGATCAGGGAACGGCCCGGGAGTTCAATCGCAAGGTGAGAACGTTGAGCGGGAATTATCAATTGTTGCACTTAGCGCCCTGGCTGCTGACCAGCGCGAATCCACTTCGATTTCAATTCGTGAGTCATAAACTGCTTCGACTGGTGGTCCCCTTCGCGTTGTTGGCAACGCTCGTGGCATCCTTCTTGACGCCAGGAGTCTTCTACCAAGGTGTTGCGATCTTGCAACTGGCTTTTTACACCATGAGTTTTGTGGGGTTGGCGCACTTTTTACGACGCGGCCCACTTGCGCGCATCGCCGACGCAGCCCGGACTTTCGTATTGTTGAACACCGCGGCCATGGTAGCTTTTGCTATTTTTGCTGTAGGACGCAAAGCGGCTTGGAAACAATCGACAACAATTGAACAAATCGAGGGGTAACGTGGCAAGCGTAGCAACAACTATGGAGAACCGGGGAGGGAAGACCAACAGCGGCCGGCTGGCTTATGGTGCTCTGCTTATCTTCTCTTTCCTGTACTATTCCCGGCCCGAAGATATCATTCCTGGGCTGAATTCCATTCCTTGGAGCAAAATTTCCGGGGGTATTGCTTTACTGGCCCTTATCGCGGGACTGGCAGGAAACAAAATCAAAACAAAATTCCCTCTTGAGCTCAAGCTGCTGCTGGTCCTGTTTGCGCATCTGGTAATCACGATTCCGTTCGCGTTTTGGCGTGGTGGAGCCTTCGCTACAGTCTTCGAGAAATTCTCGAAAGAAGTAATTGTCGCGCTGCTAGTCACATTGATCGTTCAGAACTTCGATGAACTGCGGAAGTTGATTTTAGTTCAGGCCGCAGCTGTGGGGGTAATCACGATCGTATCCGTCATCATCCACCCCGGCGGCGTGCGACTTCAAGGCGCGCTGGGCGGCATCTTTGACAACCCGAATGACCTTGCCATCAACATCGCCATCAATTGGCCATTGTGCCTGACCTTCTTCTTCTTCAGCCGAGGCGTCGGCAAGAAGCTATTTTGGTTGATTTGCTTACTAGGCATGCTGTACGCGGTGGTTGCAACCTATTCGCGAAGCGGTCTGATGGCGATGATCGTATCTGTACTGGTTTGCCTTTGGGAATTCGGGATTCGCGGGAAGCGGTTCCCCATGATAATTGTGGCGGGAGTTATCGGGATTGTCGGCATAGGAGTAGCGATCTCTACCCCCAACTATATCGTCCGCGTTGAGAGTTTGTTCCGGGGCAACATCGAAGGTTCCGGAGACAAAGGCTCACTTGAGGCGAGACGGGAACTGCTCAAAGAAAGCATCCGATTAAGCTTGCAACATCCGCTCTTCGGAGTGGGGCCGGGGAACTTTCCTGCGATAACTGAATCCTGGCGTGTCGCGCACAATACGTATACCGAGCTGAGCGCCGAAGGCGGGATTCCAGCGTTGATTCTGTTCGTATTGATCCTGGGATTGGCCTTCCGAAACGTGCGAAGAGTGCGCAAGACCATCGAGTATGCCCGCAACAAGGAGATTCAGCTTTTTACCAGTGCGATGTGGGCCGGCCTGGCGGCATACGTGGTGGGCGCGGCATTTGCCAGCACGGAATATCAGCTATTTCCCTATTTCATGGTGGCATACACTTCGGTGCTTTACCGCCTGGCGTCGCAGCCCATCCAGGAGGCCGAAGGTCTGCGGACCGGGAATCAGCGAAACCAGAGCTGGCCGAAGGAATGCTGATCATGGCCCAAAGGTTTGTTCATGAACGCCTCTCGCTTGGGATTTATCACGCTGGTGGCGCGGGCACGGTATGGTTGTGGCACTTCGGTGTAAAACGGCGACGCTTTTACCTGTTTGTGGCTTCGGGACTGGCGACTCTGATTCTGTTGGGCGTTGCCGGAGGTCCGTTAAGGGACCGCTTTTCTAGTACGTGGGAGGACGAGCCGCTGTCCGCGAAGTCAAAGGCCTTGGGCTCCTACGAGCAGCGAAAATTCCTGATGCAACGGGCCATCGAAGGGATTGAGCGCTACCCAATCCTTGAAATGGGCACTCGCAATTTCTCCCATTCGACAGTTTGGCACGAAATCACATTACATACCTTCAAATCGCGGTCGAGAGCGGCATCCCCTCTTTGATCTTGTATTTCTTGTTTTTCGGTCGCGGTTTCGGAAATCTGCGAAGGTTACAACGTGGGCGCTGAAGTCAAATTGTTTGTAGGAGACTTGCATAGCTCGTTGCTGGGGTGGGTGCATCATTTGCGCCGGAAGCCTACCGGTTCTTGCGTATTTTGCGTTGCGTACACATCGGCCCTGCTTTTTGCCCAGGAAAACGGCTGCGCTGCAGTTGCTGTGCTGCAGCCGCGCGATCCGGTTCCGGCAGTCTTGTATTCAAAGATAGGTAGGCTTCCGGTGAACACATAGTCTGAAAAAACCACGGACTAACTATGCTGTTTGACACTCCTATTTTCATCTTTTTCCTGGCGGCAGTAACGCTCGCCTACTGGTGTCTGGCCTTCCAGCAGCAGAACAAGTTTCTGCTGGTCGCCAGTTACTTCTTCTATGGATGGTGGGATTGGCGCTTTTTGTGCCTTATGATCGCCTCGACGGTGATCGACTATTTCATCGCGATCAAGATCGCCGACACGAACGATCGCCGAATCCGGCGCGTGCTATTAATTTTGTCACTGGTGATTAATTTCTCCATACTAGGGTTTTTTAAGTACTTCAATTTCTTTGCAGAGTCGCTGGCCGCAGCATTGTCTACTCTGGGCGTTCATGGTTCACTGCCGGTTCTCCGGATTATTCTTCCGCCGGGAATCTCGTTCTACACCTTTCAAGAAGTGGCATACATCGTTGATGTCTACTCGGGAAGGCTGCCCGCGTCACATTCATTCCTGGATTACGGGCTCTTCATCAGTCTCTTTCCCCATCTGATTGCGGGCCCCATCCAACGTCCGTCCCACTTATTGCCGCAAGTACAGAAGCCGAGGCAGTGGAATTCAGAGAAAGGTTTTGATGGCATGCTGCTGATTCTGGAAGGCCTGTTTCGCAAGTGCGTAATTGCGGATAATTGTGCCCTCATTGCCAATGCTGCTTTCGACGGTTCATTCGGCAAACCTAGTCTTCCAGTCGTGCTGCTAGGGATGTACGCTTTTGCGTGGCAGATTTATGGTGATTTCAGCGGGTACAGCAGCATTGCACGCGGATGCGCGCAATTGCTTGGTTTCCATTTTATGGTCAATTTCCGGCAGCCTTATCTTGCCGAAACCATCCAGGATTTCTGGCGCCGGTGGCACATCAGCTTGAGTACCTGGTTGCGCGACTACTTGTATATCCCACTGGGTGGCAGTCGGCATGGGGAACGAAAGACATACCGCAATCTCTTGCTCACGATGTTGCTCGGAGGCCTTTGGCATGGCGCGAATTGGACATTCGTTATTTGGGGCGGACTTCACGGCGGGGGGCTCGCAGCGGAGAGAAAGCTGACGCACCAGGGAAGTGGGCGAACCGGAGCCCTTTGCCAGTGGCTCAGGCGAGTTTTCGTCTTCCATGTTGTCTGTTTAGCATGGATTTTTTTCCGTTCTCAGTCTTTAAAGGCGGCATGGGGAATGCTGAGAGGATTTACAGTCTGGAACTGGAGACCTGAGTTTCCCGCGGCTTTCCTTTTCCTGGCATTGTTCTCAGTGCCATTGATGCTGCTTGATCTCTATCTGGAATCCTCGGGCGACGAGTACTGCTTTGCGTCTACCGCCGTTCGCCCGCGGGTTGCCTTCGGTCTCGCATGCGCGCTGGTGATAGCTTTTTTGGGAGCCAATCAGGCAAATGCCTTCATCTACTTTCAGTTCTGAAATTGTCGAACCAGTAACCCAAACAGCGGCGCGCAGTTCTATGGCCGCACGAGCGGGAATTTTCACGCTCCTTGCTGGTCTGGCGGTCAGCGTCGTGGGACTAGAAGTCTCCTCGCCCCGGATTTTGGCGCATCTGAGCCGAACTGAACGGCGGATCAACGGTGAAATGGGCGCTGCGAGTCGTTTGCGTCCGATCACGCCCGACGGCCGTCCGACCGTGCTGCTGGCCGGAAACTCTCTGTTGATTGAAGGCGTAAAGATGGACAGCCTGCGTGTCGAACTGGGCCGGCAATATGAAGTAAGTCGTTTAGTTGTCGAACAGACCCATTACCTGGACTGGTACTTCGGTCTGCGCCGGCTACTGGAGTCTGGCTCACGTCCCGGCGTAATAGTGCTCAGCCTGGCAACCGACCAACTCGCATCGCGGTTCACGCTTGGCGAATCATTTGCCTACCGACAAATGAGCACGCGTGATTTCCCGCGGGTTGTGCGCGAAGCCCATCTCGACCGCACCACCGCCAGCACATATCTGTTTGCACACTGGAGCAACTGGCAGGGTGATAAAGGGTTCATCCGGCAGTGCGTGATGATTTTGATGATTCCGAATTTCCGCAACCTCGGGGGGCGCATTGCCGATCATGGGCCGCATATCAGTGATCCGGCGATCATTTTGAGCAAAGCACAAGAAAGGCTTCCGAAACTCGCGGAGTTATCTCGCAATTACGGCGTTCGCATTGTTCTGCTTGTTCCGCCGACCTTGCATGAAGATCATTCTCGTGAGGTTCAACAGATTGGGGATGCCGCTGGTGTGCCGGTATGGGTACTCTCGCCTCCGGGAGAGTTTCCGCGGGAGTATTTCAGGGATGGCTTCCACCTGAATTCTTACGGGGCGGCAATTTATACTTCGCGACTCTCACAGCAACTACTCGCCATGCCGAGCACGGCATGCAAGGATTGCGATCGGGCGGCAGCCCATCCAAGAGGCAGAAGGTCTGCAGCTGGGGAGTTAGCGAGACCAGACTGGCCGAAGAGAGGAGTCCCACCTTACGTGAGCAGGCCTGCGCAATCGCGCCGCGAAAGCTCACACGACGAAATAGGTACGCGATGAAGCAAGAAAACCAGAATTCGCCTGGAATCGCTGAGGAAGTGTTAGCGCTTCTGCGTTGCCTTTCCTGCAAAGCCAGCCTGCGTCAGCGGGCCGATGCCTTGGCATGTGAGGGTTGCGGACGCACCTTTCCTTTCGTGCAGGAAGTTGCGCGCTTCGTCGACGCACAACATTATGCCGGTAGTTTTGGTTTCCAGTGGCAGATGTTTGCGCGCACGCAATTGGATACCGGCCAGAGCCACCGCTCCGAAGTTGCTTTTCGGCGCAGAACCGGCTTTTCCCCCGAGGACCTCGCAGGCAAGCTCGTGCTCGATGTTGGCTGTGGGATGGGAAGGTTTGCTGACGTGGCCACGCGCTGGGGTGCGCACGTGGTCTGCGTCGATCTTAGTCTGGCCGCCGAAGTAGCGGCACGCAACCTGGCGGACCGTTCCGCAACATTTTTCCAGGCCGATGTTTTCAATCTGCCTTTTGCGTCCGAAAGCTTCGACTATATCTACAGCATCGGGGTGCTGCATCATACCCCCGATTGCGAGCAGGCGTTCAAGTTGTTGCCAGCGCTGCTCAAACCCGGGGGAAAAATCGCAATCTGGCTCTACAGTGGGTACAACCGCTGGTATAGGATGAGCGATTTGTATCGCAAGGTCACGCGCCGCATGTCGCCGCGCTTACTTCACAAGCTCTGCTATGGAGTAATTCCACTTTACGGCGTACACCAAGCATTAAAAAAAGTCCCGTTGGTTGGCAAGCCCGCCAGTGGAGCCCTGGCCTACATGATTCCTATGGCGTTCAATCCCGATCCCAAATGGCGGGTGCTTGACACCTTTGACTGGTATTCGCCCTGGTATCAATCCAAACATACGTACGAAGAAGTATTCCGTTGGTTTGAGAGCTGTGGACTGATGGACCTGCGGGTAATCGAACAGCCCATCGCGGTGCAAGGCCGCAAGCCAGGCTCCAAAGCGGTTGTGCAAGAAAACGGCACGAAAGAGGTTGAGCAGTGTGTGGCATAGCGGGAATGGTGGGGCGCGCAGGCCAGGCGGTCGATGCGGCCGAGGTTCGCCGAATGTGCCAAACTATCGTTCACCGTGGTCCGGACGATGAAGGCATTTACACGCGAGGCCCAGCCGGCTTGGGCATGCGCCGCCTCAGTATTATCGACCTTTCCGGCGGCCACCAGCCCATTCACAACGAAGACGAGAGCATCTGGATCGTTTTCAACGGTGAAATCTACAATTTTCTCGAGCTGCGGCGCGAACTCGAAGCTCGTGGCCACCATTTCTACACTCACACCGACACGGAAGTTATTGTCCATCTTTACGAGGAGACGGGCGCGGATTGTGTTAAGAAGCTGCGCGGCATGTTCGCACTCGCGCTTTATGACGAGCGACGCAAGTCATTATTGCTGGCGCGCGACCGGTTGGGGAAAAAACCGCTGCACTATGCATTGTGCGATGGCCGCCTGCTATTCGGTTCGGAGATTAAAGCTCTGCTCGCCGTGGCGCCGCAGCTGGCAGCCATAAGCCCTGAAGGACTGCTGCAATATCTTTATTTTGGATATATACCCGATCCATTCACTGCATTTCAGGACATTCATAAATTGCCCGCCGGCTGCTGGATGGAGTATTCGGGTGGCGAGATTAAACTTCGGCAGTACTGGGATCTGCCTGCCTACGGAAGCGGCATGCCGGCATCGGAGGAAGAATGTCTCGAGGAACTGGAGCGGCGGCTTGCCGAAGCTGTTCGCATCCGCCTGATTAGCGACGTTCCTCTGGGGGCGTTGCTCAGTGGAGGGGTGGATTCTTCGATTATTGTTGCTTTAATGGCCAGAGCGAGTTCCAGTCCAGTAAAGACCTTTTCTATCGGTTTTGCTGCACAACAGTTCAACGAATCCGAATTCGCACGACTGGTGGCGAAACGATTCGGAACCGATCATCACGAGCTGATCGTCGAGCCGAATATCGAAGAGACCCTCGTATTTTTATCACGCATGCTGGAGGAGCCGTTCGGGGATTCTTCCATGCTGCCGACATATTACGTTTGCCGAATGGCGCGGCAGTACGTAACCGTGGCGCTTTCGGGAGACGGCGGCGACGAGATGTTTGCCGGCTATGACCGGTATCTCGTCGCGATGAACCGGACACGCTTTGACGGCTTGCCGGAATGGATTGGGCGCTTATATCGTGACCAGATACACGGTCGCATACCCTCTGGCGTATACGGCAAGAATTTGGCCTGGAATGCTTCTCTTGCGCCCCGGGATCGCTATCTGGATGAGATGTCGTTTTTCCCGGCGCTGCATCGTGAGCGGGAGTTGTTTACCACGGAATTTCTTGAGTCCGCCAGCCAGCTGCCACAACCACTTCAACAATTTCAGCGATATTACGACGAGGCTCCTGCCAAAGACCCGCTCAGCCGCTTGTTATATCTCGATACCAAAACCTATCTCGCCGCCGATATCCTGGCCAAAGTGGATCGCATGAGTATGGCTTCGTCTTTGGAAGTGAGAGTGCCAATGCTCGATCACGAATTCGTGGAGTTCGCCTCCAGTCTGCCAATAGAGATGAAATTCCGCAATGGCCAGGGGAAATACCTTTTGAAAAAACTGGCGGAAAAACTGGGGATTCCCTCGGAGCTGTTGCACCGGCGTAAGCAGGGATTCCAACTCCCGCTGGTGGAATGGATGAGAAATGAATTCAAAGAAAAGTTCGTCCGCGTGCTCCTGGAGCCGCGCACATTGCAGCGTGGATATTTCAGGCCAGAAGCAGTTCGTTCGCTGGTTGACGAGCACCTGAGGGGCCGGCGCAATCGCTCGGGCATGCTCTGGCGGATACTAGTGCTGGAGCTGTGGCAGCGGAATTTCATGGAAACGCGGCATGAGAAATGGGCTGGTACGGTCCCACAGATGTTCCCTACAGAGCTAGCCCCGGTGCTGCAAGGCGGGCCCGCAGTGGCGGCGTCACACCCTCAAAACGTACCCCACCCTCATTCCTGAAATTCAATGTTCACGGACAGGAGCACGGTGACGGTGATTGCGAATGGCGAAACCAATTGGAGAAGCCGATCACCGGTGTTTGTTGTCGGCTGTCCACGGTCGGGGACTACGCTTCTCTACCACATGCTGCTTTCGGCGGGGAATTTTGCGGTGTACCGCACGGAATCACAGGTGCTGCACTTGCTGGAGCCGAGATTCGGGGATTTGAGCCAAACAAGAAACAAAAAACGGCTGATGCAGGCGTGGTTGCATAGCCGTCTGTTTGCCGCGACGGGCCTTGAAGCAGAGCCACTGGCGGCGCGGATCATGGCGGAATGCCGGAATGGTGGTGACTTCCTGCGCATCGTGATGGAAGAAACTGCACGCCGTCAGGGAGTGGATCGATGGGCGGACTGTACTCCGGAACACCTCTTGTATTTGGAAAGGATCAAGGCCACTATTCCCAACGCTCTTATCATTCACATCATCCGCGATGGACGCGATGTTGCGCTTTCGCTGGAGAAGCAGCGGTGGATCAAGCCATTTGCCTGGCACCGCGCCGGAAGCTTGCAAGCGGCGGCAATCTATTGGGAATGGATCGTAAGCCGGGGGCGTGAAGCGGGCTCGCAGCTGGGACCAGACTACGTTGAACTTCACTATGAAGATCTGGTCACGAATCCGCAGGAAGCTTTAAATCGCGTCGGAAGCTTCATTGCGCAGGAATTGGACTATGAGCAGATTCAGAAGGTGGGGATCGGTTCTCTGAGCATGCCCAATACTTCGTTTCAATCTAATGCATGCGACGGCGACTTTAGCCCAGTGGAGCGCTGGAAAAAGTACTGTCCCTCGAATAAGTTGGCTGGTATTGAAGCTTTAGTCGGTACAACACTGGAGGACTGTGGCTACCCCCCAAGTCAAAGTTCGCAAACAGGCTTAAAGCTGCATGCGACGCGTGCGTTTTACGATCTCTACTTCAGTACGAAATTTTATTTGCGAACCAAAACCCGGTTAGGTAGCTGGCTGATCACTCGCAATCTCTCTTGGGTGTAAGCTGCATCGGCAATTACGGAATGAACAAGCCAGAAAAGATACTCTTGATTGGAAACTACCCACCTCCGATGTGTGGGTGGGCGATTCAAACCAAACTAACGGTGGACGAGCTGCGCCGCCGCGGACACGTTTGCGAGGTGTTGAAGATCAATGAAAACCGTCGGGTAAAGAGTCCGGAGTACGTCGATGTGCAGCACGGTCTGGATTACCTCCGCAAGGTATGGCGGTATGCGTCACGCGGATATCGCTTTAACGTCCACGTGAACGGCATGTCCAACAAAGGCTACTGGCTTGCGATGGCTGCCGTGCTGACAGGCAGAGTAGTGGGCCGACCCGCGTTGGTCACATTTCATGGCGGACTCTCGCAGAATTACTTTCCGAGATATGACCGCAGCCTTATCCGCTTAGAATTCTCCGCACTGTTTCATATCGCGGGCGAAATCGCGTGCGACAGTACGTTCATCAAAGCCGCGATTGAGAAATATGGCCTTCGTCCGAATAAGGTGAAAGCGATTCCTACCTTTTCGTTGCAGTACATGCAATTTCAGCCAGTCAAGTTGCCGCCTGATATTGAGAACTTCTTACAACGACATCAGCCGGTAATCTTTTCTTACGTGTCATTCCGGCCTGAATACCGGCTGGAGGTCATGCGAGAGGGGATGATTCGCTACCGCGAGCGTTATCCGAACGGTGGATTTATCTGGCTGGGTTTTCCAGCCAAGGAGTTTCCGGCGGCGGAAGAATTTGTAAAGAACTGGCCGAAGGACGAGCGAGAAGGTTTGCTCCTGCTCGGCAATGTCGCTCATGACGAATTTTTGACGCTGCTCGCCCGAAGTTTGCTGAATCTTCGCACGCCGGCGTGTGATGGAGTTTCGGCCTCGGTTCTGGAGTCGCTGGCTCTTGGTGTTCCAGTCGTGGCCAGCGAGAACGGAAAACGTCCTGCTGGCGTTCTCACCTATGCAGATACGGACGCAACCGACATGTGCCAAAAGTTGGTATATGCGACTGAGAATTATGAGGAGCTTACGTCGGGTTTGCGTTCGAATAGAAACGGCACGGCTGAAGAGGACAATATCAAGTTGATGGCCGACTGGTTGAGCGGGGTACTCCATTCCGCCGATGACCAGCATGTTCCCGCACCGGCGCAGACCGTATAGCGACTACTGAACACTTTTTTTGGGGTGGTGTATCGCCTGCGAAAAAGCCGCCTCAGCGAGGGATTTCACTGGTTCCCCGCAGTTGCCCGGTCAATCGCTTCAATGTCAGCACCGAGTTTCGTGCCATTCGTGCCAGCGTCCAAGTAGGGCGAGGCTACCTTGCAAGACGGAGAATCGTCCTTCCGCATGCACAAGCGATAGTCGCCGCCACGACCCTCACGAAAGTCTCGAATCCCCGCCGCGCTGGCGTTTTTCACAACAATGTTTCCTGGCGGCCATCCGCCATCTCCGCCCACAATCAAGTTGTGAGTGAAAGTAGAGTTGGCGAAGCAACTCTTGAATACACCGGCGGGGCCCTGGGCTTCCGGATGGAACGCGCAGTTCTTCGGGCCACCACCAGCAGAACCGATCTGACGCGGACTGGCGGTGAAGATGTTATTGGTAACAGTGACGTTCGACATCTTTGCGCGCTCCACGTTGTTTAGAATCGAGAACAGAACCCGAGGCGGAAAGGCGGTCACGTGGTCTATCTTGACATTCCTCAGCGGCGGATCAACCGACAAGATCAGCGCAAAAGCCCCGAATCCTTTATAGGTCTCACCATCGATATCATCGACCAGCAAGTCGTGGATGCTATAGCGCTCACCAGCAGTGGACATGCCACCCGTATCCGATAAAACATTGGCGATCTGCAGCGCACTTGCCACGTGGGTGATTTTGTTGTAGCGGATGGTAACGTCGGTAACTCGGCAGAGCGGGCAGACGTTGGGACTCTGGTTCTTCGGTGTAAGAAGGATGGAGAAGCCTGTTTGGGTGAAACCGCCCCAGCTATTTTCCAGAATGTTTCCTTCGAAGAGCACGCGCTGTGCGTTTTTCAGTTCAAAGTGGTTCTTCACGATGAAGGGACGGCCGTCGACTCCGCCGACGAAGCCCGGCTGGTTCGGTTTCCAGACGATGGGCTTGAACAGATAATTGTGGCGGATCTCGATATCCCCGGGTGTTTGGGTGGCGCCACTTCCGCCGAAGAGAATGTTCTCGCCGGAAGCTTCCAGAAAGTTGTCAACAATCTTGTAGGGACCGCTCGGGTTGCCCCCGCCACCCCCGCTAATGGCCTGCGCGTCCGTGCAGGCGCCGGTCACAGCGATGCAATGGAAATCGGTGAAGGACGAATCAATAACAGCTACATACGTGGTGCCACTGAGATAAATCCCGCGTGCGGTCTCGTCTTGAGCGGTTCCGTGGAGCCAGACCCGGTCGAAGATGATGTGGTCAGCAGTACCCTTGTCGGTCGGCGATACCAGGTTCTGCACTTCAGCTCCTGGACTCCCGCGCGTGATTTCCAGCCCAATTAGGCGGTAGTGGTTCGCAGCCGGTGAGAAGAAGAGCGGCCCAGAGCCACCCTTCCCGCTGAACTCGATCTTGGCCATCGCATTGTGCGCGGCAATGCAATGAAAGTCGGGCCGGTTCGGCAAGGATGCTACGCCGGCATAGCAGGGGGTCATTCGGGTGTTTGCCGCCGGCAAGCTGTCATCAGGTGCGCTGCTGCGCAGGATGATCCAATGCCCATCGTCACAGGGCTTCTCAGGTAAGCGGAACACACCCGTGAAGGTCGCGCCAGCCTGCAATTTCAAGGTGTCGCCACACTTAGCTCTGTCGAGTGCCTCTTGCAGGTTGTCACCTCCCTTGACAAGATGAACGTGTCCGGGGGCGGGCGTGTCTGCCAATGTCGTCCGCATAAGAACTCGGGGGAGTTCTGCCGGGCCGTCAAAGGCCGTTCTTCCAGCAGCCCCTTCCGCTTGAGACACTTGCGAGGCTGAGCGAATAGCGGGAGTGACGATCAGAAGAGGCACAATCAGGATCAGGGCATATACCCGGGAAATTTTAGAGACCATGATCCATTTCCGGCACACCCGTCAACCGCGAGTGGGGCCGCCGCAGACAAGAAGATGATTGAAACTTGTCCGGCGGGCAATGATGCGGGACCACGGCAATGATATCACAGGCGACGAAGCGAGAGGGCGTAAGCACAGTCGGGTACTGGGCTAATTAGCCCAGTACCACAGCACGACAAACAAAGGTCAGTACACTCCAGCGGTCGCCGTCTCGATCACGTCGATGTCGGCGCCGAGGTCTTTGCCATCAGTGCCAGCGTTTTTATATGGGCTAGACGCGTGGAGGTGATAGTCGCCGCCGTTCCCATTGTTATAATTGACGAACTGAACCGCATTGATGTCAACGGGAAAATAGTTCCCAGACGGCCACTTGGACGGTGGATATGTCAAAGGGGTGGCAATCAACGCGTTGTCAGTGAAAGTATATGTGCTGAAGCATGCATTCAGGCTGACAATGGGAACATCGTAATAGCCGCAGGCGGTGGAGCCGCCACCAGCGCTCCAAACAGGGAGGGAACCAGCGATCACGATGTTGTTGGTGAAGTTCAATCCCCACATGGCCGGATTGCTCAATTGGTTGCCCAGCGTGAGCATCGGACGACTGGGGTCATTAATGCCGGTAATATGGTTAATAGTAACGCTGTTTAACGGGTTGGCGGTCCAGTTGCTAAGGACAAGAACAAGTGGACCGCTGCCGTTGTAAGTCTTCGCTACAATGTCATCCAATGTTATGTCATGAATACTGTAGCGGGCACCGGCAAGTGCCATGCCACCGCCGTCGGAGAAAACGTTAGCAATTGTTATTCCGGCACCGGCGTGACTGATGATGCTGTACCGGATGGTCACATCGGTGACTTGGCAGATTGGGCACACGTTGGTGGTACCCCAGGTCTGATTCTTGGGTGACAACACAATCGAGTAACCTGCCTGCGAAAAACCGCCCCATGAGTATTCCAAGATGTTGCCTTCGAACAACACACGCTGAGCATTCTTCAGTTCAAAATTGTTCTTTACGATGAACGGTCTGCCGTCAGCGCCACCCACGAACCCAGGTGTTCCAGGCATCCATTGCAGAGGTTTGAAGAAATGGTTGCCACGGATCTCGATGTCGGCAGGAGTACCCGAGGCCGGGCCCCCGCCAAAGAGAACGCCCTCCGCCGCTGCTTCTAGGAAGTTGTCCACGATCTTGTATGGACCGCCTGGATTGCTTCCGCTGCCGCCTTGCACTGCTTGCGAATCAATACAGGCGCCCGTAACAGATATGCAGTGGAAGTCGTTGAGGTAGGAGTCCACGACAGAGACGTTGGTCGTA
>Ga0209056_10005177_pt1 | contig 13604 bp, 13 predicted proteins | sample GraSoiAngelo_114_FD_185876 | JGI IMG/M metagenome (GOLD analysis project Ga0209056, IMG submission 185876) | Grasslands soil microbial communities from the Angelo Coastal Reserve, California, USA - 14_0903_13_40cm (SPAdes) (version 2) | ecosystem: Environmental > Terrestrial > Soil > Grasslands... | reverse complement strand
TTTGACGCACTCCGTCTTCCTCGACTCTTCGATGGCCTGGCGTAACCCCCTGAACCGCCGTACGCGGACCCGCATCTACGGTGGTGTGGCAGGGGCGGACGGGTGACCGTCCCCCCTATGCCGATTGCTTGGCTATGAGTTCCAAGTTTTTGTCGAGAATATTTAGCGAATCCGCGTCCAATGCGCCCAGAGCAAGCAAGTTTTCCCCCGCCGAAAAATCAGATGCGGATGGTGCCCTCGAATACTTTTACGGCAGCGCCGCTCACGCGTGGTACGAGTTTCTTTCCCGATTGCGTGACTTGCACCTCGATGTGGCTCGGACGGCCCATCTCCACGCCCTGAAGAATGCTTAGAGTGTGACCGGCCGCAAGATTGCCGTGGCGCACGAGGTAGGCGCCGAGAGAACCGGCGGCGGAACCCGTTGCGGCATCCTCGTAGAATTCCCAGGGCAGCATGCCGCGGGAAAAGGCTTTGCCGTTGCCGCCGAGGGCGAAGCAGTAGGCCATGGTAGCGTGGGTACCCTGGAGTTTTCTCAGCTCGCTCATGTTCATCGCGATTTTGCCCAGAGCGGCACGATTGCGCAGCGGCACCATGAGATTGAAGATGCCGGTGAAAACGAGTTCGGGTTCGAGTTTGGGATCGAAATCCTTGGGCGAAAGTCCCAGAGCGGCGGCGAGTTTTTTCTTGTTGATCTTCGAAGGTCTGAAAATCGCTTCTTTCTGGGTCATGGTGACGCGCTGCGGGCGGCCGTCCTTGAAGCGAATCTCGACCGGCAGAACGCCTGCTCCCGTTTGCTGCAGGATGTGAACGCCGCCTTCCTGCGCCGGAACAACGCCGAGCTCCGCGAGGAGAAACCACGTGCCGATGACCGGGTGGCCCGCGAGTTTGAGTTCTTCCTTCGTGGTGAAGATGCGCAGGCGCGCGAGCGCTTCCTCTTCGGTCGGCTTCTGGACGAAGACCGTCTCCGAAAGATTCATTTCGCGCGCGATGGCGAGCATTTCATCGTCGGAGAGGCCGTCGCCGTCGGTGATCACCGCGAGCGGGTTTCCTTCGAAGCGCGTGTTCGTAAAAACATCAAGCGTGTAAAAGCGGTGTTCCATGGCTGGTGGCAGGCGGCCGCAAGAGCAAGTGAGAGATTTCAGATGCGCTCGAGCTGGGCGACGGTCCTTTCGTTAGTGATGTTTCCGGTATTTAAAGTGGATTTCGGCTCGATGAGCACGATGTGAACTTCCTCGTCGGCTACGGGGCAATGCTCCGCGCCGCGCGGGACGATTACGAATTCCCCTTCACGCACGACGGCTTCGTGATCGCGGAACTTCATGCGCAAAGCTCCTTTAACGACGAGAAACAGCTCATCCTCGTTTTCATGATGGTGCCAGATGAATTCGCCTTTGAGCTTCACGGCTTTGACGTGGCAGTCATTCACTTCACCGAGGATGCGCGGGTTGCAGTAATCGGAGAAGCGGCTAAATTTTTCTTTGAGATTGATCGTGTTCATGACGTGGCCTATAGATTGTGAACTATCTGCGTTACAGCTTCGAGAACGCGGCGCGTGGTCGCGGACTTCGACGTTTCGCAATAAACTCGCAACAGATTCTCGGTGCCTGAGGCGCGCACCATTACCCACCCAACCTCGCCGAGATAAAGTTTGATGCCGTCCATATCCTCGCGGCGGACGACGGGCAAATCGAGGATATGTGGCAGCTTGCCATTCGAAAAGTGCGCGATGGCTTTTTCTTTTTGGCCAGGCTTGACGTCGAGGTCCACCCGGCTGTAATGATACTCGCCGAACTCGGCGGAAAGCACGCCGAGCAGTTCGCCCAACGATTTCCCATGCCAGGCCATCAGCTCAGCGAGAAACAGCGCGGAAACCGTGGCGTCGCGTTCGGGAATGTAGAGATTGGTGCCGATGCCGCCGCTCTCTTCGCCGCCGATCAAGATGTTCTGTTCGAGCATCAACTCGCAGATGTATTTGAAGCCGATGGGCGTTTCATGAAGCTTTCGGCCGAACTTGGCGGCAAGTTTGTCGATAAGTTTGGTGACGGAGAACGTCTTGGCGATGTCTCCCGGCAAGTTGCGCGTTCCCGCCAGGTGCCAGACGAGCAGCGCAAAAATCTGGTGAGGATTGACGAACGCGCCGTCGCGGTCGATGGCGCCGATGCGATCGCCATCTCCATCGGCGCACAAGCCGGCGTCAAATTTTCCCGCGAGCACCGCCTGGCGCAACGCTTCGATGTGTGGCTCGATCGGTTCCGGGTGCACGCCGCCGAAGCGCGGATCGCGCGTGCCGCGAATTTCGTCGCAAGCGACGCCATTGCGCCGGAAAAGTTCAACGAGCAAGCCCGCGGCCGAGCCATGCATGACATCCGAGACGAAGCGAAGTTTCGCGCTGCGCAGCCGCTTCCAGTCCACCAGTTTTTCGAGCGTGTCCAGATACGGCTCACGCGGTTCCATGGGCTGAATCAGGTTTTTCCGCGCCGGCAGCGGCGACACGCTCGTCTGCTGCACGACGTCGAGCTCTTTTTCGATCTGCGCGACAATCGATGGCAAGGCCGAGCTGCCGTAGCTGGCTTTATACTTGATGCCATTCCATTGGTAAGGATTGTGACTCGCGGTGATCATGAGGCCGCCAGCCACCGCGCGTTGCCGCACCAGCAAGGATACCGTCGGCGTGGGGCACGGTTTATCCATCAAGAAAACGGAAGTGCCGCTGGCGGAGAGCACTTCTGCGACCGCTGTGGCAATGGCGTCCGAGGCAAAGCGATGGTCGTAGCCGATGATGACGCCTTTGCGCGCGTCCTCGCAGCGCACCACGTAACGCGCGATGCTTTGCGCCACAATCCGCGCATTCTCGAACGTGAAATCCTCCGCGATCACCCCACGCCAGCCATCGGTTCCAAATTTGATTGCAGTCATAAGCAGAAGAGGAAAGTATACGCGAAGCTCTCGTTTGCCCAACAGCCGGATTGGCCTGGTCGTTGGAGAAAGGACCGCCTCAGAAGGCGATCCCTACAAAAGCTTCTTTAGCTTTTGTTCTTCCAGCCATTTCACGATTTTGCCGACGTCCTGCGCGCGGTCGCGCGGGCAGACCAGCAGCGCGTCGGGTGTATCCACGACGATCAGGTCGTGCACGCCGATCAGCGCGGCGATTTTTCCAGGACAAGAGATGAGATTGCCGCTCGCGTCCAGGGCGTAGCCCGGCGTGACGAACACGTTTCGGTCCGTGGAGTTTTTGTCCAGCAGCAGCCCATGCACGGCGCCCCAGGAGCCGATGTCGCTCCAGCCGACTTCCGCGGGAATCACAAACACACGCGGCGCGCCTTCCGCCCGCGTAGCCGGTTCGAGGACTGCATAGTCCACGGAAATATTTTCAAGCTTCGGGTAGATCGCCCGCAGTTTGCGTTCGTAGCTCCGGGTTCCGATGAATGTGGAGAGCTTTTCGAGCGCCGCATGTGTTTTCGGCAAAAACTGTTTTAGATTTTCAAGAAACGTGGAAACGCGCCAGAAAAACATCCCGGCATTCCAGTGGTAGTTGCCGGTGGCAACATATTCTTGCGCGAGCTTCACTTCGGGCTTTTCCGTGAATCGCAGAACGGGGAAAACGTGGAAGCCTTTGAGGCCGATGGATTCGCTCATGCGCTCGATGTAGCCGAAACCCGTTTCCGGCCGCGTCGGAGGAATGCCGAGCACGACCATGCGTCCGGGATGGCGAGCCACGTCCAGCTCAATGTAGTGATCGGCGGGAAGTACTGCCATCAATGCATCGCCGCGTGCCGCATGGCGAACGTGAATGGCTGCAAGGGCGATCGCCGCGGCGGTGTTGCATCCCACGCGTTCCGTCAGGACGCGCTTGCGAGCTGCCACTGGAACTTGTTTGCGCACCGCGGCTGCCTGCTCGGCATTCGTCACCGTCCAAATGCAGTCGGGTCGAATCAGCGGGCGCAATCGCGCAACAGTCTGTTGCAACATCGTGTGCTTGCCGACAATGTTGAGCAATTGCTTCGGTGTGCGCGTTCGGCTGCGCGGCCAGAAGCGCGTGCCGCGCCCTCCGGCCAGTATCACGGCGTGAGTTGTGAGTTTCTCTTTCACCGTCTCCCGCTTAGTCAAAGACTGTCTGCGCGATAGCCGCTTCGGAGTGACGTTCAACCTTTAGCTTGGAGCGAAGCTGGGCTAGGTCCGGCTTGTAAGCGCAAAGCAGCGTCGCGTGGGTTTTAGTCCACGGATCTGCCGTCAGAACCGCTGGAATAAACCAACATTCGCCCGCTTGAAAATCCGTGTGACCCCTATTCCATACATCGCGCCCCCTATTCCACTCAGTCTGGTTCCACGCAATCTGGCCATTTCCGTTCAGGGCGACCACAATGTCGAATGAAAATCTCCCTCTCACACCAGTACCGCCCATGTTCTTATAGAATTCCCAACGCTCGACAGCAAAGTAACGGCAGGCCGACAAGAGCATCCTTTTTCCGCCTATTCCATAGCTTCCGGAGTAGAGCGGCAGTGACGGTACCTTTCCTCCTGCGGTCTTGCCGAATTGCATGACGTGGAGTGCTTTCTGAACATGCAATTCGCGCGGTTTGCCCTTCGCGTCTATTCGGCCATAGTCATAAACGCGGTATGTCAGGTCTGAATATTCTTGTACCTCGCAGAGAATCATTCCCGGGCCAATCGTGTGTGGGGTGCCTGCTGGGACGAAAAATGTATCTCCGTTATAAACCGAATGCCTTTCGAGCAGATTTTCCAGAGTCTGACTTGATATTGCTTCGAGAAACTGTTGCTTCGAAACGCCCGGTTTTGTGCCGGCTAACACATAGGAATCGTGTTCTGCTGACACAACGTACCACATCTCCGTTTTTCCACGGCCGCCCGCCGCTTTTTCATGCGCCGCGGCATACGCGTCGTCCGGGTGCACCTGAATCGATAGCTTGTCATTCGGGAAAATGAACTTGACGAGAATCGGAAAATCGCCCGGCTCGGTGAAACGTGTTCCGCGCCACTCGGGCGGCATCTCGCGCCACGCTTCCCCTAATGTTTTTCCCGCGAAAGGACCAGAAGCAACTTTACAATCAACACCGGTGAGCCAGACTTCTCCTACCGGTTCCGACAGATTTGATTTTTCAGGATAAAGGGGCGCCAGCGAACGCGCGCCCCAAATGCGCGGAACGAAAGTGGGCTCGATACGAAAAGGCTCCGGCCTCACGGTTTACGACGCGGCTTCAGCGCGGGCGAAAAAACGTTCGAGGCGCCGCAAACCTTCTTCAATGCGTTCGATGGACGTGGCGTAGGAAAGTCGCAAATAGCCGGGTGCGCCGAAAGCTTCGCCCGGAACGACCGCGACCTGCACTTTGTCCAAAAGCATCTTGGTAATTTCCGTGCAGGTCTTCGCGAGCGCGGGCTTGCCGGCGCTACTCGAAAGATGAGCGGAAATGTTCGGGAACGCGTAGAACGCGCCGCCGGGCCACTCGCACGTGATACCGGGAATCGCGCGGAGCCCTTCGACAATGCGCTTTCTGCGTTTCGCATACTCGGCGAGCATGACCGGCACCGTTTCCATCGATCCGCGCATGGCTTCCAGCGCCGCGTATTGCGCGATGGACGTGGCGTTCGAAGTGGATTGGCTTTGCAGCTTGACGAGCGCCTGGATCAGCGCTTCCGGCCCCAGCGTGTAGCCGATGCGCCAGCCGGTCATCGCAAACGTTTTCGAGACGGAGCCGATGATGATCACGTTTTCTTTCGAACCCGCGGCGCTCGCAATCGAGTACGGCTTGTGCGGCTCGTAGGTGAAGTGCGAATAGCATTCGTCGCCCATCAGCCAGACATTGTGCTTCTTGCAGACCGCAAGGATGCGCGCGTATTCGTCCGGAGGCACGACGCCGCCCGTGGGATTGCTCGGCGAATTGAGAATCAGGAGTTTTGTTTTTGGCGTGATGGCTTTTTCGATGGCCGCGGCCTTCACGCTGAAGCCGTCTTCCGGACGGGTTTCGACGTATACAGGTGTCCCGTGTGCGTACTTCACGATGTCCGGGAAGCTCACCCAGTACGGCGCGGGAATGATGACCTCGTCGCCCTGCTGCACGAGCACGCTCATCACGTTAAAGATGGAATGCTTCCCGCCGACGCTCACCACACATTCTTTCGGATCGTAAGCCGAGCCAAGTTCGCGCTTGTGCCACGCGCAGATGGCCTCGCGCAGCGTCATGATCCCGCCCGCAGGAGTGTATTTCGATTTATTTTCCTCGATCGCCTTGATCCCCGCTTTTTTGATGTGGTCGGGCGTGGGAAAGTCCGGCTCACCCGGGCCGAAGTCCGCAACATCGACTCCGCGCGATTTGAGCTTCTCCGCTTCGGCGATCACCGCCGCCGTCGGCGAGATTTGTATGCGGTTGATGCGATCCGTTAATTGCACCGTTGCTCCTTGTCGGACGTTAGCTTGCACCTCAGACTCAAGAAACCTTTGCGCGCAGCATTTGCTCGACGATGGGGGGCACCAGATCCGTCAACGGCGCGCCGTGCTGCGCGATTTCCCGCACCAGCTTGGAACTCAGGTAGCTGTACGGTTCGCCTGGAAGCATAAACACGGTCTCCAGCCGCGATTCGAGCTTGCGATTCATCAGCGCCATTTGCAGCTCATATTCATAATCCGAGACGGCCCGGATGCCGCGGAGAATCACGCCAGCATGCCGCTTGCGTGCATAGTCCACGAGCAGGCCTTCAAACACGTCCACTTCCACGTCAGCCCACTTCTTGGTGACTTCGCGAAGCATCTCCACACGTTCGGGAACGGTAAAGAGCGGCTGCTTTTCGTTGTTGCGCAGCACCGCTACGATCAACAGGTCAAACATCTTCTCGCCGCGCCCGATCAAGTCGAGGTGGCCGTTGGTGACCGGGTCAAACGAGCCGGGATAGATGGCGATCGAAGTCTTCATGGTGCGCGTATCAGTGCTGCGGCCAATTCGCTATTCTAACTCAGGCGCCGTTTGTGCGACAGGCATTCCTGCCTGTCCGCTTTGTGAATTCGTGTCGCCATTTTGCGGGACAGACAGGAATGTCTGTCCTACCGAAATCCGCTTCGCAGGATGCTCAAGATATGACAGTATGCCAAAGCTGGTGCTACATAGCAGTCAACTTGAACTATTTCTTCGAGAGGATTCTCCGAACATGGCGCAGAAGCCCTGGTTGAACGGCCTTGGCATGATAATTGTTTGGATCGTGTTGCACCCGACGATGATCGCAGCGCAACAACCCGCTTTGAGCCTCATCCCCATTCCCGCCAACCTCCAGGCCGGAAGCGGCAGCCTGCGCGTCGATTCGTCATTCACTTTTGCGCTCGCCGGGCATTCCGAGCCACGCCTCGGCCGGGCCGCCGAGCGATTCCTCCGTCAGTTGGCACTGCAAACGTCAATCCCTCTGTCTCCGAAGCCTGCTAAGAATTCAAATGCCACGCTGATGATTCACACCGGGCACGCCAGTAGAGAAATTCAGGAAGTTGGTGAAGATGAGTCTTACGTTCTGGAAGTCAGCGCCACGGGAGCCAAGCTCATCGCGCCGACGCCGCTGGGCACCATGCATGGGTTGCAAACTTTTCTTCAGTTAGTGAATGTTTCCCCCGACGGTTTCGCTGCCCCGGCCGTCACCATTCACGACCAGCCGCGATTCCCCTGGCGCGGACTAATGATCGATTCCGCGCGGCATTTCATTCCCCTCGACGTCATCCGGAGAAATCTTGATGGAATGGAAGCCGTGAAGATGAACGTCTTCCACTGGCACCTCTCGGAAAACCAGGGCTTCCGCATCGAGAGCAAAAAGTTTCCAAAGCTGCATGGACTGGGCTCGGACGGCTTGTACTACACGCAGGAAGAGGTCCGCGACGTGATCGCCTACGCGCGCGATCGCGGCATCCGCGTCGTCCCGGAATTCGATATGCCGGGGCACAGTACCGCGTGGTTCGTGGGACATCCGGAGCTGGCTAGCGGAAAAGGCCCTTACGAAATCGAGCGCCGGTGGGGAATCTTCGATCCGGCGATTGATCCAACGAATGAAAAAGTCTACAAGCTTCTCGATGACTTGATTGGTGAAATGGCGAGGATCTTCCCCGATCACTTCTTTCATATCGGCGGCGACGAGGTCAACGGCAAGGAATGGGACGCGAACCCGAAAATTCAGGCGTACATGAAAGACCACGGAATCAAGAACAACGACGCGCTGCAGGCGTATTTCAGCGGCCGCGTCCAAAAGCTGGTGGTCAAGCACGGAAAAATTGTTGTCGGCTGGGACGAAGTGCTGGTGCCGGGCGTGCCGAAGGACATCGTGATTCAGTCCTGGCGCGGGCAAGCGTCGCTCGCGCTGGCGGCAAAGCAGGGTTTCCGCGGAATCCTTTCGAACGGCTACTATTTGGATCTTGGATGGCCCGCGGGGCGGCACTACGCGGTGGACCCGATGAGCGGCGACGCGGGGAATCTTTCTCCCGAAGAAAAGCAGCACATTCTTGGCGGCGAATCCTGCATGTGGGCGGAGTATGTTAACGCGGAAAATGTGGACTCGCGGATCTGGCCAAGAAATGCGGCCATCGCGGAGCGCCTCTGGTCCCCTCAGGAAGTTCGCGATCCGGCATCCATGTACGCCCGGCTGGATTTCATCAGCGCGCGGCTGGAGTGGCTGGGCCTGACCCACAAAACGTATTACCGCAGAATGCTGCAGCGCATCGCCGGTCCGTCATCGCCGGAAGAGTTTGCCGCGCTGCGCACGCTCGCCGATTTGGTTGAACCTGTGAAGGACTACACTCGCGAGCAGACCGCGCCAGCGCAGCCGACCAGCGCCACGCCGATGAACCGCGTGGTGGATGCCGTACCGCTCGAAAGCGATGCGGGCCGGCATTTTGGCGAACTGGTAGATCAATACCTTGCCAGTTCTTGCCACGACGCGGCACTCGCGGACCGCTTGCGCGCCCAGCTCTCGCGCTGGCGCGACAACGACGCACAGCTTCAGCCGCTTGCGCAGCGCTCCTTGCTTGTGAAGGAAGTCGCTGCCCGATCGCAGGATCTCTCCGCACTCGGAGCTGCGGGACTGGCTGCGCTTGACGCCATTGCCAAAGGTCAACCCGCTTTGGATTCGTGGAAGTCGGAGCAGCTCGCCGTCATCGAGCAAGCGAAGAAGCCGAAAGCGCAGTTGCTACTGATTCCCGCGCCCTCCGTGCAGAAGTTAGTGGAAGCTGCGTCGGCAGGCGGCGCGTGCTTCGCGGCTAAGCTGTAGGATCGCTATACCGCCTGGTGCAGGGATCTCGGAGCGAATCTTAGTTTGTCCCTTTCGGCCGGTTGTGGCAGACACCGCTGCCGAAGTCCCGGAAAGTCTTTCCTTCCTCGGGGATGAATTCCCAGGTGTATTTCCCCGGAGCGAGCATCAATTCTCAACCAGGGATTTTCCCCTTTCTTTTGCGCGGCCATGTATCCGTGCATTCCTTTCGCCCATCGAACAGCTAGGCTACCATGTTGCCTGACGATATTCGCTCCGTTGCTGTTCGCACGCCACGTCCGTTGGCTCCATCTGTCAGCGTGCCCTTGACCCATACACATTGGAAAAGTGGACCGCTCTGGTTTCACTATAACTCAAACGAAATAAAGGCTTTAAGTGGCCACTTAAGGAAACCAGGGTTGACTTTCCACTAGAAAAGGGAGTAGAATTCAACTGCGACTGATTCAGTCGTATATCGCTTGGGATTGCGACAAACTCAACACGATGTTTAAGCTCTCGAAAAAGGCGGACTATGGCTTGATCGCCGTGAAGCACCTGGCGATGCACCGTCAGGAGCACGCCTGCAGCGCCAACGAAATCGCCGAAGAGTATGGCATTTCCGCAACGCTCATGGCCAAAGTGCTTCAAAAGTTGGCGCATCATTCCGTGGTATCCGCCAAGCATGGTTCCAGCGGCGGCTATCAGCTCGCCAAGGACCCTTCGCAGATCAGCGCGCTCGATGTGATTTCGGCCATCGATGGCCCGGTGCTCATCACCTCGTGCGTTACCAGCCACGGGAACTGCGACGCTACGGAAAGGTGCACGGTTCGCGAACCGCTGCGCCGCGTCAACGAAAGTATTCTGAATGTTTTGAGTGCCGTGACGATTTCTCAGATGAGCGAAGACCCGCACGAGCCCGCGCTCGTCGCGCTGTCGTCCGCTTCGCGGTCGCACATGAGTTCGTCTTAAGAGAAGAGGGAATATGGCTGTCAAACTGCCGATTTACATGGACAATCACGCGACTACGCCGGTGGATCCGCGCGTCGTCGAAGCGATGCTGCCGTATTTCACCGAGAAATTCGGCAACGCTGCGAGCCGCAATCACTCGTTCGGCTGGGCCGGCGAAGAGGCCGTCGAAACCGCGCGCCAGCAGATCGCTTCGCTGATCAACGCCACGCCGAAGGAAATCATCTTCACCAGCGGCGCCACGGAATCCGACAACTTGATGATCAAGGGCATCGCGGAGATGTTCCGCGAAAAGGGCAATCACATCATCACCCAGGCCATCGAGCACAAAGCGGTGCTGGATACCTGCAAAAACCTCGAGAAGCACGGCTTTGAAGTGACCTATCTGCCAGTGCAGCGCGATGGCCGCGTCAGCCTGGACGATCTGAAAGCGGCAATTACGCCGAAAACGATCTTGATCACCATCATGTACGCCAACAATGAAATTGGCGTGATCAACCCGATCGCCGAAATCGGCAAAATTGCCAAGGAACATGGCATCTTCTTCGCCGTGGACGGCGTGCAGGCCGTGGGCAAGATTCCCGTGGACGTGCAGAAAGACAACATCGACCTGCTGGCCATCAGTGGCCACAAGATTTACGGCCCCAAGGGCGTCGGCGCACTGTATGTCCGCCGCCGCAACCCCCGCGTGCAGCTCTCCGCCATTATCGACGGCGGCGGCCACGAGCGCGGCATGCGTTCCGGCACGCTCAACGTGACCGGCATCGTGGGCCTCGGCAAAGCCTGCGAAATCGCGCAGAAGGAAATGCCCGAGGAGAGCGCCAAAATGCTCGCTCTTCGCACACGTTTGAAGAACGGCCTGGAAGCCAAGCTGGATGAGGTTTTCATTAACGGCTCGATGGAGCACCGCCTGCCGAACAACCTGAACATGAGCTTCGCCTACGTCGAGGGCGAATCGCTCCTCATGGGCATCAACGATATCGCGGTTTCGAGCGGTTCCGCCTGTACCTCGGCAACCCTGGAGCCCAGCTACGTACTCAAAGCATTAGGGGTCGGCGAAGACCTGGCTCACACGTCGATCCGCTTTGGCCTCGGCCGTTTCAATACGCAGGAGGAAGTTGACTACGTCATCGAAAAGATGGTGCAGGTCGTCACCAAGCTCCGCGAGCTTTCCCCGCTCTACGAAATGGCTAAAGAGGGAATCGATATTTCTAAAGTAAAATGGCAAACCGCCTAAACGGTTGAAAGAGACACCATGGCAAATGAGGGAACAATTCGCATTCATCGCTCCATCGGCGGCACCGGCGCGGCTTTTCGCGTGACGTTTGTGCCGTACGGCGGAGAAGGGGAAGACGCCGCCTCCGCAGGCGAGCGCTCTTTCCATGAACTTCAGCAGGTCCGCGCGTTTCTGAAGATGCTCGGTCTCGGCGCGGAGTTTATCAAGGACGCTCTCCGTCAGTTGACTGCGGGCCGCTCGGCTTCCGTGCCGAACGTTTCGCTCACGGACAAAGCGGTGAAGAGCGCGGGTTTCGGCAATCTCGTGAATTTGGCAAGGAGCAATGGCTAATGGCATACAGCGATAAAGTGGTTGATCACTACAATAATCCCCGCAACGTCGGCAGCCTCCCGAAGGCGGACCCCAATGTCGGCACGGGTCTCGTCGGAGCGCCGGAATGCGGCGACGTCATGAAGCTGCAGATGAAGATCAATCCGGAGACGCAGGTCATTGAAGAAGCCAAGTTCAAGACCTTCGGCTGCGGCTCGGCCATCGCCAGCTCATCCCTCGCTACCGAGTGGGTGAAGGGCAAGACGGTCGAAGAGGCGCTCTCCATCAAGAACACGGACATCGTGCGCGAGCTTTCGCTGCCGCCGGTGAAGATTCACTGTTCCGTGCTCGCCGAGGACGCCATCAAGGCCGCCATCGGCGACTGGAAGAAGAAGCACGGCATCGAAGTTCAGGTTGCCGAGAAGGCTTCGCACTGAGCGGGATTCCGCTGCAGGGACAATCGGTTATGGCTACTGAAGTCGCAAGTCCGAATATCGCGAAGATCCACCTGACCGAGCATGCCGCGAAGAAAATTCGCATGCTGCTCGAAAAGGAAGGCGTCTCGCTCGAACAGGGTGGCCTGCGCGTCGGCGTCCAGGGCGGCGGCTGCTCCGGCCTCTCCTATGCCATGCGCATTGACACCCAGGCACGTGACCGCGACAAGGTTTTCGAAGAGCATGGCGCGCGCCTCTTCGTCGACCCTAAGAGTTTCCTGTATTTGAACGGCACCACCCTTGAGTACGAAGAGACGCTCATGCGCCAGGGGTTTGTCTTCCAGAACCCCAACGCGTGCTCTTCGCCTCTGATTCGATTCCGGTGGGGGAAGAACGCAGGCGAGTCTGACCAGTGGTTGGCAGCCGCACCCGCCAGCCACTTTTTTTGTGCCTTCTGGGGATTTCTTGAAGAACACTTTATGAGTACCGCGCCAACGTCCACGAATACGCCCCTCGTCTGCTGGAACTGCCATGAGCGCACCGTGGGCACGCATTTCTGTTCCGCCTGCGGCAAGCTGCAGCAGATTCCGCAGTCGCTCGACTATTTTGCCCTCTTCGAGATGCCGAAAAAGCTGTGGATAGAGATGGACGGCCTTGAACAGAAGTTCCTTCAGTTGAGCTGGAAACTCCATCCCGACAACTTTGTGAACGCCACGGAAATGGAGCGCGAACTTTCCCTCCAGCGCAGCTCCGAATTGAATGACGCCTATCGCACCCTGCGAGATCCCGTCGGCCGCGTCGAGTATCTCCTGGGCATCGAAGGCGAACGCAAGGAAGGCGAGAAAAAGCAGCAGGCCCCCCCGGAACTTCTCGAAGAGGTTTTCGAGCTCAACGAATCGCTCGACGAGCTTCGCGAAGCTAAGGAATCAGGCGGCGACCTGACCGCCTTGCGAGTAAGTCTCAAGGCCGCTCGAGGCAATTTTCAGGAGAAGCTCGTCGAAGTCGACGGGCAACTACAATCCGCAGCACGCGACTGGGACGCTGCGCTTACTGCCGATTCTGCGGCGCGAAAAAAAATTATGGCGCGGCTCAACGAATTGCTGAATCGCCGTTCCTACATCCGGAATCTGGTCACCAACGTTCAGAAGGAGCTTTTGTAGCGCAGGGGCTTTAGCCCCTGCGGGTTTCATCATGGGTAGAATCGTCGGAATCGATCTCGGAACCACGAACAGCCTCGTCGCCTACGCTGATTCTCAGACGGGCCAGCCGAAGTGTATCCCGGGTCCTTACGGTGACACGCTTTGCCCATCAGTTGTCAGCCTCGATCCCGATGGAAGCATCATCGTCGGTGAACCAGCTCGCCGGCGCCTCCTCACCCAACCCGAACGCACCATCTACTCCGTAAAGCGCCTCATGGGGCGCGGCCCTTC